>Ga0210063_1000448_pt1 | contig 12765 bp, 14 predicted proteins | sample Muzzi_PWA_D1_FD_185529 | JGI IMG/M metagenome (GOLD analysis project Ga0210063, IMG submission 185529) | Wetland microbial communities from San Francisco Bay, California, USA, that impact long-term carbon sequestration - Muzzi_PWA_D1 (SPAdes) | ecosystem: Environmental > Aquatic > Marine >... | reverse complement strand
CCGCCACATTCGCAAACTCGATGACGGCACGTATCTGCTAGATGGCGCTATATCCATCCGCGCCCTCAACCGCAAAATGGAATGGGACCTGCCAGAGGATGAAGCCAGTACGCTGAACGGCCTGTTGCTGGAGGAACTGGAAAATATCCCGTCGGGTAAAACCAGTCTTCGGATCGGCAAACATATCCTCACCATCGTTGAAATCAAAGACAACGTCATCTGCAAGGTGCTGGTGAAACCGGAACGGGTCTCGGGCTGACTTCAGTGCTGATCAATATCCAGTTCCTGCGCTTCGCCGCGGCTTTACTGGTGGTTTTTTATCACGCTAGCTCACATGTTCGCGCTACCGGTGTGGACCAGGGCATGCTGTTCGCCGCCGGAGAGGCGGTAGGTTTTGCCGGGGTCGACATTTTTTTTGTGATCAGCGGATTCATCATGTTCCATACGACCACCGCAGAACAGGGCGCCGGTTCCGCGGTCCAGTTCATGAAACGCAGGCTGGCGCGCATTTACAGCGGATACTGGCCTTTCTTTCTCGCCGCTGCGGTGGTGTTTTACTGGGCGCGGCCAGCGCATTTCGCCAACGTTGATCTCTTGCGGTCATTTGTGCTGTGGCCGCAACCGCTTCCGTACTTATTGCTCGACGTTTCGTGGACACTGACCTACGAAATGTATTTTTATGTCCTGTTCTCAACCCTGGTCCTGATCGGATTGCGCCACCGCACGTCACTGCTGCTCGGAATGCTGGCGCTGACCATTGGGTTCAACTTCTACCGGCATTGGGGCGTGCAGGGATTCTCGGCTGAAAACCTTTATTTGCTGGGCTTTTTTGATCAGTTTCTGACATCGCCTTTTCTGGCTGAATTTTTTGCCGGGGCTTTACTGTCCGCATGGCTGAAGAGCAGCCATTCGCCATTTGGCTGGCTGATTCTTGGGCTCGGCGTGGCTGGATTTGCGGGTGCGGGATGGGCCAACCTCGCGGTTTTCAACGGAGGCATCGAGCAGGGATTCTTCGTCGTGCCGCGAGTTCTGATGTTTGGTGCTCCCTCCGTGCTGCTGGTAGCCGGTCTGGTTCTGCTGGAGCGCTCGGGTTACGTTGCCCCGGTCAAATTCAGCCTGCTGGCGGGCGGCGCTTCATATGCCCTTTATCTTAGTCATACCTTGTTTTTTGTCGCCTCGATGAAAATGGGTGCTTATACCGCCCTGAATCATTTCTCCGGGGTTACAGTGCAGAGCATTTACCTTGTTTATGTGATCCTGATTGTTGCGTTCAGTGTCGCTCATTATCAATGGATTGAAAAACCGCTGCATCGATTATTCAAGCGCTTGCTGCGAGTAAAGACGAACCACGCACAACTGACCTGACCCTCAATCGGCCTGCTTTTCCAAGGCTTCGGCAACGGTGGTCAACGGAACGACTTCCAATCCGCTGATCGGCTTTCGCGGTGCATTCGCCCTCGGCACCAGTGCGCGCGTGAAACCATGGCCGGCGGCTTCTCGCAAGCGCTGCTCACCATCGTGAACCGGCCGAATTTCCCCGGACAGGCCGACTTCGCCAAAGCTGATGAGTTTCTTCGGCACCGGTTTGTCTCGATAGCTGGAAAACAGCGCCAGCAACATCGCCAGATCCGCTCCGGTTTCAGTCACCCGCATACCACCCACGACATTGATGAATACATCATGGTCGGCCAGCGCGACACCGCCATGTCGATGCAACACGGCGAGCATCATGGCCAGACGATTCTGCTCCAGCCCGAGCGCCACTCGACGTGGATTGTTGAGGTGACTCTGATCGACCAGCGCCTGTACTTCGAGTAATAGCGGTCGGGTTCCTTCGCGCACCACGGTGATAACGCTTCCCGCCACCGGGTGGGTCTGTCCCGACAGAAAGATGGCGGATGGATTTTTCACCTCGCGAAGCCCCTTGCCGGTCATCGCAAACATTCCCAGTTCATTGACCGCCCCGAAACGGTTTTTCACCGCACGGATGATCCGGTAACGACTGGCGCCATCGCTTTCAAAGTACAGAACGGCATCCACCATGTGCTCCAGCACCCGCGGGCCGGCCAACGCGCCTTCCTTGGTGACGTGTCCTACCAGGATCACGCAACACTGATTGGACTTGGCCCAGCGAACCAGGCTGGCGGCTGATTCACGAATTTGAGCGACCGAACCGGGCGCCGAACCGGAAGCTTCCGAGTAGACCGTCTGGATCGAGTCGATGATCATCAGACCGGGTTTTTCCTGGCTCGCATGGGTCAGAATCTGTTCCACCGAGGTTTCGGTCAGGCAGCGAATCCCTTCCAGGTTCAACGCAAGACGACGGCCCCGCATGCCCAGTTGCTGCAACGATTCCTCACCCGTGATATACAGGCTGGGCAAGGTCCCGGCCAACGCCGCGACCAGTTGCAGCAGCAAGGTGGATTTACCGATCCCCGGATCCCCGCCCAGTAAAATGACGGAACCGGGCACAATGCCGCCGCCGAGCACTCGATCGAGTTCCTCAATACCGACAGCAATCCGGTTGACGTTCGTCCGGCCTACCGTGGCCAGATCCTTGACGTCATTCACTAGTTGCCCGGAATATCCGCTGAAACGGCCCTTTGGCTGGATCTCCTCGCGCGATTCGATGATGGAATTCCATTCCCGGCATTCCGGGCACTGACCGGCCCACTTGGCAAGCCTGGCACTGCAATTTTCACATTGGTAACTGAGCTTGTTCTTGGCCATTCCAGGTGTTTCCAAATCAGGGGCAAACTGTCCGGCTGAAAACCGGATGTGGCGTAAGTTGCGGTGAAAGATACTTGTATCAGATCGCGACTATGACCTCCAGCCCATTTCACAGTGAGCGCTAATTTCTTACACTGCCCATAAATCTAATGGCACACTACCCGTAATGAACAGACGTCAAGAACAGGCACTGATAGGCGAAGCCCCTGGTTTCCTGGAAATCCTCGAACGGGTTTCACGGGTTGCGCAGTTGAACCGGCCTGTGTTGGTCATCGGCGAGCGCGGCACCGGCAAGGAACTGATTGCCGCCAGGATTCACTACCTGTCGCCGCGCTGGGATCGTCCTTTCGTGAAACTCAACTGCGCCGCGCTGGCGGAGTCCTTGCTCGAAACCGAGTTGTTTGGCCACGAAGCCGGCTCGTTTACCGGTGCAACCCGGCGTCGCCTCGGTCGATTTGAACTGGCCAACGAAGGCAGCCTGTTTCTGGATGAACTGGCCAATACGTCAGAACGGGTTCAGGAAAAGGTATTGCGAGTGATCGAGTACGGTGAACTGGAGCGCGTGGGCGGAAACGAAACGATTCGAACGGATGTCCGTATTATCGGCGCCACCAACGAAGATCTGCCAGCGCTGGCGATTGAAGGCAAATTCAGGGCCGACCTGCTGGACCGGCTGGCTTTTGACGTGATAACACTGCCGCCGATGCGGGAGCGTCGGGAGGACATCCTGCCACTGGCCGAACACTTTGCGGTCAAGATGGCCGGGGAACTGGGAATGGACCTATTTCTCGGGTTCAGTGACACCGCTCGTAAGGAATTGCTGGATTATGCGTGGCCCGGTAATGTTCGTGAACTCAAAAATGTAGTGGAGCGCGCGGTTTATTCCTCACTGGGCCAGGACGAAGCCATTTCAAAAATCGTTTTCGACCCGTTTGAATCACCCTGGCGTCCCGGCAACGAAGACGCGGTTTCGCCGGAAGCAGGGCCCACAAACCTGCCCACCTCACCTTATGACTTCAAGGAACACATCCAGCAAACCGAGATCGAATTGCTTCAGTCAGCGCTGGAACAATGCCGGTTTAACCAGAAAAAGACCGCTGAGTTCCTCGGAATGACCTACCATCAGCTGCGGGGTTACCTGAGAAAATACGAATTGACGGATCAGGACGATTAAACCGGATCAGCAGACGACCGACTTCACGCGTCCTGTGACGCCACAGATGAGTTGATACGGAATGGCATCACACCAGGCTGCCACCTCTTCCACCGGCAGACCCGGCCCCCACAGCGTCAATTGATCCCCTACCCTGGCCTGTTCATGGCCGCGCAGATCGATGGTGATCATGTCCATCGAAACGTGCCCGATCACGGAAGTGCGGCGGCCGTCGAGCAATACCGGTGTGCCATTTCGCGCATGACGGGGATATCCATCCCCATAGCCAATGGCCGCTACGCCGACCCGCATGTCTTCCGGACAACGATAAGCGGCCCCGTATCCGATCGATTCTCCCCGGTTGCACTGATTGATGGCAATCAAGTCACATTGCAGTGTCATGACCGGTCGCAGCCCCAATTCTCCGGCAGGCTGTTGCCGACACGGTGAGACCCCGTACAACAGGATTCCGGGCCGGATAAAATCGCGCTGGCTGTCTGGAAAATTCAAAACCGCGGCCGAGTTGGCCAGGGAAACGGGTCCATTTATTCCAGCCACCGAGGCATCAAACTTCTGGATCTGTTGACGCGTCATCGGGTTCTGCGGTTCGTCCGCACAAGCAAAGTGCGACATCAGCACGGTAGGTGCCGATCCCCGCAATTGCTCGAGTTCGGCATGCACGGCGGCGGCCTGGTCGGGTGGGAAACCCAGCCGGTGCATACCGGTGTCAATCTTAAGCCAGAGGGCCTGCATGATCTGGTGCCGGCGCTGTCGCAGCAGTTGCAGTTGGGTTTCGTGATGGACGACCATCTCCGCACCCATGGAGACCATTTCTTCGAATTCCGGTGTATTCGCGGGTCCCTCCAGCAACAGCAACCGGCCATTCCAGCCGCCATCGCGGCACCCTCGCCCCTCATCAACCGTTGCAACCGCCATGATGTCGGCGTCGGTCAGTGCGGCACTGACCCGGGACAGGCCATGACCATAACCATCCGCCTTGACCACGCAGACCACCTGGCTGTCAGGCGCCATTTTTCTGACACGCGCCAGGTTATGGCTGAGCGCAGACAGGTCGATGCGGGCTATGGTGTTTCTGCTCATGGGTGTCGATGGTAACGTCAGACAGGCGCTGAAAAGTGTCAAACTGCAGACACAATCTACTCAAACGAAGGTGAATAGGCGTGTTCGGGTGCGAAGTTCACAAATCGGACCCATTGTCCCTGGAATGTGAGCACCGTGGTTCCGGTTGGGCCATTTCGATGTTTGCCGATGATGATTTCGGCTTTGCCTTTTTCCGGCGACTCCTTGTTGTACACCTCGTCCCGATAAATGAAGATAATCAGGTCGGCGTCTTGCTCGATGGCGCCCGATTCACGCAAATCCGCCATGACCGGGCGTTTGTTGGGTCTCTGCTCCAACGCACGGTTGAGCTGGGACAAGGCGATCACGGGTACGTTGAGTTCCTTCGCAACAGCCTTCAAAGAACGGGAAATTTCTGAAATTTCAGTAGCCCGGTTCTCATTCGAGCCTGGCACCGCCATCAACTGCAGGTAGTCCACCACGATCAACCCGATATCATGCTCGCGCTTGAGCCGCCGCGCCCTGGCGCGCAATTCGGAAGGCGACAAAGACGGTGTCTCGTCAATGAAAATATGGCTCTTGTGCAGCAGGTTCATCGCTGACGTCAACTTGGGCCAATCCAGATCATCCAGGTTGCCGGTACGAAGGCGGGTCTGATCGATCTGACCAAGTGATGAAAAAAGCCGCATCACCAGTTGCAGGGCCGACATTTCCATGCTGAAAATGGCTACCGGAACGTCATGTTTAATCGCAGCATGCTCGGCAATGTTCATGGCAAGTGAGGTCTTACCCATTGCGGGGCGCCCGGCGACGATGATCAGGTCTGAGGGCTGCAGGCCCGCGGTCATCTTGTCGAAATCCTTGAACCCGGTCGGGGTGCCCGTAATCTCGCCTTCGAACTCGTGCAATTCCTGAATTTTCTCGATCGCTTCCTTGATCGTGTCCTGCACGGTAACGAACCCGGAACCACTGCGCATTCCCTGATCAGCGATAGCGAAAACGAGACGCTCCGCCTCTTCGAGCAATTCCTTGCTGTCTCTGCCATCGGAAGTAAATGCTGCTGAAGTGATCTCGGCGCCAACGTCGATCAGTTGTCGCAAAATCGACTTCTCACGAACGATATCGGCGTAGGCCCGAACATTGGCTGCACTCGGCGTGCTGCTGGCCAGTTGACTGACGTAGTTTCCGCCATCGACCTGGTCCACCTTGCCATGTGACTCAAACCATTCAGTAACCGTGACTGCATCACAAGGCTTGCTTTGGTCGCTGAGTTCCTGAATGGCGCGGAAAATAAGGCGGTGGTCTTCCCGGTAAAAGTCGGTTTCGGTCAGAACATCGGCAACCCGGTCCCAGGCGCGGGAAGACAGCAACAATCCCCCGAGAACTGCCTGTTCACCCTCAATCGAATGAGGAGGAACTTTCAGGTTCTCAACGGAAGCGAGTTTTGGTGCAGCCATGCCTTCGGGTTTCTGAAATGGATGGAAAACTGCAACCCGGCAAACGACGGGTTGCAGTCAGAGCATAGTAGCTTGATTTGATGTCCGCAAGGACATCCGGTTCCAGCCCGGTTTATTCGGGGTTGACGATAACCTTGATCTGGGTTTCGACGTCGGCGTGCAAATGAATGACCACCTCATGTTCCCCCAAAAACCGGATCGGACCCTCGCCCATGATCACTTCAGATTTCAAGAGTTCTTCACCCAAAGCAGTGACGGCATCCGCTATTTCACGCGGGCCGATCGAGCCGTACAGCTTACCCTCGTCACTGGCATGGGCCGGTATGGTTACTTCAACGTTCTCCAACAATTTCTTGCGGCCGGTTGCTGAAACCAGTTTGTCAGAAGCCATCTTTTCAAGCTCGGCCCGGCGCTGTTCGAACTCGGCGATATTTGCTGCCGTTGCCGGCACCGCTTTGCCCAACGGCATCAGGTAATTCCGGCCATATCCTGGCTTAACATTCACTTTATCGCCCAGGTCGCCCAGGTTTAGTACTTTTTCAAGCAGAATCAGTTCCATGATTAATCTCCTGTCTCTTCAGCGATCAATGATTGTCGGTGTAGGGCAGCAGCGACAAAAAGCGTGCGTGCTTGATGGCGCGGGACAACTGGCGTTGATAGCGGGCTTTTGTACCGGTAATTCTGCTGGGTACGATCTTGCCGGATTCACCGATGTACTGCTTTAGCAAATTCAGATCTTTGTAATCAATTTCGGTGATTCCTTCAGCAGTGAAGCGACAGAATTTTCTGCGTCGTAAATGGCGTGGCATTGTTTATCTCCTGTTCCTGATTAGGCCTCAGCGCTTTCGGCGCCTGCTGCTTTTTTGCTTGATTCGTCTGACTCTGCGGCAATCGATTCGATATCCTCATCGTCATCCATGTCATCATCATCGTCGTCATCGATGTCATCGTCGTCGATGTCATCGTCATCATCATCGTCGTCGGAATCTGCATCAGCAGACTTGCGGCGGCGGTCGTCATAGCTGCGCCCTCCGCGATCTTTTTCTTCCTTGGCTTTCATCATGAGCGACTGTTCAACAATGGCGGCCTGGCGACGAACTGTCAGATGACGGAGAACCGCATCGTTGAACTTGAAAATGGCTTCCAGTTCAGCGAGCGTCTCGGCATCGCATTCGATGTTCATCAGGATGTAATGTGCTTTGTGCAGCTTGGCGATCGGGAACGCCAACTGACGACGCCCCCAGTCTTCGAGGCGATGGATTGCACCGTTGTTCCCTTCGATCAGGGCCCGGTAGCGTTCCAGCATGGCAGGAACCTGCTCGCTCTGATCCGGATGGACCAGAAAACATATTTCAAAGTGTCTCATTGTGACTCCTTAAGGATTTGTCGGTGCGCTTAATCCCGCACCATCAAAGCTTCCTCCATTATTGATGATGGAGTGAAGCAAGGAATTTCGCTTCTCAGCGAAGGGCGCGGATTATAGCAGCGCAGCCCCGGGGTGTACACCCCGGCATAGAAATTTCGAAGTTTTATCAGGGCACTAGACGGGATTGATCGTAAAACTTTCCCCGCATCCACATTCTTCTGTGACATTGGGGTTTTTGAAACGGAACTCTTTGTTCAAACCTTCGGAAACGAAATCCACTTCCGATCCATCGAGAAACCCAATGCTGTCGGCTGAAACAACCACTTTGACGCCGTCTTCATCGAATACGATATCGCCCTCATCAATGGATTCGGCAATCTGAACCGTATACGCCCAGCCGGAACAACCGGTTTTTCGAACGCCCAGGCGAAGCCCCAATCCACCACCGTGCTTGAGGTAATTCCTGACCCGCTCCGTTGCGGAATGTGTCAACGTGATTGCCATGATAATGACTATAATTTTCCGGCTGAATGATCAATATGCCTGCAGGGGTGTCCGTACAGGCTTGCGTGCATTATTATTGGGGGTCACCTAGCCTAAGTTCAACTATAAACATGTCATTACTTACTATTAAAAAGGCCCTGTCGGGCAAAATCACTCCCGGACAGCAGGTAACCATTCAGGGTTGGGTCAGGACCCGCAGAGACTCCAAGGCAGGATTCTCATTTATTAACGTGCACGATGGGACGTGTTTTGACGCAATCCAGGTTGTGGCGCCATCCGAACTCAAAAATTATCAGCAAGAAGTTCAAAAGTTGACGACAGGTTGCGCGGTCGAGTGCGAGGGAACACTGGTCGAATCGGCCGGCCGCGGGCAACAGTTTGAAATTCAGGCGACCAGGGTGACAGTAGTTGGGTGGGTGCAGGAACCTGATAGCTACCCGATTCAACCCAAACACCACACCTTTGAATTTTTACGCGATGTTGCGCACTTAAGGCCAAGAACCAATACATTCGGCGCTGTGTCGAGAATCAGGAATGCGACAGCGCAAGCCATCCATCGGTATTTCCACGAACACGGATTCTACTGGGTCAACACGCCGATTATCACCGCCTCGGACGCTGAGGGCGCCGGCGACATGTTCCGCGTAAGTACACTTGACTTGACCAATTTGCCACGCACGCCTGACGGGGCCATAGATTTTGACAAGGAATTCTTCGGTCGTGAAACATTTCTCACTGTCTCGGGCCAACTGAACGTCGAAGGTTATTGTCTTGCTTTGAGCAAGGTTTACACTTTTGGACCGACTTTTCGAGCAGAAAACTCGAACACGTCACGTCACCTGGCCGAATTCTGGATGATTGAGCCTGAAATTGCCTTTGCTGACCTGACAGACCTTGCCAACCTGGCTGAAGATTTTCTCAAGTATGTTTTTTCGGCTGTGCTGAACGAATGCCCGGACGATATGGCCTTTTTCGAGAAACGCATTGAACCGGATGCAATCAATCGTCTGCATCGCTTGATTGAATCTCCCTTCGTGCGTCTGGATTATGAAGACGCCATAAAAATCCTGAAAGAATCCGGCCAGAAGTTCGAATTTCCGGCGGCTTGGGGCCTGGACCTTCAAACAGAACACGAGCGATTTCTGACTGAAAAGCATTTCAACGCCCCGGTAATCGTCACAAACTACCCCACCGAGATAAAAGCATTCTATATGCGTTTAAGCGATGACGGCCGCACTGTCGCTGCATTGGACGTATTGGCGCCGGGAATCGGCGAAATTATTGGCGGCTCCCAACGCGAGGAACGGCTGGATGTACTCGAACGCCGAATGGACGAATTGAAGTTGGACAAGGAAACCTACCATTGGTACCTGGACTTGAGAAAATATGGCAGTGTGCCTCACGCCGGGTTTGGATTGGGTTTTGAAAGACTGATTTCCTATATATGTTGCATGTCCAATATCCGCGACGTCATTCCCTATCCACGCGTTCCCGGCCGAGCTGATTTTTAAAGTCAAAGGCTTGTTGAATCATTATTGAGTGCTGTATTCAACCCCTCTGACAGGTTCAGAGGGAAAAGTTGGCAGCTTCATGATCGAATCATCTTTCCATGAAACGACTTAAAAGTCCCGACTTAAGTAGTTGTTAAATAATCTTTTATTACGCTCATAAAAAACGGCCAGGAACATCATCCGTGTTGTTCCTGACCGTTCTGCGGACGTCTCGCCACCCGCAAAGTGCATCCATGCTGTTACAAGGTTATGCAAATCCGTTTGCTCTGGAGCTGGCGTTCCGTGCCTTTTCCATCCTTGTTGAGCTCATTATAGCCACTTCTGTCTATAGACGCAAGTGTCTAAATACATATTTGTCTAAATACATATTTGTCTAAATACATATTTGTCTAAATACATATTTGTCTATAGACATATAAGTCTATTTCTGATAAATTAACCACCATGCTCTACTTACTTCATCACTCGAAAGGCGCCTTGGTTCTGTCAGCGGATGACCGGGATCAGGTTGTCGAGTGGAGCAAAAGGCAGCTCGGTCCTCATGCCCTTAGATCTTCAGTGATTGAATCGAGCCTGAAGGAATTTGACGGCTTGGTGGAAAGGTCCGGCACTGGAATGACGGCAAACTCAAACAAAGGATGCCGACCCGTGATGAGCATCACGGCGGATTTGGCCCAGTGCGAAAAGATCCATGACCGGGAAGAAATCGATTTTTCGAACGCGATCAAGGAGCAGCAAAGATTTGCCAGGGAAGCCATCTGGCATTGAGGCCACGGAAGGCCGGGAGACAGGAAGTCTCTTGTGTAAAAGGGTGGAATGATGCCGGATAGAAGTCAACTGGCATAAAATTCTGCAGGGACGCGCACGGTGGAAGGGGAAGTCCACCGAAAAACAGGGAAGTTAGAAGGGCGAGATTTGGTTTTGATCGCCAAGTGACGCGTACCCACAGGGATTGTGGGTACCGTCACGCAATTAAGCTCGACTGAGGTGGCGCACCTTATGGTTTGCTTCTGTTTTTCTCATTAATCATAAATTTGAGAAAAACTTGGCAAGTCATTGAATAAAAGGCTATCCTAGGGTTAAAATGCTCAAAGTATGCACTTCCATCTGTTCGAGGGCGCGAACAGATTTTCTCGATAGGGACTTCACTGGTTTAGGAAAGGGGATTTTCAGGAGACTGGAAAATGCCTGGCGCGGCTATGCAAGATAAATTTGCTTTACCTGAAGAAGCGAAATCAATAGCAAAAGTGTTGCCGCTTGTGCTGCGCAGATTGGTGCGCCTGATTATTGGGACGATTTCTTACCCTGCCATAATTGAATTACTCAAAACCGTTTACGTCGAAGAAGCAAATAAAAAATTGATAAGAGATGGAACAGCCCCAACAAAAAGTGCTCTGGCATTAGTAACCGGCTTAGATACGAGAGTCGTAACAAATGTTATAAAAAGTGATTTCAATCTCGAATTGGAACCGGAAAAAACCATTCCAGAAGCAGCGTTACTCGACACTTGGGCCAAAGATCCTAGCTTTCAGGACGCAAATAACAAGCCAGCAATTTTACCTATTGAAGGAAGAGGCAGGTCTTTTCAAAGCCTGGTTTTAAGATCAGTTGGAAGGAACATTACTGTCAAGACAGTTCTCAGCAAACTTGAGTCATCAGGTAACGTCAGGGTTGTTCATGGGAATATCGACAGAGTTGAATTGATCTCAGTTTTCTACTCGCCAATTTCTAGTGACCTAGCGAACCTCACAGACATTGCTTTCTTGGAAGCATCAAGAATTCTAAGCACTGTAATCCATAATATTTCCGCAGAAGAAAATGAGCGAGTACCTCAGCAGGGTAGATGGACTTACAGACTTGATCAAAATAAATATAAAGAGTTTAGAAAGCGAGTTCGAAAACTGCTTGAAAAACAAATTAAAGAAGGGGAGTCGTTACTCGAAGAGTTCGAGGAACCGACTAAGCAACCTGGTCAAATCACTGTTGGTATCGGTTGGTATCAGTGGGGCGACCATGAACCTGATGAGGAGGTGGAGTAAAAGGGGGATTTAGTTACTCAACAACTTTCTCGGGTTGAAGTTTAGCAGCCTGGTCAATCGTTAGAGGTATAAAAAATGCCCACGAGAGACCATAAACCTGAAGAAAAGGAGAAGTACTATGTCTCGTTGGATGATAGAAAAAGCAGGCACAGGGATAGAAAAATCTGGTAGTGGAATCGAAAAATCCGGCACTGGAATTGAAAGATCCGGCACTGGAATTGAAAGATCCGGTACAGGTATAGATAGTAGTTTTTGGACCATTGAAAAGGCAGGAACGGGGATCCGCAGAGCAGTGCTTGCTCTGTCGCTCTCAGCTATTGCGTTCATGGCAAACGTGCAAGCAGCAAGTGTTAGTCCAGCAGGAACACTACAAGTAGTAGTTCAAGACAACACTATCGCGGTATCGTGGGTTATTGGGAATAGCATTTTCTCTGGCATTTCAAGCTTAAATGGTTCATTCGCCAATATGGCGTTGACTGAAATCGCCGTTCGTCGAGTGCGGTCAGAAGTTGCAATCGCAGGCGCAGGCACCGGCGTACAGGTCGCAGGCGCAGGCACCGGCGTACAAGTCGCAGGCGCAGGCACCGGCGTACAGGTCGCAGGCGCAGGCACCGGCGTACAGGTCGCAGGCGCAGGCACCGGTACAGAAATAGCTGGGGCGGGAACAGGCTCAAACCCGATTACAATAACTTTGCCTCAGGGAACTGGGATGGCAATGGAGGTCTCACTGGCGTGTGGCTATGCCTCTGTATCTGTCGTTGACTCAGATTCCATTGAAATTGTGTCTTTTGAAAATGTAAGAGTAATTGGTAGTGACGATTGTGGGGATGGTTTTGGTTCGGCATTCAAGTCAGACCCGGGTTCGGACTTCAGGGCCGATTGAAGAACGAGCTATTTAGGTAATTATCAACTGACGCCTTGCGTT
>Ga0210063_1000445_pt1 | contig 12784 bp, 6 predicted proteins | sample Muzzi_PWA_D1_FD_185529 | JGI IMG/M metagenome (GOLD analysis project Ga0210063, IMG submission 185529) | Wetland microbial communities from San Francisco Bay, California, USA, that impact long-term carbon sequestration - Muzzi_PWA_D1 (SPAdes) | ecosystem: Environmental > Aquatic > Marine >... | reverse complement strand
CACGGATGAGGACTCGACCGTGGGCGGCGATGTCACCGCCGCCAACCCCACCACGCCGGATAGCGACCCCGATCTCGATCCGCTGACCGTGGCGGAGGTCAACGGTGTTGCCTTCGCGGGCTCACAACTGTTCAACCTGCCCAGTGGGGCCACGGTGAACATCAACGACAGCGGCACCTTCACCTACGACCCCAATGGCGCCTTCGACTCTCTGGGGGCGGGGGCCATGGACACCGACACCTTCACCTACACTCTGGGCGATGGCACCGGGGGCTCCTGCATGGCCACGGTGACGGTGGATATCACCGGCATCAACGACCCGCCGGTGCTGGCTCCCGTCACGATTCCGACCGTCGCCTTCGTGGAGGACGGACCCTCCGTGGCCATCGCCGGAACCATCACGGTGACCGACCCGGACGACACCCAGCTGGCCTCGGCGACGGTGAGCCTCACCAACCTGCAAGATGCGGGGGCCGAGATCCTCGCCGCAGTCACCGGCGGCACCAGCATCACCGCCAACTACGTGGCGCCGACCCTGACCCTGACCGGCCCGGACACCCTGGCCAACTTCCAGGCCGTGCTGCGGAGTGTGACCTACGCGAACACTTCCGACACGCCCACCGAGATGCCCGCCCGCGTTCTCGACATCGTGGCCAACGACGGCACCGCCAACAGCAACACGGCGACCTCCACGGTCACGGTGACGGCGGTCAACGATGCGCCGGTGAAGGTGGCAGGGGGCGGCGGACCGGCGGCGTTCACTGAAGGCATGGGTGCCGTGGCCATCGATCCTGGCGTGACGGTGACCGATGCCGATGACGTCAACCTGGCCTCGGCCACGGTGACGATCACCAACCTGCTGGACGCTGGCCTGGAGACCCTGGCGGCCAACACCGGCGGCACCAGTATCGTGGCCAACTACGTGGCCCCGACCCTGACCCTGACCGGCCCGGACACGGTGGCCAACTTCCAGGCGGTGCTGCAGAGCGTCACCTACAACAACACCAGTACCGACCCCGACGAGACCACCCGCGTTCTGACCTGCGTGGTCAACGACGGCACCGCCAACAGCAACACCCTGATGCCGACCGTGACCGTGACGGCGGTCAACGCTCCGCCTATGGTCGTGACGGACAACTTCGACACCGTGGGCAACACAGAGCTAGTGGTGGGCACCGGCGGACCGGCGGCGGTGAGTCTGGCCACCGTGGCGGTGCCGGGCGGGTCCGTGCTGGGCAACGACACGGATCCGGACATGAACCTCCCCCTGACGGTGGTCAGCGCCACTGGGGTGGCGACGGACGCCATTGGCCCTACCTTCGACATCGTCACCACCAACGGCGGCGCGGTCTCCATGGACTCCTCCGGACGGTTCAGCTACCTGCCGCCCCGGGGCGTCCAGAACCTGGTGGACTCCTTCACCTATGGCATACAGGACGCCGGCGGCGCCGGGGCGACCGGGACGGTGAACATCAACATCGTCAATTTCCGGGTGTGGTACGTCCACAACGATCCGGCAGGGGAAATCCTGAACCCCATCGACGGCCCCAACTTCGGCCGCTCCGACGATCCCTTCGACCTGCTGGCGGCGGCGGGCGCGGCCCACGGTGCCAACGATCTGATCTGCGTCTACGAGGGGACGGGCGACAACACAGGGATGGACACCGGCATCGTCCTGGCGGCGGACAATGTCACCCTCCACGGTGAGCACCAGGGATGCACTGTGCCGCTGAGCCTCAACGGCCTGCCCTCACCGGAGGTGCTCCTGGCCCCGACGCCCAACCGCCACCCCCACATTACCCATGGGGCGGGCAACGCCATCAGCGTCGATGCCACCGCCGGCAATGTGACCGGTATCGAGATCCGCGGGGTGGATCTATCGGCTACCGGGGGCAACGCTCTGGATGTGACCTCCGGCGGCGCCAACAACGTCGAGGTGCTCTTCGAGAACTCCCTGGTCAACGGCGCCAGCGGCGAAGGGGTGGATGTCAACCACCCTGGCTCGGGGCTCGCGATCATCAACGTGAACAACATCCCGACGTTCGCGGCGACCGGCAACGCCTTCGATGCCCGGGCCACTGGCACGGGCAACCTGCATGTCGCCTTCGACAACGTCGGCGGCATCACCTCCGCGAATGCTGCCGGAGCGGCGATCTTCGTGGAGGATGCCGGGCCCGGCTCGGCCTTCGTCACCAGTTTCTCCAACAACACGGTGCTGGGCACCTCCAACGGCGAGGGGGTGCGTATTCTGGGCGCGGTCTTCGACAGCGATCCAGCGGACGCGGACTTCGATCCGGTGACCGGCGGCACTCTGACGGTCGGTACCGTGATCGATCGCACCCGCGGTGGTGTAACCCTGGGGACGCCGGCCAACCGAGTCTCCGGCAACCTGGGCTTCGGCACGGTCAACATCTTTACCTTCGCCGGCGCGGCATTGAGCGCCTCCGGCTCCGGGGTGGCCGCAGGGATGCCGAATCCCAACATGGGCTTCCTGCTGGCTACCACCGGCGGCACCGCCGACGGCATCGGCGGCCCGGCGTTGGCTCTGGACCCGCTGACCGCGAACGTCTCTCTCGGGAACGGATCCTCGTCCATGAGCCCCACCAACGGGGTGCTGCTGGACAATGTCAGCGGTACGGTGAACATCTCGATGGGTGGCATTGTGACCGCTACAGGAGCGAGCTTCGACATCAATGGCGGGACCGTCTCCGCGACGTATGGTGGCAGCATTGCCCACAGCACCAACTCCCCCATGGTGAACGTCCGGGGTGGGCACAACACCGGTACCGTGACCTTCGACACCGGCAACCTGAACGCCACCAACGGCACGGGGCTACAGTTCGACAACGCCGATGGGACCTACAACTTCAATGGCACCTCCACCCTGAACGGCGGCGATGCCGGCATCGACATCCTCAACGGCTCCAGCGGCACCTTCAACTTCAGTGCCAATACCGCCATCACCCACGGCGGTGCCGGGACGGCTTTCAACATCAACAACAGCACGCCGACCTCGGACTACAACGGCACCATCAACGACACCAACGGCCTGGCGGTGGACATCGCGACCCTGCTCGCCGGCGGCTCTGCCCGCTTCGACGGTCAGGTCACCGCTTCGGGAACCGGTCTGAGGATGAACGGCGCCGCCGGTACGGTGAGCTTCGCCAACGCCGATCTTTCCAATGCGGCGACGGTGGACATCGACAACAACACGGCGGTGATCACCTTCACGGACCTCGATCTCAACCAGACCGCCGGGGCGGTCAATGCTTTCGATGTCAACACCGGCAGCGCCAACGTCACCACCACCCTGACGGGCAACGGCCTCAACAGCGCCACCCCCAACCGCCTGGTGAATGTCATCGGTCGCTCCGGCGGCACCGTGAGCTTCAACGGGGCTGCGACCTTGCAAGGCACCATGGGCAATACCGGGATCAACATCGGGGGGAACACCAACACCGCTGTGACATTCAACGCCCCGGTGGACCTGGGCACCAGCACCGCCAACCGCATCACGGGCGGAGGGGTCCGACTCAACGGCAACACGGCGAGCACGGTGACGACCTTCAACAGCCTGGATATCTTCACCAACGCCGTCCCGGGCATCGTCGCCACCGACAGTGGTGTGTTGGACACGGCCACCCTGGCCGGAACCGCGAACATCAACACCACCGGCAACGGCGCCGCGGCGCTGGATCTGGACGGCATCGTCGCCAACATCATCATCGATAGCGCGGTGTGCAACACCAACACCAATTGCGTGGATCTCACCAACCTGGCGGCCACCAGTGTGAGCAGCCTGACCGGCCTGAACTTGACCTGCTCCGCGGGCACCTGCTTCAACGGCAACGCCGGGCGCACCGTGGAGGTGCCGACCGGAGGGAATATCATCGTGGCCACGGGGGCCGTGGGATTGAACCTGACGAATACGACGATCGGGACTGGCCATGTGATCTTCCAACAGATTTCCGCCAGCGGAGCCGCCAACGGTATCGTGCTGAACAACACCACGGGCACCACCGGTGATTTCACGATCACGGGAGACGCCGGATCGGTCCAGAACGGTTCCGGCGGTACGATCACGATGACGACCGGGGATGCGATCTCCCTGACCACGACGGAGGACATCTCCATCGACCAGGTAGCTGTCAGCGACATTGGTCGCCACGGGGTCTCCGGGCTCGCGGTCAACAACTTCACCTTGACCAACAGCACCTTCAACCTCATCGGCAACGCCAACGACGAGAATGCCTTCGACTTCCGGGTCCCCTCCATGTCCGGACTGGCCGCCATCACGGGAACGTTGACTCTGAACAACGTCGATGTCACCGATTTCCATGACACGGGTCTGGCGGTGCTCAATGAGTCCGCCACGGCCACCATCAACGTCACGAACTGTGACTTCGACGACAACGACGACACCAACGGCACCGACGCCGTCTTTGTCGAGAGCCAGATGACGGCGGGGCTCACGCTGAATGTCACCGGTGGCCTGTTCAACGATCTGGAGGGGGATGTGGTGGTCTTCGAGGGTGGCGGCAGCGGCACCAACGATGTCAACATCGTCAATACCCGCTCCACCAACGGCGGCGGGCCGGACGACTTCCCCAACGGCGGTGGCATTGAGGTGCGCGTTTCCAATGGCCGTACGGTGACCTTCGACATCCAGGGCAACGATCTTCGGGACCAGCGCGGGGACCCGCTGATCATCGCGGCGCCGGTGGGTGCCGGTGGCGGCAACCTGGAGGGCCGCGTGGGCGGGCCCAACCCCGCGGACGGCAATACCTTCAGTGGCAGTTCCCTGGGCGACGGCATCCAGTTGACCCTGGAAGGCCCCAACTCGAACTTCACGATCCTGATCCAGAACAACGACATCGGGGTGGACAACACCGGAATGGGCGGACCCTTCAACGGCCTGGGAGACGATGGAATCCAGATCTTGCACCGCGATAGCGCAGGAACCTTGAACCTGACGATCGAAGACAACGTCTTCGCCAATACCGTCTCGGAAGCGATCCGCTTCTTCTCCGATGAGGACACGGCGATCGGAGCCAACAATCCGACCAGCAATGTGCGCATCGCGAACAACGACTTCATCAACATCGACACCGACAACAACGAAAACGAGATCGAGTTGCGCACGTCGGATACCGCCCGGGCCTGCTATCACGTCACTGGCAACGACAACGGCGCGGCGGGCTCGCCGGGCACTATCAACTTCAGCATCGCGGGAACATCGACGGGAGAAATCACCCAGGCCTCCACTGCGGCTCTGTCCACCGCCAACGCCACAGCGACGGTCACCGGCGATGCGCCCTCCACGGGGGGTGCTTGCACCAACCCGGCACTACCCATGAACTAGAACACGCGTTACAGATCCGCTCAATGGATGACCTGGAATAGAAAGGGGACCTTTGATGTCAGAGCCATTCTTGGCCGAAGTCCGTATCGTGGGCTTTAACTTCGCCCCGCGGGGTTGGGCCTTTTGCGATGGGCAAATCCTGCCCATCAATCAGAATCAATCGCTCTACTCTCTGCTTGGAACGACCTATGGGGGCGATGGGCGTACCTCGTTTGCCCTCCCGGACCTTCGGAGCCGCACGCCGATCCACGTGGGCCGTAGCAATGGTGGGCGGACTCACACCCTGGGTCAAAAGAGCGGTGAAGAAACCCACACCCTCTCCGCCAACGAGATGCCCCAGCACGACCATGTAGCCCAGGCTTCCACCGCCAACGCGACGTCCAACAACCCCACAAATCATGTCTTTGCACGGTCCGCCGAACGCGCTTACCATGAACCCGGTCCGAATGCCGCGATGCACTCCGGAATGTTGCTCAACGTTGGGGGCGGGCAAGCTCACAACAACATGCAGCCGTTCCTTGCCCTCAACTTCTGCATTGCCCTGCAGGGTCTTTTCCCATCCCGGAACTAGAGGAGACATCTCATGTCTGAACCCTTTGTTGGTGAGATCCGAATGTTCGCGGGAAATTTCGCGCCCCGCGGTTGGGCCTTCTGCGATGGACAGTTGCTGGCGATTTCCCAAAACGACGCCCTGTATTCCCTGCTCGGCACCATCTACGGTGGTGATCGTCGCACCACCTTTGGCCTTCCTGATCTGCGGGGCCGTATCCCCATCCACGCCGGTCACGGTCCTGGTCTGTCGGAGCGCAGACTCGGCGCCAAGTCGGGTAGCGAAAAGGAAACCCTGACGGTGAACCAGTTGCCGTCCCACAGTCACACCCCGGTCAACGCTTCTTCCAGCATCGGGGACGACTTCAGTCCGCAAGACAAGACACTGGCGACGACCACCTTCGATCTGTACATTGAAGGTACGGTGCCCAACGTCAACATGAGTTCCCAGTCGATCACCAACGTGGGAGGCAGCCGGAGCCATACCAACCTGATGCCCTTCCTGTGTATCCATTTCATCATCGCCCTAGTCGGCATCTACCCATCCCGGCACTAAGGAGATCCGCCATGTCTGAACCATTCGTTGCTGAGATCCGCATCTTTGCCGGAAACTTTGCGCCCCGGGGCTGGGCCTTCTGCAATGGGCAATTGCTGCCGATTGCCCAAAATACGGCGCTCTTTTCGCTCATTGGGACGACCTACGGGGGCGACGGCCGCACGACGACGGCGCTACCCAATCTTGAGGGGCGCGCTCCCATGCATCCCGGTCGGGGTCCGGGCCTGACCTCTCGCCGCCTCGGACAGCGTGGTGGGGTGGAGATGGTGACCCTCACCGAGGCGCAGATGCCTAACCATAACCACACCTTGAGGGCCTCCAACGCCGCCGCGGATGAAGAGGGAACCACCAACCCCGCGAACAACGTTCCGGGCATACCGGAGATCGCCAACTCACTCTACGGCCCAGCCAACAATCTGGTGCCCATGGCAGAGCAGTTCATCCAGAACTCCGGCGGCTCCCAGGCCCACAACAACCTGCAACCCTTCCTCACCATGAACTTCATCATCGCTCTGGTGGGTCTCTACCCATCCCGCAGTTGATCGAAGGAGTCGCCGGATCGGAGAGGCCCTCCGGTTCGGCGTGGCCTCCTGGTTCGATAGACTCTTCCCATGAGCCAGCCTGACATCACCTTCCGCCCCATCACCGAGGGCGATATGGACTTCCTCGCCCGCCTGTATGCCTCCACCCGCTGGGAGGAGCTGCAACAAGTGCCCTGGTCCGACGAGCAACGGCTGGCCTTCCTGCGGCAGCAGTTCGACGCCCAGCACACCTACTACATGGAACATTTCGTGGACGCCGCCTTCGATCTCATCGTGATCGACGGCAAACCCGCCGGACGCCTGTACCTGGACCGGCGGGAGGAGGAGATCCGGCTGATCGATATCGCTCTGCTGCCAAAACATCGCGGCCAGGGAATCGGGGGCCGATTGATGGCGGACATCCTGAAGGAGGGCCAGGACTCCGGCCTCCGGGTGCGCATCCACGTCGAACAGAACAACCCCGCCATGCGCCTCTACCAACGACTGGGGTTCCAGAAGATCGAGGAGCAGGGGGTGTATCACTTGATGGAGTGGACGCCGGGCTGAGCCTCACAGCCGCCCCCAGGTCGGTGGCTGATAGGGCAGGACCACGCTCAAAGCCCCCTTGATCGATTCTCTGTCAGCCGTCAAGAGCATGGGACACTCGCGATCTCATAGCCGAGCCTCCCCGCTTTGACTTCGTCGAGCGTCTTTCCGCGGAGGACGGACTGTCCCACAGCACGGTCTGGGGCATCCTCCAAAATCACCGCCAAGGACCGTCCTGAAGATCTGGAAGAAGGCTTCGCCGCCGGGGGCAACGACCTGTCTGGTGAAACCCGTCGGCATGACCGAGCTCCTGGCGAGAATCGAGCGGCATCTTGGCCTCGCCGAAGACCACCGCCGTCTGGGGCATCGGGTCCGTGAGCTCGAAGCGCGCACCGGGCGACCCGGAGACTACCGGGGTTCGCGCGGAAGATCCGACGATTCGGCGAGGCTCTTCTGCGGTCGAACGATCCCCTCGATCCACTCGAGGGCTTCCTCCGGGTACCCCGGCGCTTGAATCCCATGGCCAGCCCCGGGGAACACCCGCACCGTGAGCAACTCGGGATGCGGGACAAGAGCCCGCCGCATCACCCCGAGACTCCGCTCCACCGGCACGGAAGAAGAGACAGGGCGCGCTGGTGCGTCACGTAGGAACCTCCAGGTACGACCGTTGGATCTCCAAAGGTTCGGTTTCCGGTCCCCGAGGTTTGACCAGAAGGGGCTCTCCACCACCATGAGGGTCACTTCCCTACCACCCGCCCGGGTGGTGTGCCAGCAGTGATACCCACCGTAGCCTGAAGGGGGAGCGGTGAGGAGGCACTTCTTCTGGTCGAAGCATGGAACCGACCGGTTCGCTGGATCAGAAGGGAAGGGAGGGGCCATGCGATGTCTGGCTCTCATGGTGGTCGTTTCTGTCCTGCTGCTTCCGGTCGTCGCGGAGGCCGAAGAGCCACGGCTCGTCACCTTCTTTCTCCACCCCGACGGCGAATGTCCGACGGAAAACTGGCGGGAGGCCGTGTACGCCCGGGGCCGCATGATTCGCCCATTGACCGATGAGAAGTACATCGGGGCAACCTTGGGCGCGCCGTTCCGACCCGCGGAACGCTCCACCCACATCCACGCCTATGATCTGACCTGGCAGCAGAAAACTCTAGAGCAGAGATGGCTCCCGGTCTCCCAATATGCCGACGCCATGGGGGTCTGGCGAGCCTACTCGATGTCCGACCCGCCGGAGCCCGTATGGCAGGGGGTCAGCGGGAAATCATCTGCCGCGGAGCTGGGCTTCCCCTTCTTCCAGGCGGTTTTGTGCGAGCAACAGGCGGATGATGGGCTCATCGATGTGTTGCCGAAAGACAGCGTGGCTTTCTTCCACGGGACGGCCTGTCCGGAGAGGGAGGACCCCGGGCTGGAATGGGTGCCGTACAAGACGGCCAACGGTCGCTTTGTCGTGCCCCTGGTGGAGCAGGGCCAGCACGAGGCGGTGGTAGGCACGCCCTGGTTTGGCTTCATGACGCCCCTCCTTGACCCCCTCCACCATCACGCCGCGGGGCGCAACGTCAGCGCGGACCTGAACCGCATCGAAAATCTGGCGACGACACCCTCCTACTCACCCCAATGGTTTGAGAACCCGGAAAGCACGGAGCGCTATCGGGGGGATTGGTGGATCGATGCCCGGGACAGCACCTTGTCCCTCTCCACCGAAGACGAGCACTCTCTCAACGCCGTGCCCTCCGTGGCCCTGCTGGTCTGCCGGAAGCGGGGGGAAGACCAGGCCTCCGAGCCCAAGCCCTCCCCCTACTTCACCTTCTTCCGCGCCACCGGGGACTGTGCCAGCTACTACCGGGTGCCCGCCACCATGGGCAGATTTCTGGTCGCTCTGCCAGAACACGCCCTGCCGAACCAGGCGTTCGGCACGCCGCTGGAGGATCGGGAGAAACGGACCCACACCCACAACCCAGTGACCTACAACGCCGGGGATCTGCCGACCATGGCCGTGCGCAAGGGTTCAGGGTCCAAACATGGCGGCGCCCTGGCTCCCGGCAGCTATGCCTGGACTCTGGCCCCTACCCCCAGCAACCCGGAGATTCCATACATCCAGTTGGCCCACTGCTGGCCGAAGATCCCGGAGGACACGCCATGAACCGCATTCCCGCCAAGATTCGCTGCAACAGCGACACCATGGAGGATCGCCTCGCCTCCGCCACACCCCCAGTGCGCGACCTGGGCCTGGAGCGATGCTTCACCGCGATTCAGGAGGGTCCGGAGATCGAACTCCTCACCCTGGACCCGGACGACCGGCTGCTACACATCCGGCGTTCAAACCAACTGGATGGAGGCAGCGCCGCGGTGGACGCCGGCACACTGCGCAACGCGGCCAAGAGCGACTCTGGCTGGCAGTCGGAGACGGTGAAGATTCCAGACACCCGGGTCGGGGAGCGGAAATGGCCCAGGGGCGCTGTCGAGGCGTTGCGGGGGTTCCGTCAGGGCGGGGTCAGCTACGCCCTGGTCCATTTTCCGGAGAAAACCGTGGGAGCCGGGGCGGATGGAGTCCGCTCCATCCGTCGCTACATCGAGCCCATGGTCTACACCCCTCGGGCTGGATGGCAACCCTGGAAGGTGGAAGGCGAGGCAGGACTGTCCCTCCTGGGATCGGTACAGACGGAAGTGTTCGTCGATGACCACGGACGGACCATCCTCTACGGCAAGCCCACCGGCTACTCCAAGGAGGATGAGACCCTCGCCCTGGTGTTCCAGGACGAAGGGTCTGGAGAGTGGAAGACCGTTCTGGGCGTCTTCCCGCTGGAGCCCGGTGTGGAGACCACCTACCGCCTCACGGCCAACACCGACCCGGATTCCCTGGGCACCCTCCTCCGCCTGGGTAAGGATGCCGTGGTGGAGTACCAGCCCATCGGCATCCGCCCCCCCACCGAGCGCTTCCCGGAACCTCGCCTGCGCTACTCCCGGGATCATTGGGAGAGCAAAGATCTCAGCGGACTGATCGAGGACGTGGGCGCACTGGACGCAGCGCGATTCCAGGACCTGCCAGACCAGCCGGGGTGCTTTGTCGTGCATTCGGCAGCCAACCAGCACGTCTACCTGATCACCGATCTGGAAAGCGCCACGCCGGAGGTCACCTGCCTGACAGAGGAACCGGGTTTCGAACGGGCCGTTTCGCGGGTGCAGGTGGCGCGGGACGAAGGCCCCCTCCCGGGCAACGCTGCGTCTCCGGAGGCAGTACGGGCGGCGATCTTCGTCATCGATGCTTCCCGGGAGAGGCGCCTGTGGATCAAGCGCCAGCCGGGCACTGACTCTCAGGGACGGCCCATCTTTCAACCCTGGGTGCCCCTGGGGTCGGAGACCCGCACTCTGGCGACACCCCGCCGTATGGCCTCGGGTGCGGAGATGTTCGTGGTCAACGAACAGGCGCGCTATGGCGGGCGTCTCGCCTGCAACCCGGTGGGCGGCATCGCCATCGAACACAAATCCTTCGATCCCTCTGGAGAGGCCTGGCACACCGAGCGGCTCGAAACCACCCGGGAGAGTCTCGACGAGGTTGAAAGCTGCATCACCCACACCACGGAACTCTTCCTCACCACGGAAGATGGCCTTCCCGCTGGCAACGGCATGGGGGAACTGACCGCCAGCTACCCCTGTGTGGCGGTCGTCAACGGCGTCAGTCGGCACCTCTCCCCCAGCGAGGCCACCCGGGTCTACGCCAACGAGGCGGGACTGATCATGGTCAAGATCAAGGCGGATTCGGTGGATGCCCCGGTGTTGCGGTTGCAGCTCGCGGGCGACGCCGCCGCCGAGGAGATCCAGCCCAACGATGCCATCGCCCGGCGTCTCGCTGGCCTCCAGAAGGACCACCGCATCGACCAGGACCGGCTGCATCAGGCGGGCCTCATCCCGGATTCCATCCACGGCACCGACGAGGGTAAGAAGCTCGCCGCGCTGGTCCGCGACACGGGCAAAGGTATCGGTCGGGCTCATCGCGGGCAGGTCTGCCGCTCCAACGGCGCAGTGTGGTACCACGGTCGCTTCGAGAGGCCTGATGGGGCGAATGGCCCCCCGGTCTTGCGAATCCGCAGCGGCCGCGGCCCTCTGCCGGAAGAGCTGCTCCTGGGCGCGACCCCGCATCAGCCCCCTGAACGGTGGGCTCTGGGGGACCCCCGCGATGGGCTGGGCCTCGTCGGAGACATCATCCACTGGATTGCTCAGGGGATTGAGGACGTGGTGGATTGGACGGTGAATATCGTGGGCGGGATCGCCAAGTTTGCGGTGCGCCTTGCCGGGAAAGTTTGGAACTTCATCGTGGACACCGCACCGGGCCTCGCCCGGGGGCTGGAGGCCCTCTTCCAGGCCATCTCCCGGACGCTGGGCCAGATCATCGATGCCGCCCGGACTTTATTGGAGGTGGCCGCGGCGTTGTTCGACATTCACGCCATCCGTCGCACCCACGATTGCATGACCTACTCCATCAACGGTGGACTTTGGTATGCGGAGCAGATGGTGGGCCGAGGGCTCCCCGCGCTGACTCACAAGGCAGCGGATCAGGTGCTGGCCCACATCGATGGGCAGTTGGAGACACTGGAGCGCTTCACCCGTGGTTTCACCATGGGCAGCCTGGCCGGTGGATTCCCGGACAGTCCGGACGGCAGCAGCGGCTTCCCGGGCCGCAGCGACGCGGTGCAGACCGGTGGCGTCCAGGCGCGATGGGTCGCGGAAAGAGTGATGACCCACCAGGATCGATTCCATGCCGCCGTCCAAAACCAGGTGCTCAGCCCCGCCGACGCCAAGGGGTTGACGGAGAAGATCCTCGCTCTGGCGGAGGAACTGCGCACGGACGACCCCGCCCAGGACTCCCTGTCGAAGGTGGTGATCGATCTTGCCAAGGACATGCAACGGGATTTCCAGGAAGGTATCCAGGCGGTGGAATTGTTCAAGGTTTTCACCTACATCCGGCGTCTCGTGGATCTGACCGGGAATCTGTTGGTAAAGGTGCTCGATCTGCTCTTCGAACTCATCGCGGAGGCCCTGCGGCTGCTGCGGAATTTCCTCAACCTGCCCATCAACATCCCGGGCGTCTCCCAACTCGCCCACCTGGTGCTGAAGCGGTCTCTGACGATTCTGGATCTCTTCACCTTCCTCTTCTCGGTCGCGCTGACGGTGTTCTGGAAGATCATCACGGGGGGCAAGGAGCCCTTCCCGGAGACGGTGCGGCAGCAGCTCCTCAGCTCTGCATTCTTCCCTCAC
>Ga0210063_1000443_pt1 | contig 12846 bp, 8 predicted proteins | sample Muzzi_PWA_D1_FD_185529 | JGI IMG/M metagenome (GOLD analysis project Ga0210063, IMG submission 185529) | Wetland microbial communities from San Francisco Bay, California, USA, that impact long-term carbon sequestration - Muzzi_PWA_D1 (SPAdes) | ecosystem: Environmental > Aquatic > Marine >... | reverse complement strand
GCAGAGACCAATGCACACCTGACCCAGTACGACACGGCTCATGGAAAATTCCCCGCCGATGTGAGCGTCGATGGGGGGGATCTCATCATCAATGGTGACCGCATCAAGGTTTTCGCGGAACGCAATCCCGCCAATCTGCCCTGGGCTGAATTGGGCGTGGAAGTGGTTCATGAGTGCACAGGCCTGTTTCGCAGCAAGGAAACGGCGGGCGCGCACATCGCGGCCGGTGCGAAGAAAGTCATCATCTCTGCGCCGGGCCAGCAGGTCGATAACACCGTGGTGTTCGGTGTCAACCACGACACCCTGAAATCGACTGACCAGGTCATCTCCAACGCGTCCTGCACGACCAACTGCCTGGCGCCGCTGGCCAAGGTTCTGCACGAGGGCGTCGGCATCCAGAGTGGCCTGATGACCACCATCCATGCTTACACCAATGACCAGGTGCTGACCGACGTGTTTCACAAGGATTTGCGTCGCGCCCGTTCAGCGACCATGAGCCAGATTCCCACCAAGACCGGTGCGGCTGCCGCGGTCGGCCTGGTACTGCCGGAATTGAACGGCAAGCTCGACGGCTTTTCCATGCGAGTACCGACCATCAATGTTTCCGTGGTGGATTTGTGCTTCGTTGCGGGACGCAACACCTCTGTCGATGAAATCAATGGATTGGTCAAAGCTGCTTCTGATGGTCCGCTGGCAGGCGTTCTGGGTTACAACTCGGCGCCGCTGGTTTCCATCGATTTCAATCACAACCCGCACTCGTCCATTTTCGATGCCGGCCTGACGCGCGTCATGGAAGGTAACCTGGTTAAAGTGCTTAGCTGGTACGACAACGAATGGGGATTCAGCAACCGTATGCTGGATACCACGCTGGTCTTGATCAATGCCTGAGTGAAGATTCGAAAATGACCTATTTGCGCATGGAAAACCTGGATCTCGAGGGTAAGCGGGTGATGATTCGCGAGGACCTCAATGTCCCGGTAGCCGGAGGGAAAGTTACTTCGGATGCCCGGATCCGGGCGGCCTTGCCGACCATCCGGCTGGCGCTGGAAAAAGGGGCGGCTGTCCTGTTGCTTTCCCATCTCGGCCGTCCGGTCGAGGGAGAACCTGATGCCCAGTTTTCACTTCAACCGGTGGCAAACCGCCTGTCCGAATTACTGGGCATGCCGGTGCGGCTTGAGCCGGACTGGCTGGACGGGGTCGAGGTGGCCCCTGGCCAGGTCGTTTTGTGCGAAAACGTTCGTTTTAACCTGGGTGAGAAGAAGAACGATGAAACGCTCGCCCGCCGTATGGCGCGCCTGTGCGATATCTTTGTGATGGATGCCTTCGGTACGGCGCATCGCGCCCAGGCGTCGACAGAAGGTATCGTGCGCGCCGCCCGGCTGGCCTGTGCTGGGCCGCTGTTGAGCCGCGAACTGGACGCCCTGCAGAAAGCGTTGAACCATCCTGAGCCACCCTTGCTGGCCATCGTCGGTGGTTCCAAGGTTTCGACCAAGTTGACCGTGCTGGATACCTTGCTCGACAAGGTGGACGAGTTGATTGTTGGTGGCGGCATCGCCAATACGTTCATAGCAGCCGCCGGTCACGCCGTGGGGAAGTCGTTGTACGAGCCTGACCTGATTCCGGAAGCACAGAGGCTGATCAGGAAAGCGCATGCCCGCGGTGGAGCTATTCCCATTCCAAAAGATGTACTTGTCGCCAGGTCTTTTTCCGCTGATGAACATGCCATCGTCAGGCGGGTGGATGAAGTCCGTGACGATGAACTGATCCTGGACATTGGTCCGCTGACCGCGGTTCAGTATTCCGAAATGATCGACAGCGCGGGCACGGTGATCTGGAATGGTCCGGTGGGTGTGTTTGAATTCAGCCATTTTGCCGCCGGCACCCTGGCCGTGGCTGAGGCGATTGAACGGTCAAAGGCGTTCAGTATCGCCGGTGGCGGTGACACGCTGGCAGCCATCGATCAGTTTGGTGTGCGTGATGGGGTCAGTTACATCTCCACCGGTGGTGGCGCATTCCTCGAATTTGTCGAAGGAAAAACCCTTCCCGCGGTAGCGGCCCTGGAGGCCGTGGCTGAATCCTCCGGAAGCTGATTTTGAAAGTTCCAGCCAGGCAACGGGCTGGGCCTACACCCGATTCCATCAGGCACCCGGTTTTGCAGGGACGTCGTGAATCCTGAGGGGCTTCCTGGTATTAATCCAGGCAGAGGGCCAATGTGCAGAATCGCGTGAACAGAATCTGCACTGCTGGTATATTGACCATCAGCATAGTTCGCACGTTCTCAGCGGATGAACAGGCCTTCAGGCAAGCCGACGGCTTTTCCATTAACGAATTTGAATGGAGTTATGACATGAAATACGGTTCGATCAGGAAGGTATGGCAGTTGCTGTTTCCCGCAGTCGTTGTACTGTTGGTGCTGTCGGCGTGTGCCCCTTCAGTCAAGGTTCGTACCGACTCTGATCCCGGCGTGGATTTGAGTCAGTACCAGACCTGGGGTTTTTTCAGCCAACTGGGTATCGAAGGTGACAATTACTCCAGTTTGCTGGGTCAGCATTTTCGACAGGCCGTGGCCGACCAGATGGACGCACGCGGTTTCACGCAGGCTGACACTCCCCAGATCCAGGTCAACGTATCTATTGGGTCCGAAGAAAAAATGCAGGTAAACACGTATACCGACCCATACCTGTATGGCGGCTACCGCGGGTTGTATGGCGGCGGGTACTACGGCGGCCCCTGGGGCGGATACGGCTATGGTGGCACCCAGACAACCGTTCGCCAGTACACCGAAGCCAATGTATACATCGACCTGGTCGATGCCAACGAGCATAAAATGATTTGGCAGGGCGTCGCGACGTTCACGCTGACCGACAAGATGCAAAAACAAATGCGCGAAACCGTTTACAACACGGTGAACAAGATTTTCGAACAATTTCCTGTCCCGGCGCCTGCATCGGGTAGCTAAGAAGCAGGGTTTAAACGCTTACAGGGCGGCCACTTTAGTGGGCCGCCCTGTTTTTAAGCGTACAGTTTACGAGGAATATCAGTGAATCCATCGAAATCCGGAACCCGCGTTATCGTCCCGGCCCATGCCTTATCGAAGTTCGCCCGGTTGCTTTTTTTTATGGTGGCAGCGGTGTTTCTGACGGCCTGTTCCTCGTCTGCTTTGCAGGTTCGCAGCGATTCCGATCCCACGGCCAATTTCAGTCAGTACCGATCATTCAATTTCTTCGATCCGATGGGTATTGAAGGAGGGTACAACTCGGCGATTTACGGCCAACTGTTTCGTGAATCCATTACCAATGAAATGGAGCTCCGTGGTTATACCTTATCGGATTCGCCTGACCTCTTGATCAACGTGACCATTCGCGGTGATGACCAGGTCAGGATATCGTCGTATGCTGCGCCCTACATGAGCGGCGCTTATTACAACCGTCCGGGCGGGGCCTACTATGGTTCGGCGCTGGGGGTTGGTGTGGGCGTCGGGCCCAGGGCCAGGACCGTTACCGAGGCCTCGGTGTTTATCGACCTGGTTGACCCGGCGAAACAACGGGCTGTCTGGCAGGGAGTGGCGGTGCTCGAAGTCACCGAGAAAGTCGCGACACGGTTGCGGGACGCGACCTTCACTGCGGTAGATGCGGTGTTCAAGCAGTATCCCCACCAGGCCGGGCAATAACAATACCCTGTAAATTCACTTTGATGGATTTCCTTTGAATGCGGGCACCTGCTTGTCTACTTGACCTGGACGGTACGCTGACCGATCCGTTTATCGGGATTTCACGATGTATTGGCCACGCGTTGGAAACCCTGAGTGTTCCGGTCCCCGATCATGAGGCATTGAAGTCCTGGATAGGCCCCCCGCTCAGGAACAGTTTTGAGCTGTACCTGGATTCCTGCGGCGGAGGCGACGCGGACGAGGCAGTACGACTGTACCGTGAGCGTTTCGCGGACATCGGTCTGTATGAGAACACCGTGTATAATGGCATTACCGCATTGCTCGAAGGGCTGTATCGGCGTTCAGTTCCCCTTTTCGTCGCCACCTCAAAGCCAACCGTCTACGCGCAGCAAATCGTCCGGCATTTCGAACTCGGCCGCTGGTTTAAGGCGGTTCACGGCAGCGAGTTGGATGGCAACTATTCGAATAAAAATGACTTGCTGGGGTACATCGTCGATCAATGGTCACTTGACCCGGCAGAGTGCGTGATGGTGGGTGATCGCGAATTTGACATGAGAGCGGCGCGCCACCACGGCATGGCTGCGATAGGCGTATTGTGGGGTTATGGCAGCGAGCGCGAACTACTCGAAGCTGGAGCGGAATCACTGGTTTCATCGCCAGACGAACTTCATCAGCTACTGATTGATGCTATCTGAGCATCTTTGTAACATTTATTGCATATAATCGAGACCATGAATACTGAATTCAAAGTAAACAACCGCCAATTGCGGCGGACAAAAATCATTGCGACGCTTGGGCCAGCCACGGATGACCGAAGTGTACTCGAAGGCGTCATGCGAGCCGGCGCGGACGTGTTCCGCCTGAACATGTCGCACGGCAAGACTGAAGACCAGGTCCGCCGGGCGCAGATGGTGCGGGAAGTATCCGCCAGCCTCAAGCGCGAAGTCGCCATCATGGCCGATCTGCAAGGGCCAAAAATTCGGGTCGAACGATTCGAGAATGGCGGCGTGACCCTGGCCCCGGGCGATGCATTCGTCCTGGATACCGTCAACTCCGACAAACCGGGCAACCAGAACTGGGTGGGTGTCAGCTATCCGGGCCTGGCCAATGACGTCAAGAGCGGCAACCTGTTGTTACTTGACGACGGCATGATTTCGATGCGCGTTCAGTCGGTCGAAGGCGGAAAAATACACTGCCTGGTGGAAAACGGCGGCAAACTGACAGACCGTAAGGGCCTGAATTTGCAAGGCGGCGGCCTGTCCATTTCGGGTATCGCCGAGCATGATCTGGAACACATCAAGCTGGCAGCCCAGATGGGAGCCGATTACCTGGCCGTGTCTTTCGCAAGCGATGCGGCCGACATGAAACGGGCAAGAAAGCTATTGCGCGAAGCAGGAAGCAGCGCGTCGGTCATGGCCAAGATAGAACGCATCGAGGCCCTTGATAACCTGGAAGAAATTTGCGACGCATCCGATGCCGTCCTGGTGGCGCGCGGAGACCTGGGTGTCGAAATTGGTGATGAAGAATTGCCAGGCTTGCAGAAACGCATTATCAAGACCGCGCTGAAGCACAACCGGATCGTGGCCACAGCGACACAGATGATGCAGTCCATGATCGAGAACCCCATTCCGACACGCGCAGAAGTCCTGGATGTCGCCAACGCGGTGATCGACGGCACCGATGCGGTGATGTTATCGGCGGAAACCGCCGTGGGTAAGCACCCGGTCAAGGTGATTGAAGCGATGAACCGCATTTGCCTGGGAGCAGAGCGTCACTCCGACCGGGAAGAGGAAGTGGGAGAATTGGTGGTCCGGTTCAACCGGATCGACCAGGCCATCGCGATGGCGGCCATGTTCATGGCCACGCACGTACCGATCAAGGCCATCATTGCGTTGACCGAATCGGGTTCGACGGCCCAGTGGTTGTCCCGGGTTCAGGCCGCAGTTCCGATCTACGCACTTTCACCCAACGAGTCCAGCCGTCGGCGAATGGCCCTGTTCCGCAATGTATCAACGGCGCATCACGATCCGAAAGGTGACGATATCGAGGCCATCATCGAGGGCGCGCTGCAGATTCTGTGGAAAATCGGAGCGGTTGCTGAAGGCGATCGTGTCATTCTGACGATGGGTCACAAGATGAACAACGAGGGCGGCACCAACACCCTGAGATTGCTCCAGATTGACGGCCAGGGAAGAGTCGACGGCCGCACTGAACTGAATCTCGGCAGAGATGGAGTGTAAACGATTTCAGCTGGTGGGCCTGCTCTTTCCCTGACGATGGCTCCCAACTGACCACCAATCCAGAATGCGCACTGATTTCGGGTTCCAGACCGGTGCCGGTTTTTCAGTCCGGCACCGGAACCGTTTTACCCCCTTTATCCAACAATCGAGTTATTACTCATGAGCAAGAATTTCAAAGAAGCCGCATTGAACTATCATCGGTATCCCACGCCCGGAAAAATCAAGATTACACCGACCAAGAGCCTGACCACGCAACAGGACCTTTCGCTGGCTTACTCGCCCGGTGTGGCTGCGGCCAGCGAATTGATCCACGCCGACCCGTCGACCGTTTCAGAACTGACGGCCCGAGGCAACCTGGTCGGTGTGATCAGCGATGGCACCGCGGTTCTCGGACTGGGAAATATTGGCCCGCTCGCCGCCAAACCGGTCATGGAAGGCAAGGGTGTGCTGTTCAAGAAGTTTGCCGATATCGATGTTTTCGATATTGAAATAAACGAGCAGGACCCGGAGCGATTGATTGAAATCATCGCTTCCCTGGAACCGACCTTTGGTGGAATCAACCTCGAGGACATCAAGGCGCCCGGTGCGTTCCAGATCGAGGCGGCACTGAAGGAAAGACTGAATATCCCCGTCTTTCATGATGACCAGCACGGAACGGCAATCATCACCGCGGCTGCAGTCATTAACGCCCTGATGATTGTCGGCAAGGAAATTGAGCAGGTGAAGCTGGCGGCTTCAGGGGCGGGTGCCGCCGGCATGGCGTGCCTGGACCTGCTGGTGAAGCTGGGCATGAGAAGGGATAACATCACGGTTGCCGACAGTCGCGGTGTGATATACACCGGGCGCGAGACGCCGATGGAGCCCAGCAAGGCGGCTTATGCCAGGGACACCGCACACCGCAGCCTGGCGGAGATCGTGAATGGCGCGGACGTTTTCCTCGGCGTATCGGTCGGGGGCATGCTAAGCAAGGAAATGGTCATGACCATGGCGGAGAACCCGATCATTCTCGCACTGGCGAATCCTGACCCGGAAATCACACCTGAAGACGCACTCGAAGTCCGGCCGGATGCGATCATTGCGACCGGGCGGTCGGATTATCCTAACCAGGTCAATAACGTTTTGTGTTTTCCCTATATTTTTCGTGGCGCGCTCGACGTGGGCGCCACCACCATCAACGATGAAATGAAGCTCGCCTGTGTCAACGCCCTGGCAGAATTGACGCGCATGGAAGTTCAACAGGTGGGCACCTCTACGAGCCAGGATGACGCCATCAGCTTCGGCCGCGATTACATCATTCCAAAGCCATTCGATCCGCGCTTGCTGGTCCATGTCGCCCCGGCAGTTGCCCAGGCAGCCATGGACAGCGGAGTGGCCACAAGGCCAATCGATGACATGCTGGCCTACCGCGCCAAACTCGATGCATTCGTATTCCGGACCGGGCTGTTGATGAAACCGGTTTTCGACGCAGCCAAGTCGGATCCAAAGCGAGTGGTCTATGCTGAGGGCGAGGAACCCGTCGTATTGCGGGCGGTTCAATCGGTGGTGGACAACGGCCTGGCGTTTCCGATTCTGATTGGTCGCCCGGAAGTGATCCAGCACCGGATTGAAAAATATGGTTTGCGCCTGGAGCCGGGTAAGGATTTTGAAATTGTCAACCCACAGAAAGATTCGCGCTACCGGGAATATTGGACAACGTATCACTCCCTTATGGAACGGCAGGGAATTTCCCCGGACACCGCCAAGACGATGGTTCGAACACGAGCGAGTGTGATTTCGGCCATCATGGTGTATCGGGAAGAGGCCGATGCATTGATCGCTGGTGTTGTTGGGCGTTATCGTAAGGTGTTGGAACATGTTATTGACGTAATCGGAAAACACCCCGGCTCTGATATAGTTGCCGCTATGGGTGCGATCAGCACCTCGGAAGGCACATTTTTCTTCTGCGACACGAACGTCAACTCCAGCCCCAACGCACGGGAGCTTGCAGAAATTACGATGATGGCCGCGGAAAAAGTTAAGATGTTTGGCTTGAAACCAAAGGTTGCCCTGCTGTCGCATTCGTCATTCGGAAGCTATCAGGACAAGTCAGCGAGAAAAATGAGGAAAACGCTCAGGATCCTGCGGGAAATCGCCCCGGACCTGGAAATCGATGGTGAAATGACGGGCGAAATGGCCTTGAATGAAGAATACCGCAAACGTCTCTTTCCCAATTCGAAACTGACGGGCCAGGCGAACCTGCTGGTGGCGCCTGATTTGAATGCGGCGCACATCGCATTTGGGCTGGCGAAAGTGATTGGCAACGCGGTCGGGGTAGGGCCGTTGTTGCTGGGAGCCGGGCGACCGGCGCACATCATGACCCCCGCGGCAACCGCGAGACGGATCATGAACATGACCGCCATTGCGGTTGTTGATGCACAAATATATGCACGGAACCGGGAGGAGAATCCCGAAAGTACGCGAGGAACCGGATGAATCAATCTATCGACAAACTTCAACATGATATTGATCCAGAGGAAACCCAGGAATGGATGGAAGCCCTCCAGGTCGTTATTGAGAAGGAAGGTCCGCAGCGGGCCCACTACCTGCTGGAGAAACTGGTCGACTACACTCGCCGTTCCGGTGGACACCTGCCTTATGATGCAACCACAGCCTACATCAACACCATTCCTGCGCAGCTGGGCGCCAGGCATCCCGGCAACACCGAACTTGAATATCGTATCCGCTCCATCATCCGCTGGAATGCCATGGCCACCGTGGTTCGCGCCAGCAAACGCGGGGGGGAGCTGGGTGGGCACATCGCCAGCTTTGCCTCGGCTGCAACCTTGTACGACGTCGGATTCAACCACTTTTTTCGCGGCCCCGACCATCCGGGCGGCGGCGATCTGCTGTACATCCAGGGTCATTCTTCGCCAGGAATCTACGCCCGGTCCTATCTCGAAGGCCGAATCAGCGAAGAGCAACTGGACCGGTTCCGGCAGGAATCCGAACCGGGTGGCCTGAGTTCCTACCCCCATCCCTGGCTGATGCCGGAGTACTGGCAATTACCCACCGTATCGATGGGCCTGGGTCCGATTATGGCGATCTACCAGGCGCGGTTTTTGAAATATCTGCACAACCGCGGAATTGCTGATACATCCGATCGGAAAGTCTGGTGTTTCCTGGGCGATGGCGAAACGGACGAGCCGGAATCGCTCGGCGCCATCTCGTTGGCCGGCAGGGAAAAACTCGACAACCTGATTTTCGTGATCAACTGCAACCTGCAGCGGCTCGATGGTCCGGTGCGCGGCAACGGCAAAATCATCCAGGAACTCGAAGGCGTCTTTCGTGGCGCGGGCTGGAGCGTGCTCAAGGTGATCTGGGGGTCATACTGGGACAAGCTCTTCGCCAAGGACAAGGACGGCCTCTTGCGCAAGCGAATGGAAGAAGCCGTCGACGGTGAGTACCAGAATTACAAGGCCAAGGGCGGCGCCTACACGCGGGAGCATTTCTTCGGAAAATATCCGGAACTGCTGGAAATGGTCGCCCGCATGACCGACAAGGATATCTGGCGCCTGAATCGCGGCGGTCATGATCCGCACAAGCTCTACGCGGCTTACAGTGAAGCCACCAGCCATGAAGGGCAGCCAACAGTCATCCTCGCCAAAACCGTGAAGGGTTACGGCATGGGTTCTTCCGGTGAGGCGCAGAACATCACCCATCAGCAGAAAAAAATGGATGTTGAATCCATCCGGCAGTTCCGTGACCGTTTTGGTATTGAGATCCCGGACGAGAAACTGGAGGAGGTGCCCTATTTTCACCCGGGCCCGGACAGCGAGGAGATCAAGTATCTGTTGGAGCGCCGCAAGGAACTGGGCGGGCCGCTGCCACGCCGCCGCGCCAACGGCGGGCCGATGGAAATGCCGTCCCTGGAGGCCTTTGAGTCCCTGCTCAAATCTTCTGGCGACCGGGAATTCAGCACCACCATGTCGTTCGTACGCGCCCTGTCACTGTTGCTGCGCAACAAGGCGATTGCCGACCGGATCGTGCCCATCGTGGCGGATGAAGCACGCACCTTTGGAATGGAGGGTATGTTCCGTCAACTGGGCATCTATTCTTCGGTAGGGCAGCTGTACACACCGGTGGATTCAGACCAGTTGATGTTTTACAAGGAAGACCAGAAAGGCCAGATCCTGCAGGAAGGCATAACCGAAGCAGGCGCCATGTCGTCCTGGATCGCTGCAGCCACCAGCTACGCCAACAGCGGTGTGGCGATGATCCCCTTCTTTATTTTCTACTCGATGTTCGGGTTTCAGCGGGTGGGTGACCTGGCCTGGGCCGCGGGTGACATGCGGGCAAAAGGGTTTTTGATTGGCGCCACGGCCGGCCGGACCACGCTGAATGGCGAAGGTCTTCAGCACGAGGACGGCAACAGTCACATGATCTCGGCAATGGTGCCAAATTGTGTTTCCTATGATCCGACATTCAGCTACGAGGTGGCTGTCATCATCCAGGACGGCCTGCGCCGAATGTACACCGAGCAGGAAGACGTTTATTACTACATCACGGTAGAGAATGAAAACTACACGCACCCGGATATGCCCGAGGGTGCGGAAGAGGGCATTCGTAACGGCATGTACCTGTTCCGTGAGGGGCCCGACGGTCCTCGCAAGGTGCAGTTGCTGGGATCCGGCGCCATCTTGCGCGAAGTGATTGCGGCATCGCACATCCTGGAACAGGATTTCGGGGTCGTTTCCGACATCTGGAGTGCAACCAGTTTCTCCGAGTTGCGGCGGAACGGCGTGGACTGCGCGCGCTGGAACCGGATGAACCCGGAAAAAGAGCCCAGGATTCCCTGGGTGACCGGTTGCCTGGCCGAGCGCAAGGGGCCAATCGTGGCGGCATCCGACTATGTGCGGGGGTTTGCCGACCAGATACGCGGTTTTTTACCGCAATCCGACTACATCGTCCTCGGAACCGACGGATTCGGGCGGTCCGACACACGGGAGATGCTGCGCCGCTTTTTTGAAGTGGATCGCTACAACGTGGCCTACGCCGCATTGTACGCACTGTACCGGCAAGGTCTGTTCAGCCAGGGTGACCTGTTGACGGCACGCTCAAAACTTGGCATCGATCCGGACAAGCCGAATCCCCAGACAGTATGACCTGGCAGATGACCGGAAACGGAGATTAATGTGAGTAACACGATTGAAATCAAGGTGCCGGATATCGGTGATTTTTCCGATATTCCAGTCATCGAGGTGCTGGTCGCTGCAGGTGACCGGGTCGAGACGGAAGACTCGTTGATTACGTTGGAGAGCGACAAGGCGACGATGGAAGTCCCTTCGCCGGCCTCAGGCACGATCAGGGAACTCAAGGTCAAGGTGGACGACACCGTTTCGGAAGGCGATGTCGTGGCGGTTCTGGAAACCGAGGACAGCGACTCGAATGGCGCCTCGGGCCAGCCTGAAGAAAAGGAACAGCCTGAAGGAAAGGAACAGCCTGAAGAAAAGGAACAGGCCAGCGAGTCCAGGGCAAGTGAGGAATCCGAACAGGCTGCGTCGGCAGAAGCCCCCAAAGCAGAAGAAAAAGATACTGAAGAGGATTCTGATGACCCTGACGAGGGGCCGGGGGACAACGTCCGCTACCAGGCGCCTATCGTTGCTTCCACTGCCATCGACCCGTCCGGCCTTCCCTATGCCAGCCCCGCCATCCGCCGGTTTGCCCGTGAACTGGGCGTCGATCTCACCCAGGTGCAGGGCAGCGGCAACAAGGGCCGGATCGTGCGAGAAGATGTGGCCAGCTACATCAAGTCAGCTCTGAGCAGGAAGCCGGAAGCGGCGGTCACCGGTGGCCGTTTGCCGTTCGACTTTCCAGAATTACCGGATTTCGACTTCAGCCGTTATGGCGAGGTGGAGAAGAAAACGCTGTCGCGTATTCGGAAATTGTCCGCTGGCCACCTGCATCGGAACTGGGTGAGCATTCCCCACGTCACCCAGCACGACGAAGCGGATATAACCGACATGGAAAGTTTCCGCAAAGCCAACGCGGAAGACGCCATTGCTCAGGGTTTCAAACTCACGCCACTGGTTTTCCTGATCAAGGCCAGCGTGGCGGCGTTGAAGAAATATCCCGAGTTCAACGCTTCTCTGGACAAGGACGGGGAAACGCTGATCATCAAGAAGTTTTACAACATCGGCGTGGCGGTCGACACGCCCGACGGGCTGATGGTTCCGGTGCTGCGCAACTGCGAACGAAAAGGCATCATGGAATTGGCGGCTGAACTCGCCGAGATCAGTGAGAAAGCACGCGACAAGAAACTCAAACCGCAGGACATCCAGGGCGGGTGCTTTTCGATTTCCAGCCTGGGCGGCATCGGTGGTACGTCGTTCACACCCATTATCAACGCACCGGAAGTGGCAATACTCGGTGTCTCACGGTCCCGCATGTCGCCGGTTTGGGATGGCAGCGAATTCCAGCCGCGCATGATGCTGCCCCTTTCGCTGTCGTATGATCACCGGGTGATCGACGGGGCGGCGGCGGCCCGGTTTACCCGTTTCCTGGCCAGCCGTCTGGAAGATCTGAGACGGCTCACACTGTAGCTCGTCCATTAAACGATGGATCATGGTTCCGAAGACAGTCCACACGCCGCAACCGGCAGGCTTTTTGCCTGGATCGCGGTGATCGGTTTGATGCTCGGTCTCACGGCTTTCTACCACGCGCTGACCGATCAGAAGGGCGGTATCGTCAGCAGCGAAGGTTTTGGCGCTACTGCAGCCGTTCAGCTTGAGCGTGAGCGGAGTGGTCACTATGTTGCAGAAGGCCAAATCAACGGGCAACCCGTGACTTTCCTGGTCGATACCGGGGCGACAGATGTGGCCGTTTCGGAGAAAATGGCTCGCGCTCTGGGTCTTGAGTTTGGGCCGAGGATCCGCGTAATGACCGCGGCTGGCCCGGTGG
>Ga0210063_1000441_pt1 | contig 12901 bp, 8 predicted proteins | sample Muzzi_PWA_D1_FD_185529 | JGI IMG/M metagenome (GOLD analysis project Ga0210063, IMG submission 185529) | Wetland microbial communities from San Francisco Bay, California, USA, that impact long-term carbon sequestration - Muzzi_PWA_D1 (SPAdes) | ecosystem: Environmental > Aquatic > Marine >... | reverse complement strand
CGGAAAACGTCGCCATCTCCGGCGGTGGGCGGGCCGCCCTCACCCGGGCGGCGGCGGCGTTGGGGCAGGTGAATCTGGGGCATTTTCTGCCGGACTACACGGCCTACGAAGAATTGTTGGACATCTTCCGCCTGTTCACGGCCATCCCCATCCTGCTGGATCCCCAGACCGGCTACAACTTTCCTCCCCAGGCCCTGGAACGGGAGATGGCGGGGCGGGGGCTTTCGGCGCTCCTGCTCTCCAATCCCTGCAACCCCACCGGCAAATTGCTGGCCGGGGAAGAGCTGGCGGATTGGGTAGGCCTGGCCCGCCTCTACGACTGTTCCCTGCTGCTGGACGAGTTCTACTCCCACTACGTCTGGCACGCCCCCGGGGAACCCGGCCCCACGGTCAGCGCGGCGCGTTACGTGGAGGATGTGGACCGCGATCCGGTGGTGATCTTCGACGGCCTGACCAAAAACTGGCGCTACCCCGGCTGGCGGGTCACCTGGACGGTGGGACCACGGCAGGTCATCGAAGCGGTGGGGAGCGCGGGCTCGTTCCTGGACGGCGGCGGCTCCAAGCCGTTGCAACGGGCGGCGGTGGAGGTGTTGGCCCCGGAGCGGGTGCTCCAGGAAGCGGCGGCCATCCAGCAGGGGTTCGGGGAAAAGCGACGGCGCATGATGGAACGCCTCCGCGCCATGGGCATCCTCTTCGACCGCGAACCCGAAGGCACCTTCTACGCCTGGGCCCGCCTCGATCAGCTCCCCGCCCGGCTGCGCGGCTGCATGGATTTCTTCGAGGCTGCCCTGGAGCGCAAGGTGATCTGCGTGCCCGGCATCTTCTTCGACGTCAACCCCGGGCGCCGCCGCTCCCGCCAGCTCTCCCGCTTCCGCCAGCATGTGCGGCTCTCCTTCGGCCCCGAATGGCCGGAGATCGAGCGGGGGCTGGAGCGGTTGGAGGCGATGATCCGGGAGGCGTGAGGGGTGTCCCAAAAGGGGCCTCTCTCCCCTGGGGACGCCGACCTTTGGGGACCTCCAACTGCGGCGCAGCGGACGGTGGCTAATCCCCCACCGGGAAGTAGGACAGATCCGCCCGATAGCGCAGCACCTCGCTATGAACCTTCCGCACCGCCTGGCGGAATTCTTCCCGCTGGGCCAAAGTGGTGAGGGCGTCGGGAAAGGAAGGATCGACGGTCTGGAGCTGAGAAAATCGGCGCAGGGGCAACATCAGAAGATAGGTGCCGTGTTCCCCACCTTCGAGCAACTTGTACCACGTGTAGTGGCGAGCCTCGCCGGTCGCGGCATGGCCCTCCGAATAGGTACCGTGGATGGCCTTGAGCAGGCTCTCAAAACTCGTCTCGCTGCCGGGCCGCACCCGGTAGGTCACCAGGAGCAGGGCCGGGGAGGGATCCCGCTCTTCGAGCAAGCGCACGCTGCTGACTTCCGGTAGCAGAACGAAGTGGGAAAGGCTCAAAAAGTCCGCATAGGGCACCACGTTGGTCTCGTTGTCGGCCCGGTCCCCCCGGGGGTCTGTGGGCGCGTCGAAGTCCTCCATGGGATGGCCGAAGGTGCCGTCGATGAAGAGTCCCCGGCGCTCCCCGGATAGCACCTGCCAGCCGTACCAGGCCCAGGGATCCTGCTTCTGGCGATGCCATTCCAGATGCCGCTGGTAACCCTCCTCGAAGGCCTTTTCCATGCCCTCCTTGGGCTGGATGGTGACGATGCGGGCGTAGCGACCGCTGGCGGTCTGGGCGAGGATCGGTAGGGCACAGGCTACAGCGAGGGCCAGGGCCACCAGGAGACCAGCAGTCTTCCGAGATTTTGAGATCGCAGGCATGGCACTTCTCCTTTCTGAGTTCTACCCCCCCACCACCAACCGCCGCAGCTGGTGGGTGGCGACGGTGAGCATGGCGAGATCGGGGGCGGCGCTTTCGAGGACTTCCTCCAGGAGTTCGTGGACCCGCGCGAAGGGTCCGGGGCGGGCCTCGATCCAGCGCTCAACGGCGCCCTCCTGGGCACCTTCATCCTCCAGGATCCGACCGGTCAAGTCCCGCTGCTGGCCGAAGAGATCCTCCACCAGGGCGGCGACGGCTTCCTTCTCCCAACGGCTCTCCACCGACAAACCGAGGGCCTGGCGGCGCAGCGGATCGAGGCCGAACCGATCCCCGGCGGCGTAGTAGATGCGCCCCACCCTCCAGACCTCGTGAGCGCCATCGGCGATGCGCACCAGGTCGCATACCGAACTGAGATGGGGCAGGCTGCCGACGTGGCGCGCCAGTACCGGCGGGGCACCGCGGTCCTCGAAGGCGCGGATGCGACTCTGCATTCCAGCCCGCAGTTCGGGGGTAAGGATCTCCTCCAGCCCCTGTTCCAGGTCCCGGGCACCGGCCCCCAATTCGCCCACGGCGCGGGTGATATCCAGGGGCCAACGACCGTTGCGCAGCAGCCAGAGGGTCGCCCGCTCCACCAGTTGCGCGGCCTCCTGGATCATCTCCAACTGCAAATCGGCCACGCCCTGGTCGTCCAGCTTCTCGATATTCGCCCACAAATCCCGCAGGTTGAAGGCGTCCCGGGCCACGGTGTAGGCGCGGGCGATATCGCTGGCTTTGCGCCCGGTCTCCGCTTCCATGCGCACCACGAAGGTGGGGCCGACGCGGTTGACCATGCTGTTGGTGGTGGTGGTGGCGATGATCTCCCGGCGCAGGCGGTGGGCCTCCAGATCCTCGCGGTGCCCGTGCCGTAGGGGGGTGGGGAAGTAGCGCACCAGGTCGTCCACCAGCAGGGGATCATCCGGCAGGTCGGAAGCCAGGATGTCCTCGTAGAGGGCCATCTTGGCGTAGGCCAGGAGCACGGCGATCTCTGGACGGGTGAGGCCGATGCCCTCCTTCTGGCGCTCCCGCATCGCCTCCTCGTCGGGCAGAAACTCCAGGGCGCGATTCAGGCGGAAGGTCTGCTCCAGGCGCCGCAGGGTGCGTGCCTGGTGATGCATCAGCGCCGGTCCCCGGGCTTCTTCGATGGAGATGGCCTGGCTCTGGAGGTAGTTGTCCCGCAGCACCAGTTCCGCCACCTCGTCGGTCATCTCCCCCAGCAGGCGGTTGCGGGCCGCCGGTTCCAATCTACCCGTGGCCACGGCGCGGGCCAGGAGGATCTTGATGTTGACCTCGTGATCGGAGCAGTCCACGCCGCCGGAGTTGTCGATGAAGTCGGTATTGAGCTTGCCCCCCTTCTTGCCCTCCGCCCTCTCGGCGGCTCTCCCTCCGACCAGGGCGAACTCGATCCGCCCCTGCTGAGTGAGGCCCAGGTTGGCCCCCTCCCCCACCACCCGGCAGCGCAACTCCCGCCCCGCCACCCGAATCCCGTCGTTGGCCCGATCCCCGATCTCACCGTCCCGTTCCGTGCTGTGCTTGACGTAGGTGCCGATGCCGCCGAACCAGAGCAGATCGACGTCCGCCGTCAACAGCGCCCGGATCAAGGTGTTGGGAGGCACGGACTCCGCCTCGATGCCCAGCCGTTGGCGGATCTCCGGGGACAGTTGCAACGCCTTGGCCTGGCGCTCGTAGATGGCGCCACCGGCGGAAAGCGCCCCCCGGTCGTAATCCGCCCAGGAGGATCGAGGCAGCGCGAAGAGCCGCTGGCGCTCGGCGAAGCTCTTCGCCGGGTTGGGATCGGGATCGACGAAGATGTGCAGGTGATTGAAGGCCCCCACCAGTTGGGTGTGGGGGGAAAGCAGCATGCCGTTGCCGAACACATCCCCGGACATGTCGCCGACGCCCACGGCGGTGAACCGCTGCTGTTGGATATCGACCCCCAACTCCCGGAAGTGCCGCCGCACGGATTCCCAGGCGCCGCGGGCGGTGATGCCCATCTTCTTGTGGTCATAGCCCTGGGAGCCACCGGAGGCAAAAGCGTCACCGAGCCAGAAACCGTACTCCGCGGAAACCTGGTTGGCCAGGTCGGAGAAGGTGGCGGTCCCCTTATCCGCCGCCACCACCAGGTAGGTGTCGTCGATGCCATCGTGGCGCACCACCCGATCCGGTGGCCGCACGGCGCCATCCACCAGATTGTCCGTCAGGTCCAACAAGCCGCGAATCATGTCGCGATAACAGTCCTGCCCCTGGGCCAGGAAAGTATCCCGATCACTGGAGGGTCGCTTGACCACGAAGCCGCCCTTGGAACCCACCGGCACGATGACGGCGTTCTTGACCATCTGGGCCTTCATCAAACCCAGGACCTCGGTGCGGAAATCCTCCCGCCGGTCGGACCAGCGCAGGCCGCCCCGCGCCACCAGGCCGCCCCGCAGGTGGATGGCTTCGAAGCGGGGGGAATAGACGAAGATCTCGAAACGGGGGCGCGGGGCGGGAAGTTCCTCCACGGCGCCGCAGTCGATCTTGAAACTGAGGGTGACTTTCTCCCCTCCATCGCGGGCGATCTGGAAGTAGTTGGTGCGCACGATGGCATCGATCAGGTTGCGGTAGCGGCGCACGATGCGGTCTTCATCCAGGTTGGTCACCCGCTCCAACCCCTCGTGGATGGCGGCCCGCAGGGCATCCACCCGCGCCGCCGCGTCCTCCTGATCCGTCTGATCCGCCTGATCCGTCTGATCCGCCTGGGCGTCGGGGTCAAAGCGGGTCAGGAAGAGGTCCACCAGGAGCCGCGCGAGTTCCGGATTCTTCGCCAGGGTGGTCGCCATGTAGCGCTGACTGAACGCGATGCCCACCTGTTGCAGGTACTTGCACAGGGCACGCAAGACGACCACCTGACGGCAGGTGATCCCCGCCGCCAGGACCAGCCGGTTGAAAGAATCACTCTCGATACGACGCTGCCACGCCTGCCGGAAGGTGTCGTGGAAATCGTTCCGCGCCGCCTCCACATCGATCCCCCGGCCATCGGCGGTGACCAGATCGAAGTCGCCGATCCAGACGCTCTCCACCGGCAGCTTCTCGGCGCTCTCCTCGCCGACGGCCTCCCGGGGGGGACCCTGAAGGGGTACTCGCACCTCATAGGGAATCTCCGCTTCGACCTTCAGCCCCATATCCTCCAGCCGGGGTAAGACCTTCGACAACGCCGGTCGCCGACCGACGGAGTAGACCTTGAACTTCAGCTGGTGGGGTTCGCTGCCCTCAGCCCGGTAGAGGTGCATACCCAGATCCTCGGGATCCCGAACCTTCCCCGCGCCCTGGCCCTCGCCGACCTCCTCAACGCCCAGAAGACGCTCGATGCGGTCGATATCGAAGAGGGCCTCGGCGGGGGGGAACGCTTCCCGATAGGCCACCGGGAACGCCTCCTCGTAGCGTCGCATCAACGCCAGCGCCGCCTGTTCCCCCCGTTCCTCTGCCAGCAAATCCCGCATCCGATCGGGCCAGTTGCGAGCCACCTGGGCCAGCCGCTGCTCGATCTGGACGCGGTCATACGGGGGCAACCGCCCCGGTTCGGTCTTGACGATGAAATGGATCCGGGCCAGAGGCGCATCCACCACCTGGACGTAGTAGGCGGTCACCTGACCATCGAAGGCCGCTTCCAGAATCTCCACGAAGCGCAACCGCAGGTCGGTGGTGAAGCGGTCCCGGGGACAGTAGACGAGGCAGGAGACGAAGCGCTCGAAGGGGTCCTCCCGCAAGAAGAGACCCACCCGCTGACGCTCCCCCAATTGCAGGATGCCGAGACTGATCTCCAGCAGCTGTTCCTCGGAGGTCTGGAAGAGTTCGTCCCGGGGGAAGCTCTCCAGGATGTGAGCCAACGCCTTGCCGTCGTGGCTGTTGGAGGCCAGCCCCGCGCTCTCCAGAGTGCGTCGCACTTTCTTGCGCAGCAGGGGAATGTTGCGGGGATTCTTGCTGTAGGCGGTGGAGGTGAAGAGCCCCAGGAACCGATGCTCCCCCACGGCCCGTCCCTGGGCGTCCAGCTTCTTGATGCCGATGTAATCCATGTGGACCGGGCGGTGGACGGTGGAGCGCTGGTCGTACTTGGTCACCAGCAGGATCTCCGCACTGGCCGCAAACCGGCGCATGGCCGATGTCAGCACCCGGCCGGTCCCTTCGCTGGATCCCGGATCCGCCGAGCGCCGCACGCCGAGGCGGGATTCCGCCACGGCCCGCAGCAGCAGGGTGTCGCCTTCGGTCACCACATCCGCCTCGCGGTACTCCAGGAAGGTGAAGTGGTCGTCCCGCACCCAGGCGAGGAAGGCCTCGATCTCCTCCAGTTCGTCCTGCGGCAGCGGCGGTGGGTTTTCTTTCAAGTCCTGGAGGACTTCGCCCAGCCGCTGCTTCATGGCGGGCCAGTCCTCGACCGCCCGGCGCACATCGGCCAGGACTCCTTCCACCCTCTGCCGCACCTGAACCAGCATCTCGGGGTCGAGATGTTGGTCGAATTGCACCTGCATGTGGGATTCGCGGACCATGCCATCCCTGTCAGCAGCGGCGGCAGCGGCGGCAGCGGCGGGACCTTCCGGCAGCAATGCTTGCAGCGTACCGTCGGGGTCGCGGCGCACCCAGACCACCGGGTGGAGGACCGCATGGATGCCCAGTGCCGCTTCCTGCAAGGCACCGGAGACGGAGTCCACCAGGAAAGGCATATCGTCGTTGACCACTTCCAGGACGGTGTGGCCGCTCTGCCAGCCATCCTCCTCCACGGTCGGGTTGTACACCCGCACCCGGGGCTCCCCGGCGGGGCGCTGGGCAGCGAAGGCGAGCAGCGCCAGGGCCGCCCCGGCCAGATCCTCGGCCCCCAGTTCCGCCACCTCCTCCCGGGCGACCCGGTCGTACAGCGCCCGCGCGTAGGCCTGGCGGGCGGCGTCCGGCATCGCCGAGTCACCGGCAGCCGGAGGGATGGCTTGCGCCACAGCGTCGATCCAACGGTCGTCGTCCAACTTGTCGATCATGGGTTGCTAGTCCTGAAAAGGGAAAGCCGACCCCAGGGGCTCGGCGATGCGGCTCCGGATCCACCGCCGATCCCACCACTCCCGGGGATCGACGGCGACGCCGTGCAGCAGCATGGTGAAGTGCAGGTGATCGCCCCCGGCCAGACCCGTGGCCCCGGTGCGGCCCAGGATCTGCCCCCGGCGCACCGCGTCCCCCACCTGAACCTCCAGGGAAGAAAGGTGGGCATAGAGACTCATCAGGCCAAAGCCATGATCGACCACCACGGCATTGCCGTAAATCCCGAAATATTTCGCGAGCACGACCCGACCATCGTTGGCCGACGGCACCGGCGCGCGGGCCGTCGAGGCGAGGTCGAAGCCCAGGTGGGTCTGGTGGTCCACGGCGCGACCTTCATACAGATAGGTGCGCCGGTCGGCGAACTTGGACATCACCTGGCTGCGGGGGAGTTGTTCGAAGGTCCGATCCCACAGAAACTCCTGGGCCGTCCGGGTCGCCAGGTCGTCCAGTTCGCGAGCGTTTTCCGCCCGCAACGCGCCATTGATCTGGAGGTAGTCCTGGAGGGGGTCCCCGGTGCTTTTGAGGTCCGGCGTCGCCGCCAGAATCGGTGGCACCACCCGCTCCAGGAAAGCATCGCTCAAGGGGATATCGTCGGCGGCGGGGGGTCGGGGGCGGAAGCTGTCCACGAAGCGACTGCCGGCGAAGTTGCCCAGATCATCCCAGGCTTCGAGACGGATTCGATCACCGTCCTCCAGGTCGTAGGGCGCGGCATAGAGGGCGAAGCGCTCGCCGGGCTGCCCCCCCGGGAGGGAATAGCCTGGGAACCACCGATCGCCGGCCCGCACGCCGTCCTCGCCGCGTGGCCCACCCACGCGGTAGACCACCAGACCGCTGCCCGCCTGAACGACGTTGTTGCCCACGGAGACCACCCCCAGCCGGGGCGGCGTCAGGCGCACCGGCAGTTCCAGCACCGCCACGGTCGGCGACGGGTGGCGCAGCCAGGTGGCAGCCCGCTCCGCGGTGACCCGAATCGTCGCCTGGTCTCCCGCCAGCCCCGGAAGCGTGTTTCCACCCACCTCCAGCAGCCTTTCCCAGTTCGCCGTACGGGCTCCCCAGAAGGCCCAGAAGGGCCGCGGAGAGAACGCTTCCTCCGCCAGTACGGCCACCGCCTCGCCCCCTTGGTCGGTGTACAGCAGTTCCACCCGCAAGGCCCCAAGGCCCCGGCGCGGTTCCGTGGCGGTGACGGTGATGGGAGTGTTTGGGCCGATGCCCGGCAAGTCGGGCGTGATGGTGATCTCCGGCGCTGGCCCGACCCGCCACCACGCCAGGGCGAGGAGGACGAGCAGGAGCAGGGCGCCGAGCCACGGCAGGCGGCGGGGTTTGCGGCGGCGTTCGTAACGGTTCAGTCGCATGGAGCACCGGAAAGGACGGAGGTTACCCGGAGCGATGGATGGGACGCGACGCGTCCCCCCTTGGAGGAGGGACTATAGCAGTCTGGAGCTACTTCGTAGCGCTCTGGGATGCGGTTCGTTCTTCCATGGCCAACTCCAACCGCCCCAGGGCCGCGTCGAGGCGCTGGCAGACGTCCAGGTTATCCACTGCCGAGACCGAAGAACCCTGGGACACCGTCGGAGCCACCGGGGCCTTCTTGCCGTTCGTCCCCCCTGCGCGACGACCGAAGAAGGGAACTTTCGGCAAACGATTCATGGCCTTGCCCACCAGTTCCAACACGGGCGGCTTGGAGAGTTCCGGCAAGCCGACATCGGTCCACAGATCCCGGTCTCGATCCTCCAAGACCTCGCGACGGAGCCGCAGGCCGTGGTGCGCCAGAATCGGCTCCAACTCGTCCGCCCGGGCGCGCAGTTCGGCGCGGGTGGCGCGGTAGGCGTGTTCACACAGGTCGTGGCGCCCCCGGAAACTGAAGATATTGCGGAAGAACATCTCGTAATCGTCCCGCTTGGGCTCCAGGAGAATCAGGTCTCGGTCGCCAAAGCGGGTGCCATACTGCGCCATGCCCGCCCCCAGGCGGGAGCGGATCAGGGTCCGGAAGGTCTGGGAGAGCACCGAGGGCAAACCCCGGTCGATCAGGTTGCCCCGCCGCATGATCCCCGCTTCCACGGCCCGGACGGTGTCCACCGGCACCATGGGGTTGATGCACAGCACCAGGTCGGCCCCGGCGTCCAGCGCCACCGAGGCGTGGAGGGTTTTGAGCAGCACTCCATCCACGTAGTAACGGCCCTCGATCTCCACCGGCGGGTAGATCCCCGGCAGCGCCGTGGAAGCCTGCACCGCCTTGGAGATGGGGATGTGATCCCACCCTTCTTCGCCGAAGCGAATCGCCTGGCCGGAATCGAGATCCGCCGCCACCACGATCAACTTCCGTTCCAGTTCCCGGAAGTCGTCGGTGCGGTCCTTGATGGTGTAGATCTTCTCCAGGTAGTGGCGGATGGGCTCGTTGGCGAACACCCCCACCGGCAAGGCACGGGCGAGGCGGGTGAGAGACTCCCGCAGGGTGTGCTCGCGAGGACTGCCCAGATACTCCCGCAGGGCGTCGAAGAGCAACCCCGGCACCATGGTGCTGCGGCGGAAGATCTCCCCCACCGCGGGGGTGAAGAAGGTCTCCGGCACGAAGGGGTGCTCCCCCGGCTCGGGCTTGACGATGGCCCGGCACATCTGTGCGGTGCTCAACTGGTTGGCGAGACAGGCGGAGATGAAGGCACCGGCGCTGACCCCGACATAGACATCCAATTGGGTCATGTCGATGGAATCGAGCGCCTCCTCCAGCGCCCGCAGGGCACCGATCTCGTAGATCGCCCCGCCCGGGCCGCCACCGGCCAGGGCGAGGCCGATGGATTTGCCCGAGATCGCCTTGCCGGTGGTCTCCTTGCCCGAGGCCGCCTTGCGGCCCCCGGAACCATTCCTCTGGATCGTGTCCCCCATCGCCGGATCAGGCGTCGGTCAGTTTGGTGTTGGCGGCGGTGGCCTTGGCGGCGGTGGCCTTGGCGGCGGTGGCCTTGGCAGCGGCGGTCGGTTTCTTCGCCGCCGTCTTGCGGGCCTTGGGGGCTGACGCCTTGCGGGCCGGGGCCTTGGTCGCGGTGCTCGCGGTCTTGGCCGCGGGGGTCTTGAGGCGGTCCACCACGGCGGTCAGGGCCTCCACCCGGTCGGTGAGCTTCTGGATCTCCTCCCGGGTGGGCACGCCGAGACGGTGTAGCACGTCGGCGACCCGGTCATCGAGGCTCGACGCCAGGCCGTCCCAGGCGCTCTCCGCCACATCTCGGGCCTTGTCCATCTGGTCGCGCACCCGGTCCAGACCACCGCCCTCCAGATCCTTGCCCTTGGCCACCAACTTCTTGAAGGCCTTGGTGCCCTCCGCCTCCGCCGTGGACAGGGCACCCAGCCCCGCCAGCCAGATGCGGTTGGCCGTCTCCACCACCTCGTTCGGCAACTTCGTCTCACTCTTCTTCTTACCCATGGCTCTCCCCTCTCTTCTCATCGTCTGGTCGTCGAAAGTGGACCGGGAACCACCGCCGAACCCCGGCGGTGGTTCACAAACTCGCCCTGTTCCCTTACTTCGCGCCGATGGCTTCGACCTTCTCGGTCAGCGTCTCGACCCGCTGGCTCAGGGTGCGGATGTCTTCGTGGGTGGGAACCCCGAAGCGATGGAGCGCCCGAGTGAAGACATCGGAAGCGCCCCCCAGGCTGCGGTCCGTCTTGGTCTCGAACCATTCCCGGGCCTTCTTCAGCCGCTCCCCGGCATTGTCGACCGTCTCGTCGAGCCCCTTCTTGTAGCGGGCTTCGAAGGTCTCGCCCTTCTTCACCAGGTTCTCGAACAGGTCCTTGCCCTGGGTCTCGGCTTCGGCGACGACCCCGAGACCGGCGAGCCAGACGTTGCGTCCAGTCTCCGCGGCGTCCTTGCCCAGCGCCTCGACCTGATGCCAGGCCTGGCGGGTGGTGACCTTCTCGGTCGCACCCTTGGCCGCCTTACGGGTTTTGGTGGTCTTGGTGGTCTTGGTAGCTTTTTCAGCCTTTTCCGTGACGTTGCTCATGGTGACTCTCCTCATTCTTCATATTTGGAATCCGCCCCGAGGGGCGGAAGGGTTTTCTGCTCGAGGACTCAATGGGCCTTTGGGGTGGCTTCCGCGCCGGCATCTTCCAGATCCGTCAACGTCGCCTCCAGTTGCTCCAGCCGCGAGCGCAGATGCTCCATTTCGTGGCGCACCCGACGCACCGGCGCCAGCCGATCCACGGAAGCGCGCACCAGCCGATCCACGCCCTGTTGGACCTGTTCCACGCCCTGGGAGAAGGTCTTCTCCCCGCGGCGAATCAGGTCGTGCAGGAGATCGCTGGGCAGGGAGGTGCCCTTCTTGCCCTCCTCCAGGATGATCTGGGTCAAGGTCTGGGCGGTGACATCGTTGCTGGTGGCGTTGTCCACCACCTGGATCTCCTGCCCGTCGCGCACCCAACTGGCGATATCCTCCAGCGAAACGTAGCGGCTCTCCTCCGTATCGTAGAGCTTGCGACTTTCGTAGCGCTTGATCAGCCGAATCATGGTGTTTCTCCTAAAAACTTCTCTCGGAACGTTTCGCTGTCCGGACCTGGTCTGATCTGGTCGGACCCAAGAATCGAATCTGCCGCGCTGCGGCACGACTCCAAGATACCGCAGTGCGGCAAAGATGTCAAGGCGGTTTCCGCAGTGCGGCAAAACACCTCGGAATGGCGCCTACCCGAGGCGATCGTAGACATCCCCCCCCAGCGCCGCCAGGGAGGGAAGATCGGTGGGTTCCTTCGCCATCATGGGCACTTCGATCAGGGAATCCGCGTCCTTCCCCATCAGATGCCGCAACTGGGCGAGGCCCTCGAAATCCCGCTCCCCGAGCCAGTGCAACAGACGCCACCCCTCCTCCAGACCGCGCCGCCGCTCTTTGCCGCAGCGCAGCATTTCGGCGGGAATTTCGGCGGGAAGACGAGGGTGGGTCCGGTTCACCACCACCCCGGCCAGGTGCAATCCCGCTTCCTGTAACTTGCGGGCGAAGAAGAAAGTATCGGGAATCCGTTCCTCCCCCGGCCCGGTGACCAGCAGAAATCGGGTGCGCTCCGAGCGCAGCAGCCGCCGCACCTCATCCGCCCGTTCCCGGAACCCGGCGTAGAGGGGATCGAAAGCCTGGAAGAACTCCGCCACTTCGCTGAGGAACTGGAGGCCCAGGATCCGGTCCAGGAAGCCCTCGATGCGGCGACTGACGAAGCGAAAGCGGGAGGTGGACTTCAGTTTCCCCTCGGCGTCGAACCAATCCTTCTTCGCCAGTTTGAGGACCGAGGAATCGAGGAATCGGATGATGCGCTCCGGCGCTTCCAGGAAGTCCAGGGCCTGACGGGTGGGGGGGGTGTCCAGGATCACCTGCTGGTAGCGCCCCTCGGTGGCCACCTCGAAGAGGCGCTCCACGGCCATGTACTCCAGCACCCCTGACAGTGAGCCCGAGAGGTGCTGGTAGTACCGATTGGTGAGAATGCGCTGGCGCGCCGCCTCGTCCGGCGCGTAGAGCCGCACCAGGCGGTCGAAGGTGTGGCTCGCATCGAGCAGGCTCGCATCGAGCCGCCCCGGGGCGCCGAGTTCGGCGCCGACGGCCACCTCCGCTTCCTGGTAGCGCGCCTCCTCCCCGACGCCCAGGGCGTCCTTGAGGCGCAGCGACGGATCGAAGGTCATGACCAGAGTATCCCGGTCCCGGCGGGCGGCGGTCACGCCCAGGGCCGCGGCGAGGGTCGTCTTGCCCACCCCACCGGCCCCGACCACCACCAGCAACGGTGCGCCGGGACTCATCCCGCCCCCTGACGAAACTGTTCATCCAACCCCTCGGCGAGGGCTGCGGCCAGTGCCGGGCCGCGCTCCAGAGGCAACAAGGGAAGTTCCACCCGCGCGCCGGGCCACGCCACCGCCAGGCGCTCCAGTTCCCGCTCGTTGATGCGCCGTCGGCGGTACCACGCCTCCAGGGCAACCCGGGCCGGTGATTCGTCGCCCGCCGCCCCGTCCCGCTGCGCCTTCGGCAACGGCGG
>Ga0210063_1000440_pt1 | contig 12902 bp, 15 predicted proteins | sample Muzzi_PWA_D1_FD_185529 | JGI IMG/M metagenome (GOLD analysis project Ga0210063, IMG submission 185529) | Wetland microbial communities from San Francisco Bay, California, USA, that impact long-term carbon sequestration - Muzzi_PWA_D1 (SPAdes) | ecosystem: Environmental > Aquatic > Marine >... | reverse complement strand
CGGGCCTGGCTAGATCTTCTTCACCTGGTCGTAATTGACCTCGACCGGGGTCTCGCGACCGAAGATCGAAACCAGCACCTTGAGTTTGGCGGCGTCCTCGTTGATCTCGGCGATCTCGCCGGAGAAGTCGGAGAGCGGGCCGGAGATGACTTTGACCGATTCGCCGATCGAGAACTGGGCCTGGGTGCGCGGGCGCTCGGCCGTCTCGCGGTGCAGCAGCCGGTCGACCTCCGGTTTGGAGAGCGGCACCGGCTTGTTGCGCGAGCCGACGAAGCCGGTCACGCCCGGGGTGTTCTTGACCAGGCCCCAGGCGTCGTCGGTCATCTCCATGTTGACCAGGACGTAGCCGGGCATCGTCCGTTTCTCGGTCTGGACTTTCTGCCCGTCCTTCATCTCGGAGACCTGCTCGGTGGGGACGACGACCTGCCGCACGTTGCGGTTCTGGCTCATCGTCTCGACCCGGTGCTCGAGGTTGTGCTTGACCTTGTTCTCGTGCCCGGAGTAGGTATTGATCACGTACCAGCGATACAAAGCGGAAACCTTCTTTTTTCGGAGATCCCGTGAGTTACAGGATCTGCTTGATGAGGAAGTTGAAGACGGCGTCCAGAGCGCCGAGGTAGGCAGCTGCGACGGCGACGAAGATGATCGTCACGGCGGTCGCCTGGATCAAGGTATCGCGGTCGGGCCACTGGACCTTCTTCAGCTCGGCCCAGCAGGAGAAGAGAAAGCCGAGAACCCCGCCGCGCTGCGCCCGCTCGACCTTGGCCTGCTTCTCCTTCTTTTCGAGCTGCTGCGCCTCGCGCCGCTTCTGCTCGTCGCGCTTGCGCCGTTCGGCCTCCTTGGCGGCCTTCGCCTCGGCGCGCCGCTCGGCCCGCGAGGGTTTGGTGTGCTCGGGCAGCTCCAGCGCCGACTCCGGAACGCCGGCGGCCATGCCGCGCTCCTCGGCCTCGATGATCGCCTCGTCCCCGGACTTGGGGACCTGCGTGTCGTGCTGGGCGCGCGCCGTGCGGTCGCCGCCGTCGCCGGAGCGCTTGCGCTCCTCAGCTTCCCGGGCGCGGCGCTCGGCCTTGCGCTGTGCGCGGGTCTTTGCCATTTGGGGCTACCGGGTCTCCTTGTGAGCCGTGTGGTGCCCGCACCAGCGGCAGAACTTGCGCATCTCGATACGGTCCGGCGAGTTTCGCCGGGACTTATTGGTTTGGTAGTTGCGGCGCTTGCAGTCTTCGCAAGCCATCGTTACCGCGATGCGGACGTCTCCGCGAGCCATTTAGTTCCTCGTTCCCTACTCGGCCGTTACAGAGCAAAGCCTCGGGCCCAAGGCGCGAGGCTGCCGCAAGGATAGCGCCGCTAGAGCCCGAGGGTCTTGGCGATGATGTTGCGCTGGATCTCCGAGGTGCCGCCGTAGATGGTCGAGACCAGCGAGGTGCGGACCAGACGCTCCATGTCGTACTCGGAGGAATAGCCGTAGCCGCCCATCATCTGCATCCCCTCCAGGGTGGTCCGTTTCGCCACCTCGGTCACGAACAGCTTCACCATCGAGGCCTGCTGGGGCAGCATCCGGTCGGGGTCTTCGTCGGTCAGCGTGGCGACCCAGCGGGTCATCAACCGCGCCGCCTCGAGGTCGGTGGCGAGGTCGGCGATCCGGTGCTGGAGGGCCTGGAAAGAGCCGATCGGCCGGCCGAACTGCCGGCGCTCCTTGACGTAGAGCAGCAGGTCGTCGAGGGCGCGCTGGGCGATCCCCAGCATCGTCGCCGCGAGGATCAGGCGCTCGACGTTGAGCCCGGCCATCAGCTGGGTCCAGCCCTGGTCGACCTCGCCCAGCACCGACTCGGCCGGGGCGACGCAGTCGGTGAGGTAGAGGTGGTTGGTCTCGCGGCCGCCCATCGTCTCGATCGGGACCACCTCCATCCCGTCGGCGCCCCGCGGCACCCAGATCATCGTCAGCCCCTCGTGCTTGCTGTCGGCCCGGGTGGTGCGGGCGACGACGAGAACGTGGTCGGCGATGTGGGCGTTGGAGCAGAAGACCTTCTGGCCGTTGATCGCGAAGCCGCCCTCGACCGGGGTGGCGGAGCAGGAGAGGGCGCCGACGTCGGAGCCGGCGTCGGGCTCGGTCATCGCGATCGCCTCGACCGCCCCGGAGGCGATGCCGCCGAGGATCTCGGCCTTCTGGGCCCCGGTCCCGAACCGCATCGCCGCGCCGGCGACGATCAGGGTCGTCGCGTAGCCCCCGATCGGGGCCAGACCGCGCGAGGTCTCCTCCATGAACAGGCAGGCGTCGAGCATCGTGCCGCCGGAGCCGCCGTAGCTCTCGGGGATCGTCACCCCGAGCCAGCCCAGCTCCGCCATCTGGTCGTAGATCTCGGCGTTGTGGTGCTCGCGGTAGCCGTCGGTCAGCCGCTCGCGCTGATCCTGCGTCCCGCACTCGCGATCGCAGAAGTCCCGGATCGCGTCGACGAAGTCCTGCTGCTCATCGCTCAGGGAGAAGTCCACGCGACCAGCCTATCCGGAACCGGCGGATTCTTGGCTGGCCAGCCAAGAGCCCGGAGCCGGGCTCGAACGGCGACCCCTTCCTCACCATGACGGAGGCCCGATCAACCCCAGTCCGATCGGCTGACTCGGGTCCAACGCCTGCCTAGGCTGGATTGCCAGCAACTCATCGGAGTAAGGCCTATCCTGCCGATCAATGCAGGTTCAGAACGCGACTCTGAAGAAGCTGATCCAAGGCGAGAAGCAATTTCGCGTTCCGATCTGGCAGCGCCAATACACCTGGCGCGAAAAGCAGCACAACCAGCTCTGGCACGACCTCCTTGAGCAGTACGAGCTGGTCGCCGGCGAGCATCAGGCCGAGGTGACGGGCCATTTCCTCGGCAGCTTTGTGCTCTCCCCGGTGGACGCGACGGCAAGCGGCGTCCAGACCTTTCACGTGATCGATGGCCAGCAGCGCCTAACGACTTTGATGCTTGTGCTCTGTGCCCTCCGGGACATCATGGCGGAGGAGGACGATCAGGCGGTTAACCGCTTCGACAAGCTCTACCTCGTGAACGAGTTCCAGGAAGGGGATGCTGAATTCCGCCTTCAACCGACCGAGGAGGACAGCGCTGCGTTTAAGGCGCGGGTCCTCAGGCAGGCGGACTCCGGCGGGGGCGACCTGATCAGCGAGGCGTACCGCTTCTATCGGGAGCGCGTGAAGGCGGCGAGTTCCGCCGGGAACGGGGGCATCGACATCCCGACCCTTGAGCGAGTGGTTGTGGACCGTATGGCGATCGTCGAGCTCACGACCGAATCGGGCGACAACGCCCACCGCATTTTCCAGTCGCTGAATGGAACCGGTGTCGACCTCAATCAGGCCGACCTGCTGCGAAACCACCTCTTCATGCTGTTGCCAAAACGGGCGGAAATCGTCTACGCGGAGGTTTGGCGGCCGATGGAGACGCTCCTGGGAGTCGACAATCTGACCGGCCTTGCTCGCGTGGATCTTCAGCGGCGCGACATCGAAGTAACCAAAGGCGAGGTGTATGCGGCGCACCAACGCAGGCTCGATCCGATCTCCCTGAACGAATCCGCAGTGGAGGAGGAGGTGCGCGACCTCGCGCTTCGCGCCAAGCACTACAAGCGGATCATCGACCCGGAGTCCGAGCCGGATTCGGACTTGGCGTCCGGCCTCCGCCGTCTCGCGCGATGGGGGGCGCAAACCAGCCACCCAATCCTCATGATTGCCTACGACCTCAGGGAACGCGGGATAATCGAGACGGATGCCCTATGTCGGGTCGTCGCGATCATTGAGTCCTTCTTGGTGCGGCGTCAGCTTGCGCGGGTCCCGACGAACTCGCTGAGCCGCCTTTTCTTCCAGCTGGTGGGGCGACTTCCAGAGGGACCCGACTTCGCGGACGCACTCCACCGAGAGCTGTCCAGAAAACGACTGGAATGGCCGGACGACGAGCGCGTCCGTGAGGCCGTCGCGGCCCAGTCCTTCTTCCTTATAGGTCGATGGCATCAGCGGAAGTTGATCCTCGAGCGACTCGAGCGGTCGTTCGATCACCCAGAGCCAATCAACTTCGATGAGGCCGACCTCCAGATCGAGCACATCATGCCGCAGACCCTCACGTCCGAGTGGCGAGAACAGCTCGAAGCCATGGGCCAGAACCCGGACGACGTCCACGGGGAGCTGGTACACACTCTGGGAAATCTCACGCTCACGGCGTTCAATGGTCAATTGAGCAACAACCCGATCGAGCGGAAGAAAGAGATCTATGGAGACAGCCACCTCGAGTTGAATCGGGCGCTCGCGGAAGGCGACTCTTGGGGCCGAGATGGGATCCTGGCGAGAGGCCGGAGCCTCGCCGAGCAGGTCGCGAAGATCTGGATCGCTCCGATCGAGGGCGTGCCGGACGTGCCAACCGACGGCTTCGACTGGAGCCGTGTGGAGTCGGCCATCGAGGCCGTTCCGCTAGGACGATGGACGAGCTACAGCGACCTTGCGGAGCTCGGTGGAACCGCTGCACAAGCCGTCGGCAACTTCATCGTCGGCCTGCCATCCGGAACGAACGCCTATCGAGTTCTTTCGTCGCAGGGCACTGTAAGTCCCTCATTCAAATGGCCCGATCCGAATGACCAGCGGGACCTGACGACGGTGCTTGAAGCGGAGGGCATCGGCTTCGGCGAAGGCCGCGCCGACCATGCTCTCCATATTGGAAGCGAGGAGCTAGGGAGCTTGGTCGATGAGCAGGATCAAGACCCAGCGCTGGATGAACCAGCGCTGGATGCCTAACGGCTGCGGAGTCGAGAAGTTCGGCGAGTAGCACCGGCGACTCCTCTTCATATTCAGGCTGGGTGGATACCCCAACCCAGGTCCCCGAGCTGCGGACAAGGCTCCTTGCCGACGTCGACGACTCGAAAACCGCGCGGGAGACAACAGAGCGGTTTTCACGGAAGCCCGGAACGAGACTCGAACTCGTGACCCCTTCCTTACCATGGAAGTGCTCTACCAACTGAGCTATCCGGGCAGCTCGCCCTCGATCTTAGAGCCTGTCTCAAACTCGCGCACACGCCTGGCGGCGCCGGGCACACTCCGCGGGGCGTCGTCCTCGGTCGGCCAAATGGCGATGCCATTCGGCCTCCCTGCGTCCTACCCCCGCTCGGCCCGGCTCGCCAGTCGCACACGCGAGTTTGAGACAGGCTCTTAGGGGAGCGTGACCGGCGTTGCCGGCGGGGCCCCGGCCTTTAACAAAGTGGCGAGGTAGATCACCACCGGCGAGCGGGTGCGGTTGGCGGCGCGGTGGATGTCGGAGGGCTGCTCGACGATCCACTCGCCGCGGCGCAGCTTCCCGGTCTGGCCGGCCTTGATGGTCCGCACCCGGCGCGGGTTGCGGTCCGACTCGCCGCGGCGGACGACCACCGCGCCGCGCTCGACCGTGTAGTTGAGGGTGCCGGAGACGACCCGGGCGACCTGGGTGCCGCGGTGGCGGTGCAGGGCCAGAGTGGCGCCGGGGTCGACCACCACCTTGCTGAGGATCAGCTCCCGCTGCGGAGCGCCGCGGACCTTGCTCGCCTGGGCGAGGGCGTGGCGGGTCACCGTTGGCTCGGAGCTGCCGTTGCCGAAGGCGGCGGGCAGGACCGTCCCCAGCGCGAGGCCGGCGGCCAGTGCGAGGGGGATCCAGAGGTAGCGACGGAGGAAGCGGCTCAAGCTGCGCGGCAGGGTATCCGCCCTCTCCGACGGTGCGCGGGCGCGGCGCTTCGGTAGCGTCCCGGAGGTGAACGGGCGTCCGCGCCGCTTGGCGCTCATCCCCATCCTCTGCCTCCTCGCCGCCCTCGCGGTCGCCGGCTGCGGCGGCTCCGAGGAGGACGGGACGCGGCCCGCGCCGGCCGCGACCGAGTTTCCCTCGGCAGAGGGAAAGACGATCGACCAGCTGCGCACCGGCTCCGGCGCGACCCCCTCCGAAGCGGTCGTCGCCCCCGCCGCCCAGTCCTTCGAGGTCGGCGTCAACCGGTACCCGTTCGGGGTCTTCTCGACCGGCGGCGAGCAGATCGACGACGCCGACGTCGCGCTCTATTTCGCCAAGGACGAGGAGGCTCCGGTGCAGGGGCCGCTGCCGGCCGAGGTCGTCTCGCTGGAAACCAAGCCCGCCTACCGGGCGAAGGGCAGCGTCGGCGACGTCTCCACCGCCTACGTGGTGCCCGGGGTCGACTTCGACCGCCGCGGTCCCTGGCTGGCGGTCGCGATGCTGAACGGCCCCGAGGGATTGGAAGCGGCGCGACTGCCGAGCCCGGACGTCGGCCTCTACCCGAAGATCCCGGCGATCGGCGAGAAGGCGCCGAGCGTCCACACCCCGACCGCCGACGAGGTCGCCGACCTGAGCGAGATCGACACCCGGGTGCCGCCCGACCAGATGCACGCGGTCGACTTCGCCGACCTGGTCGGCCGCAAGCCGGTCGTCCTGCTCTTCGCCACCCCGGCGCTCTGCACCAGCCGCGTCTGCGGCCCCGTGGTCGACATCGCCCAGCAGGTCGCCGACCGCCATGCGGGCGAGGTCGAGTTCGTCCACATGGAGGTCTACGAAGACAACGACCCGAACAAGCCGATCCGGCCGCAGCTGGAGGCCTACGGGCTGCGGACCGAGCCGTGGACCTTCGTGATCGACGCCGACGGCGTCGTCCGCGAGCGGATCGAGGGCGCCTACGGGGTGGCCGAACTGGAAGCCGCGGTGGCCGAGGTGCTGCCCGGCTGAGTCAGTGCCGGCGGCGCGAGCGACGCCGCGGCTTGGCCGGCTCGCCGGCCTCCTGCAGGGTCCGTTCGCCGGCCCGCTCGGTCGCGTCGCCCATCGTGATCTGGAACATCGCCAGCAGCGCGTCGGCGGCGAGCGGGCGCAGCCGGTCGAGCGCTTCGCGCACCTTCGGCCAGTCCTCCTCCGGCCGGCCGGCCCGGTCGAAGGGCTCCCAGATCTCCTTGACGAAGAGCTCGACGAAGGCGTGCGAGGCGCCCTCAGCGCTCTTGCGCAGCTCGGCCGCGGTGGCAACTCCCGCCTCGGGCGAGACGCCGAGCTCGATCAGCTCAGCCGCCATCCGCTGCAGCCGGGGGCTGAGCACTTCGATCTTGCCGTCGGGCAGCTGCCGCATCACGCCGAGCCTCTCGCTGCGCTTGATCAGCTTCGGGTCGATCCGCTCCAGGCCCCAACTGCGAGCCAGCTCCTCCTGATCGAAGATCTCCGGCGTCTCGTCCTCGAACGGGGCGCGGACGGCGCGGGCGAAGTCGACCATCTCCTGTGAGGAGCCGCCGGTGCTCTCGAGGACGCGGCGGATCGCCTCCAGGTTGAGGCCCTCGGCCTGCATTTCCCGGGTCAGCTCGATCCGGGCCACGTGCTCCTCGTTGTAGTAGCCGGTGCGGCCGCGCACCACCGGCGGCGGCAGCAGGCCGCGGGTCTGGTGGGCGCGGATGTTGCGGATCGTCATCTCGGTCCGCCGCGCCAGCTCGACGATCGTCATCTCGCCGTCGGGCTGCTCCTGCTTCTTCGCTGGTTTCGCCGGTTTTTTGCTCATCCGCGCATCGTAAGCGGCAGCCGCTGTCCGTTCATCTCCGCCGCCGCGTCGGAGCAGAGAAAGGCGATCCCGTCGGCCAGGTGCTCGGCCGGGGTGAAGGTGGGGAAGCTCTTGCCGGGGTTCTCCTCGCGCATCCTCGGCGTGAGGATCGCGTCGACCACGACGACGTTGGCGGTGGCGCCACCCGGCTCGAAGCCGTCGGCGAGGGCGAGGGTCCACGCCTCCGCCGCCGCCTTCGCTGCCGCATAGGCGGCGTTGGCGTTGCTCGGCTGCTGTGCCTGCTTGGCGGAGACGAGGACGAAGCGGCCGTGCGCGCTGGCGGCGAGCTGGTCGTGGAAGGCTCGGGTGGTGTGCTGAACGGTGCGGACCAGGAGGTCGTGGAGCAGCTCCCAGTCGGCGAGCGGCGCCTCGTGCAGCGGCTGCCCACCCCGCCAGCCGCCGACCAGGTGGATCAGGCCGTCGACCCGGCCGAAGCGCTCGACCAGCGCCGCGCGCCACTCGCGGGTCGCCTCCTCGTCGAGCAGGTCGGCGACCCGGCCGTCCCAGCGCTCGCCGATCGCCAGCTCCTCGCCGAGCCGGTCGAGCGCCTCCTGGTCGCGGTCGGTGCCGGCCACGGTCGCCCCGGCCGCGGCGAGACGAGCGGCGACGATGGGGCCGAGACCGCCCCCGACCCCGGCGATCGCGAGCACCCGGTCGGCAAGATCGTCCATGCCCCAGCCAGCATAGTGCGCCACCGAAGAGAACCCGAATAGAATCGCTGCTCGCCCTGGGGGAGTGCCAGAGCGGTCAAATGGAGCAGACTGTAAATCTGCCGGCTATGCCTACGCAGGTTCGAATCCTGCCTCCCCCACTAGATCGCCCTCTTTCGAACCGGCGCCAGAAGATCTACGAAGGCTCTGCTATCCAGCTCGCATCGACGTCGACGCGTTCGCCGAGCTGTTCGAGATGCCGGTCGAAGTGCAGGATGCCGATTCCGGCCTGCTGGGCGGCGGCGGCGACCGTGAGGTCGGTGAGAGGAAAGCGATGCGCGCCGTGGGAGCCGTCGGCGGCCAGCTCGCGCATCAGCGCGAGGACCGCCCGCTGGACGCCGCGATCGACCGGAACCTCGCGCAGGCTGTCCAGGGTGTTCTCGACCGCGGCGATCCCCTCGGGTCCGCGGGCGTCGATCGTCAGCTCGTAGCGCACCGGCCAGCACCAGCGCACCTCGCCGCGCTCTATCGCGACCAACAGAAGATCGCGTGCACGCGCGTCACGACGAGCCTGCATCCAGGCAGAGGTGTCCACGAGCACCGGTCCGGTGCCATCCCAAGCGCGGAACGCCATCAGCGCGAAGGCGGAGCGTTGAGGCGGTCGACGGCATCGAGGTCCAGGTCGAACTTCTCCGAGCCCATCGCCGCGAACAACGCCTCGCCGGCGGTTCGGCGGTTGCGGCCCGCCTCCAGCTCGGCCTCGGCACCCTCGACCGCGAGGCGACGAAGCAGAGTCGCGTCGGGCTCGCGGGTACCGGTGGCAGCTCGAACGCGCGCCAGCGCCTCTCCCAACTCGGGGTCTGCGGTGACGGCGATTCGAGGGTGCTTGGAAGGCATTGCGCTAAGTGTAGCTCATAGGTGTTACTCCAAATCACAGGCACGATGCAGGCGCCTGACCATTTGCCGGAACGTCCGGGTCGAATGCCGTCCGGTTAGCCCCATGACGACGCGGTGCGCCTTATCCGTGCCATAGACGGATAAGGCGCACCGGCCTGGGGGAGCAGCGTCGGCTCAGGGCCCAACCGGACCCTCGTTCTCCGGAAAAGGAGTGTCCTGAGAGTCACAAGGCGGTGGGTCCGGCAGGATCGCCGGAGTGCCCCAGCCCCGGGTCGGGTCATATCGAGAGGGGAGCATCTGCAGGAAGATTCGCCGCGCGAGCGGGCTCTTGTAGGCGTGATAGCGGAATGCGTGGTGCCAGTGTCCCGCCAGCCAGGCGACCAGGCCGCTCGCCGCGAGGAGGGCGGCGATTGGGTTTCCAAGCAGGACCAGGCCCAGGACCCCAGATGCGGCGAGGGTAATGCCGGTCACCCGCAGAACAACGCCCCCGAGAAGCCCCACGCCAAAGGCCCCGAGGATCGCGATACCGATCAAGGTGATTACTGCACCCAATTGCCGCACCCCCTATGGCAGCAGGTGTAGCCCTCGGGGGCGGGGTGGCTACTCGGACCGGGCCGCTTCGAGCCGTTCGGTCATCTGCTCGTTGAAGCGGTTGACCGCGGTCAGGGGGCGCATGAAGACGGTCAGCTCGGCGACTCGGTCGTCGTCGTCGAGCTCGAGGAAGTCGATGCCCTCCAGCTCGTAGTCGTCGACCTCGGCCCTGAAGCGGAGGGCGACGGTGTTGCCCTCGCGCAGCTCGTCGGTGTAGCGCAGGTTCTCCAGCGTCGCGGCGACCTCGGTGAGGACGGCGACGACCAGGTCGCGGCCGTTGAAGCCGCGGAAGACGATCGGGCTGTGCAGGACGACGTCCTTGCGCAGGGTCGCGGTGATCTGCGCCAGGTCCTTGGCTTCGACGGCCTGGCGGAACGGGTGCGGCTCGGCCATTGCCCCACTCTACTCCGACACGCATCCCTGCACAGGTGGAATACTCGGGCGATGCCGAACGACCACTCCGTGGCCCGCTTCAGCCACGCCCTGGGCGCCCGGGGCCTGCGCTGGATGGGCAGGCTCAACGTCCCGGTCTACCGCGCCACCGGCGGGCGGCTGATGGGCAAGGTCAACAAGGCGCCCGTGCTGCTGCTGACCACGACCGGGCGCAGATCTGGCCAGCCGCGCACCGCCCCGGTCGTCTACCTCGCCGACGACGACCGCTTCGTCGTCATCAACACCAACGCCGGCAACGGCAAGGTCCCGGCCTGGTCGCTGAACCTGGCGGCCGAGCCGGAGGCGGAAGTCGAGGTCGGCCGGCGCCGGATCGCGGTCCGCGCCAGGGTCGCCGAGGGCGAGGAGCGGGCGGAGCTCTGGCGCCGCCACAACGAGCAGTACGCCGGCTTCGACGACTACGAGGCGCGGCTCGACCGCGAGCCCAAGGTCATCGTGCTGGAGCCAAGGTGAGCTGACGCGACCGCGAGGTCGTCAGGCAAGGACGCAGGGAGCGAAGTGTGCTCTGCACACGAGCAACCGAGGACGCCGCATGGCGACCTCGCGGGCCGTCAGCTGGCGTCTTTGAGCATCTGCGCCTCGGGCAGGCGCTTCAGCTTCTTCAGCGTGTTGTTCTCGATCTGGCGGATCCGCTCGCGGGTGACGCCGAAGGTGCGGCCGACTTCCTCCAGGGTGAGCGGCTCGGTGCCGGAGAGCCCGTAGCGAAGTTCGATCACCTGGCGCTCGCGCTCGGGCAGCATGTCGAGCGCCCGGCGCACCCCCTCCTTCTGCAGGTGCTCGCTCGCTTCCTCGAACGGCTCCAGGACGGCGTCGTCGGCGACGAAGTCGCCGAGCTCCGATTCGTCCTCGTCGCCGACCGGTTTCTCCAGCGAGACCGGCAGCTGGGCGACCCGGAGGATGTCCCGCACGTCGGAGGTCGGCCAGCGCAGCTCGGCGGCGATCTCCGCCGGCTCGGGCTCGCGCCCCAGCTTCTGGACCAGCTGCCGTTCGACGTGGGCGACCCGGTTCAGCTTCTCGACCATGTGGACCGGGATCCGGATCGTCCGCGCCTTGTCGGCGATCGCCCGCGTCACCGCCTGCCGGATCCACCAGGTCGCGTAGGTGGAGAACTTGTAGCCGCGCCGGTAGTCGAACTTCTCGACCGCCCGGATCAGCCCCAGCGAGCCCTCCTGGATCAGGTCGAGGAAGCCGAGACCCCGCCCCAAATAGCCTTTCGCGATCGAGACGACGAGGCGCAGGTTCGCCTCGACCATCTGCCGCTTGGCGAGCATGTCGCCGCGCTCGATCCGTTTCGCGAGTTCGACCTCCTGCTGCGCGGTCAGCAGCTCGACCCGGCCGATCGAGCGCAGGTAGAGGCGCAGCGAGTCGAGGCTCGGCTCGACCGTGAGGTCGAGCTCTTCCTTCTTCGGCTGGCCGTTGGCGGCGCTGTCGCGCTGCTCCTTGTAGGCGCTGACGCCGTCCTCGGAGATCACGTCGACGCCGTGCTCGACCAGGTGGGCGTGGAGCTGGGTGACCTGCTCCTTGGTGATCTCCACCTCCTCGAGTGTGGCGGCGATCTGCTCGAAGGTCAGGTAGCCCCGTTCGCGGCCGAGGGCGATCAGCCCGCGCAGCTCCTCGATCTCGGCGATGGGACTCTCGACCGAATCGCGATCCATGACCTCAGCAACCGTCTCCGGCGGTTCGATGATCCACAGCCTCCGAAGCTTCCTCTCCCCATTTCCCGGGAGGCCGGCCCCAAAGCTCCGACCGCGGCGAAGTATAGGCGGAAGCATCGCTCGGCCGACCGCCGGCCATCACCCTCTAGGCTTCATGGGCCCGATGGCTTCCCGCCCCCTCGCCGCCCCCACCGCCCCCGACGTACAGGCCTCCCTGCCCAGCACGCAGGTCAGTCTCTCGCGGGTCGGCGTGACCGGGGTCGAGAAGGTGATCCGAGTCCAGGCGGACGGGGCCGAGAACCTCTTCCACGCCGACTTCGAGTGCTTCGTCGACCTCAACCCGCGCCAGGCGGGGGTGCACATGTCGCGGTTCGAGGAAATCGTCGGCGAGGCGATCGACCAGGTCGTGCTCGGCGAGGCGTTCCGAGCCGAGGTCCTGGCCGCCCACGTCGCCCAGCGGGTGCGCGAGCGCCAGGGCGGGCTGCGGGCCGAGGTCTCCGTCACCGCCCGCTACCCGGAGACGGTGCGCACGCCGGAGAGCGGCCAGCGCACCCAGGAGATCTACGTCCTGTTCGGCACCGCGGTCGACTCCGAGCGCGGCACCCGCACCCTGACCGGCGTCCAGGCCCAGGGGATGACCGCCTGCCCCTGCGCCCAGGAGATGGTCGGCGGCCTGGCCCGCGAGCGGCTCGCCGCAGAGGGCTTCGGGCCGGAGGAGATCGAGCGGGTGATCGACGTCGTCCCGATCGCCACCCACAACCAGCGCGGCATCGGCACCCTGCACGTCGGCTGCCCCGAGGGCGGCCCGGCCTGGATCGACGCCCCGGAGCTGGTGCGGCTGGTCGAGAGCTCGATGAGCTCGGAGATCTACGAGCTGATGAAGCGCCCGGACGAGATGTCGGTGGTGGTCAAGGCGCACGAACAGCCCCGCTTCGTCGAGGACTGCGTGCGGGAGATGGTGCGCCAGGTGGTCGAGGGCTACCCGGACCTACCCGACGAGGCCTTCGTGATGGCTCGCCAGGAGAACCTGGAGACGATCCACCGCCACAACGTGGTGGCGGAGCGCTACGGGACGCTGGGCGACCTGCGG
>Ga0210063_1000437_pt1 | contig 13010 bp, 14 predicted proteins | sample Muzzi_PWA_D1_FD_185529 | JGI IMG/M metagenome (GOLD analysis project Ga0210063, IMG submission 185529) | Wetland microbial communities from San Francisco Bay, California, USA, that impact long-term carbon sequestration - Muzzi_PWA_D1 (SPAdes) | ecosystem: Environmental > Aquatic > Marine >... | reverse complement strand
ACCTGATCAAGTGGAGCACCGGGGCCGGCCTGGTCGCAGCCAGCGGCCCGTGGGGCCCGTTGATGGCCGGATCTTCCGACCTGATCATGACCACTATCCCTTCGACCGGCGAACAGGTTCCGGCCGTGGGCATCGGCACAGTGGATTTCCGCGGCAAGGTCGGCAGCCCCGACTACCAGGTTTTCACGGAAGTCTTCAAAACGTTTTACGACGGCGGCGGCCGCGTGATCGACACCTCGCCCAACTACGGCAATTCCGAGGAGGTGATGGGCAGTTTGATGAAGGACGCCGGCCTGCGCAACCAGATGTTTGTCGCCACCAAGGTGGACCGCGAGGATCGGGAAGAGGGCATCAAGCGCATGGACGAATCGTTTTCGCACCTGGGCGGCGACCAGATCGACCTGATGCAGGTGCACAACCTGCGCGGCACCGACGTTCAACTGAAAACCATGAGCAAGATGAAGGCCGAAGGCAAGTTGAAGTACATCGGCATCACCACCCACACGTCGCGCCAGTACGAAGAGTTCGAAGCCGCCATGCGGGCCCATAAGCTGGATTTCATCCAGGTGAATTACTCCCTGTCCGACCGCGAGGCGGAAAAGAAAATCCTGCCGCTGGCGCAGGAGCAGGGGCTGGGCGTGTTGGTGAACCGGCCGTTCGATGACGGCCGGATGTTCAGCGCCGTGGTGGACCGGCCTCTGCCCGACTGGGCAGCCGACATCGATTGCCAGAGCTGGGGCCAGGTGTTCCTGAAATACGTCATCTCCCACCCGGCGGCCACCATCCCGATTCCCGGCACCACCAAGCCGCATCATGCCGCCGACAACGTCGGCGCGATGAAAGGCCGTCTGCCGGACGCAGATTTGCGCAAAGAAATGGAAAGCCTGATGGCCTTTCTGTTGAAGTAGCTGGCAGGAGCCACGCATTCATGACAACAATTCACCCCGGAGCCCTCATGATCAAGTCCCTTCTGGCAGCCATGTTGCTGTGCTTCACCACATTCGCTTTCGGCGACGACCCGGCCGGCGAGGCGCAGCAGGCGCAAGATCCCGCCGTGGACGCCCTGATCGCCGACCTTGGCTTGCAGGAGTCGCAAACGGCTTCCCGCGACCTGCCGGGGTGGAGCACGCCGACGAAGGTGGTGGCCTGGGTCGACAGCCCCGAGCGCCTGGCGGGCCTGCAAGCCGCCGTGCCCGGCGTTGAAATCGTGCTGGTCGAGAACGAGGAGCAGGCCGCGGCGGAAATTGCAGATGCGCAAGTCCTGCTGGGTATGTGCAGTGCCGAGTTGATCGAAACAGCGCCCACATTGCAGTGGGTGCAGGTCTATTCGGCGGGGGTTGAATGGTGCATCCCGGCCTTAGGCGAGCGTAACCTGCTGCTGACCAATGGCCAGAAGATCGGCTCGCCGGCGCTGGCCGAACATTCCATTGCCCTGATGATGGCGCTGGTGCGGGGCATTGACGTGTATCACGCGAACCAGCTCGAGGGCGCCTGGGTGCGGGATGTCGGCCTGGAACGGGACGATTTCATGGAACTGGAAGGCCGCACCGTGCTGGTCGTCGGGCTGGGCGGCATTGGCACCCAGGTGGCGAAGCGGGCCCACGGCCTGGGCATGCGCGTGATCGCCACCCGCGGCAGCCGACGGGAAGGGCCTGACTATGTCGATTACGTGGGCCTGGCCGACGAGGTGAACGAACTGGCCCGGCAGGCTGACGTGGTGATCAACACGGCGCCGTTGACCGACAGCACCCAGGGCATGTTCGACGCGGCGTTTTTCAACGCGATGAAACCGACCGCCTATTTCATCTCGGTCGGGCGGGGCGCCAGCACGGTGACCGACGACCTGGTGGCCGCGCTGGAATCCGGTGAGATCCGCGGCGCCGGGCTGGACGTAACCGATCCGGAGCCGCTGCCCGAAGGCCATCCGTTGTGGTCGATGCCCCGGGTGATCATCACGCCGCACTCCGGCGGCCGTTCGGACAAGGGACGCGATCGGTTGTTCCTGCTCGTGCAGGAGAACCTGCGCCGCTATGCCGCGGGCGAACCGATGCTGTCGGTGGTCGATATCGAGCGTGGATATTAATCGCGCCGTCCCGCGGATTTGACCCTGCTCGACACGCCATTGACCCTGCCCTGTGGGGTCACGCTTAAAAACCGCCTGGTGAAAGCGGCGATGACTGAGGGGCTGGCCGATCCCGACGGGCTTCCCAATGAAAAGCACAACCGGCTCTACCGCAGCTGGGCCGGGGGTAGTGCGGCGGTCCTGATCACCGGCAACGTAATGGTTGACGGAACCCACCTGGAACGCCCCGGAAACGTCATCCTGGATCGGGCGCTCAGCCCGGCGGAACAGGCGGCTTTCCGGCACTGGGCCGAGGCGGGCAGCCACGATGGTTGCCAGATGTGGATGCAGATTTCACACACCGGCCGCCAGACCCAGAAGAAGGTCAACCCCAGGCCCAAGTCCGCCTCCGACGTGCAATTGGGCATTCCGGGCGGGCAGTTTGCGCGGCCGGAGCCACTCACCAACGATGAAATCGAAACGCTGATCGGTCGCTTTGCAGCGGCGGCGCGCAGCGCACAACAGTGCGGTTTCACCGGCATTCAGATTCACGGCGCGCATGGCTATTTGATTTCCCAGTTTCTCAGCCCCGGCGCCAATCGCCGGACCGACCGGTGGGGCGGCAGCCTGGAAAACCGGGCGCGTTTACTGCGCGCTATCGTCGCCGCGGTCCGCGCTGAAACGGGGCCGCTATTCGCCGTTTCCGTGAAAATCAACAGCTCCGATTTCCAGAAAGGCGGATTCGAGCCGGACGATGCGCGCCAGGTGGTGGCCTGGTTGCAGGAAGACGGTGTCGACCTGGTCGAACTTTCCGGCGGCACCTATGAACAACCAAAATTCATGGAATTTGAGGGGCTGAAACCGCCCGAAGAGATCAAGCTGCGGCGCAGCACACGGGAGCGTGAGGCTTATTTCCTGGCTTTTGCCGCCGAGCTGAAAGAAGAAATCGAGGTACCGCTGATGGTGACCGGCGGTTTCCGCACGGCCGCCGGCATGGAGGAAGCGGTCAGCCAGGACGGCATCAGCGCGATCGGCATCGGCCGGCCTCTATGCGGCGATCCTGATTGCACGCGGAGGCTGTTGGAGAACGGCGAAGACCTGCCACGCTATGAACGCATGCTGGGAAATCCAACCCGTTTCTTCGGCGTTAACAGCCCGGTCAAGCTGATCAAGGTGGTCGCCAGTTTCGGCGTGATGGCCTGGTACTACGACCAGATCGTGCGCCTGGGCAATGGCCAGCAACCCGACATGACGCCAAAGATCTTTTCCCGCTTCCTTGCCCTGCAGAGACGGGAGGCGCGGTGGCTCAAGGCCTGGCGTGGCCTGTAGGAGGCCGCCATGCGGGCGACCAAATACCAACCGCGCCCGGCGTTCCCTCGGCTGCTTCGATCTTACCCTCGAACCGCTTCGTATTCCGTTTTGAGCAATCCCAGCATCACGCTGTCCAGCCATTGTTCTCTTACATACCAACGCTCCCGGAAATACCCCTCGCGCTGGAACCCGAACTTTTCCAGCAGGGCCAGGCTGCCCGCGTTGTCGGGATCGGTGTCGGCCTCAAGCCGGTGCAGTGACAAGTCATCGAACGCGAACGCCAGCACGCGGGTCATCACCGTGCTCATGTAACCCTTGCCCCAATACGCCCGATTCAGCATATAGCCGACTTCCGCCCGGCGATTTTGCTTGTGAAAGTCGAACAGCGTGAACTTGCCGATCAGGTAGTCGGTGTCCGGCAGGGCGATACCCCAGTTGATGCAGTTCTCGGATCGGGCAAACTTGATCTCCTGCCGGACCAGTTCGTGGGCCTCGTCACGGTTCGAGATCGGGCCGTCAGACCAGTATTCCAGCGTTTGTGCATCGGAAAAAATTTCAAAGAAGGCATCGGCATCCTGCTCCGTGATGGTTCGCAGGTTCAGACTTCCGGCGGTCAGGTGGGGCGTTTCAGTCGATGATACTTGCAGCACGGGTTGGTTCTCCCTATCGTGTCCCGGTTGGCCATGGTTGGTCCATGGTCGGCCCCGGATTGTAACAACAGGATGCGGGTTTCCAGTAGCAGGAATTTCTCCAGGGTAGGCAGACGTGACAAAGAAGCATCTCAAATTCACCCGGCGCTCGTTCAATCGCACCCTCGGCCTGGGCGTTGCCGGCCTGGCGCTCGCAGGCAGCCCGGCATTACGCGCAGCTTGCCTGGCGGGCGACTCGATTGAAGAAGCCGCCTATCCCGAAGTCAACCTGGAAATGGATGATCCCATGCCCGTATCATTTTCGAATGTGCTTCTGTTGCCGGCAGGCCAGCCGGACGTGGTTTCCGCGTACGGCGCAGCGCCGCAGCAATTCGGTGAATTGTGGGTGCCAGCGGGTGACAAAGCCGCTCCGCTGGTGGTGCTGATTCATGGCGGTTGCTGGCAAAGCGCCTACGACATCGAGCACGTACGCCCGGCGGCCACGGCCTTGCGCCAGGCCGGTTATGCCGTATGGGCGATCGAGTACCGGCGCATTGGCGATGCAGGCGGCGCCTGGCCCGGAACTTTCGAAGACGTGGCCCTGGCAATCGATCACCTGGACTGGCTGCTGGAAGCGGAAAAAATGGAGCCGCGTAGTTGCATCTTTATGGGCCACTCCGCCGGCGGACAACTGGCCCTGTGGGCGGCCGCGCGTTCCCATTTTCCGGCCGGGCATTCGTTCCATAGCCCGACGGCCAGAAAGCCGGAAGCCATTTTCGGCCTGGCCGCCATCACCGACATGCGGACCTATGCGCAGGGTGAATCCGACTGTGAACAATCCACGGTAGAATTGCTTGGGACATCGGCCGAATACCCCGACCGATATGAAGCGGTTTCACCGATCGAACTCCTGCCCCTGGGCGTGCCTTCCCTGCTGGCGCAGGGAACGGAAGACCCGATCGTGCCACCGGCCCAGGCCGAGCTGTTTCATGAACGCGCGGAGGAAGTCGGAGCGGCCAGCCAATTGCTCCGATTACCGGGCGCCGGACATTTTGACCTGATTCATCCACGCACCGACGCCTGGCGGGCGATCCTGGCCGCGCTGGGGGAATGCGCATGAACTTCGGCCGGGACACCTGCGCCCGCCTGGATTCCAGCGATCCGCTCGCATCCGTGCGTGCGCGGTTCATTCTGCCCGAAGGCACCATCTACCTGGATGGCAACTCCCTGGGACCTCTGCCCAGTGCCGTTCATAAAACACTTTCTTCTGTGATCCAGGAAGAGTGGGGCACAGACCTGATCAGCAGCTGGAACCGCCACGACTGGATTGGTCTGCCGCGCAAAGTCGGGGAGAAAATCGCCGCGCTGATCGGGGCCGCGCCGGGGCAGGTGGTCGCCTGCGATTCGACCTCCATCAACGTGTTCAAACTGTTGAGCGCCGCATTGAAAACGCAGGAGGGCCGGAAGGTGATACTTTCCACGCGGGAAAATTTCCCCACCGACCTCTACATGGCCGAAGGCCTGAGCCAGTTGCTGGGGCAGGGCGACTGTGAACTGCGGGTGGTATCGGCAAACCAGGTGCGTGAGAATCTCGACCAGGACATTGCGGTTTTGATGTTGACCCACGTCGATTTCCGCAGCGGCCGGGTGTTCGACATGGAAGGCCTGACGCGGGCGGCTCACGAAGCGGGCGCGCTGACCCTGTGGGACCTGGCGCACAGCGCCGGCGCGGTGCCGGTGTCGCTGGATGCCCACGAGGCCGACCTGGCCGTGGGCTGCGGCTATAAATATCTAAATGGCGGGCCGGGCGCGCCGGCGTTCCTGTATGTGGCCGAGCGTCACCAGTCGACCCTGCAGCAACCGCTGGCCGGCTGGATGGGCCATGCCAACCCGTTTGAATTCGACACCCACTATCAGCCGGCGCCCGGCATCGAGCGCTTCCTGTGCGGAACGCCTTCGGTGCTGGCGATGCGCGCACTGGACACCGCGATGGATATCTGGGCCGACATTGACATGCAGGAAGTCAGGAACAAGTCGGTCGAGCTGTGCGAACTGTTCATCCGCCTGGTGGAAAATTCCGAGACGCTGGGGGAACTGCGACTGGCTTCGCCGCGCAATCCAGCGGTTCGCGGCAGCCAGGTGTCGTTCGCTCACCCGGAAAGCTACGCCATCATGCAGGCCTTGATCGATGCCGGCGTGATCGGGGATTTTCGCGATCCGGATCTGATGCGGTTCGGTTTCACGCCGTTGTACACGCGCTTTGTCGACGTGTGGGACGCAGTTTCGATCCTGGAGCGGATCGTCGGTGACGGGGTGTTCAGGGAAGCGCGGTTCCGGGAGCGTTTGCGTGTGACCTGATGGCCTGCGGCCTGAGGACGGCCCGGAAAACCGGATCAGGCCTGCCCTTCAAAGTGAACGGGTTCCTTGCGCTTGTTTCGAATGACGACGGTGCCCGCCAGTTTGTCATGCCAGCCCTGTTTGCGCGGGTCGATGCCGACCCAGATGATGCCCAGAAAAAGCGGCAGCATGGCAACGTAATATCCGATGTAGCGAATGACAAATTGAGCGATCGTGGGTTTACCCCCGGTTTTCGCATCGACGATCGTCAGGTTGGTCGCCATTTTTCCGGGCGTGGCCGATTTATAGACCCAGAAGATGACGACCACGATCGCCGGCAGGATGTAGCTGAACAGGACATCCCAAAATCCTTGAATGTAGGTTCCACCGAGCCAGTATTCGCTGCCGTAGATTTTCGTCAGGACAGGCGTAATGATGATCAGCAACAGGATGGTGTCGATCAACGTCGCGCCTACTCTGATCCAGAAACCGGCGTATTCCAAATCCGGGTCAGTCAATTTTATGTATCCCCATCAACATGTTCATAGATTAGCACCTGCGGGCTAATTGCGTCCGGTGAAGTAACGAAAAGTGCACGGAAGCCAGGCGCCAGTCAGGTTTGGTCCGGGAGGTGACGAGTCCGCCACTGACCGCAGGCAAAGAACCCGATGGCCACCCACCGGATGAGGAACACTACAAAGGCGCCCTCAATATAGGCAGACATGCGTTGTCGGATGATTTTTGACATGTCATCACCATTCAGCACCATCGATCACGCCTTGCCGCGCACTACGATTTTCCCCCCCGCCTGGTTTGCGTCCATTAACCTATGCGCCTCGACCAGGTTCTCGAAATCAAATACGGGGCCCGTCTTGACCTCCAGTTGGCCCTGTTCAATGAGGTCGATGTAGCCCTGCAGTTGGGACCGACTCATATCGGCGGCCTCTCCGCTGTAGGAGGTCAGTTTCACCGCGGTGGGGATGTCTCCCATTGGATGGAAGTCATTCAATACCCATTCACCGCCGAGGATTCCGGTCATACATATGATGCCGCCACGCCCGACGCAGCGGAGCGAGTCGAGCAGTGTGCTGGCGCCGATGAGCTCAAGCACTCGATCATAGGGTTCATCACGCCCATCCAAAATTTGCTGAGCGATTGCGCCGTGGTCAATCCAGACTTCGTCGGCGCCGGCGGCTTTCAGTTCGCTGATTTTTGCTGTACTGCGCGTCGTGGTTCCAACGGTCAATCCCGCCTGTCTGGCCAGCGCCAGAGCGGCCAATCCAACGGAGGACGTACCCCCTCGAATCAATAACGATCGCGCTCGTTCCATCTCGAGTCCGGCATGTAGCGAACCGTGAGTGGTCTGCAGCATCTCCGGAAAGGCGGCGAGACGCTCCCATGGCAATTCAGTTCGAATGGGAAACACGCACGCATGTGGCACTAATGTGTATTCTGCGTAGGAGCCGTCAAACTGCCGCCCCATGCCGCCCATGATCGCGGCGACCGCGGCGCCGGGTTCCAGATCCAACCCTCCTGCGTCTGCGATTTCACCGACGCATTCAATCCCCAGAACGCGCGGAAATTTGACTGTCGGAGAATCCCCGATACGGGTAAACCACTCGGACCGGTTCAGACCAAACGCGCGAATACGAATGAGCGCCCAGCCTTCTTTCGGGCCTGGCACCTCCAAATCCTCCAGTTCAAATTGCTCGGGTCCACCGGGCTTGCGAATGATCCATGCTTTCATCGAGTGTTACTCCCAATCTGTGGGTGTCCCCAACTTCCTTCCCAATTTCCTTGGGTGTCCCGAATTTCCGCTCGAATTTCCGAGGTTGTTCTGACCCCCTTGGTGCCTGTCATGACAACTTTGATTCTTTTCGGGTGATGCCAAACGCCTTCATGCGATAGCTGAGCGTCGAAGGTTTGATGCCCAGCAGATCCGCCGCACCGCCGGGGCCGGACACGCGCCAGTCTGCATGATTCAGCACGGCCAACAAGTTATTTTTCTCGAATTCGCGAAATTCAAGCTCTGAAACGTACTCGCCTTTCCCTTCCTGGCCGGCTGCGATGGCTGATGTGCCATCGGAATCTGTCGCGCTGAGGTCCAGCCTGAGCCGCTTACCCTGGCTCAGGATAACGGCGCGTTCCATGACGTTCTTGAGCTCACGAATGTTTCCTGACCAGCGTTGCCCCATCAACAGGTTGGCCTGTAGCCGGCTGATGGCCGGCCGTTCGCGCCCCAACTCGTCGCAAAAGCGGTTAGCAAAATGAGCAGCCAGCGGCAGGATGTCCGCTTTGCGCTCTCGCAGAGGCGGAACGGCTATGGGAAACACGCTGAGCCGGTAGTACAAATCCTCGCGAAATCGACCCGCGGCCACCTCGGCTTGAAGATCACGGTTGGTTGCGGCAACGATCCTGACATCAACTCGGGTGGTTTCTTCGTCACCGACCCGCTCGAACGCGCTTTCCTGCAAGGCGCGCAACAGTTTGCTCTGCAACGAGAGCGGAATTTCGCCCACTTCGTCCAGGAACAGGGTGCCACCGTGCGCCAGCTGCATGCGCCCGACGCGGTCGCGATGGGCGCCGGTGAAAGCACCCTTCACATGGCCAAAAAATTCACTTTCGAACAGTTCTTTTGGAACCGATGCGCAATTGACCCGGATGAGCGGGCCATCCCGCCGATCACTCGCGGCATGAATGGCGCGGGCAATCATTTCCTTGCCCACACCGGACTCGCCAAGCACCAGGACATTAACCTTCGTGGCGGCTACCGCGTGAACCTGTGCCAGTGTGCGCTTGAGGGCAGGGCTCTCACCCACGATCTCACCGGAATTGGCGGTCAGGTCCACTTCCTCGCGCAGGTAATCCCGCTCGAGCTCCAGCTGCTTGTTGAGTTCGCGCACCCTCGCGAAGGCTTCATCCCGCTCTTTCTCAAGCTTCTTGCGCTCAGTGATATCGCGGAACACCACCACGGCCCCATCGGGCTTGCCGTTATCTGACAGGATCGGTGTGCTGGTGTATTCCACCGGGCGTGCTGTGCCGTCTTTGGACCAGAATACTTCATTGTCAACGCGATAAACCTCGCCATCCCTGAGGGCGGCGTACACAGGACACTCTTCCCGGGGATAAGCTGCCCCGTCAGCGTGCGAGTGGTGATGCATCTCATGCACGCCATGGCCGATGACGTCTTCCAGCCGCCATCCGAGCATATCAATGGCTGCCTTGTTGGCGAGGGTGCCATTGCCGTCGCGATCAATGCCGTAAATGCCTTCTCCTGCTGCCTCGAGAATCAGTTCCAGCTTGCGCTTCACCGATTCCAGTTCGGCAAATGCCAGGTCACGCTGGTGCTCATGTTCGAGCCGTTGCCGGATATCGTGGAATACCACCACCGCTCCGGTGATTTTGCCGTTACGCACGATGGGCGTGCTGGTGTATTCCACCGGTATTGCTTCCCCGGTCGCGGTCCAGAACACCTCGTTATCGACTCGATGCACTTCACCGTCGCGAAGCGCCGCGTAGATGAGGCAATCCTCCTTTGGATAGGGTGTTCCATCCTTGTATGAATGATGGTGCACATCATGCAGCGGCTCGCCGATGATGTCGCGGGGGTGCCAGCCCAGTAACTCGGTAGCCGCCCGGTTCACGAACGTGGTGCGGCCGGTCGTGTCGACCCCATAGATTCCGTCGCCTGCCGCACCAAGGATCGATTCATAGCGGTCATGCAGGTCTTGCAGATCTACTTCGAGGCTGGGCCCCGTCGTGGCCGGTGCCTTTTTCGAGTGTTCGGACATCAGTTTCGCCCTCATTTGCTCACAGTTTTTTACGATTCTACTCCCAAAAATCTGAGATTCACAGTTTTTTGTGATTTATGGAATTTTCTATCTAGCTGTTTTTAATCATAAATCCTGGTTGGCATGGAGTTTGCCTTATTACTCCCGAAATGTTTGCAACCACTACCACGGAGAGTCTGATGAATTTAATACCCAAACAACGCCATCCGGCCATAGCCGGCCCACACGAGTCCGAAATCTTTCCGGAAGTAATGTCCGCGGCCAACCGCGTGATAGAGCCCGGCGATGCGCTGGAAGCGTTTCACGCCATTGACGATGGCGTGCTTGCGGAAGTGCCCCACGCACTCGATGCATACATCCGCCATCAGTGCTTCAACCTGAACTGAGGAATACCCCCATGCAACGACCACCCTTACCACCCTTCAACCACAACACGGCGCGGGAGAAAGTCCGGAAAGCGCAGGACGCCTGGAATTCCTGTGACCCGGACATCGTGGCTGCGGCCTATTCGGAAAACTCGGCCTGGCGGAATCGCGAAGAGCAGTTCGAAGGTCGCGATGCGATCCGCGAATTCCTGCGGCGCAAGTGGAACCTGGAACTGCACTACCGCCTGGTAAAGGAACTGTGGGCTTACACCGATAACCGCATTTCCGTGCGCTTTGAATACGAGTGGCAGCACGCCCGCACCGGGCAGTGGTATCGAACCCACGGCAACGAGCATTGGGAGTTTGATGCCGACGGCTACATGACCCGCCGGGACATGAGCGCGAATGACATTCCCATAGCCGCAACAGAGCGGCGCCTCAGTTAACAGCGCAGGTAACAAGACAGGCCCGACCTTACACCTTCAACCGCAACCGAAAAGGAGCAGATCCATGCAAGCCAAACGTCAACAAACATTGGGCAAATTACTTCACAAAGCGGCCGCAATCCTGGTTTACGCCACACTTTCGGCCGGCCAGACGGCTGCCGATGGCCTGCCAGACCCCGGCATGGAAATCGCGCCCAGCCGTGCCGTGCTGGTCGTTACCGATGCCGCCGCCCAGCTGCCCGATTGGGATGGCTATGCGGCGGCCCTCACGAACTTCCGCATGATCGCGAACGATATCGCGCCCACTGCCGAAGCTGTAAGCGCGATCCAGGCTGCCTACCGTTAGCCGGAAAGCGTCATTTCACTCACCCCTCAAAAAGGAGATAAACATGTCTTACCGTTTCAAAACTGCCATCCTCATCTCAGCTGCTGCATTGCTGATCAACAACCCTGCATTTGCCGCGGATGAATACAACACCTCAACCGGCATCACCACCGCCGGCGCGCCGCTGGGACTTCACGGTTTCGACCCGGTTGCCCTGATCAGCTATAACGCGGTTGCCGAGGGCGAAGCCGAGTACACCGTGGTTCACGATGATGTGTCGTACTATTTCGCCTCTCAGCAATCAGCCGACAGGTTCTCCACGGACCCGGCCAGCTACCTGCCCCAGTTCGGCGGCTTCTGCGCTTACGCGGTTGCCAAGGGCCGGAAATTCGACGGCGATCCGCAGTACGCGGACATCGTTGATGGCAAGCTCTACCTGTTCGTCAATGCCGCGATCTTTGCCGAGTACCTGAAAGATCCGCAAAAATGGATCACTGCCGCACACAAAATGTGGCCGAAGATTCAGCACACGGCCGTGAGCGAACTGTAACCCGCCCGCGTTGATGGCACGGCCGAAGGGACCTCCTTCGGCCGTGCTGTTTTCAATTTAGCCCGGACAACAACACCAGCAAAGCAAAAGTAACGCCTGCGGCAATCACCGCTCTCGCCCGGTTGGCCGCGTTCCAGCGCTGTTCAAAATTGTTACGCTCTGTTCCGGCAGAGGAATCATCCATTCCGTCGATCTTCAAGGCTTGCAGCTGCCGGTTGAGCGGCAGGTTGATTGCAAAGGTCGGCGCCTGGACACCAAGGATGTAGGAGAGTGCGGCAAGCTCCATCAAGAACAACTCAAATCCAGCCAACCGGCCGATGGCAAGCACCGCCGCGGCTATTACGGCAAGGATTGAACCGAGCCAGGCCAGAATGAAGAGCGGTTGGTTATCCTGGATTACCCGATCCGTCACCTGGAATGCTTTCAGGAATCCGCGGTCATCCAGCCTGGCGATGCCGGGCATGATGACCACCGCATAGGCGAACAGGAAGCCGGCCACGATGGAACACAGAAAAGCGGAGATCAAAAGGGCTACATCAAACATTGTCATTGAACCGAGTCCTTGCTTTGTCAGTTCAGGAAACAGTACTGGTTTTGCGGTGTCAGTTCATCTGCCCCGTCCCAGTGACAATGTTCTGCAGTCTTTTACCGACGTCGTTGCGTAGGCTTCCTCAGAAGGTTGACAGTCCAAATCTGGAGCTTGACGGTCACCGCGTTTGCGGACCAATCATTGCTGAGGAATCAAAGGGGTCAGAATTGGCTAGCCCGGGTTTAATGGACATCAATCAAAGGCGCAGATCAAGTTCTTCTGTCCCCTTTAAATTCAAAGTTGCCCTCAATGTTGGCAGACATGCGCTGTCGGATGATTTCTGACATGCCATTACTGCCAATGGCTAACATCATCGCAAATATCGTTGGATTTACGTTTCTTCACCAGAGCCATTTCATAAGCGACTCCAGCGCAGTTACCCAGTTTGGTGCCCCATCGATTTCCATCTTCCGGTTGAACCAGGACATCGGGAATGTCATCGGCGTATTTGCTCATACAAACTCGCGTGGCAGATGCAACTGCCTCCTCACATGTCTCTGCGCTCACATCGAAACATTGCCTAAAATATTGTTCAGACTGACAGAATATGACAGGCAGCGCCGTGTTCATCTGATCCATCCATTTTTCCTTGTTAACTTCGGCCG
>Ga0210063_1000435_pt1 | contig 13105 bp, 12 predicted proteins | sample Muzzi_PWA_D1_FD_185529 | JGI IMG/M metagenome (GOLD analysis project Ga0210063, IMG submission 185529) | Wetland microbial communities from San Francisco Bay, California, USA, that impact long-term carbon sequestration - Muzzi_PWA_D1 (SPAdes) | ecosystem: Environmental > Aquatic > Marine >... | reverse complement strand
CACCTACTTCGCCGCCCAGGCCATGGCCGCGGAACTCTCCACCGGCGCCCTGGCCATGTACGCCGTGAAATCCGCCCCCGCCTCGATCGCGATGCTGATCACCGGCCTCGAAGGCGGGTTCGGCAAGAAGGCCACGGGCCTCGCCACCTTCACCTGCGACGGTGGGGACGCCCTGTTCGCGGCGGTCGCCGAAGCCGTCCGCACCGGCGAGTCCACCACCGCCACGGTGGAGACCGTGGGCACCATGGCGAATGGCATGGAAGTGGCGCGGTTCCAGTTTACCTGGTGGTTCAAACGCCGAGGCTAGAGATCCTCAAGGACAGGTCGCGAACGCCGCGGTGTCCGTCACCGCCGCCGCGTTGACCCCCAAGGGGTTGTGATAGGTCCGCACTTCTCCAGAGAAGGTGTCCGTGACCGTCAAGGTGTATTCGACGTTGGTGACGGCGGCACTGAAGACCCAGAAGCGATCGGCGAAGGCGCAGGCGTCCAGGACCTTGACCATCAACTCCCAGTTCTCAGGACTGAAGTACCAGAAGAGGCCGCTCTGGTCGGAGGGGATGGGAACCACGCTCCCCGAGCCGACATTGCCCTGGAAATCCCGCCATTCAACTTCCACCGTGAAACGGTCGCTTTGCAAGCAGAGGGTCTGGCCATCGACGGCGCAGGCGGGGAGCGCGGGCACGGCGAAGAGGCGGGCGGCGACGCCACCGGTGAGAGAGTTGGCCTCCCGATTCCAGGTCACCAGTACCGTGTGCTGGTCGCTGAAGGCCACCGTGGGCGTCGTGGCCCGGAAGGGCTCCTCGTTCACCGGCACCGCCTCGCCCAGGGGGATGCCCTGCGCGTTGTACAGCCGGGCGAAGAGGTTCCAGGGGCCGAGTGGGTCCTCGGAGGCCACCTCTGTCCAGACCACCGCGAAGCGGCCCAGGGCATCGGCAGCGACATCGTAGGAGGGGATTTGCCGGTCGCTCTGACGGATCAGGAAGGGTGCCGTCCGCGGCTGGCCGTCGGCATGGAAGACCTGCGCACCGAGGGTGAAGGGGTCGGGCAGGGTCGGCCAGATCACCATGGAGGTGGCCGGTTGACTCGCCATGGCCACCTTGGGCGGGGCCAGGAACGTGGTGCCTGCCTCCCGGGCCACTTCCACCTGCGGGCTCGTCTCGCCGCTGATGGCGTCGATCCAGCGGGCGAGAATCCGGGTGGGTTGGTTCGGCGTGAACTCCAGCCAGGCCACCACCCCGTCCCCCGCCGGGTTGGCGGCGAAGTCGGCGGAACGGTGGGACGAAACGGGGTCTCCGGGGTCGGTCGGTTCGATCGGTTCCGGGATCTGGAACAGGTCTCCGGCGGTCTCCCCCATGGCATCGAAACGTTGGAACCAGAGGTTGCCGATGGCGCCCTCGAAGGTCGCGAAGACCAGGGCGGTCCGGGGTCCCGGCAGGAGGGCGGCGCGGATCTCCAGGGGGCAGGAGGGGAGGGCCATCGACACCAGCGGTCCCAGGTCGAGTCTCGGCTGGAATTGGGGGTCCAGGATCTGGCCCCGGAGCACACACTCGCCCTCCTCCAGGCCGATCGTGGTATTCAGCAGGTCACCGGTTTCCAGCAGAGAGGCCAGCGGGAAGGGATCCTCCAGGAGGATCTCCTGCGAGGGGCTCAGGGAACCGTCCGCCTCCACGTAGAGCACCCGGTAGGCGTCGATGGGTTCGATATCGTAGACCTTGTTCCAGCGCACCAGGAAGCGGCCTTCCGGAAGGGGAACCATCCGCGGTTCCGAGATGTACGCTCCCGGAGGCCCGGAGAGGAGCAACTCGCCGGTCAGCGGGATGAGTTGGGCCGCGGCGGGCCGCATGCCCGCGAACGTGAGCCCCGCAACGAGGATCGGAACCAGTGTGAGGGCGTGGAGCGAGGAGTGGCGCATGGTGGGAATCTCCATGGGTTGGGCAGGGGCAATTTAGGGGCAGGTGGCAAACGCCGTCGTATCGGTCACGGCGGCGGCGTTGACCCCCAGTGGGTTGGCATAGGTGCGCACCTCGCCGGAAAGGGTATCCGTGACGGTCAGGGTGTACTCCACGTTGGTGGTGGCGGCGGCGAAGACCCAGAAGCGATCCGCGAAGGTGCAGGCGTCCAGCACCTTGACCATCAGCTCCCAATTGGTCGGGTCGAAGAACCAGAACAGACCGCTGTCGTTGGAAGGGGGCGCGTTGGAGACCAGCCGCCCGGAACCGGTGTTGCCGTCAAAATTCCGCCATTCGACCTCGACGGTGAAGCGCCCTTCTTGCAGGCAGAGGGTGCCGTCGTCCCCGGTACAGTCCGCGAGGGGTGGGAGGGTAAAAAGTCGCCCGTAGACGCCGGGTCCTTCGACGCTGAATCCTCGATTCCAGACCACCAGCACGGTGCCGGAGTCGGAGAAGGCCACCGAAGGCGCCTCGAAGCTTCCCACCACGCCCACCTCGTTGACCGCCACCGCGTCGCTGAGGGGAGCGCCCGAAGGGCCGAAAACTCGGAGGAAGTAGCGAATCGGGGCGAAGGCGTCGGCGGTTGTGGGCTCTCCCCAGACCACGGCGAAGCGCCCTTGGAAGTCCGCCGCAAGGCTGTAGCCGACGAAGTCCGCCGGGTTGTCCGGTGGTAGCGAAAAGGGAGTGGAGCGCGGCGTCCCGTCGGCGTTGAAGACTTGACCCAGGAGGGTCCGGGCACCTCCCTCGAACTCCTCCCAGGCCACCATCGCCGCTGCGGCGCGCGCCCCGACCACCCGGTGCGTCCCCAGGCTGCCACCGTCGGGCTGCTCCCGCAGCTGGCGGGGTGGCCCGGTGGCACCGGTGACCGCATCGATCCACCGGGCATAGAGACCGGGTCCCTGGACCAATTCCGGCGAGTCTCCGTCCTCACGCCACAGGGCAAGAAAGGTGTTGTCCAGCGTCGCAAGATCGCCACCGCCCTGGCGACCGGGGGCTTGCGAAGTACGGTCCCCGGTGTGCAGGCTGAAACCGGTCACGACCTGGAGGGGGGCTGTGTACAGGGTGAAGAAGACGTCTGGATTGGCTTCGAATTCCAACGGCAGGAGGTGGGCCACGCGGCCTCCCGGTCCCATCGCCGTCCGCAGCGAGCCTACCGGGCAGGGCGTGCCGGATTGTGTACTGAAGAAACCGATGTCCAGCGGCTCCGCGGTGGGTGGGGTGCCCACAAGGCGACCGATCCAGAAGGCGCAGCTATCCGGACCGTGGAGAAGCCAGGTCGCGGCGATTTGCGGGCTCCCCGACTGTCGGAGCGGAGGTCCCGCGAGGTGGAGGGAGGCGATTTCCCCCACCAGATCGTCGGTGAGCAGGGGGCGCGTCTCCGCCTCCGGGATCCCATCCGCCGCCACTTGCCGGACCAGGATATTGGAGAGATTCAACTCGACATTGAAGCGTTCCCAGGCGACCAGGAACCGACCCCCCGAGAGGGGCACCGTTTGGGGGTTGCTGGCGAAGTCACTGAACACGCCGGAAAGGGGCACCTCATCCGTCAGGGGGGCCAGTTGGGCCGCGGTGGGCAGAGGGCACAGCAGCACGATGCAAGCGAGGAGTCTTGAATGGCGGCGCATCGTTGGGTTCCTTTAGAAAGACTGATGCTAATCTAGCATATCCCTTGCCCGCCTGACAACCCTGGGCCTGGTCGCGGTGGGGTAGCATTGGGGCACTGCACATCGATTTGAGGAGACAACTTTGCTGGAAAAAGTCTTCGGCGTGCGCGCCGCGGGTTCCACCCCCGCCCGGGAGGTTCTGGGAGGGCTGACCACCTTCCTGACCATGGCCTACATCATCGTGGTCAACCCGGCGATCTTGAGCGAGGCGGGGGTGCCGGTGGCGGGGGCGGTGGTGGCCACTTGCCTGGCGGCGGCGTTCGCCACCCTGGTCATGGCGTTGTGGGCCAACTATCCCATCGCCCTGGCCCCGGGGATGGGTTTGAACGCGTTCTTTGCTTTCGGCATCTGCCTGGGGGCCGGGGTGCCGTGGCCCACGGCGCTGGGGTTGGTGTTCTGGGCCGGGGTGCTCTTCCTGCTGCTCACTGTCAGCGGCTTGCGGCGCAAGATCGTCGAGGCGGTGCCGGTGGCGCTGCGGCTGGCGGCGGCGGTGGGGATCGGTCTGTTCATCGCCTTCATCGGCCTGCGCCAGGGTGGGTTGGTGGTGGCGGATCCCAACACTTTGGTGGGGCTGGGGGAGGTGGGCAGCGCGCCGGTTTTGCTCACCCTACTGGGGCTGGCGGTGACCTTTGGCCTCACCGCCGCGGGGGTGCGGGCGGCGATCTTCTGCGGCATGGGGGTGACCCTCGCGGCAGCCCTGGTGACCGGGGTGATGCCCCTGCCCCAGGCGATCCTGGGGGGAGGGCTGGCACCCCTGCCGGGGTTGCAGATCGATCTGCTGGGTGCCCTGGCCTGGCAGTATCTACCCCTGATCCTGGTGATTCTCTTTTTCGATCTCTTCGACACCCTGGGCACGTTGATGGCGGTGGCCCATGAGGCGGGCTTCACCCAAGAGGATGGCGAACTGCCCCGCATTGATCGAGCGTTGACGGCGGATTCCGTGGGCACCGTGGCCGGGGCGCTCTTCGGTACCTCGCCGGTGACCTCCTACATCGAGAGCGGCGCGGGGGTGGGCGTGGGGGCCCGCACCGGGCTGGCCAGTGTGGTGACCGCCGGGGGCTTCCTCCTCGCCCTGGTCTTCACGCCCCTGGCGGTGTATCTGGGTGGGGGCGTGGGCGATGGCCTCAACCCCATCACCGCCCCGGCGCTGATCGGCGTCGGTGCCCTCATGATCCGCGCCGTGGGCGGCATCGACTGGCGGGATCCCACGGAGGGCATCCCCGCTTTCCTGACCGCGCTCCTGATGCCCCTGACCTTCTCCATCGCCCACGGCCTCGCCGCCGGGTTGGTGGCCTACCCCGTGCTCAAACTCGCCGCCGGCAAGGGCCGGGAGGTGCATCCGCTGCTCTATGGGCTGGCGGGGTTGTTGGTGCTGCGCTATGGCGTCTTGCCGGGTTGAGGGTGGGATGCTGGCGGGGAATGCCTGCTACACTTGGAAGAACCAATAAGAGGTGCCCAACATGGTTCTAACCCTGACTGTCCCCGATGAACTGGCTCACCAGCTCCAGTCCCATGAAGAGGATCTTCCCTGGATTCTGGAGACCGGCCTGCGAGAACTGAATGCTGCTGATGAAGTCGGCTTCAAGGGCATCGCAGAGGTACTGGAGACCCTGGCGGGGTTGCCCACACCGGAGGAAGTTCTGGCCCTTGCCCCTTCATCCACGCTCCAGCAGCGAGTCAGTACCCTCCTGGAAAAGAGCCAGGAGCAAGGACTGGCCCTGGCCGAAGAGCGCGAATGGGCGCGCTATCAATTCCTGGAACATCTGGTGCGCATGGCCAAGGCCCAGGCGAAGGCGAAACTGGCAGCTTCCTGATGCCCCATGGGTGAACGGGATATTCCCATCGAGCTTCGACGAGCCGTGTCGAAGCGTGCCCGAGGGCGATGTGAATATTGCCGAATCCATGAAAGCGCCGTATTCCTGATCCACCAGATCGACCACATCGTGGCGCGCAAGCATGGGGGCGAGACGAGTCTCGATAACCTTGCCCTTTCCTGCGCGCTCTGCAACAAGCACAAGGGCAGTGACATCGCTTCGATCGAGCCGGAAGCGGGCGCCATCGTGGCTCTATTCCACCCTCGCCGCGACTCTTGGGATGAGCACTTTGCCCTTGCCCAGGACGGGGCTATCATTCCGCGGACGGTGGTGGGGCGCGTGACCGTGCGTTTGTTGTCGATGAATCATCCCGACCGGGTCGCAGAGAGGAAACTACTGTTCGCAAGCGGCACTCTGTGAACCCGGAAGCGCTGCCGCCGCCCGTAGGTCAACGAGCGCAACAGCCACGCCGCCAGGCCGAAGCGGAAGTGCCGCAGCCATCACAGCCCATGGCAAAACTCGCGCCGTGCTCCGAGCGGGCCTTTTCCGCCAGATCGGCGTTGGAAAATTTCGCAAGATCTCGGATATTCCTGCGATTTTCCGCCTTGATTTGACCGAAAAGTCCTCGCTCTCGCATGCGTCCGACTTTCACCACGGGTTGCTAAACTCGTTGCTCGTCAGGGCTCGGAGAACCCAGGGGTTTGGCAGCCAGGAGATCCGCTGAAGCTGTCCCATCGCCGCTCGGTCGAATTTCGAATACTCTGGGGCCATGAGCACCCCGAACCCTGACCTCTTCACCGCCCCCCCCCGCCCTCGGGATCCCTCGCTACCCCGGATCCGGGTCGAGTTGGAAGATTTTCAGGTGGAGGAACTTTCCTCCATCACGCCGGAGGGGCAAGGGAACCACACCCATTTGTGGATCGAAAAGCGTGGGGCCAACACCGCGGATGTGGCCCTCCAGCTGGCCGAGGCGGCGCGGATTTCGGTGCAGGAGGTGGGCTACGCGGGGCTGAAAGACCGCCACGCCATCACCCGGCAATGGTTCTCCGTCCTGGATCTGGAGCCCGAGGCAGCCCTGGGACTGAAACTGCCTGGGGTCACCGTGCTGCGGGCGGAACGGGGCCAGCGGCGGCTGCGGCCCGGGATGCTGCAAGGCAACCGCTTCCAGGTGACCGTGCGCAACGTCACCCCGGAGACCGCGGCGGCGGCGGTGGAGCGGCTGGACGAGATGGCGCGACGGGGGATGCCCAACCGGTTCGGGTTGCAGCGCTTCGGGGGCGGCGGGCGGAACATCCGGCTGGGGCTGGCGGTACTCCACGGCGAAGAGCGGCGGCGGCAGCGACGGACCCAGAATTTCCTGGTCTCGGCGCTCCAATCCGCCGTCTTCAATGAGATCCTGCGCCGTCGCCCGGTGGCCCATGACGCAGTGATGGTGGGCGATCTCGCCCTGGTGCACGCCTGGGACCGCCTGGAACCGGTGACGGATCCGGCAGCGGAGACGGAGCGGTTGGAACGGTTCGAAATCAGTGCGACGGCCCCGCTCTTCGGTTTCAAGGCGCGGCAACCGGGGCCGCGGGTGGCCCATCTGGAACATGCCGTGCTGGAGGACTTCGGTCTCGGCGATCTGTACGGCCTGCGTCTGCCCCGGGGACTGCGACTTTTTGGCGGTCGGCGGGCGGTGCGGGCACGGCTCGGCAAACCGGAGGCGAAGATCGAGGGGGACACCGTGCGGCTGCACTTCGATCTACCCGCGGGCAGCTACGCCACGGTGCTGCTCGAAGAGCTCTTCCCGGAAGGGTTCACCGAGGGGGACCGCATCGACGAAGATGCAGAGGATTGAATCCCCGCGGCTTCCCGGAGCGAAAAGGGGAATAGAGCCGTGCCGACAGTCTGTCGGCAGCCGCGCCCCAACAACCCGGGAGACCCTCCATGACTCGATACCTCAATCCTTTGAGATCGCCCGCCCTCCGTACCCTCACCCTGGCCCTCACCCTGGCCTTCCTGGTCACCGGCTGCCTGCTACCCCGAGCCGCGAAGACGCCCATGACGAGCCTGGACTTTTCCGCCCCGACGACCCCGCAGGCGTCGCCGGAATGTCTGGTGATTCTGCTGCCCGGTGCGCTGGATCGTCCAGAGAAGTTCGACCGCAAGGGCTTCATTACCCTGGCCCGGGAGATGGGACTGAACGCCGACCTGATGGCGGTGGATTCCCATCTTGGCTACTTCCGCAACCGCACCTTTCCGGAGCGCTTCCGGGAGGACATTCTCGCCCCCGCCCAGGCGCGCGGCTATCGCCAGATCTGGCTGGTGGGAATCTCTCTGGGGGGCTTCGGATCGCTGCTGTACACCCGTCTCGATCCAGACGCCATCGAGGGGGTGGTGGCCATCGCCCCGTTTCTGGGGGATGAGACCGTCCGGGAGATCCGCGCCGCCGGTGGGGTGAGGCAGTGGCAGCCCCCCTCCGAAAACGCGTCGCGGCAGGACAGGCCGCCCCAGGCGAGGGGGCGGGAAGACGCCGCGCGGGAGTTGTGGCAATTCTTGAAGGGCTACGAGACACCCGCGGAGGAGTCGCCGACCCTGGTGGTGGCCTTTGGCACCGAAGACCGCTCGGTCACCGGCCACCGCATGCTGGCGGAACTCTTGCCGGAGTCCCAGGTCTTCACCGCCCCCGGGGGGCACGACTGGAAGGCGTGGCGGGAATTGTGGCGGCAGGTGCTGGCGGCGGAAATGCTCTGTGTGAGCCCGGCGGGGTAAGAGAGCCTGGGGGAAGCAAAGTCTCCCCCAGGCAGGGCAGGAATGTCTTACGGGCAGGTGGCGGGGATGCTCGCCCGGTTGCTCCGGTTGTTGCCTTCGTTGCTCTCCGCGATGCCATTCAGGCTATCGATGAAGGTCTGGAAGGTCGCCGTGTAAGAGGTCGGCAAACAGTCGCACGGCCCGTTCCAGAAGGTGCAGCTGTAGGTCCAGGTGCGGGTGGAGAGGGCCGGAAAGGACGGGCGCAGGACGCGGCAGACGGGATAGAGGGTCGTGCCGGAACCGTAGTCGTACAGCAGGTCGTTGTAGTGGCTGCCGGCGGCGCTGCCGCCATTGGTTTCCGTGACCGAGAACGTGACGGTCTGGGTGCCGCAGCGCAGGACGGCGGGGGAAGTGATGGTCAGGCCACTGTGCCGCAGGTCCGGCGGCACCAGCACCGGCGGGATCGGCACCGCGACGACCGGGCCCGAGACGACGACCTGGGCCGTCACCGGCACGGTCGAAAAGAGGGCCAAGGCCAGGATACCCAAAGTGAGAACTTTCCAAGAATTCTTCATACGAACCTCCTCGATAGATGATGGTGAAGGCACAGAGAGGTTGAAATCATCACAAACAATAGACCCATCGCCCGCCGCCATTATGGGCAGGTGGCGGGGATGCTTGGGGTATTGCTCAGGTTGTTGCCCTCGTTGGTTTCCTGGACCGTGTTGAGGGGGTCGATGTGGGCGCGAAAGGTCGCGGTGTAGGTCGTCGGGAGGCAATCACACGGACCGTTGAAGAAGGTGCAAGAGCCGTTGAAGACACGACTGGAATTCCCGGCGAGACTCGGGCGGGTAAAGGCGCAGATCGGCGCGAAGATACCGGAGCCGTTGTTCAATTGTAGATACAGCAGGTAGGACGGCGCCGGACCAGGTTTGCCGTTGGTTTCCGTCACGGTGAAGGACACGGATCGTGACCCACAACCGAGGCTGGCGGGGGACGTGATAGTCAGCCCCGAGACCCGCAGATCCGGCAGAACCTGTTGCACTTGTTTCGCGGGCAGGGACTGCGCGAACGCAGCCACGAGCACCAGACCTACAACGACACCGAGGGTAAGAGAGCGCGATTGTTTCTCCATGACAAACCTCCATTAGAGTTCAAGTTGCCACAGAGAGACGTCGAGATCCGAATAAGAAACATCCAGTCAGGGGATGTTAGAAATCATGCAATATGACGTTACGACGTCATTGTACCACCGCGAACTTTGGATGACTACCCTTCGCGCCGAATTCCGGTGAGATCGATCGCCGCTTCGGCGATCTGCCGCTCGGCGTTCGCGATGGCGGCATCGATGGTCTCACCGACCCGCGCGGCGTCTTCCAGGTCGATATCCGGGGCCTGGACTCGGAGGACTTCCACGCGGCGCTCGCCAGCACTGAGGTTGTTCAGGGCGAGCCCTTCCCCGGCGGCTCGCAGGGAGCGTTCCAGCACGGCGAGGAGGGGGAAATTGTCGTTCAAAAAATCGTTGTCCGGCTCCGGTTCCTGAGGCGCGCCCAGGGAAGTGAGCACCAGGAACTGATCCAGATCCTCCCGCCGCTTCGCCAGTTCATCCACCGGCACGTTGTTGGCGACGCCGCCGTCCACGTACACCTCCCCCTCGACCTCTTGCGCCTCGAAGAATCCAGGGACCGCCGAGGAGGCGCGGGCGAATTCCGCCAGCGGTCCTTCCGTCTTGATTTGGGGGAAGCTGCGGGAGATGTTGGTCACGCTGAGAAAGAGCGGTGGCTCGCATTTCTCGATGCATTCCTGGCCGAGATTGTCCCGCAGCCAGGCGAGCAAGGGGGCGCCGCTGTGCAGGCCGGTGATGGGAACATTCAGAACCTCCTTCTTGAACAGTAGCTCGGCGATATTCAATTCGTCCAGGTAGTCCTCACGACGAATGCTGCGCAGCCGGTCGGCGATGGCTTCGGCGCTACCGGGTCCGTGGGAGGCATACAGGGCACCAACAATGGCCCCGGCGGAGGTGCCGATGATGGCGTCGAACCGATAGCCTCGTCGCTCGAGGGCCACCAGCGCTCCCGTCTGGGCACAAATTCCACGCAAACCACCGCCGGTCAGAACGAGTCCTGTCGCCATGGAAACCTCCTTGATGTGTTTGCTGCTCAGTTTATCGGAAGCTCTAGTTCCTTGGCCAGTCGGCGCAACTGCTCTTGCACGATCCGTGTGTTGCGGGGACCGGTGCGCAGCAACTGTTTCTGGGCGGGGGGGAGCGCTTCGAGGGCCGGGTCCCGGTAGGCGTAGGTCATCACCAGGGGCTCCACCTCGATGTCGCCTTCGAGGATGGGGGCCGCCAGGATTTCCTGGATGGCGAGGGTCAATTTGTCCCGGAAGGCGCCTTCCGGATAGCCCAACTCCTGGTAGGCGCTGTTGATCAGGGGCTCGAAGGTGCGAAACAGGGAGGCCGCCTGCCCCGGGTCGATGGTCTCCGCCACGGCCCCCAGGGTGTCGTAGCGGCGATAGCTGGCCGGGTCGATGACCACCCGACCCTCTCGCTCCCGCACCTGGAAAGCGCCCCGGGGCGCCAGGAAGGGGAGATGGACCTTGGGGTTGACCCCCTCCGCCAGGTTGTCGATGGTGGCGGTGAAGCGACGGACCAGATCGTCCGCGGTCAACCAGCGAGCGAAGCCGGGGTGTGAGGTGAGCCCCGCGGCGGCTTGCCGGAGGGTGGCATCGCTGTCATTCAAGGGGGGCAGCACCGTCAGGGGGGGAGCGCTCTCCGGGGTGGGCAGAGGCGCGGTCAACGCGGGCGGTTCCACCGGGGGCGAAGGCAGGACCGGCTCGGGCTGCAATCCCTGGCGGAAAATCACGTAGGCCGTCCCCAGGGAGACCAGGAACAGGACGATGACCACGGTCAGGAACCACCGGCGTCGGGAACGGGTGGCGGGGGGGACTGCCTCGAAACCTGTCGAATCGGTCGCTTCCGACGGGGCCAGGGGGTCGGGGGCGATGGGCGGTGGCGGGGCTTGCGGCTCCTGGCTCAGCGGTACGTCGTCGAACCGTGGGCGGTCGTCGCCGATGCGGCTCATGGGGCCGTCCCCGCCGGGCTCGCGCCTGTCCCCTCGATGACGGCGTCCGGCGCCGGTTCCGCCAGCAACTCCCGCAGCGTGGTGGTCAACTCCGCCACCAGTTCACCGTAGTGACGCCCGGTCCCGGGGCCGGAGAAGCCGGAGTGGATCCGGCGTACCTTGCCGTCGCGACCGATGAAGATCGTGGTGGGAAAGCTGAGGACGGCGGTCAGGTCCGGCAACGTTGCAGCGGCCTCCGTCTTGTCGCTGGTGCCCGCCAGCAGCAGGGGGTATTCGATGTCGTAGCGTTCCTGGAAACGCCGCACCATTACCCCGTCCCGTTCCGGATCACCGCTGAACTCGTAGGCCAGGCCGACGATCTCGAGCCCTTTGTCCCGATACTGGCGGTACCAGTCCGCCAGCAGGGGGGCTTCGTCGTTGCAGTTGGGGCACCAGGAACCGAAGATGTTGACCAGCAAGACCCGGCCCCGAAAGAGGGGATCGGTGGAGGCGACGATCTGGCCCTCCAGATCCGGGAAGGAGAAGGCAAACCTACCCTCCTGGTTGGTCAGCCCCACCTGGGACCAGGCGTCCGGCAGCGCGGTCTCCGCTGCTTGACGGCGACCAGTCCAGGTGGCGTGGTAGGAATCCCGGGACCAGAAATCTCCGGCCAGGGAACCATCCTCCTGGGCCCGTGCCTCGAACAGGAAGGCGTGGGCGCCGTCGAAGGTGGAGAGCCGCAGCACGCCGTCTTCATAGCTCCCCTCCAGAAAACGGTAGTCCCCGGTGGGGGTCAGGAAGGTGCCCAGGACCCGCTCTCCTTCCTGCTGAAACTCCCCCTGGGCGGGTTCACTGCCGTCCTCGTCGGTGAATGCCACCTGCCAGGTGCCGTGGACCGTCTCCACCGCCGCCGCCGCGCCGGGGGCCTCGCCCGCATCGGTGACGGGCAGGAAGCGCCGCCGATCCTCCAACTCCGCGCGGAAGGGCAGGCGGGAGTCGCCTCCGGGGACGGTCTTGCGCCACTCTCCTTCCAGGGTCTTGCCGCGGTTCTGGAGGCGCGCGGTGATCTCCGAGTCGTACCAGTCCAAGTGCAGGACAACGTTGGCGCCCTCGACGGTGGCACCGCTGAACGGCACCCTCTCCTTGCCGTTGAGGACCACCGCTCGCAGAGCATCACTTTGGGGGTCCTGGGTGACCTGTAAGGTGAACGGCAGTTCGCCTCCTGGAGAGGTGAGGACCGCCCGCCATTCCCCCACCAGGGGAGGGTCGGTGGGATCGGCCGAATCCGCGCCGGAACACGCGGCGAATACGAGAACCAGAAGGGCGAAAAAGACGGCGGGGAAAAGGGTCCTTCTCATGGGGTCTACATTCCTAGAGTCGTTGAAGGATTTTACTATGATCACGAGCACCGCATCGATCCGCGACGTCGCGTCTCCGGGCCGGGGCCGTTCCCGGCGCCCGGGAAAGTCTCGGCGACAAAGACGACAGCGTCCAGTATACTCACCGGCGATGAAGGGTGCCGAGACGAAAACCAATCCAGAACCTATTCTGCCCAGGGTCGCTGCCGGCGAAGCCGGGGCGGTGGAGATCTGCCTGGACCGCTACAAGGGGCTGGTCTGGTGGCTCGCCCGCCAGATGGCCGGAGCGGAGGCGGAAGACGCGGTGCAGGAGATCTTCATTCAGTTGTGGCAGAACGCCGATCGCTACGATCCGGCGAAATCCTCCGAACCCGCTTTCGTCTCGATGATCGCCCGGCGGCGCCTGATCGATCGGCATCGCCGCTCGGAGCGGCGCCCTGCGACGGAATCCATCGACGAGAAACCGCGGGAGATGGCGGGCAACGATGGCAGCACCGCGGAGCACATCGCGGAGGCCGCCCTGGC
>Ga0210063_1000434_pt1 | contig 13112 bp, 18 predicted proteins | sample Muzzi_PWA_D1_FD_185529 | JGI IMG/M metagenome (GOLD analysis project Ga0210063, IMG submission 185529) | Wetland microbial communities from San Francisco Bay, California, USA, that impact long-term carbon sequestration - Muzzi_PWA_D1 (SPAdes) | ecosystem: Environmental > Aquatic > Marine >... | reverse complement strand
GCCGAGGCCGCGCTCCTGGTCGACCGCAGGGCGCTCGACCAGCTGCTGCTCAAAACCGCCGACATCGCCGAGCTCGCCGAGAGCGGCCGCCTGCGGGTCGAGGGCGACGGCGAGGAGATCGGCGAGCTGCTCGGCCTGCTCGACGAGCCCGACCCCCGCTTCCCGATCGTCACCCCGCGATTGGAGTAGCGAGGCGCCTCTTCGCGGCAACGCCGGAGGGGCGTCGGCTCGGCTTTCTGCTGTGATGCTACGCTGTCGCACATGGAGATCGGCGTTCGCGACTTGCGCAACCGGACCTCGAGCGTCATCGACGCAGTGAAGGCCGGCGAGCGCGTCACCTTGACCGTCAACGGTGAGCCGACCGCAGACATCGTCCCCCACGGTCGTCGCAGTCGCTGGCTCTCGGGGAACCGGCTGCGAGAGCAACTGGAGGACCGATCCGCGGATCCCGCGCTGCGGCGTGAGCTCGACGAGCTTGCCGGGCAGACTCTCGGCGAGCTTTGACCGAGTCGCCGGCCGGCCTCCTCGATACATCCGTCTTCATCGCCAAAGAGGACGGCAGGCCGCTCGGCAACTTGCCGGAGCGAGTCGCGGTCTCCGTCGTGACGATCGGAGAGCTTCAACTCGGCGTACTGAACGCCGGGGACGATACGGCCCGAACCCGCCGCGCGGAGACCCTGGCGCTGGCAAGGGCGGCCGACCCCATTCCGGTCAGCGAGCCGGTCATGGTTGCCTGGGCTCGCCTCGTCGCCGACTGCAAGGCGGCCGGCATCCACCGCACGGTTCGACTCACGGACGCTTTGATCGCTGCGACCGCCGTCGAGCATGGCCTGCCGGTCGTCAGCCAGGACGTCGACTTCGCCAAGATCGCTGACGCGCACTCGGCCTTGCGAGTGCTATCCGTCTGACCCCCAGGCTGCTCAGCCGCGGCTGAGGCGGAACATCTCCTCGTCGACGTAGCACCAGCTCCAGTCCTCGCCGGGCTCGGCCGAACGGGCGATCGGGTGGCCGGTCTCGCGTTGGTGGCCGGTCGCGTGCCTGCCCTCGGAGTTGTCGCAACAGCCGATGTGCCCGCAGCCCTGGCACATCCGCAGGTGAACCCACTGCGTTCCCTGCGCGAGGCACTCCTCGCACCCCTCGACCTCGGCCGGCAGGTCGAAATACTGGATCGAGTCGATGTGGCTGCAGGCGGGCATGGCCCGACTCTACCCACATCTGCAATTGTGCCGGTGATGAGCGGCCCGGACGTAGGTGGGGAGCCGATCACCGAGGAGGGGATCGCCGCCCTGCGCGAGGAAATCGAGCAGTTGGAAGGCCCTGGCCGCACCGAGATGGCGGCGCGGATCAAGGTTGCGCGCGAGATGGGCGACCTCAAGGAGAACGCCGAGTACCACATCGCCAAGGAGGACCAGGCGCATCTGGAGACCAAGATCAAGCGCCTGCGCGAACGGCTGCGCGACGCCGTGGTCGTCGAGGTCGACGACGGCGGCGACCGCTTCAGCTTCGGCCGCACCGCCGAGGTTCTCGACGAGGAGAAAGACGCCGTCAACACCTGGACCCTGGTCGGCTCGACCGAGGCCGACCTCGCCGCCGGCCGGCTCTCGGCCGAGTCGCCGATCGGACAGGCGCTGATCGACGCGGAGCCGGGCAAGCCGGTCGAGGTCGAGACCCCCCGAGGCAGTCGCGTCTTCGTAGTGCAGAAGCTGCTCGACTGACCGTCGTCTAGACGACGAACAGCAGTACCCAGACGACCGCAGCCAGGGCCGAGACGACGATCAGGCGCATGCCGAGATCGCGATCCTGCTGCAGCTGCGAGAGCCCGATCAGCAGCCCGGCCGGCGGCAGCAGCACGGCGAGCAGGAAAGGGAATACGGCGGCGAGCCTCGCGAGCACGCGAGCACCCTAGCCGCTAGGCCGCTAGGACCCCGGCGTCGGGGCGATCTCGGTCGGCTCGCCGCCCGGAATCCAGTGCGCCTCCGGCGAGGGCGGCGTGTCGCGCAGGTACCACTCGGCGTCGAGCGCGCCCATGCAGCCGGTGCCGGCCGCGGTGACTGCCTGGCGGTAGGTGCGGTCGACGACGTCGCCGACCGCGAAGACGCCGGCGAGGTTGGTCTTGGTCGAGCCGGCCTGGACGCGGATGTAGCCATCCTCGTCGGTCTCGACCTGCTCGGCGACGACCTCCGATTTGGGGATGTGGCCGATCGCGATGAAGGCGCCTTCGAGGCCGAAGTCCTCGGTATCGCCGGTCTCGGCATTGCGCAATCGCACGTGATCGAGGTTCTTGCCGCTCTCGTCGGCGACGAACTCCTCGGCGACAAACGGCGTCTTGAAATCGATGTTGGCCTGCTCGCGCACCCGCTCCTGCATGATCTGCGAGGCGCGGAACTCATCGCGACGGTTGACGATCGTCAGCTCGCTGGCGAACTTGGAGACGAAGATCGCATCCTCCATCGCCGAGTCGCCGCCTCCGATCACGATCACCTTTTTCCCCTTGAAGAAGGCGCCGTCGCAGACCCCGCAGGTCGAGACGCCGCAGCCGCTCAGCTCCAGCTCGCCGGGGACGCCGAGCCGCCGCGGCTCGGCCCCCATCGCCAGGATCACCGTTTTGGCGAGGTGCTCCTCGTCGCCGAGGAAGACCCGCTGCACACCGCCGTCGGAGAGCTCGACCCGGTCGACGTCGTCGCTGACGAAGCGGGTGCCGAACCGCTCCGCCTGGGCGCGGAACTGGTTCATCATCTCCGGCCCCATGATCCCCTCGGGGTAGCCCGGATAGTTCTCGACGTCGGTCGTGTTCTGCAGCTGGCCACCCCACTGGAAGCCCTCGAAGACGAGCGGCTCGAGGTTGGCGCGCGCCGTGTAAAGCGCCGCGGTGTAGCCGGCGGGGCCGCCGCCGACGACGATCACGTTCTCGACTTTCTTCTTCTCAGCCATATCTGCCACCAGTCTAGTTAGCCGCCGTGGCGTCCAATACTTCATTTTGTATAGTACCGTCCCGGTCAATCGGCTTACCCTCCTCTTCCCAGCGCGTGACGCGTTTGCGCAGCTGGAAGAAGGCGACGATTCCAGGTGGGATCGGCAGCCAGAAGGCGACCAGGCGGTAGATCAGGATCGCCGGAAAGACGGTCTCCTCGGGGATGCCGAAAAGGACGAAGGCACCGATCATGCCGGCGTCGACGGCGCCCACCCCGCCGGGCGCCAGGGGAAAGAGGTTGCCGACCATGCCGAGGAAGAAGCCCTGCACGACGACGGCCAGCGGCACGTGCACGCCAAAGGCCTTGAACGCGGCCCAGAGGATGCCGATGTTCGCCGCCCAGTATCCGGCGGCGCCGATCACCGCGAGGCCGCCACGGCTGGGGTGGACCAGCAGGCCGAAGCCGAAGCGCAGGCCCTCGCCGGCTATCGCCGGCACTTTGGCGACGTTGTCGGCGATCGCGCGCGCTTTCGGACGATGAACGTGGGCGGCGACCCGGGGCCCGAAGTCAGGTGGGATCAGCGTCGCCAGCACACCGAGGAGCAGAAGCAGACCGGCGACCGAGGCGGGGACGATCGTCAACTCGACCGAGTCCTCCCCGGGCAGCACCCCGGTGCGCAGCAGGATGCCGAAGAGGATCAGCGCCAGCGGGTAGAAGACGTACTGCAGGGTCAGGAAGGCGACCATCCGCCGCGCCACCTCGTGCCGCACCATCCCCGCCTTGCGCAGCGCCCAGTAGGTGAGCGCGATGCCACCGGCGCCCCCGGCCGAAAAGATCCGCGTGGCCGCCACGCCGGCGAGGTTGATGTCGTAGGTCTCTCCCCAGCTGAGCCGCAGCGCGTCGCCACCGACCACCGCTTTGAACATCGTGATGTAGGTGGCTACTGCCGCTATCTCGAAGCCGATGGCGACGACGATCCAGACCGCGTCGGCTTCGCCGATCCGATTCAGCGAGCTGCCCAGCCCGACTAGCTTCGGGAACAGAAAGTAGATCCCAATCAGCAGGACGAAGACGACGAGCAGGGTCTGCGCCACTCGCCGCGGGGACAGCAGCGGTAGTTCGAAGCCGCCGTTGTCGTTCGCCGGCTGCTCGGGAGACACAAACGAGAAGCTACCCGTTCGCGAGGCGCTCCAGGCGCTGCAGGCATCGATTGACCGCCAACACGGCCGGCTCGGCGAGCGACTCGCCGCGCTGGGAGACGGCGACGAGGCCGGCGCCGGCGGCCAGGTCGGTGACGTAATGCTCGCCCAGGTAGACGAGCGCAAAGCCCAGCGTCAGCGCGTAGGCCCAGCCGACCGTGCCCGCGGCGCGGCCGGTGCCGGCGAGTGAGATCGCGGCGCTGACCGAGGTCGCGAAGTGCAGCGAGGGCATCGCCGCCCAGGGGTTGCCGCCGAGCGCCCCGTACATCGCCGGCCAAGCCGACCCCCAGGTGTCTTCGCCGACCTCCTCCATGATCCGCCGCACCATTTCGTCGCCGCTGTAGCCGTGCTCGGAGGCCCACCACGGTGGAGCTGTCGGCACCGCGAAGTAGGTCGCGCAGCCGAGATCGAACACGGCGGCGAGGCGGCGCGCGGCGCGCGGGAAGCGCTCCGGGTGGCGAATCAGGATGAAAGCCAACGCCAGGTAGGGCTCGACAAACCAGAGCCAGTGGATCCAGGCGAGGAAGCGGTTGAGGCCGTCAACGCCGCGCAGCCGCGCGAGGCGGCTCTGCAGGCGGACGTTCGGCAAGCGGCCGAGGCCGATCGCGCGGTCGGCGCGGATTGGGTAGCGGATCCGCAGCCGCTCGCGCAACCGCTCCGGGTCGTCGTAGGGGATCTCGTGGACCACCGTGAAGGCCCACATTTGCAGCGCGTACATCACCACGTCGCGCTTGTGCGAGCGCGGGTGCAGGACGGCGAGCCCGAGCGGCCCCGCGGCACAGGCGGCGACGGTCGCCGTGGCCGGGATACGGGCACGCCGGCGCAGCAGCGGCACGACGACCGCAGCGCCGATCGCCGCCACCGCCCCGGCGCGCACCGACCTGCGCAACGCCGGGGATGGCCTCGACCGCGTCCACATGAGGGCGGCGAGTATAGGAGCAGGCAGCGCCTCGCCGGAGCGATGTGCGGGCCGCGGGGCGCCGCCTTGCGTGATTAGAATGGCCGCGCTTTGGCGCCCCACTCTCCTGGCACCGACCAGATAGACACGTTGCTTTGGATCGGCTTCGTCGCCGCGACGATCCTCTTCGTCGCGATCGTCGGCGGGCTGCTCTACGTGCTGCACCGCTACCGCGCCGAGCGCGGATCCGAGCCGCGCCAGGTGACCGGCGGCCGCGGCATCCAGCTGCGCGTCGGCGCAGCGCTGGGCCTCTTCGCCGCGGTGCTGCTCGTGCTCGGCATCCTCTACACCGGCGATGCGCGCGAGACGCCGCCGACCGGCCCCGCCGGCCTGCAGGCCGCGGGCCCCGATTCGGAGCCGCTGAAAATCGAGACCACCGGCCAGCAGTGGCTGTGGCGCTACGACTACCCCAACGACGCCTTCTCCTATTACAAGCTCGTCGTTCCGGTCGACACCGCGGTCGAACTCGATCTCGTCTCGACCGACGTCGTCCACACCTGGGACGTGCCGGCGCTCTCGGGCAAGCGCGACGCGGTGCCCGGCAAGACCAACCACGTCAGCTTCCGCGCCGACGAAGAGGGCACCTACCGCGGCCAGGCGGCGACGCTCTCCGGCGAGGCCTACGCGGCGATGCGAACCGAGGTCGAGGTCGTCTCGCCGCAGGAGTACGAAGACTTCATCGAAGCGACGAAGGAAGACATCCAGACGGCGCAGGATCGCGTCGTCAGCCTGATCGAGAGCGGAGAGACCCCATGAGCGCACCCGCCCGCAACCCCGAGCTCGTCGTCGCCGGCTTCCCCCGCACGCGCCCGCGCTGGATGCAGATCGCGACCAGCGCCGACCACAAGGACCTCGGCCGGGTGCTGATCGCAAGCGCCCTCGGCTTCCTCTTCATCGCCCTGGTCGAGCTGCTGCTGATGCGGCTGCAGCTGGTCGTCCCCGAGAACAGCTTCCTCACGCCGGTCACCTTCAACCGGATGCTCTCGCTCTACGGCGCGACCGCGATCTTCCTCTTCGCCGTGCCGCTGGCGCTCGGCTTCTTCTACTACGTGGCGCCGCTGCAGATCGGCGCCCGCGGCACGGCGCTGCCGCAGCTCGGGCAGATCGGCACCTGGCTCTTCGTCGCCGGCGGTGCCGTCCTCTACGCGGGCTTCCTCTTCACCCCGAGCGAGGCCGGCGTCAACCCGCTGCCGCCGCTCTCGGGCTTCGCCTTCCTGCCCAACAACGGCGTCGACGCCTGGGCCGCGGCGACCGGCCTGGCGACCCTCGGCTTCGTCCTGATCGCGATCGACCTGGTCGCGACGCTGCGCCGCCTGCGCGCCCCCGGGATGGCCTGGCGGCGGCTGCCGATCTTCTCCTGGGCGACGGCGATCGGCTCCTGGCTGCTGCTCACGATCGGCCCGGTGATGCTGGCCGCGATCGCGATGCTGCTGATCGACCGCAACTACGACGGCATCTTCTTCGCCGGCGACTCGGGCGGCTCGCCGCTGCTCTGGCAGCACCTCAGCTGGATCTTCTACACCGGCAGCTACATGCTGGTGCTGATCTTCGCCCTCGGCGCGATCGCCGAGATCGTCCCGGCCCTCGCCCGCAAGCCGCTGTTCAACCGCGGCGCGGTGATCGGCTCGCTGATCGCGATCGCGGTCGTCGGCACGCTCGCCTGGATGCAGAACATGCTGACCGCGCCGATCGGGCTCGGCTGGATGTACTTCGCGATGGTGATGTCGCTGGCGCTGATCGTGCCCTTCGGCCTGGTCTTCTTCAACCTGATCGCCACCCTCGCCGGCGGCGCCGCGCAGATGCGCGCGCCGCTGCTCTTCGCGTCCGGTGCGATCGTTGCGATCGCGCTCGGCCTGGTGAGCGAGCTGAACCACTCGATGGTCGCGCTCGGATGGCGCCTGCAGCACACCGTCGACAGCACCGCGGCGACCCACTTCGCCCTGCTCGGCGGCGCCGTCTTCGGCGGCTTCGCGGCGCTGCACTGGTGGTTCCCAAAGATGACCGGCCGCGCGATGGGCGAGACCCTCGCGCGCTTCTCCTTCTGGACGATGCTGGTCGGCGCGCTGGTCGCCTTCGTGCCGCTGATGCTGGCGGGCACCGAGCAGGGCCAGGTGATCGACGCCTACAAGTTCTTCGACGGCACAGGGGTCAACGGCTACAACCTGATCGCCACGATCGGCGCCTTCATCCTCGCCGCCGGGATCCTGATGACCCTCGCCAACGCGATCCTCAGTCGCAGCAGCGGCACCGCCGCCGGCCACGACCCCTGGCACGGCGACTCGCTCGAGTGGTTCGCGCTATCCCCGCCGGAGCCGCACAACTTCGACCTGCAGCCCGACGTGCGCAGCCCCCGCCCGATGCGCGACATCCGCGACGCGATCGCCCACCGCGACACCCCGGAGTCGCAGCCGGCCCGCGAGTCGCAGCCGGTAGCCTGACCGCGGTGATTCTTCGATGAGCGGCGCCCAGACGGCTGCCGTCCCGCAGCGCCCCGCTGCGCCTTCGCTGCTGCGCGACCTGGTCACGCTGACCAAGCCGAAGGTGCAGTCGCTGCTGCTCTTCACCACGGTGACGACGATGTACGTGGCCGGCGACCCCTCGCTCGGGCTCGTCCTACTCACCTGCCTCGGTGGCGCCCTCTCGGCCGGCGGCGCCGGCGCGATCAACCACGCGATCGACCGCGACATCGACCGCAAGATGGCGCGCACCGCGGGCCGCCCGGTGGCGAGCGGGCGCATCTCCCCCGCGCTCGCGATCGGCTTCGGCTCGCTGCTCGGCCTCTCCTCCTTCCTGCTGCTCTCGCTGACCGTCAACCCACTGGCGGCGGCGCTCTCGCTCTCGGGCCTGTTCGGCTACGTCTTCGTCTACACGCTCTGGCTCAAGCGCGCGACGCCGCAGAACATCGTCATCGGCGGCGCCGCGGGAGCCGTGCCGCCGCTGGTCGCCTGGGCGGCCGTGACCGGCGGGCTCAGCGGCACCGCCTTCTACCTCTTCGCGATCGTCTTCTTCTGGACGCCGCCCCACTTCTGGGCGCTCTCACTGCTGATGAAGGACGAGTACGCCAAGGCCGGCGTGCCGATGATGCCGGTGGTGCGCGGCGAGGACGAGACCCGTCGCCAGATCCTGCTCTACACGATCCTGCTCTACGCCGTGACCCAGCTGCCCTTCTGCGCCGGCGGCTTCGGGGTCGAGTACCTGGTCGTCTCGATGAGCCTCGGCGCCGGCTTCATCTACTGCGCGGTGAGGCTGTTGCGCAGCGCCGACCGCCGCTGGGCGCTGCGCACCTACCTCTTCTCGCTCGCCTATCTGGCGCTGCTCTTCCTGGCGATGCCGCTCGACCGGCTGGTCTAGCGCCCCTGCCTGATAGAAATCCGGCCGTGGACCGCGAGACCTCGAGACGGGACATCCGCGCCGGCCTGGTGGCCGGCGGCTTTGCCGCAGCGGTCTTCGGCCTCTGCTTTGTCGCCGCAATGCTCTACATCGCCTCATGAGCGCGGAGCGATCAAGCGTGCATCTCTGGTTCTTCGCGCCGGGAGCGGAGCGCGATCATTGACATGAGCACCCACCGCGACATCCCGGAGCCGGGCGAGATGGTCTACCCCGCCCGCGCCTCCTGGGCCCCGCTCTTCTTCGCCTTTGCCGCCGCGCTGACGCTGTGCGGCGTCTTCATCGAGTTCATGGTGCCCGGCTGGATCTACTCGATCATCGGCGGCATCGTTATGCTCTTCGCGCTGCGCAGCATGGTCCGCAGCGCCACCGGCGACTACTTCCGCCTGCCGCGCAAGCAGCACGTCCGCGGCGCCGTGCTCCCGATCGAAACCATCTCCCCACCTCGGTCCTGACGTTCTGAGAGCAAGCAGATCGGGGGACGCAGGGAGGACGGTGAGGGAGCGCACAATCAGTGCGTGACCGATCCGGACGACCGAGGACCCCGAGATGCGCCGCTATCAGGGCGTCAGGCCCGAGGTCGCGCCGTCGGCGGTCCAGCACCTGACTATGTCGCGGATCGAGAGGATGCCGATCAGCTCGCCCTCCTCGATGACGACGAGGTGGCGGATGCCGCGCGTAGACATCTCAGAGGCTGCGTGCTCGAGGCTCCAGCCTGGCGCGGCGGCGACGACGCCCTCACTCATGTGGTCGGCGACACGCTCGACGTCGGGGTCCTGGCCACGGCCGATCGATTCGAGCAGGTCGCGCTCGGTGACGATGCAGGGCACGGGCTGCTCGTCGTCGTTGACGATGGCCGCGCCGGTCCCCTTCTCGACCATCATCCGCGCCGCCTCGCGCAGCTTGTGCGATGGGCCGACGGTCAGAACCACCTCCGACATTCCGTCCCGTACCTCCACTCTCGTCCCTCCCGTTCGCAGTTCGCGGCTTCGTGAGAATCGCCTCAAGCCTACCCCACGATCGGCGGCCGGCAAGCAGCGTTTCGCGCGCCTCCGACGTATAGACTCCGGCGCGCTCCGCGCCGCATGAAGATGTCCAAGCCACGCCAACGCATACGCCCCCTGCTCGCCCTCGCCGCGCTCGCGGCGATCGCCGTCGTGGCATCCGGCTGCGGCACCAGCGACGCCGACCCCGAGCGCGGACGGGCGCTGTTCATCCAGAAGTGCGGCGTCTGCCACGAAATGGCGCAGGCGGGGACGACCGCGCAGATCGGCCCCAACCTCGACGACGCCTTCGCCGCCGCCCGCGCCTCGGGCCAGACCGACTCGACGATCGAGGGGATCACCGGGGCGCAGATCGAAAACCCGCGCCCCAGCACCGCCAACCCGGCCAACTCGATGCCGGCTAACGTCGTCAGCGGCCAGGACGCCCGCGATGTCGCCGCCTACGTCGGCATGTACGCCGGCGTGCCCGGCGCGGCGCCGCCCAAGGTGCCCGGCGGGCCCGGCGCACAGGTCTTCGCCAGTAGCGGCTGCGGCGGCTGCCACACGCTCGCCAAAGCCGAATCGGGCGGCGTCACCGGTCCCAACCTCGATGAAGTGCTGCCCGGCCAGAGCGCGGCGATGGTCGAAGAATCGATCGTCAACCCGAACGCCGAGATCGTCAAGGGCTTCCCCGCCAACGTGATGCCCGCCAACTACAAGCAGACGCTGACGCAGAAAGAAGTCGAAGACCTCGTCGAATACCTGCTGCAGAGCACGGGCGGCGGCAAAGGCGGCTGAGCCGCCGCGGCCGGGGCCTGGCCGCTGACATCATCTGAGGACGCATGGGGACCTCCCTCAAGGACCGCCTCGACATCTCGCCGCATCGCTACGCCCAGGTCACGCTGGTCGCCCTCGTCGCCCTGGCGCTGATCGTGCTCACCGGCGCCGCGGTGCGCCTGACGGGCTCGGGCCTCGGCTGCCCGGACTGGCCCAAATGCTACGGCGGCACCGTGCCGCCGTTGGAGACCCACGCAGTGATCGAGTACGGCAACCGGCTGCTGACGGGCTTCGTCGGCCTCGCGGTGATCGCCGCCAGCGTGCTCGCCTGGTTCCGCCGTCCCTTCCGCTGGCACCTCGCCTTCTTCGGCGCCCTGCTGCCGCTCGGCGTCGTCTGCCAGGCGATCCTCGGCGCCCTGGTCGTCAAGTACCACCTCGCGCCCGGCCTGGTGATGGGCCACTTCATCCTCTCGATGCTGCTGCTCGATGCCGCCTTCGCGCTCGCCTGGATGGCCCGCTACGAGCCCGGCGAGCGGCGCTTCTCGAGCGACCGGCTCGGCGTCTGGGCCGTGCGGGCGCTGATCCCCTTCGGCCAGCTGACGATCCTCGCCGGCACGATCGCGACCGGCTCCGGCCCCCACGCCGGCGCCCACGAAGGCGAGCTCGTACACCGCTTCGACTTCGAGGGCACGAGGACGCTGGAGTGGATGGTCCAGCGCCACTCGGCGATCGCCGCGGCCTTCGGCATCGCCGCGATCATCGTCTGGCTGCTCCTGCGCCGCTCAGGGGGCGACAGGCGCGCCCTGCGGCCCCTCACCACCGTGATCGGCCTGCTCGCCCTCCAGGGCGTCGTAGGGGGCGCCCAGTGGTCCCTGGAGCTGCCGGGCGAGATCGTCTGGGTCCACATCGCGATCGCTACCGTCACATGGCTGGCAATGCTGTGGACCGTGGCTGCAGCCGGCAGGCTCGAGCCCAAACGGGCGAAAACGTCCTCAGCCGGTGATGCCGCGCCGGCGACGGCCGAGCCACCGATACCCGTGTAGCGCCCCGGCGACGACCAGAGCCACGCCCCACAGCGCCCCGACCAGCGGCGTGCTCAGCAGCGTCAGCGCCACCACCGAGGCGGCCGCCACCGTAACGATGACCACCCAGCGAAAGACGGCCTGCTCGGAGATCCGCATCGTCTCAGGCTAGCCGCTCCTCGAGCAGCTGACCGGCTTCATCTACAGGATGTAGACGCTGACGTAGACGATGATCCACATCACATCTACGAAGTGCCAATAGATGCCAGGGACCTCTACGCCGAGGTGGTCCTCGGCCTTGGGGCCGAAGTGGCCGCGGAAGGCACGGATCGTGGCGAAGCTGAGCAGGGCGAGGCCGACGAAGACATGGGCGCCGTGCAGGCCGGTGAGGCCGTAGAAGATCGAACCGAAGGCAAGGTCACGGGCGCTAAAGCCGATGTGCGCGTACTCGTTTAGCTGGATGAAGAGAAAGGTCGCGCCGAGCATCCAGGTCAGCACGAGGCCGAGCTTGAGCCCGTTGCGGTGGCCGCGACGGATCGACTCCAGCGCGTAGTGGATCGTGAAGCTCGAGGAGACCAGGATCGCGGTGTTGATCCCGGCGACGGCGACCGGCAGCTCGTAGGGCTCGGGCGGCCAGGAAGGCGGGTCGACTACGACGCGGAGGAAGAAGTAGGCGGCGAAAAAGGCGCCGAAGAGCATGATCTCCGAGACGATGAAGAGCAGGATGCCCAGCGTCTGGCGGTCGATCCGCGAGCTCTGGTTGGCCTCCGGCGGGCCGTGGTGGTGCTCTTCGTGGGAGTGGTCGACGGCCACGGTTGCGCTCTCCATCAGGTGTCCTCCCCTCCTCCGGCGACGGCGGCGGCGACCGCCTCGGCCGGCCGGCCGACCTCGAGGTGCTCGACCTGCTTGTCGGTGATCTCGCGGGTGCGGCCGATCAGGTCCTCGTCGAGCCAGCGCGAGGTCTCGCCGGCGAAGGTCGAGATCAGCACCTCGTCGATGTTGTAGTGCTCGATCGCGTTCTGCACGGCGTGGAAGGGGTCAGGGCTCATCGGCTGGCCGGTCGCGTCGATGTCGGCACGGTAGAGCTCGGCCAGGGTCGAGGCGAGGTCGCGGACGATCTCCGGCTCCGAGACGCCCTCGGCGCGCGGGCAGACGATCGTGTAGCGGTGCGGGTGCCCCGCGGCGCGTTCCTTCAGGCGCTTGACCAGATCCGGCGTCGCGACCGTCTGCGTCGCGACGACGAGCGTGTGGTTCTTCTCCCAGCTGATCGAGTCGTCCTGGACGCGCACCGGGATGTGCGTCACCGCCACATCGGGCTCGAAGCTGCCCCTGGCCCACTCGACGAGGTCCTTGCGGGCGAGGCCGAAGCGCGTCTCGTAGCGACAGGAGAGCAACACCTCCCCCGGTTCGTGGGTGCGGACGGCGTCGTCCAGCGCCAGAGCCGGGTCGCGGTCCATGACCTCGCCGACCGACTTGACCCCGTATTCGGAGAGGATCGACATCGTCACCTCGACCCGTGCACGGGCCGCGTCGCGCAACTCGCCGGCGTCGATCAGCTGGCCGACCGCGGGCTGGTTCTGCGGCGCCGCGACGGCGACGAAGGGCACATTCTCGGCTCGCTCGGCGACCGCCTTAAGCAGCTTGCGCCCACCGGCCACCTCGTTGAGGAAGACGAGCAGGGGCTTTGCCTGCGGCTCGGGGCTCACGCCTGACCCACCACGGTCGGCTCGGGCTCGGAGACCTCGGCGCCCTCGTCGCCCATGATCGCGTGGCGCGCACCCGGGACGCCGAACTCATAGGGCCCGCCGACGACCCGCGGGATCTCGTCGAAGTTGAAGATCGGCGGCGGCGAGGAGACCTGCCACTCGATCGAG
>Ga0210063_1000432_pt1 | contig 13126 bp, 13 predicted proteins | sample Muzzi_PWA_D1_FD_185529 | JGI IMG/M metagenome (GOLD analysis project Ga0210063, IMG submission 185529) | Wetland microbial communities from San Francisco Bay, California, USA, that impact long-term carbon sequestration - Muzzi_PWA_D1 (SPAdes) | ecosystem: Environmental > Aquatic > Marine >... | reverse complement strand
CGCCACCCCCGCCTGCCCCCAACGCCCCAGGTACTCGCACACCGCATCGCCGCGATGCACGCAGCGCGTATGCTCCACCTCGATGTTCCAGGCGCCCACCGCACGGGCCATCTCCTCCAGATACCCAAGGTTGAGCGTACAGTGGTGGGGCGAGATGTCCGGGAACTCCGCCAGCCCCATGGACGCGGTGCCCGGGCCGTGGCCCATCAGGAAAACGCGACCGGCATCGCAGTGCCGCTGCCAGAGGAAACTCCCCCAGGACCCAAAGCCCCGCGTCACCAAGGCATCGACCGAGGAAAACACTCGCAGAATTTTCAGGATGGAGGCTGTGTCCCAGCGTAACGTGACCGCACCACAGGTGCGCACCGCACCGGGGGAAGTCTCTTCGAGGACCTCCAGGAGTTCCCGGTAGATCCTGTAGTCGTACCAGGCGGACTTGCGCACCGGTTGCCACAGCACCTCGCGGCTCGTCCCGGAAAGTTTCGCCAGCACCTCCGGCAACTCCCCGGAGAAAGCCTCGCTCTTGACAAAACGGAAAAGACCAAGGATTGTCCTACCACTAACTTTCGCCAATGAAGTCCCCCGCTCCGAAGAAATCAACCTTTCCAGTACAGAAAGGTGCCCTCGCATAAGCCATAGAAAAAGAAACAATGCCTTCTGGCAATATTATATCGTTCCCAAGTAATCATGGAACCCCCCTCCTGGAACCGCCGTCAGGATCAAGGGGTGGTGGGCCTTCGGGACTGGGCGGGGATGAATCTGAGAACGGCGGGACCGGGGAGCGACGAGACGGCGGGACTTATCCGGCCTCGCCAGCGCGCCAGGCGCGCACCCGGGCCAGGATCTTCCCGGCGCGCTCCTCGATCCGATCGAAGCGCCCCGCAGCCAGATCCGTGGCGTCGAAGAGGGTCGCGACAAAGCCCACGGCCCAGGCTCCAGCATCGAGCCACTGGGTCGCGTTGTCGGCATCGACCCCGTGGGTGGGGACGATCTTCAGGAAGGGCAGAGGCCCCAGACAGGCACGGACGTAGGCCGGACCGGCGCCCGGGACGGGGAAAAGCTTCTGCAAGGGAGCCCCCGCACGATGGGCCGCCAGCATTTCGGTGGGGGTGTGGGTGCCGGGCATCATCGCCACCCCGAGGCGCTGGGCGGCGGCGATCACCCCGGTGTCCACCACCGGCGAGACCAGGAACCGAGCCCCCTGGGTCACCGCCGCTTCCGCCTCCGCCTCCGTGAGCACGGTACCCGCTCCCACCACGACGCCCTGTTCCCGGAAACGGCGGGAAAAGTCCCCGATCAGGTCCAGGGCTCCAGGCACCGTCAGCGTGAACTCAACGACCCGGAAACCGCCCGCGATAGCTGCTTCCATGGCCCGGGCGGCGGTCTCCTGGTCGGCACAGCGGAGGATCGCGGAAGCCCGCTCGCGGCGCAGGAATTCGACGAAGTCTTGTGGCTCCATAGCGAGGAAGGATAGCAGAGGAAATCGCCAGGAAGGGCAAAAAAGAAAGGCCGGCGAAAGCCGGCCAAATCGATAGAATCACAACCGTAAAACGTTTGGAGCGGATCCAGAGAGCTAGAAACCGTTGCCCTTCTCCACTCCCCCAAAAATCAGGCGCCCGTGAAACCCGGTGGGCGTCAAGCCATCGAAAAACCCCTTTGGATGCCACTACCGCCGGGGACTCCTACAACGACTTCTAGTAGTAAAGGTGTGGCACTGCCCCCAAGGCGGGACAAGAAAATTTATCTCGCGCCGAGGATGGCGATTTTCGAGCGAGCAGCCCTGATCTTCCGGGTAGAGAGCCGTCGGTGAGCGGGTCACGACAGGGTCGAGGCCACGGTGGTCACCAGACTCTCCTTCTGGCGGCGGGTCAGGCCTTTGATGCGCCGCTCCTCCTTGAGCGCCGCGCTCCAGCTTTCCACTTCCCGGCTCCACACCAGGCACACCGGCAGCCGTGCCCGGGTATACCGAGACGCCTGCCCGGCGTTGTGCTGGGCCAGGCGCCGGGCCAGGTCCTTGGCGGCGCCGGTGTAGAACGTGCCGTCGTGGCAGCGCACGATGTAAACGAAAGGCATGGTGAAACGATTGTACGAGACAGCTACCCCAGCGGGTGGTTCCCGTGCCGTCGGAACCACCCCACCGCCTGTGGTCTGGCGATTCCCCCCGCGGGAGGATACGAGGCAGGAAAGGGGGAACCATGCGCAAGAACGCTCTTACCGCTGCTCTCACCGGCACCGCGTTCGCCGGTCTCATGTTCATTGGCCTCGCGCTGGCGGTGGTCGGTACCGGCACCCTCGGTGCCGCGACCCGGAGCGACGGGAGCCCTTCGTTGAACAAGACGCTGGCCTATAAGGGGAAAGATTCGTACGGTCTCTACTGCCGATCCTGCCACGGCACCGAAGCGCGCGGGGACGGCAGTGTCGCCGAATATCTGAAGATTCCCCCAACCGATCTCACCCGACTGAGCGCCAACAACGGCGGCACCTTCCCCTTCGACAGGGTCTACCAGACCATCGACGGACGGCGGGGGGTGCGCGTCCACGGCTCCGAGATGCCCATCTGGGGCGATGCCTTCCAGAAAGTCGCTCGGGTGAAGGAAGAAGGGGACGATCCGGTAGCCGCGAGCCAGGACCGGATTGAAGAGCTGGTCCACTATTTGATGCTCTTGCAGGAGGAGTGAGCCAACCGAAAACGAACCACGGCTCCTGCCCTTGAGGGCATGGAGCCGTGGGAGGGCAAGTCCACGGAAGCCGGGTTGCGGCTGCCGTGGGCTCGCTTCGGTATCCGAGTTCCTACCGCCGCGGCGCGCGATCGGTGCGGGGCCGGGCCTCGTTGACACTGAGGTTCCGACCGTCCATCTCCTTCTCGTTGAGCGCCTGGATCGCCTCATCGGCGCCGCTGGACATCTCCACAAAGCCGAAGCCCCGGGGCCGACCGGTGTCGCGATCGGTGATCAAGCTGACGGTATCGACGGTGCCATATTCGCTAAACAGATCCCGGATCTGATCGTCCGAGGCGCTGAAAGGTAGGTTTCCCACATAAATTTTCTTCGACATGACTGACTTCTCCTATCCCGCGGTATTGGCGAGGAAGGTCCTCGGGTGTCCGGTCTCAGAGACCGGGCCCACGGAACCCCCACGATGGGGGCGTTGAATACTCGACTGCGGGAAGGGAGCGTAGTGCGCTGTCGCTTCAGGCGGGGGAGCAACTCTCGGTCCGTTAGGCGAACCCGTGACCGGAACAGTAGCAGGTTCACGTAGGAACAACAATCAAAGCGCAAAGATATCTTCACTTTTGCCGCTCGCCTCACTCCACGGCCCCACGAATCGACAACCAACCCACGCCCCCCAGGACGAGCCCGGCGCCCAGCCACTGGAAGGGCGAGAGCCGTTCCTGGAACAGGATCTGGGCCCACAGCACCGTCAGCGCCGGTTGCAACAGCAAGGTGACCGAGGTTTCCAACGCCGCCAGGCGGGGCAGAGCGGTGGAAATCAGCAGCCACCCCAGCACCTGCGAACCCAGGGCCAGGACCAGCAGCCAACCGTGCTCGGGCCAGGAGGGGGTGAGAGAAAAGCCGGACTCCCACTGCCCGGCGATCCATGCCGCCAGCGCCGCCCCCAGGGTGGCGTCCAGCAGCGGCCCCGCCACCGGCCCCTGGGCACGGTTGGCGTGGCGAAAGATGAGCAGGAAGGCCGTATAGGTCAGCGCCGTGCACAGCCCCAGCAGGACCCCCAAGGCTGGCTCCTGGCCGTAGGCGTCCGCGCGCCCCAAGCCGGAGATCAGCACCACCCCGGCGAACACCACCGGCACCGTCGCCAACGCCGTGGGGCTCGGTCGCTCCCGGTGCACCAGCCACGCCACCGCGCCCACAAAGACCACCTGAGTATTGCCCAAGACCGTCGCCAGCCCGGCGCCGATGTGTTCGATGGCGGCATGCCAGAAGACCAGATCCGCCCCCAGAAGCGCCCCGGCCAGCACCGCCAGGCTCCGCACCCGCCAACCCCGCCGCTCCGCTCGACCCCCAACCCGCCGCGCTGACTGAGCCCCGATCACCACCAGGAGCAACAGGGGCAACACCGCATACGCCGAACGGAAAAACGCCGCCGTCGCCGGAGACACCGCCGCCAACCGCACCCAGATGGCGGAAAACGAGATCACCAACACCCCCAACGCGGCGGCGAGGCGGGGGCTCATGGCGGACGCCCAGGGACCGTTTTGCTACACTTCACCGGGGGATTAGACCATGCTCACGCGACTGAAAGTTACCGGATTCAAGAATCTCGTCGATGTGGACGTGCGCTTCGGCCCCTTCACTTGTGTGGCCGGAGCCAACGGGGTCGGCAAGTCAAACCTTTTCGACGCCATTCTCTTTCTAAGCAAGGTGGCGGAGCTTCCCCTCCTGGAAGCTGCCCAGGCGGTGCGGGGGAGACACAGCGCCGGGGTCAAGAGCCTTTTCCATCGTTCCGGGAAGACGTTCCATCCCGTCATGTCCTTCACCGTCGAAATGATCGTTCCAGAGACCGGTTTCGATGATCTGGGTCAGCAGGCCCAGGCGAGCATTACGTTTCTTCAATATTCCCTCAGCTTGACCTATCGGGAGGACCCTGAATCAAACTCCCGTGGTTCCTTGGAGATCCTGCGCGAGGAACTCAAACACATTCCCAAGGGCAATGCTCATGAGCACCTCCTATTCGAGCACTCCGCCAAGCATTGGCGAAACTCTGTCATCCTGGGAGCCAGGCGCAGTCCCTTCGTCTCGACCGACGGAAGGGACGCTGACCGTAAGATCAAGGTCCACCAGGACGGGGGCAGTAGTGGCCAGCCACGGTCCTACCTGGCCCGTACTCTTCCCCGCACCGTTCTTTCCCGGGCCAACGCCGCGGAGAGCCCCACCGCACTCCTCGCCCGCCGAGAGATGCAGTCGTGGCGTCTCTTACAACTAGAGCCCTCAGCCTTGCGGCGTTCCGACAAGTTCACCGACCCAACCCTGCTCGGTTTTGATGGTTCCCACCTGGCGGCGACCCTGGATCGTCTGGCACGGGCCGAAGAGCACCGGGTGCAGGGGGGGGGACAGCGCATCTACACTCAAGTGGCCAACCGCCTGGCCGAACTCCTGGAAGATGTCCGCGAGGTTCGTATCGACCGTGATGAACGCAGGGAGTTACTGACCCTGGAAGTCATCGATCGCAGCGGTACTCCCCACCCCGCATCGGTCCTCTCCGATGGCAGCCTGCGCTTCCTGGCCTTGGCGATTCTGGAATTGGACCCCAACGCGGAAGGCCTTCTCTGCTTTGAGGAGCCGGAGAACGGGGTTCACCCGGAACGTATTTCCGCTATGCTGCGACTCTTGCAAGACATCCCCACCGACTCCGCAGAGGCGACCGGGCCAGAGAACCCCTTGCGGCAGGTGATCATCAACACCCATTCCCCAGCGGTGGTGATGCAGATTCCTCAAGAGAGCTTGTTGATTGCCTCCCAAGGGGAGTTTGTGGGAGAGGGGGGGCAAAGATCTCGGGCTGCTTCGTTCCGCGCCCTGAGAGACACCTGGCGACAACGCGCTGCCGATGCTGCCCCCCCCATCGCCCCAGGTAACCTGATCTCCTACTTCAGTTCCGTGTATCTTCACCCAGCAGGGGAGACAGCTCAGGGACCCAGCGTGGCGGATCATGAAGACCTTCAACGGCTGATTCCCTTTCCAGCCCAAGCCGCTTCATGACGCCATTACGCTTTACCTTGATCTCGGACGGCAGTTCCGACCGGATCTTGCTCAAGCCCCTCCGCTGGCTCCTCCTGGACTTGGGAATCCAACATCCGCTGGAAGACAATTGGGCGGATCTACGCCGTTTGCCCGAGCCCCCAAGGACCCTCCGAGACAAGATCACCACCGGTCTGCATCTTCATCCCTGCGATCTCTTGTTCGTTCATCGGGATGCGGAAAAAGCTCCCACCGAGAAGCGGCGCCAAGAGATCGAAACAGCGATGCAAGCGGCTTCCGCATCCCGACCGTTTCCGCCGATCATCTGCGTGATCCCCGTGCGGATGCAGGAAGCCTGGTTCCTCTTCGATGAGATCTCTCTGCGGTCCGCTGTCGGCAACCCCCATGGCCGCGCCCGACTTGATCTTCCCCGCCTGGCGGAGATCGAGGAATTGCCGGATCCCAAGGGCCTGCTCCACGAGGCCATGAAAACGGCCTCCGAGCTATCGACACGACGGCGCAAGAATTTTCCCGTTTCTGCACACATCCACCGCCTGGCCGACCTCATCGAGAGCTACGAACCTCTCCTCCAGCTTTCCGCCTTCCGGACCCTCCGTAAAGACCTTGAAGAAAGTCTTCATCAGCACGGCTGGCTACGGTCCCAGTGAACCCCGCCCCAGCCGCAGCACCTCCTCCACCAGCAGATCCAGATCCTCCAGCGCGGTGCGGTGGTTGGTGATGGCGACGCGGATGGCGAATCGGTCGTGGAGGACGGTGGAGGACGGGACGGCGACGCCGCTCTCCTGGAGGGCGACGAGCAGGCGCTGGTTCAGCCCGTTGAGGGCATCGCCTTCTGCCGTGCCCTCGGGACGGTAGCGGAAACAGACGATGTTCAGGGGCACCGGGGCCAACAGTTCCAGTTCCGGTTCCCTTTCGATCCGGCGGCCCAGGGACGCGGCCTGTTCCACGTTGCGTTCGATGGCGCGGATGTAACGGTCGATGCCGTGGGCCTTCCAGGAGAGCCAGACTTTCAAGGCACGGAAGCCCCGGGAGAGTTGCAGACCCTGCTCGGCGAAGACCATGGGGGTCTTCAACACGCCACCCTCGATGGGCGTCAGGTACGACGCCGGGGCGCGGAAACTGTCCCCCAGGGCATCGGGACGGCGCACCAGGGTGCACCCGGCTTCGTAGGGTAGATACATCCATTTGTGGAGGTCGAAGGCGACGGAGTCGGCCCGCGCCAGACCGTGCAGGGCGGGTCGGCTCTGCAACAGCGCCGGGGACAGCGCCGCCAGCGCGCCAAAAGCCCCATCGACATGCAACCAAAGGCCATCCTCGGTGCAGAGATCGGCCAACGCATCCAGATCATCCAGGGCACCGGTATTGACCGTCCCGGCGTTGGCCACGACGCAGACCGGATGGATGCCGGCCGCGCGATCCGCGCGAATCTGGGCCCGCAGGGCCTCGACATCGACCGTCCAGTCCTCGCCCACCGGGGTCAGCCGTAGCGCCCGACGCCCCAGCCCCAGCAGTTCCACCGCCTTGGTGACGGAGTTGTGCACCTGGTTGGAGGCGTACACCGCCAGGGGCGGCCCGCCGTGGATACCCTCGGCGCGGATGTCGAAACCCGCCCGCGCATTGCGCGCCGCCGCCAGGGCGACGACGTTGGCCATGGACCCCCCGGAGAGCAGCAGTCCCCCGGCATCCTTGGGGAAGCCCAGCAGCTCCGCCAGCCAGGCGATGACCTGTCTTTCCACCAGGGTGGCCGACTGGTCAAAGCCGCCCACGTTGGTGTTCATGCCGGCGGTGAGCATCTCCGCCAGCATCGCGAGAGGGGTGCCGGTGCCGTTGACCCACCCCCAGAAACGCGGGTGGGTGTTGCCCAGGGGGTAGGGCAGGATCTGTTCCCGGAAGGCCGTGTAGGCGGCCTCCTCCCCCACCCCTTGCCGCGGCACGGGTTGATCGGTCAGGGCCTGCCGCACCGGGTCGGGCATCGATTGCCACACGGGGCGCTCCCGGACGGTGCGCAGGTGCTCGACCATCTCGTCCACCATGCGGTGGCCCAACTGGCGGAGCGCCGCCCATTCTTCCGGGGTTTGGGGGTCCAGCGCGGAGGTCGGGGATGTGTCACGGTCGGTCAAGGTTTCATCTCCCAAGGGGTTGGCGGCTCTCGAAACCCAGGGCCATTTGTCGGTCTTCCACCTGCTCTCCGGATACCGCCAGCCCCTCCAGTTCCAGGAGTACGGTCTTCGCCCGGAGTCCCCCGCCGAAACCGGTCAGGGAGCCATCCGCGCCGATCACCCGGTGGCAGGGCACGACGATGGGGATGGGGTTGGCGCCGTTGGCGGCGCCGACGGCACGGCTGGCGTTCGGTCGATCGATGGCCCGGGCGATTTCGCCATAACTGCGGGTCTCGCCAAAGGGGATGGTCCGCAGCGCCTCCCAGACCTCCAGCTGAAAGGGACTGCCCTGGGGGGCCAACGCGAGGGCGAAATCCGTCCGCTCGCCCGCGAAATACTCTTCCAGCTGGTCTTTGACCGCCCCCAGACGCTCCGGAGCAGGCTCCAGCCGCGCTCCGGCGGCCTCCAGACGATGCCGTTTTTTCTTGTCCTCCCGGCCCGCGTCGAACTCGATGCGCACCACCCGCCCATCCCCATCGACCATCAGGAAAAGGGGGCCGCAGGGGGAGTCCATCGTATCGGTGAAGTAGATCGTGGGCCCTTGACTCATGGCGGATCCTCCAGGCTTTGCCATAGATAGAAAGTGGCGTGGGATCGATAGGGAGCGAACCGTTCCATGAGGGCGACGACCGCCTCGCGCTCCGGCTTCTCGGGCAGTTGGAAGAGACGCACCAGCCCGGCGGTGAGCCCCGTATCCCCCAGGGGCACGCAATCCTCGAAACCGTAGCCCCGCATCAGCAGATAGTTCGCGGACCACGGCCCCACTCCCCGCTCGGCCAGCAACGCCGCCTCGACCCGGGTGGCGGGCGCCGCCGCCAGATCGTCCAGGGGCAGAAGACCCGCCGCCACCCGCCGCGACAATTCCACCAGATACTCCGCCTTGCGCCGGGAGTACTGCACCCCGTGCAAGGCTTCGACGGAGAGCGCCGCGATGGCCTCCGGCGTCGGCGGCGCATAGAGCCCCTCCCCCACCGGCACGCCGACCCTTTCCACCAATCGCCGATGGAGAGTGAAGGCGAAGGCGAGGTTGATCTGCTGGCCCAGAACGGTCCACACCAGGGCGTCGAAGGGCTGCGGGAGTTGGGGGATCCGCAGCCCCCGACGCCGCGCCACCAGGGGGGCCAGGGCCGGGTCCGCCGTCGCCCGTCGTTCGAAGGCGGTGGGACTGGCGTGGAGCCCCAGGATGCGCAGCAACTGGCCGTGGGCTTCGGCGGCGGCCCCTTCCCCGAGAGGCTTCCGGGCGGTGATCGTCGCCCGCGCCCGCCCCTTCTCCAGGGCGATCCGCAAGGTGGCTGGCACCCCCGCGAGACGCACCCCGAGGAGGGCCTCCGCCCCCCGCACCCGCTGGGTGAGGCTTTCCGGATCCCGCCCCAGATGCGCCAGAGTCCGCTGCCGGGGATACGTACTGGGAAGGTGAATCGCCACCGTATCGGCGCCTCGCAGCGCCCGGTACGCCCTGGGGCTCAACCCCATGCGACGGCGGAAATTAGCGTGAAAGGAGGAGAGGCTCTCATACCCCACATCGAAGCCGATGGCCGTGATCGCGCCATCGCCTTCCTGGAGCCGTCGCGCCGCCGCTGCGACCCGCGCCCGGGTCAGGAGTCGGGCCGGTGTGGTGTGGTAATGATGGCGCACCAGGGCGTGGAGTTTGGAGGAGCCCACCTCGGCGGCACCCGCCAACGCCGCCACGACCGGAAATTGCCCCGGATCTCGCCGCAGCGCCATGACCGCCGCTTCCAGCCGCTCCAGGTCCGGATCCCGATGACGGTAAAAGTCGTCGGGACGACACCGCTTGCAGGGCCGCAAACCGGCGGCCCGGGCGGCCGCCTCCGACGGGAAGAAGCGAACATTCTCCGGCTTCGGGTTCCGAGCCTTGCACGACGGCAGGCAGTAGATCCCGGTGCTCAAAACCCCGGTGATGAAACGCCCATCGAACGTCCCATCCCGGGCGTTCATGCGGTCGATCATGCGCTCGCGACTCAGCATCGCGCCACTATAGCGAGGACGCCCGGAGGCAGCTACCGAATTCCTCCGCGGGAATCTTCCGAGCCCCGGGTCGGCTCAACCCGCGGTCAGGGCTTCCCGGACGACCACCGCCTCGCCGAACAGATCGAACACATCCCCCAGATGCTCCAGAACCCATTCATCGTTGTACACCGTGTCCAGGTAGCGTTCGCCGCGATCCGGGAACACCGCCACGCAATTCGCCCCCTCGGGGATGCGCTCCCGCCAGCGCTCCACCGCGGCGAACACCCCGCCGGAGGATCCCCCGAGGAGCAGCGCTTCCCGTTGCACCAGGCGACGACAGCCGATGACACAATCCTGGTCGGTGACGTGCTCAAAATTGGGTATCTGAGCCTGCCCCGGAAAGAGCGGTGGCACGATGCCCGCACCCAGTCCGGGAATCATCCGCTTGCGGGGTGGATCGTTGAAAATCCTGCTCCCCGCCGCGTCCACCGCCACCAGATGGGTCGAGAGGCCGTGGTCGCGGATGTAGTCCCAACATCCCCGCAGCGTGCCGCAGGTGCTGGTGGCCAGGAAGAGATAGTCCACCTTGCCCCTGAGGACCCGGTCGATCTCCCGCATGGTCGTGTGGTAGTGGGCTCCCGAGTTTTCCGGGTTGGCGTACTGGTTCGGCCAATACGCCCCCGGCACCGTCTGCAAAATATGCTGCACCCGGTTGAGGCGGGCCTGCAACAACTCGCCGGTTTCCGGATCCGGCTCCGAGACGTACTCCAACCGCGCGCCATAGGCCCTCAGCAGGTTGAGGTTCGTGGCGGTGGTTTTGGAATCCACCACACAGATGAACTGGAGACCGTGGTACGCGCAGGCCTGGGCCATGCCAATGCCCATGTTGCCGGAACTCGACTCCACGATCACCCCACCAGGCCGCACCGCGCCGGACTCCAGGGCGTGGAGGATGACCGCCCGGGCGGGACGATCCTTGGAGCTACCGGCGGGATTCAAACCCTCCATCTTGCCAAAAAGCTGGAAGGGCGCCCCTTCCAGGGCGCGGTCCAGCTGGATCAACGGGGTATCGCCCACCGTATCGAGAACTCCCCTTGCGATTTTCATGTCCATTCCTCTTCAGGTCGATCAGACGAAGATTCAATACAAAACACAGAAATAACAGAGAAATCAGGCCTGCCAACCCAAAGGCAGAAAATCAGCAAAGCGTGTGCCTTTCCCGTGCTCGATGGCCCGACGACACACCAACTCGGCCACCGCCAGATCGAGGATCCCGAGTCCGAAGGGGCTGAAGATGGTCAACCCCGCCCCGGTCGGCTTGGCGGGCGCCGTCCCCAACAGGATCTCACCGATGGAACCCCGGACAAAATCCTGATCCCCTCGCAGCTCCGCGGCCAGATGAATCGAGGTCTGGGCTCGGCACACATGCCCCAAGTCATCGACGACGTTGTCGTTGTCCAAGATGACCTGAGGCTCGAGGTCCCGCAAAGAGACGTGCAAGATCGTCGCGTCGGCGGGACAAATCGACAAATCTGTCACATGGGGTTTGATGGCGGTGGTGCCAAAACTCACCAGATGACTGGCCGCCAGCAGGGCGTCCGCACTGTCGGCCAGGTGCAGCCGGGCCCCTTCATATTGCGCCCCCAGCCGATCCGCGAAGCTCTGGGCGCGCTGCCGGTCCAGGTCGAAGAACTGGAAATTGCGGGCCTCCGGCCACACCGCCAGGAGGTGCTGAGCCACCTGGAAATTGATCGGGCCGCAGCCGATAAAGCCGATGCTGGCGGGCTCTTCCCCGGCGCGCAGTTCCCGCGCCGCCAGAGCGGCACTGGCGGCGGTGCGCCGGGCGCTGATCAGGGACCCTTCAAGGATCGCTTTCGGCCGACCGGTGGCCCGTTCGTTCAGAATGATCACCGCCGAAGCGCGCTCCAACCCCCGCTCCAGGTTCCCTGGCACCGAGGCGATCCACTTGATCCCGGCGAGTTGAAAGTCCCCACCCAGATAGGCGGGCAACGCGATAATCCGATCTCGATCGCTGTCCGGAAAACGTAGGAACGAAGAATGAGGCAGGGAAGTCTCACCTTGGGCGTGGGTCTTGTAAGCCTCCCCCACCGCTTCGACCACCTCCAGCTCACGCCCTTCCAACAGGGCGGCCACATCCGCGCCGCCCACCATGAGTATCCCGTCGTCGGCCATCCGTCCCTCCTTGTCCCCACAAAATGGAATTCATTGCGTACATAAAGCTTCCTGCCATACCAGCATGAAAGCAGAACTGTGGCTATGAATACCACAAATACATATGTTTCTGCGAGGGATTCGGCGAAACCGCAGGGCGAAAATTGCGGTCGCAGGGGAAAGCCCTGCTGTCGTCGTGACTGGCGGCCCCGCTACCGGGCCCCGGACCCGGTCTTGCGCAACCACAGGGAGCCGAAGTGGGTGTCGAAGTCGGCGGTGTCCACGGCCTGGTAGCCCGGCAGGGTCGCGGCCAGGAAATCCTCGTCGAAGTGGCGGAGCAAGGGGGTCGAGAGTTCGATCCGATAGGCCGGATTGAAGCTCAGGAAGGCCTGGAGGAGCATCGCCTCCGTCCAGTAGCGCGGCCATTTGGAATCGAAGAAGTAGGCGTCCGCGGGGTACGGCACATTGAAGGGGAAGTGGATGTCGTGGACGTGCACCACCGCACCGGTACCGAGGCGGGGCAAGGCTTCCAGGTAGAGATAGGGTACGTCGCCGTCGATGCGCACCACGTGGGTGGAATCGATGAACAGCACCCCCCCCTCCCCCACCGTGGAGAAGAACTCCACCGGCACATCCTGGACCTCCTGGGCCAGGATCTCGACCCCCTCCAAAGCGCGCAGTTTGGGATTGGGGAAAGGATCGATGCAGGTCATCTGGCAGGGGTGTCCCTCCTGGCGATTGCGCGCCACGGCGCGGGCGCTGTAGAAGGTCGAGAAACCCGAACCGATCTCGACATACCGCCGCGGTTTCAGCGAGCGCAGCATCAGGTACAGGGTGAACGCGTCCACCCGGGTGAAGCCGGGGCCGTAGCCCAACGTCTTGACCGCGTCGTAGGTGGGCAGTTGGGCGTACTCCTCGCCGTGGGCCGTCACCAGGGCCGAAAGACGCGAGCGCAACGCGTCGAGATCGTAGTCGATGCCGACCATCGCGCTGGGTTGCTGCCATCGCGCCCGGGTGGCGCGAAGGCGTGCCGGGACCGGCAACGGCGAGTAGTAGTCACCGGTGCGCATGACATTGAAGCCCAGGGCGTTGATCAGGCGCAACACCAGGGCA
>Ga0210063_1000431_pt1 | contig 13151 bp, 10 predicted proteins | sample Muzzi_PWA_D1_FD_185529 | JGI IMG/M metagenome (GOLD analysis project Ga0210063, IMG submission 185529) | Wetland microbial communities from San Francisco Bay, California, USA, that impact long-term carbon sequestration - Muzzi_PWA_D1 (SPAdes) | ecosystem: Environmental > Aquatic > Marine >... | reverse complement strand
AAACCCCAGTAGGTGGTGGCTGTGTTCAGCTGGATCTCTTTCCAATCGATGTAGAACAGGGATACGTTATAGAAACTGCTGTCACCGGTGCCCTTGATGCCGATTTCGTAATTGTTGGTCGTATCTGGCGCGTAGTGCAGCCAGGCCGGGCTTTCAGCGAAGGTGCCGGTGAGTGGCACCGCGTTCGTGCCGCCACGGCGGAAACCCTGGGAGAATGTGCTGTACAGCATATTGCTCTCATTAAAGTTCCATGACGCATTTATTTTGAACAGCGTATCGGAATCGCTGTCTTTAAAAAACACGTTGTCGTTGACGGAAAACGAATCGTAAAGGCCAACACCCATGAACGTGTCGTTCTTGTATTTCACGTCGAACCAGCGCAGACCGCCGGTCAGGTGGAAAGTGTCGGTCACATTCCAGGTCAGCTCACCGAACAAAGCCGTGTCCTTGAAATTCTCCTCGCGGTTGTAACGAAAATCGTCATCGCCCAGGGCGCAACAGTCCCAGGCGGCCCATGCCCAGTTGTAGAAATTGCGCAGGTAGTTCACCTGGGTTGAACGCGTGTCCTGGTCGCGATAAAAGGCGCCGATGATCCATTCGACCGGGCCATCCGTATTGGAAACCAGGCGCAGTTCCTGGATGAACGCCTCATCCGAATAGTCGCGTTCAGCCGAGTGCATCGGGCGCGGGTAGTTGCCATAGTAGTCGGCCAGCCAGCCTCTCTGTGCAGAAAATCCCGTGTTTTCGCTGATGCTGTCTCCGGTCTGGTCATAGCCTGAGGTGCTGCTGGTCAGCGTGGCGAAACCGAAGTCATAGTTCATCTCCAGCGACCACATGTCGACCTTGCGCGATGAAGGTTCACGCTGTATCGATCCGGTCTGGTAGCGCTCGTAGGGGTCGCCCCAGCCGTCCACGCCCTCGGTCGGCATGGCGCGTCCACCGACTTCATCCTTCTGGTAGGCATAGGTAAAGTTTGCTTCGAACTTGTCGTTGGGCTGCCATTTCAGTGCCGCGCGGGCGTAGGTTATTTCGACCGTGTCGACATCCCTGATGTACTCGTACAATGCCGTATCCGCCAGGATACCGTCCGGGGCAACCGGGTAGCCGTTATTGTCCAGCACATAGGCATTCGGCAGGTCGTAGACGCCGTCATAGTCGATATAACCGGCCACGATCCGGGCGGCGAAGGTTTCGCCCATCGGAATGTTCAACACCACGTCGGCATCCCAGTTGTAGCCCGAAGAGCCCTTGGTGTTGCTGAAGGATCCTTCCGCGGTTCCTTCGAACTCACCCAGGACCGGCTGGCGGGTCAGGTAGCGAACGGTGCCACCGAGTGAACCCGAGCCGTACAACGTGCCCTGCGGTCCGCGCAGGACTTCCACGCGCTCCAGATCCTTCAGCACCATGTTCGCGTAAAGCGGCGTGTCATTGATATAGGTCGATACCGGGGCAACCGCCGAAAGGGGAACGTCCACGTTAATGTTGCTGTCCACTGCCAGTCCGCGGATACGAATTGTGTTGACGTTGCCGGAATTCCGGGCGCCGAAATCAATCACGTTGGCGCCGGGCACCCCACGGAGCAATTCGCCCGTGGTCATGATTTTTCCTCTTTCGATGAATTGGCCGCTGACCGCGGAAATGTTGTACGGAATATCGACGATCGTCGAATCGCGGCGCGTTGCAGTGACCACGATTTCTTCAATCAGTCGATTGTCATCTCCGTTTTGGTCCTGGGCCAGGGCGGTCTGGCCCGATGCCAGCAGGCCAGCCGCGACGGCTGCCGATAGCGCGTTCCTGGTGATGTGTGTGCTTGAATTCATGCTTCCTCTCCCATGCTTTAATAATGCTGCTTTTGATTGGGTTGTGCGGTTGCAAACAGTTTCTGGAAATCCCACATATTCCCACGCCAACCCTAACTACAAAGGGGTGTGTTCAGTAGAGCCAGTTTCCGAGCCGTGTTGAGTCCAGTTCCCTGGGGCGCAGCCTCTTCATTACAGCGGCTCTTTTTCCGGAATGGCCAGGGCGCCCAGTTTTCCAAACGCTCCGGGATCACCCATCGCATGTCGATATTGCGGAAAATCGACCGGGTGATCGCGAAAACTTTTGAGTGTCTGTGTCAGCCCGAACGACCCCCTTTCACGAACCCGGCGGACGCGATCGAAGTCGACCTCCACGGTGATGATTTCGCGCGAAGAGCTGGCCTGGTGGATCACAATGCCGTCCGGCCCGACGAACACACTGCGGCCGAATCCCATTCTTCCGGCCGAATTGACGTTCAGGAAATACAATTGATTTGTCACCGCGTTGGACTGGGCCATCGCCAGTTCGACATTCCGGTCGACCGTGTTGGTCAGGGTAGGGCAGATTACCGCTTCAGCACCCATCCAGGCGAGCGCGCGAGTCATTTCCGGGAACCACATGTCATAGCAGATGATGACGCCCAGCCTTCCGATGCCCGGTACGTCAAACACGACAAACTGATCGCCGGCCGATACCCCTTTTTCGAAGGGGCAGAATGGGTACTGCTTTCGGTAACGGGCAACCACCTCACCGGCTGGATTGATCACCGGCGCCGTGTTGTAGATCTTAGCCTCCGAACGTTCAAAAATACTGCCGGGAATCAACCAGACCTGGTGTTCGCTGGCCAGGCTTCGAAAGCAGTTTTCTACCTCACCCGGCATTCTGACTGCCAGATCCGGGTTCGGACCGTAGGTGCAAAGTTCCGGTAAAACCACCATCTGCACAAAGGGAAACCGTTTCAGAACAGCACGGATTTCGTTCTCTATCAGGGACAGGTTGTCTTCGATATTCAGTTCCAGCTGCAAGGCGGCGATCGAAAGATGTGCCATGCGTTCCTCCCGTTGGCTTTCCGCGGCGTCATGCCACGGTACGCATCAGCAGGTTAGCCGCTGATGCGAGTGCCGCATAGAACCAGTTTTGGGCTGGTGACTGGACCAGATGAGGGCATCGGTTCTAACCCCGGTTGAGATGAATGATGGCGGAGTCGATTTGCCGTTTCGCGGTGTTGTAGATTTTCAACCGTTGACCGTCCATGCTGATGTAGTAACGGCCCGGCTCCCCGTACGCCCAATGGTTCCATCGCCGGCACCACAGATCGCCCTCCACCCACCATTCGCCCTCGTCCACATCCTCATTTGCATGCCCGGCCCGACCGGCGAGCGTACCGTCGCGATGCAGTTCGATGGTTGTGGGATCGCCGTAAACGGTTTTATAAATCCAGGTCGATTCACTCAGCACCTGGCGCAACTGATCACCCCGAAGCAGGTTGGGATCGTCGTCATCGAGAAAATCCGCTTCGCCGCTGGTCATGTCCCACATCAATTCGCGCAGGCGCTCAACGCCCTCCCTGATTTGGTCCACAGGAATACTGGTGACGCCCATTCGGAACGAATTCCGGGCCCTGGTCCGGTCGGCATAGTAATGCGTATCCGGCTCGATCAGGATGCCGCGCTTGGCGGCCTCGCGGGTGAGGCTTTCGGCGTCGATGTGTTCCGGGCACAACACCCAGAACACCGTTCCGCCCTGGATGGGCAGGGTGAGAAATACCGGCCGGTAATGGTTCAACGCATCCCGGAGTGCCGACCAACGCTGATTCATCTCCTGGTTCAGCCGCGACATGAAGGCGTCGTAATGACCCAGGGAGAGAAAATAGGCTGCGGTCCTCTGGTTGATCAGGGAGGGGCGTCCGATCATCAACTGGCGTAGCTTTCGCGCCTCGCGGATCAGTTCCGGCGCGGCCACGATGAACCCGATGCGCAGGCCCGGCGCCAGTACTTTCGGCAGGGCCGAAACATAGATGACCCGGTTATCTGTATCCATACTGCGTAGCGCCGGGTGCGGCTGGCCCAGGAAGTTGCTCTCGTGCTGAAAATCATCCTCGATGATCAGCTGGTCGAACTCTTTCGCTTTTTTGAGTAGCGCCTGCCGGCGTTGAGTCGCCATCGTGACGGCCGTGGGAATGTGGTGGCTTGGGGTCACGTATATCAACTGGCCCTCATCCAGCCGGGTGTTGATGATCATCCCGTTCTCATCCACCGGTTGGTGCACCAGGCGGGCCTTGCGCTGTTCCAGCAATTGCCGCATACGAGGATTGCCCGGCTCTTCGATTATCACCGTGGTTTCCTGATCCGTCAGCAGCTGGGTCAACACGTAAAGGGCATTTTGCTCCCCCATCGTGATAAGAATCTCATCCGCCGCTGCATTGATGCCGCGGCGCGGCAGCATCTTGGTGCGGATTTGCTCGATCAGGGCCGGATCATCGGCGTCACCCTCGGTGACTGTTCCCTCATTGATGATGCGCGAGCCCAGCGCCATGCGGCTGGCTTCCCGCCACTGAGCGGTGGGATACAGCGAGGAATCAAAATAGCCGTCAATGAAAGGATAGGGGTGCTGTTGCCAATCGCTCGGCCACTGGAACTGCGGCTTGGGGCTGGTTTCCGTGCGGATTCGCTCGCGCCAGCGTGAATCCAGCTCCGAGGCGGTCGCCGGCGGTCCCTGGAAACCGACCCGGCCCTGCAGAATGTTCTCGTTGACATAAATACCGCTGCGTTCGCGGCTCTGCAAAAACCCTTCTTCGATCAACTGTTCATAGGCCAGCACGACAGTATTGCGCGCGACGCCAAGCTGTTCGGCCAGCTTTCGCGAGGATGGCAAGCGACAACCGCGCGGAAAGGTCCCATTGAGAATGGAATCAACCAGCTTCTGCCGTATCTGGCTCTGCAAATTGAGCGGGCTGTCCGGATCGAGATAGATGAGGGTTTCGTTCATTTGCCGGACGGGACTTTAGCCCCGTTTCATGATCCTGCCTTTCTGCCGTTCCCAGTCGCGATCTTTCACGGCTTTTCTCTTGTCGTGCTGCTGCTTGCCCTTGGCCATACCGATTTCGACCTTGACCTTGCCGTGCGACCAGTACATGGCAGTGGGGATAACGGTGTACCCCTTGCGATCGACTGCGGCAACCAGCATGTCAATTTGCCTTCGATGCAGCAACAGCTTGCGCGTCCGCACTTTGTCCGGCGTGATATGGGTGGATACGGTGGTCAGCGGATTGATCTGGCAGCCAAACAGGTAAGCCTCGTTGTCTTTGAGCAGCACGTAACTGTCAGCGAACTGGACCCGCCCCTCGCGCAAGGCCTTGACCTCCCAGCCTTCGAGCGAAATGCCGGCTTCCAGCCGATCTTCAATGTGGTACTCGAAGCGGGCGCGTTTGTTAAGCGCTATGGTTTTGGTGCCGCCTGGTTTCTTATCGTTCATCATTTGTACTCTTTAGGGAAACCCATTCCCCGCTGTGCGGGTGTTCTGTCGCGTTTGCCGGCCAGAACACCCCTGCTATTTTACGTGCTGCAACGTGGCTCATGCTATGCTTCCCCGCCTCAGAACCGCCCGAATTCATTTTCACGATGGAAATCAAGCGAACCGCACTGATCCTTCACTCCGCCATGGACATGTTCCGCCTGGTTCGGGACGTGCCATCCTACCCTCAATTCCTGTCGTGGTGCGTGAGTTCCGTAGTTCATGAACAGACCGCCGAGGAGCAACTGGCCAGCCTGGGCGTGCGGATTGGCGGCGTAGAACACACCTTTACCACCCGCAACCGCTTTGTGCCCGGTGAGCGTTTGACCCTGTCGCTGGTCGATGGTCCATTCAGTCACCTGTCAGGCGAGTGGCAGTTCAAACCGCTGGGCGAGCATGGCAGCAAGGTGACGCTATCGTTGAATTTCGACTTTTCCAGTTCATTGCTTTCTTCCGCTTTTCGCAGCGGCTTTGCCCGGGTGGCGGACCGGCTGGTCAGCGATTTTGGCAAACGTGCAGACCAGGTCTATGGCGGCTGATTCCGGGCTCCCGGTTATTATGATCGAGGTGGCGCACGCCAGACCCGAAAAACAGGTCCTGCGTGCTCTGCCGGTGAAGCCGGGAACAACCCTGATCGAGGCAGTCGATCAATCGGGTATTCGCGCTGAATTTCCGGATTTGCAAATCACCGCTGACAACGTGGGGATATTCAGCCGTAAAGTCGGGCTGGATCACGTACTGGAGGCCGGTGACCGGGTCGAAATCTATCGCCCGTTGATTGCGGACCCCAAGGAAGTTCGCCGCGAGCGCGCTAAAAAAGCCGGTTCCTAACCATCAATATCCGGGCCCAGCGGTTGGCCTTCGGGAGTCTGGTCAAGCACATCCAAATCTTCTTCGTATTCCCGGTCCTCCGCGCTGGGGGGCTCCAGCGCATTGATGTCCGGGCCGGGTTTCATCACTTCTTCTTCGGCCGAATCAACCGATTCTTGTTGCGGATTGGATGAGGAAGAAGGCTTCTTGACGAAAGAGGCAACTTCATCGGAGCCGTCTTTGTCCGAATGTTCCACCAATGCGAACGCGGCATCGTCACGCCCAATGATCTCGGTCAGCAGGTCGTCCTCAAACCGAAGTGTCACCGTGCGCTGGACCAGATCCCCGCCGCGGCGACTGAAGGTCTGGACATAATCCCAGCGATCTTTCTGAAAGGGGTCCATGATCGAGGGGGTGCCGAGGACGAATAACACCTGCCGCCGGTTCATCCCCTCGTAGAGTTCATCGAGGTCGTCCTGTTCGATGGCGTTTCCCTGTTGAATGTTCTGCTTGTAGATCAGGCCGCAACCAGAGGCGGCAAACAACGTAAAAACAGTGCAAAATAGTAGACGAATTATCATTCCTGGCCTGGTTCGGATCTTTCGCGAAGTGCGGAGTGCGTGAATGATACAATAACGAGGCTCGCATGTGTCAGCCGCATGCAAAATTTGTCAGGATTTGTGTGACTCAGCTGGTGGATGCCTTACCGCATCGGAGACCGAATAAAGAGAGAGATCTAAGTGGAATCAAGCAATCTGAAAGACGCTGGACTTAAGGTTACCCATCCCCGCAAGCGGATACTCGACATTCTCGAGACCCAGCGCAACAAGCATCTGACCGCCGACGACATCTACCGCTGCCTGATCGAAGCCAAGGAAGACATCGGCCTGGCCACTGTTTACCGCGTGCTTAACCAGTTCGAATCCGCCGGACTGGTGGAAAAACACAATTTCGAAAGCGGGCAAGCCTATTACGAACTCGACTCCGGCGAGCATCACGACCACATGGTCTGCGTGGAAACCGGCAAAGTGATCGAATTCGTGAGCGCAGAAATCGAAGCAGCCCAGAAAAAAATTGCCGCCGAACACGGTTACGAAATCGAAGATCACAGCCTGGTTATTTACGTGCGCCCCAAGTCGAAGTCCTGAAAGGCGAAGATCTGAAAAGATTTATCCGCAGAGGACGCAGAAGGCGCTGAAAATGGGGTTTGTCGACGCCTTTTGATGGGGTCGCCTTGACGATTCGGTTATTTCTACTCTTGAAGTCGTCGGTAATGGTCCGCTAAAGACGCAAAAGACGCTAAAATTTTTGATAGTGGGCCGTCCTGGAACCTTACGTGGTCTTGCTATCAGAGGTTCTGATGGCGGCCTCCAACACGCAACGGTTCCGACGAGGCGTCGACAACCGTTGTCCTTCCAAATCACAGTGCCCCCGTTTGTCGGAGCTGACCAACCCAATTTTCAGCGCCTTCTGCGTCCTCTGCGGATACCCCGTCGACTTCGTTCACCGGAAAGAAGTTTCCGATCAAAGAACGACTCATACCAGGCAGATCACCCCAAAAATTTCGCGTCTTTAGCGTCTTTAGCGGAAAAATCTTTTCACTTCAGTGTCGCGTACCCGCAGTAGCCAGCAGCTCGCTGGCGTGGGCGCGAGATTGGTCGGAAATTCGTCCGCCCAGCATGCGCGCGATTTCGTCTACCCGGGCAGCTTCGTCCAGTTGGGTCGTTGCGACGCGGGTTGAATCTTCATCGCTTGATTTCAAAACCCGGATCTGCTGGTCGGCGCAGACCGCCACCTGGGCGAGGTGGGTCACGCACAGGGCCTGGCCGTTGACGGACAGGCTGCGTAGCAGGGCGCCGACGGCATTGGCGGTGTCTCCGCCAATACCGGCGTCGACTTCGTCGAACACCTGGGTATGAGCAGGTTCCTGCGCCTTGGATGCCACCTTGATCGCCAGGCTGATGCGGGAAAGTTCGCCGCCGGAGGCGACTTTTCTGAGTGGTCCGGGCGGTATGCCCGGGTTGGCGCTGACCTTCAGTTCGAGACTGTCCGTCCCGATGGCCCGCGGCCTGGCATCGTCTTCGGCGGTCACTGCAAATTCGAAGCTGCCGCCTTCCATTCCAAGTTGCTGCATCAGCCCGGTCACGGCCGACGCCAGTTCTTGCGCCCGGTTCACGCGGGCATCGTGCAGGCGGTGCGCCGCTTCACGATACGTGCTCAATTCCCGGACAAGTTCTTTCTCGATGCTGCGAAGCCGTTGATCGAGGGTTGCGGCCCGTTCGAGCCGGTCCTGGATTTCCTGCAGCACCGTGGCCAGGAGTTCGGGATTGGCGCGATGTTTGCGGGCCAGGTCATGCTGAGTACCCAGCTTGCGTTCAATTTCGACCAGGCGTTCCGGGCTGAGGTCCATGCGTGAACCGGCCTTGCTGATGCTGCTGGCCGCCTCCTGGCAATTGATGATGGACTCGCTCAGCAATTGCGCGGCATCGGCGATATCCGTGTTCAGCGAGGCGTGGGCTTGCAAGGTATCCGCCAATTCATTCAGGCGGTCGACGATCGTGTTTTCACCGGAATTCAACTCGATTTCCGCCGATTCGAGCGCATTGAGGATTTCACTGCCTTTGGCCAGCAGGCGATGCTCGGCTTCCAACTCCAGAAATTCCTCGGGTTGCAGCAGGGAACTCTCCAGCTCATCGGCCTGGTATTGGAGCAAATCGAGTTCACCGGCATCCAGCGGGGATTCGGACAGCAAATCCCGCTTTTCCCGCGACAATCGTTCCCAACGTTCAAAGCAGTCAGCGACTTCTCGCAGCAGCGGTTCATGTGGGGCGCCGCCATCGAGCAAACGGAACTGCTCGTCGCGATTCACCAGGCGGATGTGTTCATTTTGCCCGTGAATTTCGACCAGCAGGTTTCCCAGTTCGGATAATTGCGTCAGCGTGACCGCGGTGCCGTTGATCCAGGCTCGCGATCGGCCGGCATCACTCACCAGGCGTCGAACCAGGCAATGGGATTCGTCATCCAGTTCCATTTCCTGCAGCCAGGCCAGGGCCCTGCTGTTTTCCTGCAACACGAACTCAGCGCTCAGTTCCGCCCGGTCGGCGCCCGTGCGGATGCTGCCGGTATCGGCCCGATTGCCCTTCAGCAGGCCCAGGGCGTCGACCAGGATCGACTTCCCGGCGCCCGTTTCACCGGTGATGGCCGTGAAGCCGCCTTTGAATTCGAGATCCAGGGATTCCACGATGGTGAAATTTCGAATTTGAAGAAAACTGAGCATGATTCGCTACTGCGCCTGATTTTCCGCAATAGTGTACTTCATGACACCAGGTGACAGGCAATTGTGATTGCAAAACGGATTGCTTGAATCGACCCGCTGCAACCCCATATTTTCGCCAGACTTGAATTTTGCCTGAAACGCCGGGTCACCGGCCTCTTTCGGCCAGCAGGCCATGGAGATTGATAACGTGATAAGGAAAAAGCAGAACCCGTACGAACATGCCGTCGAAGCTGGCGTGCAGCAAGCCGCCGCGCCCGAGGCTGAAAATTCCGATTCGGCCAACCTCGAAACCGATGCGGTCGAGGAAGAAATCCAGGAGGCCGAAGAAGAACTGCAGTATGCCGGTGAAGAACTTCAGCAGGCCGAGAACGCGTTATCGGCCGCGGAACAGGAAGTGGCCCGGCATCGTGACGCCATGCTCCGCATGCAGGCGGAAATGGACAACACCCGCAAGCGCCTGGTCCGGGACGCGGAAAAATCCCGCCGCTTCGCGCTGGAACGCATCATGAAAGACCTGTTGCAGGTGCTCGACACGATGGAACGTGGATTGCAGGCGGGCAAGGAATCGGCCACGGTCGAATCGCTGCTTGAAGGCCAGGAACTGACCCTGAAAATGCTCACCAAGGTCTTGAATGACCACAGCCTGGAACTGATTGATCCGGCTGGTGAACCGTTCAATCCCGAGTTTCACGAGGCGGTCACGATGGTGCCCTCTCCGGATCACGAGGAAGGCACCGTCATGGAGGTGCTGCAGAAGGGATATAAATTGCATGACCGTTTGGTCCGGCCGGCCATGGTTGTCGTTTCGAACAAACCCTGATTTACAAGACGGCTCAGATGGTCCCAACAATTGAAAACAGGGCGTCAAACCCCATCTCTGGGACATCAGAAGTTTTTTTATTTTATCTGGAATTCATTGGGAGATTTAGAAATGGGCAAGATAATTGGTATTGACCTGGGTACCACCAACTCCTGCGTGGCAGTGATGGAAGGTGGCGTGCCCAAGATCATTGAAAATGCCGAAGGTGATCGCACCACGCCCTCGATTGTCGCCTTTACCAAGGATGACGAGGTGCTGGTCGGTCAGCCGGCGAAACGCCAGGCAGTGACCAACCCGGCGAACACATTGTTCGCCGTGAAGCGCCTGATTGGCCGCAAGTTCAACGAGGACGTGGTCCAGAAGGACCGTGACCTGGTTCCGTACAAGATCATCGAAGCCAAGAACGGCGATGCCTGGGTGGAAGCGGGTGGCAAGAAAATGGCGCCGCCGGAAGTGTCGGCGCGCGTGCTGATGAAGATGAAGAAGACGGCTGAAGACTACCTGGGCGAAGAAGTCACCGAGGCGGTCATCACGGTGCCCGCTTACTTCAACGACTCGCAACGCCAGGCCACCAAGGACGCCGGCCGGATCGCCGGGCTGACGGTCAAGCGGATCATCAATGAACCGACTGCCGCGGCCCTGGCCTACGGCATGGACAAAAAGGGCGGTGAGCGCAAGATCGCCGTGTTCGATCTCGGTGGCGGCACCTTCGATATCTCGATTATCGAGATCGCCGATGTCGATGGCGAGCACCAGTTCGAAGTTTTGTCTACGAATGGCGACACCTTCCTCGGTGGTGAGGATTTCGACAAGCGCGTCATTGATTACCTGGTCGAGGAATTCAAGAAAGACCAGGGCTTTAATCTGCGAAATGATCCACTGGCGCTGCAGCGCCTGAAGGAAGCCGCGGAGCGAGCCAAGATCGAGCTGTCGGCCGGTCAGCAGACCGAAGTCAACCTGCCTTACATTACGGCCGATGCCAGCGGACCCAAGCACCTCAACATCAAGTTGACGCGCGCCAAGCTGGAATCCCTGGTTGATGACCTGGTGAGCCGGACCATCGGCCCGTGCCGCACCGCACTGGACGACGCCGGGCTTAAAATCAGCGACATCAATGAAGTGATCCTGGTCGGTGGCCAGACCCGCATGCCGAAAGTGCAAAAAGCGGTTGCCGAGTTCTTCAATCGTGAGCCGCGCAAGGACGTCAACCCGGATGAAGCGGTTGCTGCCGGCGCATCCATCCAGGCCGGTGTTCTGGCCGGTGATGTGAAAGATGTGCTGCTTCTGGACGTGACCCCGCTGTCGCTGGGTATCGAAACCCTGGGCGGCGTGATGACCAAGCTGATCGAGAAGAACACCACGATTCCGACCAAGGCATCGCAGATCTTTTCGACGGCGGAAAACAACCAGACCGCGGTCACCGTGCACGTGTTGCAAGGCGAGCGTGACATGGCTTCGGCCAACAAGTCGCTGGCGCGTTTCGACCTGGCCGGCATCGCTGCGGCTCCACGCGGCATGCCGCAGATCGAAGTGACTTTCGATATCGATGCCAATGGCATCATGCACGTGAGCGCTCTGGACAAGGCAACCGGTAAAGAGCAGAAGATCGAGATCAAGGCGGGTTCCGGCCTGAGCGATGAAGAGATCGACAAGATGGTGAAGGATGCCGAGTTGCACGCCGAGGAAGACCGCAAGTTCCACGAACTGGTCACGGCCCGCAACAATGCAGATGCCATCGTTCATGCCACGCGTTCCAGCATCAAGGACCTGGGCGACAAGATTACGGACGATGAACGCAAGAACATCGAAACCGCCATCGAAGGCGTCGAGGAAGCCATGAAAGGCGACAACAAGGAAGCTATCGACCAGGCAGTCGAAAAGCTGTCCGAGGCGGGCCAGGTGATCTACCAGAAGGCAGCCGAACAGGCCCAGGCCGAAGGTTCGTCCGAAGGTGCGCCGGGCGCCAGCGCTGAATCAGCGGCAGACGATGTCGTCGATGCCGAGTTCGAAGAAGTTGATGACAACAAGAAAAGCGATTGACCTGACGGTCTGACGCGTTGATCACGAACCCCGGCTCCGGCCGGGGTTTTCGTGTCAAGCAAACGAGCCCGCTGCGATGAAGGATGCCGTCTGCGGTTTCGAATGAAAACAAAACCGGAGGGCTTGAATTCATTTTTGCCAAGCCTCAAATCTGGTGCAGCAAGTACGGAATTCTCCAATGGCAAAACGTGACTACTACGAAGTTCTGGGCGTAGAAAAATCAGCCGGTGAAGCGGATCTGAAGAAAGCTTACCGCCGCCTGGCCATGAAACATCATCCCGACCGCAATCCGGATGATGCATCTGCGCACGAGACGTTCAAGGAGGTCCAGGAAGCATACGAAGTTCTGAAAGATCCGCGGAAGCGTTCAGCCTACGACCAGTTCGGTCATGCCGGGGTGAATTCCCAGGGCCAGGGGCCGGGCGGTTTCCATGGCGATGTGGGCGATATTTTCGGTGATATATTCGGCGATATTTTTGGCGGTGGCCGGCGCGGCGGCGCTCAGCGTCAGCGTGGTTCCGATCTCCGCTTTGCGCTGGACCTGAACCTGGAAGAAGCCGTCACCGGCATCAGCCGCGAAATCAAGGTGCCGACGCTTGGCACCTGCAAGACCTGCAGCGGCAGCGGCGCCAAGGACGGTAAAAAGGAGACCTGCGGCACCTGCGGCGGCGTCGGCCAGGTTCGGATGCAACAGGGGATTTTCTCGGTTCAACAGACTTGCCCGTCCTGCAAGGGCGCCGGGCAACGCATCAGTAATCCCTGCCCGTCATGCAATGGGCATGGCCGGGTTCGCGAGACCCGCACGCTTTCGGTGAAGATCCCGGCCGGTGTCGACACCGGGGACCGGATACGCCTGGCCGGCGAGGGCGAGGCTGGCATGAACGGCGCCGG
>Ga0210063_1000430_pt1 | contig 13166 bp, 11 predicted proteins | sample Muzzi_PWA_D1_FD_185529 | JGI IMG/M metagenome (GOLD analysis project Ga0210063, IMG submission 185529) | Wetland microbial communities from San Francisco Bay, California, USA, that impact long-term carbon sequestration - Muzzi_PWA_D1 (SPAdes) | ecosystem: Environmental > Aquatic > Marine >... | reverse complement strand
CGCATTTACCGCCGCGCCGGGGAAGAGCTCCTGGAAGGTCGCGCATTCCTCAGTCTCGCCACGGTCCTCGGCGAGGCGAGAGAACACGAACGGGCCTTGACCATGATCGAGCGGGCCATCGAGTTGGTGGACTCCCAGGAGGCACCGCGGGTCAGCCTGTGCTGCCACCATGCCCGGGCTCGCCTGATCCTCAAGGTAGGCCGCGTGGAGGAAGCCTACATGGAGTTGCAGAGGCTCTCGCGCCATTACACCCGCTTCCCGGAGCCGTTGATCCAGTTGCGTCGGCGCTGGTTGGAGGGAGAAATCCTGGAACAGCTCGACCGGGTCGAGGAGGCGGAGGTGGCCTACCGCGAGGTGCGCGTCGGCTTTGCCGGGCTGGATATTCCCTTTGACGCCGCCCTCGCCAGCCTCAACCTGGCGGCGATCTATCTCCACCAGGGTCGCACCGCGGAGACCTGTGCGCTGGTGGAGGAAACCCTGGGCATTTTTCGCTCCTTGGAACTCCACCGGGAAGCCTACTCCGCCCTGGAACGCTTCCACCAAGAAGTCCTCCGCCAGCGCGCCACGGTGGAGGTTCTGCGTCGGCTATACCGCTATCTGGAACGAGCCCGGCGAAATCCCGCACTAAAATTCCACCCACCCGGGTAGGGATACGGTAGCATCGGGTCCCATGAATCAGCCGCGACGTATCTACAAGATCACATTCTTCAATCAGGACCAGCTCTACGAGATCTACGCCCGGCAGGTCTCCCAGGGAGGCCTGATGGGCTTCGTCGAAGTCGAGGAGCTGCTCTTCGGAGAACGCAGTCAGGTGGTGGTGGACCCCTCGGAGGAACGCCTCAAGGTCGAGTTTGACGGCGTGCGGCGAACCTACATCCCCATGCATGCCGTGGTGCGCATCGACGAGGTCGAAAAAGAGGGCCACGGCAGGATTCTGAGCCCGGAAGGGGAGGCCAAGGTCACCCCCTTTCCCCACACCTTGTACCCGCCGGGGAGCAACCCGAAGAAGCCCTAGGAGCCCCCGACGGGCCACCCGGCAGACCCGCGGGAATCCGCCCCGGACAGAGCCATGATCCTGACCGCGGAAAACCTCCTCGATTACCTGCTAGAGCGGCAGCTGATCACCCTGGGGGCGGTGGTGGACGGGGACTACCGGGTTGCGCCCTCGACCAGCCGCCACGCCACCTTCCGCGTGCACCGGCGGGATGCCCCGGGACTCTTCCTCAAACAGCCCCAGCAGTGGGATGCCGAAACCCTCAGAACGGTGCATCGGGAAGCGCTGTGTTACGAACTCGCCGCCCACCATCCCGCCTTCGCTCCCCTGGCCCCCCTGCTCCCTCCTTTTCACGGTTTTGACCCGGAGCATCAGGTGCTAGCCCTGGGATTGGTGGGCGATGGTCAGAGCCTGGGAGCCCACCACCAAGGGACCCCGGGAGGCTCTTTCCCGCCCTGGATCGGTGCCACCTTGGGCCGCCTCCTGGGGCGGTATCACCACGATTTCCGCCGCCTCCGGGACACCGCCCGCGGCAGTGCGCCGCTACCGGATCACCCGCCCTGGATCCTCAACGCGCCGCGCATGGCCTTCGCCGGGGCCGCCTCCGGAAAGCGCGCGGCGCCCCAGGTGCTGGAATTGATCGCTCGGGACCCCTCGATGGGGGAAGCTCTCGAAGGGCTGCGCCGCAGCTGGAGCCGGGAAACCTTGATCCACGGCGATTTGAAGCTGCAGAACTGCGTGGTGGCGATCCGCGACGGTGAGACGGCTGGCGGCGAGATCAAGGTCGTCGACTGGGAACTCGCGAGCTTTGGAGAGGCGAGTTGGGATGTGGGCAGCATCCTGCAAAGTTATCTGGTGCTCTGGGTCCTCTCCATGCCCTGGGACAACGCCGACGGCGCCCTTTCGACCGAGGACCGCGCCCGCTCGGCAGCGTTGCCCCTGGAGGCGATCCGGCCCCTGGTGCAGGCTTTCTGGCACAGTTACCGCGAGCATGGAGGAGCCGGTCCAGACCTGCTCCAGCGGAGCCTCACCGCCACCGGCGCGCGCCTGCTCCAGACGGCCTTTGAGTACGGCGCCGCCAACCGGGAAGTCCACCCCAATGTCGTACTGCTGGTGCAACTGGCCAGCAACATCCTGACCCAACCCCTCCACGCCGCCGCGGAACTCCTGGAGTTGGAGCCTTGAGCCCCGCGACCCCAGCACCACCGCTACCGTCTCCGCTGCTGCCGTTGCTGCCGGTCGTGGAGGCGATCCACCTCCAATCCCCCACCTGCTTTCGTTTCGGCGGTCGGGCGGTGGAAGTGCCGCCCCCCGAAACCCCTTTCCTGGTCCCGGGGGATCCTCCCCTGCTGCCTCGCCTGCAAGGAATGCTCTACCGCCACGCCTACTGTCGGGAATTCCGCCTGCCTCTCGTATCCGGCGCGCGGGTGGAAGCCCCGGACCCGGCCCTGGTGGGGGCTCTCTCCGCCGCCAACGCGGGCCGGGATCTTTGGCAAAGGGGATGGCGGCTCTTGCCCCTCCCGCCCCTCGCCCCCACGAACCACCGTCTCGTCCAGCGAGGCGGCGAACGGCGGCTGGTCCCCGCCGCGGACGTCCGAGCCCTCGCCGACACCACGGTCGGCGAGCGTGGGGAGCCGGAGCCTCCCGGCACTCCCGTGGCGTTGCGGCTGCCTCGGGAGGGGCGCACCGTGCAGCGAGGCTACTATTTCGCCTTCGGCGATGCCGGAGGCCCCCTGTCGTTGCGGCGAGTCCGCTTCTACTGGCATTTGACCCCGGAGGGGGCCATCGCCTTGCTCCGCCACGCCACCCCCCGCCTGCACCGCTTCGGGATCCCTTTCCAACTCAAGTGCCCGGACCACCCGACCCTCTACGACCGTCGCGACACCGCGGTGCTGCTGGTGGATCATCGCCACGCCCGGCTGACCTCCGAGTTGCTCGCCGGGATCCTGCCGGAAATTCTGCCCCAACTGCTGGGTCCCGTTCCCCTCTTCGCCCGCCCCCTGGCCCCAGGCCTGGGCTTCGCCGAGGACCCGGGTGGCGGGACCAGTTTTGGCATGCACCGCTGTGGCCTGATGGCCGAAGCCCTGTGGGACGCCCACACCCGGGGCCTTGACGATCCCACCGCGCGGCTGGAACGGGTGGTGGAAGCCTTTCGGCAAGCCGGTCTCGATCCCCACCGCCCCCACCTGCGGGGCACCCGGGACCTTTACCAATTCCCCCACCTGGAGCCCTTCGCCGATGGCCGCTGACCCGATCTTCCTGGACGCCGCCATCCGCATTGGCGCGCGCCTGACCCGCCAGGCGGTGTGGCACCATGGCCGGTGCAACTGGCTGGGGTGGAGCCACGCTGGAGCCCGCGATGGAGGACGCGGCGTCTACCGCAGCTTTGGTGCCGACCTCTACAGCGGCACCAGCGGCATCGCCCTCTTCCTGGCCCACCTCTACCAGTGCACCGGGGAAACCCCTTTCGCCACCGCCGCCCTGGGCGGTTTGCGACAAGCCCTGTCGAAACTGGACGAAGTTCCCCTGAAGGCGAGGACCAGCTTCTACACCGGGGATCTGGGCATCGCCTGTGCCCTGGAGGCCGGGGGACGGATCCTGGAGCGTCCGGAGTGGGTCGAACAGGGCCTCGATCTCGCCCTGGCTCCCTGGGCGGAACGCCTGGCCTTGAACGGTCTCGACGTCATCCAAGGCTCCGCCGGAGCCATCGCCCCGTTGCTCGATCTCTTCCACCGCCATGGATCCCAGCCCGGGCGTGGAGGATTGCTGAGGTTGGCCCGGCGCCACGGCGACCACCTCCTGGCCCACGGGCGCCGACGCTTCGGCGGGCTCGCCTGGCCCCAAATCCCCGGCGAGGCACCCCCGGAACTCACCGGTTTCGCCCATGGTGCCGCCGGGGTCAGTCTCGCCCTCCTGGAACTGGCCCACGCCCTGGGCAGCGGTCCCGGGGAGCCCGGGGAGCCCTACCGGCAAGGGGCGCTGGCGGGGATGAAGTACGAGCGCCAACTCTTCGATCCCGCTGCGGGCGGAACCGCGGGCAACTGGCCAGACCTGCGCTACGGACCGGCCTCCGCGGGCGCCGAAGGCGGCGAACCCCGCTTCATGATCGCCTGGTGCCACGGGGCCGCGGGCATCGGGCTGGCACGGCTGCGGAGCCTAGACCTGCTGGGTGACGATGGGGAGGAACAAACGACGGTGCGGCACGAAGTGGACGCCGCCCTGGGCACCGTGGTGGGGCAACTGGCCCGGCCCGCCTTCGCCGCCCCAGGCGGCGGGGGAACCGCGGATTTTTCTCTATGCCACGGCGCCACGGGCCTTGCCGAATTCCTGCTGGCGGCCCACCGGCATCTGCACAACGGGGCCTTGCGCGTCGCCGCCGAGGAGGTGGGACACTTCGGTATCGAAAACTTCCTGGTTCCCGACCTACCCTTCCCCTGCGGGGTCGGGGGCGGCGGCGAGACCCCGGGGTTGCTATTGGGACTGGCGGGGATCGGACATTTCTACCTGCGGCTGGCGACGGAGGATTCCTCCCGGGAGGTTTGCCCGCCATCGGTACTCATCATGGGAAGCTCGAGGACGGCGACCCAAAAGACAAAGGCGGACCGCTCCACACTGGGAGCCGATCCGCCTTGAACAGTCTATCCGGGTAGATTTACCAGGAACGACGAGGCCGTTCCTCGCGGGGGCGTGCTTCATTGACGGTGAGGCTACGACCATCGACACTGGTCTGGTTGAGGGCCTCAATCGCCTCATCGGCACCATCGGCCATCTCCACGAAGCCGAAGCCCCGCGGACGACCGGTGTCCCGATCGGTGACCAAATGTACGGAGGTGACACTCCCGTGCGCTCCGAACAACTGACGAACTTCGTCCTCAGTGGTGCTGAAAGACAGATTCCCGACATAGATTCTCTTCGACACTGCTTCATACTCCTTGCCTCGCCGTTTCCCGGCGAGCAAATTCCTGATAACTACCCGGATTCACTGGAACCGGCTTCTTGTGTTTGGAACCGGGCCACGCCACCGGGGCTCGGGATACTCGATCGACGCTGTGAAAGGAACAGGAGTTTGGGCCCCGGTGTCGTTCTGAGCGGGCTGGAGTAGCGCGTTGGCGGTGGAATCACCCGATTCTTACAAGAAGTTTAGCACGCCACGCGAAAATGCACAAGTTTCTTATCCCACTCCGGGCAATCCTGGCATACCCCGCCCCATAGCCTTGCGCAGCCACTTGCCTTTGGCCCCCTTCATCATCTTGCGCATCATCTTGTATTTCTTGAGCAGCCGGTTCACCTCCACCACTTTGGTGCCGGAGCCCCGCGCCACCCGGCTCTTGCGGCTGCCGTTCAGGATCTCCGGTCGCCGCCGCTCCTGGGGGGTCATGGAGTTGATGATGGCCTCGATGCGCGTGAACTCCGTCTCGTCCACCATGGAGGCGTCCAATCCCTGGAAGGGACCCGCCTTGGGGAGCAGGTTGAGCATCTCCGACAGGGGACCGAAGCGACGCATGGCGCGCAGTTGATCCCGCAGATCCTCCAGGCTGAATTGCTGCGAGGCGATCCGTTTCGCCAGACGCTCCGCCTCGTCCTTGTCGATGACCTTTTCCGCCTTCTCGATCAGGCTCAGGACATCGCCGCGACCGATCATGCGCGACGCCATGCGATCCGGGCGGAACAGTTCCAGGGCCTCCGCCTTCTCGCCGGTGCCCACGAAGCGGATCGGCACCCGGGCGACCGTGCGGATCGACAGGGCAGCGCCACCGCGGGAATCGCCATCCAGCTTGGTGAGCACCACCCCCGTCAAGGGCAGGGTTTCGCCGAATTGGGCCGCGCTGCGCACCGCGTCCTGACCGGTCATGGAATCGGCGACGAAGAGGATCTCCTCCGGTTGGAGCTGGTCCACCAGGGCTTTCAATTCCCCCATCAAGGCTTCATCGACGTGCAACCGACCGGCGGTGTCGAAAATGACCGTGTCGTGGCCCCGATCCCGGGCGATCTTCAGCGCCCGGGACGCCAGGCTGAGCACTCCTTCCTCGCCTTCCGGAGCGACCACCGGAACATCCACCCCCGCCCCCACCTGGATCAATTGCTCCACCGCCGCCGCGCGCTGCAAATCGCCCGCCACCAGGATGGGATGGCGGCCATTCTCCGTCAGCCGTCGGGCGATCTTGCCGCAGGTGGTCGTCTTACCGGAGCCTTGAAGCCCGCACAGCAGCACCACCGCCGGTTGTTGGGTGAGGCGCAGCTCTTGCCCCTCTTCGCCCAGCAGCGCCTGCAATTCGTCGTAGACGATCTTGAACACCTGCTGGGGCGCGGACAGACTCTTGAGTACATCCTGGCCCAAGGCCCGTTCGCGCACGCGGGTGATAAAGGGGCGCACCACGCGGATGTGCACATCCGCCTCCAGCAGGGCCAGGCGAATCTGGCGCAACGCGCCCTGGAGGGTTTCTTCGGTGACCTTGCCTTCGCCCCGAAGGTTGCGAAAGGCTTCCGTGAGCTTGCCTTGCAGTCCATCAAACATGGGCCGATGCTAGCTGAGGGGACCGGCCGCTGCAAATCCCCCGAACGGATGTAACATGGGGCATGCGATTTCTCCTTGGGCTGCTGCTGGTTCTGACGGGGGTCGGCTGTGCGCCGTCCCCGGAGTCCGACGCGGTGCGCATCGCCGTCAGCTGCCCGACGGGTTTCAACACCGGTCTCGAGATGCTCGCCGGGATCGAACTGGCGTTGCGGGAGGTTGGCGGTGAGGTCCAGGGCCGCCGCGTGGAGTTGCGGGTCTTCGATGTCTCAGACCGCAGCCAACCACTCCGACTCTCCGAAGAAGCGGAAGTGAGGGCCGCCCGAGAAGCCGCCGCGGACCCCTCGGTCCTCGGCTATATCGGCCCCTTGTTTAGCGGACCGGCGAAACTTTCCATCCCCATCCTCAATCAGGCGGGGGTGCCACAGATTTCCCCTGCCGCGAGTTGGCCGGGGCTGACGCGCTCCGGCTTCGAGCCGGGAGAACCAGGGGTGTACTACCCCACCGGACGCAGAACGTTCTACCGGGTCATCACCAACGACGAACGGCAAGTGGTCGCGGCGGCGGACTGGGCTTTCGCGATGGGTTTTCGACGCTTCTACATCCTGGAGGCGGAAAGCGCCTACGCCCGGGGCATGGCCGGGATCTTCCGGGAGCGCATCCTGGACTTCGAGGCCGCCGTGGTGGGCCATGATCGGCTCAGCGAATACCCGACCACCGCCGGTGAACTCCAGGAGTATCCCGCCAAAGTGGCCACGGCGAAACCGGACATGCTCTTTTTCAGCGGTGACTTCCAGAGCCAGGGAGCGATCGATAACTTCCAGGTTCTGGAGGCGATCCGTCGCCGTTTGCCGGAAGTGGCGGTCATGACCCCGGAGACGCTGTCCAACCGGGTCCTCCTGGAGCGCACCGGAGACGCCCTGAAGGAAGGAGTCTACGGGGTCTCGGGGGCGATTCCTCCGCCGCATCTTGGTACCATCCAATCCGAGAGATTTCGCGAGAATTTCGAAAAGACTTTCGGCCGCAAGCCAGGGGCGCTGGGTAGCTTGGCGTACGAAGCGGCGCTGGTGCTCCTGGAGGGCATGGAGAACGCCGCCTCCCTGGACCGAGAGAGCATCCTGGGAGCCCTGGACCAGTTGGGCACCCCCAAGGGTGTGCTGACCGATTGGCGGCTGGATGCCGCCGGGGATCGCACCGGCACCGGCGTGGCGGGATATTCGGTCCAGCACGGCCAATGGACCTTCACCCAGATCCTCGATTGACCCATCTACGCTAGAGGGAAGAACCTGATGACCACCACCTGTATCGAACGCTTTCTGCGCTATGTCACCTTCGACACCCAGAGCGACGAGGCTTCCACCGCCTACCCCAGCACGGAAAAGCAGCTCGTGCTGCTGCGCCACCTGAAGGACGAACTATCCGCCCTGGGCCTCGAAGCCGTGACCATGGACTCGTATGGCTACGTCACCGCGACCCTTCCGGCCAACACCACCAAAGACCCGGCGACCATCCCGGTGATCGGCTTCGTGGCCCATGTCGATACTTCCCCCGAGATGAGCGGAGCGGGAGTGAAGCCCATCGTCCATCGGGACTATCAGGGCGGCGACATCCAACTTCCCGACGACCCTTCCGCGATCCTCAAAGTCGCGGAGCATCCGGATCTGGCAGCGTGTGTCGGCCACGACATCATCACCGCCTCCGGCACCACCCTGCTGGGCGCCGACGACAAGGCCGGAGTGGCGGAAATCATGGCCGCCATGGAGTACCTGCTAGCCCACCCGGAAATCCCCCACGGCACCTTGAAGGTGGCCTTCACCCCCGATGAAGAGGTCGGGCGGGGCACCCAACACTTCGATGTGGAAGCCTTCGGTGCCCGGTATGCCTACACCCTGGACGGTGGCCCCGCCGGGGAATTGGAATCGGAAACCTTCGCCGCGGATACCTTCGTCGCCACCTTCCAGGGCTTCAATACCCACCCCGGCTACGCCAAGGGCAAGATGGTCAACGCCATCAAGGTCGCCGCCGACTTCATCGCCCGCCTGCCCCAGGGCAAACTCTCCCCAGAAACCACCGATGGCTACGAGGGATATGTACACCCCTACACCCTGGACGCCAGCGTCGAGAAGACCACCGTCCGGGTCCTGGTGCGGGACTTCCAGGTGGCGGGCCTGGAGGAGAAAGAAGCCTTGTTGGAGCGCCTGGCCCGGGAGGCGGTGGCCGAGCATCCCGGAGCCTCCGTGGAGACCCAGGTCCAGGAGTCCTACCGCAACATGAAGGAGGTCATCGACCAGCATCCGGAGATCCTGGACGTCGCCCGCCAGGCCATCGAGGAGGCCGGGATGACCGTTCGTTCCGTGCCCATTCGCGGTGGTACCGACGGCTCCAAGCTGAGCTTCATGGGCCTGCCCACCCCCAACCTCTTCGCCGGGGAGCACGCCATCCACTCCCGCCTCGAATGGGCCTCCGCCTGGGAGATGGAGAAAGCCGTCGAGGTGATCGTGGGCATCGCGCGGTTGTGGGAGGCGCGGGCCTAGCCGCCCTCACTCTCCCCCCTCAAACCGTCGCGGCGGGGGCAATTGGGCGAAGAGGGGGTGGTCCACGGCGCCGCCGGTCAGGGCCATGGCGTAGAGGAAGGGTCCGAAGTGGGGGGCCTGGCGCCCGTTGATCAGGACCAGAGGCGTACCTTGGGGTTGATAGCGGGCGGCGTACTCCAGGTCGGCCTTGAGTTTTTCTCCCGTGGCCGCGCTGGCCATGCACTCTTCCAGAGCTGAGCGATCCCGATAGCGCGCGCCGAGAGCCACCACCTGGCCCTCCGTCAGGGTCGCCTGCTCCCGGAAGAGCTCGCCGCTGAACTCGTGGGCCCGAGGCAGGTCTTCCATGCAGATCTGCGCCAGCGCCGCCAGGCACCGCACATCGTCCTCCCGCGGGCCGGAGATGAACGGATTGCAATCCGAATCCAGGGGGAACTGGCGGGAATCGATACTGAAGCTCCCCGGCGGGAGCAGGCCCCTCATGTAATCCAGGGTCTGGTGCAACGTCGCGCAATGGCCGCACAGGGCATCGGTAAAGTCGGTGATCATCACCGGGGCATCCGCGCTGCCCTGGAGGGCGCGGGGCGCCTCCGCCAGCAACTGGGGAGAGCGGGCGTAGACGGCCAGGGAGTCCGACAACGCCTGTTGCAATTCCGGGGACAGGGAAGCGATCAAGGCCTGCAGACGGTCCTCGTTGTTCATCGGCTCCTCGGACGACGCCTCCCCTCCCGGTGGGGTCTGTCTCTCCTGGCTCTCCCGGCCCTCCTGGGCCAAGGATTGCTCCGCCAGGACACGATTCCCCTCGTTGCTGACACTCTTGGGCGTCTGGAGACCCGGGTAGAGCAGACCGAGATACCCCACCGCGGTGGCCAGCAGCGCCACCACCGCACCCCGCACCAGCCCCCCCGACGGCTCCGGCAGCCCCAGGAAGGCGACCACTACGTACGCCAGCACCAGGACATAGGTCACCAGGCAACTGGTACACAGCATCCGCAACGCCACGCTGGCCGCCACCAGCATCACCACGCTGCCGATCCCCGCCAGGGCCACGACCCGCAGGCTCCAGCGCTGGGCGTCACCGCGCCGCCACCACCCCAGACGGGCCGCCAACGGCAGGAGGCACGCCACCAGCCCCCAGAGCAGCCCCCAACCCGCCACCGGCACCCCGGTGCCATCATGGATGCTGGAGGCCAGGGAACCGTTCCAGAGGGTGCTGCAATCGCCGCCGCCAAAGCCGCAGAAGGGTTCCTCCCCGTGGCGAGCCCGGATCAGCTCGCGCCACAGGAAGAGCCCCCAACCGGCGCTCAACGCCCCCAGGATTGTCAGGATCGTCAACGACCGCTCTTCTCGCTTCGCCACACCAAGCCTCCTCAAAGAAAATTATCTTATGCTCTTTTGTTCTCGCCAAAGCGCGACAGAAACCGTTCTTCGCCATCCAGTCCACCGATCAGCAAGAGCTCCCCCGCCTTCGGCAGCGGCTCTTCCGGATCGGGATTGACCGTGCACGCCGTGGGCCCCTTGACGGCCACCACGGAACAGCCCGTGGTCTCGCGAATGCGCGCCTCGATCAGGGACCGCCCCGCCAGAGCCTCCGGCATCGGCAAGCGCAACAGGCTCAAGCCCTCGGCGATCAACTGCACCCGCCCCTGGTGCAGGGTGTTGAAGATCGCCGCAGCGCCCATGGTGGCGTAGGACAGCACCAGATCCGCCCCCGCCCGGTAGAGGGTGGAGACGTTGCGCTCCAGGGTACTGCGACTGAGAATCTGCAACCCGGGACGCAGCCGCCGACAGTAGATCGTCAGGTACACGTTGGTGTCGTCATCATGGGTGGTGACGATCACCGTCGAGGCCTCCAGGATCCCCGCCTCTTTCAGGACCTCCAACTCCGCGGCGTTGCCCAGGACGTAGCGCTCGGGATCCCGGATCCGCTCAGGGTTCCGCTCCACGATGCGATAGTCCAGCCCCCGGGCCTCCAGCCCCCGCCCGGCGGCCCGCCCCACCCGTCCGCCACCGAGGATCACCACCGGGGCGGTGGGCGGATCCCGGCGACCGACGAACGTCTCGAAACTCGCCAAATGCGCCGCGCTCCCCGCCAGGATCAAGATGGCGTGGTGATTGAGCGGGGTGTCCACGGTCGGCAGTACCAGTTCCCCCTGCTCCCAGACCCCCACCACCGTCACCCCCGTCTCGGTGCGGAGCCGACTCGAGGCCAGGGTTGTTCCCTCCAGCGGTGTCCCCGCCACCATCGCCTCCGCCACATGAACACCATCGACCACACTCACCGGGTGAGCAACTCTCCCCCCCGCCAGGGTGCTGCGGGCGAAGAAACCGCCCATCATCTCCCCCAGCCGCAACACCTGGTTGCAGCCCGCGAGTTCCAGGATATCCACCGAAGCCTCATCGTTGGCGGTGCCCAGGATCGGCACATCGGGGAAGGTCTCCCGGACGGTAAAGGCCACGTTCGTGTTCACCGTGTCACTGGCGGTGGTGACCACCAGCGCCGCCTCCCCGGCGCGGATCCGGCGGTAGCTTTCCGGATCGTCCAATTCGCCCACCATCACTCGCACGCCCTCATCGTGCAGGTTCAGCGCCTCCTTCAAATCCGGCACCAGGAGAGCGTACGCCTGATCGTGGCGCTCCAGCCGCTCGATCAACGCCCGGGCGACGGGGTCATAGCGGGTGAGAACCACATGCCCCCGGGTGCCCTCCGGCAGTTGTCGGGGCGCCCGGGCGGCGCTCTGGGCCTCCATCCAGGGAGCGTAGAAAAATTCGATGAAGGTGAACGGCAGCAGGACGAGCAGGAAGAGCATCCCGGTCAAGAGCACCAGCATGGAGAACACCCGCCCCAGATCGGTATGGAAGGTGATGTCCCCAAAACCCAGGGTCGACATCACCGTCAAGGTCCAGTAGAGACCGGTAATCCAGCTGTATTTCTGCCCCTCCCAGGCCATCAACAGGTGGAATACGATGCTGTAGGCCACCACCAACAGCAACAACACCGCCACGAAGCGCAACAAGAAGCGCACATTGCGCACCCGCTTCTGGCTTTGGGTGAAGTAGGTCAGTTCGGCGACGAAGAATTTCATAGTGAATCGATGCTCCCGGTGGCTTCGAGTATATTCGGCGGACGCAACCGCTGTCTTGCCGTGCCGTACGATGGAGGAGAACTCAGGAAGGGAGATTCCCATGTTTCGTGTCGCTCGATTCGCCCTGCCCGTCCTCGCCCTATGTTGCCTGGCCCCGGGCGCCGCTGCCCAGGACGCGCCCCCGCCCCCCGCACCGGCACCCGAAAAGCCCGCGCCCCCACCACCGTGTTCCGCCCCGGAGTACCGCCAATTCGATTTCTGGCTCGGTGAGTGGGACGTGGTCAACCAACTGGTGCCCCCGGACAAGGCCCCCAAGGCGACCAACCGCCTCACCTCGCTGCTCGGCGGCTGCGCCATGCAGGAGGAGTACGAGGCCATCGCCCCCCGGGGTACGTTCACCGGCACCAGCCTGAACTTCTACGACAAAGGGCGCAAAAAGTGGCGGCAATTGTGGGTGGACAACCAGGGTAATCCTCTGGAACTGGAAGGGGGCCTGGAGGGGGACTCCATGGTCCTCACCTCCCCCGACGGCAAACAGCGGGTCACCTGGACCCCTCTGGAGGGCGGCAAGGTACGCCAATTGTGGGAGGGAACCCCGGATGGGGGCAAGACGTGGAAGGCGGTCTTCGACGGGATCTACTCGCCACGGCACACCGCACGGTAAACTTGGCTCATGGCCAAGATCCTCGTCATGGTGGGCACCCGCAAGGGGGCCTTCTTCCTGTGGTCCGATGCAGCCCGCCGGGAGTGGCGGGTCGAAGGACCGATCCTCAAGGGATGGGAGGTCCAGGACCTCACCCTGGACACCCGTCGCGGGCGACCGGAACTCTTCGCCGCCGTGGGCCATTTCGTCTACGGCGCCACGGTGCAGCGCTCCCTCGATTTCGGGCAGAGCTGGACCCAGATCGAAAAAGGGCCGGAGTATCCCGACGGTTCCGGGAGCAAACTGAAGCGCATCTGGTGCATCGAACGGGGCCATCCCTCGGAGCCGAACACCTTGTGGGCGGGCGTGGATGAGGCGGGGCTCTTCGTTTCGGAGGACG
>Ga0210063_1000428_pt1 | contig 13190 bp, 10 predicted proteins | sample Muzzi_PWA_D1_FD_185529 | JGI IMG/M metagenome (GOLD analysis project Ga0210063, IMG submission 185529) | Wetland microbial communities from San Francisco Bay, California, USA, that impact long-term carbon sequestration - Muzzi_PWA_D1 (SPAdes) | ecosystem: Environmental > Aquatic > Marine >... | reverse complement strand
TGAGGCCCTGGGGCGCGTGGTTGATGAAGAGCACCGCGAGCCCCTGTTCCAGGGCGAAAGCGTAACCTTCCTCCGGCCCCAGCACCAGCAGCGTGGTGGCCAGTCCATCGGCCTCCACACAGGTGTCACTCACCACACTGACCGAAGCTCCGGCGTGCTCCACGGGACGACCGGTGCGAGGGTCGATGGTGTGGGAGTAGCGTCGCCCATTCATCTCGTAGAAATTGCGATAGTCGCCAGAGGTCGCCATCGCCTTGTTGGTCAGGGGCAAGATTTTCTGCAAACCCCGACCCTCCGTCTGGGGCCGTTCGATGCCGATGCGCCACGGCTCCCCTTCTGGGTTGAGGCCACCGGTGCGGACTTCCCCACCGGCTTCGACCATGAAGCGGTCCTGGCCCTGCTCGAGAAGCGCTTCCGCGACGCGATCCACGGCGTACCCCTTGGCCACCGCGGAAAGGTCGCACTGGATCTCCGGGCGCGCCTTGCGGGCTCCATCCGCCGACAGGATCACCTGCTGGTAACCCACCAGTTGCCGCAGCGCCATCAGAACCTCGTCCGCCGGAGGCTCCGGCGGCAAACCTTCGGGGCCGAAGCCCCAGGCGTTGACCAGGGGGCCGACGGTCATGTCGAAGGCTCCACCACTCACCTCTCCCAGCCGTTGGGCCGTGGCCATGACCGCCAGAGTCTCGGCGGATAGAGGGAAGGGATCGTCGCCGTCGTAGCGGTTGAAGCGAGAGAGCTCCGAGTCTTCCCGATAGGTCGACATCTTGCTGTTGACCTCCTCCAGACGCCTATCGATCAACGCCCCCAGGGCCTCCCGCGCATCCGGCGTCAGCGCCCCCACAACCTTCACGGTGTAGCGGGTCCCCATGGTCTCCCCCTGAAAGGACTCCACGGGAACGGGAGTCGGGGTGCAGGCGGTCCCCAACAGAGCGACGAGGGTCAGGAGCGTCAGGGTCGTCGTGAATCTAGCCCGAGCCGGGAAATCCTCCCCTGCCCCCTCCTTTGAGAAAGGAGGGGCACCCCCGCCCATCCTGCGGAATTCCAGATTCCGGCTTCCCCCATTGCTCAACGGGGGGACCGAGAAGGGGCCCCCCGGGGAGTGCATCCGCAGGCTTGGTGGGCGAGCCATCATGTTGCTCAACCGAAGTCGTCGAACAGGATGTTCTCCGGCTCCACTCCCAGGCTGTCGAGCATCTTCATGCAGGCGTCCAGCATCATGGGCGGTCCGCAGAGGTAATACTCGATGTCCTCCGGCGCCGGGTGGTCCTTCAGGTAGTTGTCCAGCACCACCTGGTGAATGAACCCGGTGTAGCCGGTCCAGTGGTCCTCTTCCTGAGGTTCGGAAAGAGCCAGATGCCACTCGAAGTTCTCGTTTTCCGCCTGGATGGCGTCGAAGTCCTCCAGATAGAAAGCCTCCCGCATCGAACGGGCGCCGTACCAGAAGGAGACCTTGCGATCCGTGTGCAGACGGCGGAACTGATCGAAGATGTGGGAGCGCATCGGCGCCATGCCCGCACCACCACCGATGAATACCATCTCGTTCTTGGTCTCCTTGGCGAAGAACTCGCCGAAGGGACCGGAGATGGTGACCTCATCCCCGGGCTTCAGGCTGAAGATGTAGGACGACATGATCCCGGGAGGGGCGTCCTTCACCCGCGGCGGCGGGGTCGCTACCCGGACGTTGAGCATGATGATGCCCCGCTCCTCGGGGTAGTTGGCCATGGAGTACGCCCGGGTCACGGTCTCCGTCACGATGGACTCGTTGTCCCAGATCTTGAAGGCGTCCCAGGCGTCTCGGTACTCCTCCTCGACGTCGAAATCCTTGTAATGCACATGGTGGGGCGGGCATTCGATCTGAATGTAGCCACCGGCCCGGAAGGGCACCGATTCCCCCTCCGGCAGCTCCAGCACCAATTCCTTGATGAAGGTGGCGACGTTGTGGTTGGAGCGCACCTTGCACTTCCACTTCTTGACCTCGAAGACCTCCGCGGGCACCTCGATGGACATGTCTCCCTTGACCTTCACCTGGCACGAGAGGCGGCATCCTTCCCGGGCTTCGCCGCGGTTGATGTGCCCCTCTTCCGTGGGCAGCATGGCGCCGCCCCCTTCGAGGACATTGACCTTGCACACCCCGCAACTGCCCTTGCCGCCGCAGGCCGACGGAATGAAGATCTGGTTGTCCGCCAGGGTGTTCAGCAGGTTGGCCCCGGAGGAGACCGTGATGGCCTTGTCTTCATCGCCGTTGATCAGGATCTTGACATCGCCGCTGGGCACCAGCTGCTTGCGGGCCACCATCAGAATCGTCACCAACGACAGGATGACGACGGTGAACATAAGAACGCCTAAGGCAATCGTCACGATGAATCTCCTACAGTTGGATGCCCGCGAAGGCCATGAAACCGATGGCCATCAAGCCGGTGAGCATGAACGCCATCCCCAGGCCCCGCAGCCCCGACGGCACGTTGCTATAGCGCATCCGCTCGCGGATCGAAGCCAGGGCGACGATGGCCAGCGCCCAGCCGATGCCGCTGCCGAGGCCGAAGACGATACTCTCATCGAGTTTGTAATCCCGCTCCACCATGAACAGCGATCCCCCCAAGATGGCGCAGTTGACGGCGATCAGGGGCAGGAAGACACCCAGGGCGTTATACAGACCCGGCACGAAGCGATCCAGGAACATCTCCACCAGTTGCACCATGGCAGCGATGGTGCCGATGTAGCAGAGGAAGCCCAGGAAGGAGAGGTCGATGGACGCCAGTTGGGGACTGACCCAGGCCAGCGCCCCTTCCCGCAACAGGTAATGGTGCAGCAGCTGGTTGGCGGGCACGGTGACGGTCTGCACAAAGATCACCGCCATGCCCAGGCCCATGGCCGTCTCCACTTTCTTGGAAACCGCGAGAAACGAACACATGCCCAGGAAGAAGGCCAGGGCCATGTTCTCGACGAAGATCGATTTAATCAGCAGGTCCAGATAGGCTTCCATGGCTTACTCCTCCTCCGCCTGTTCGGGCTTCCAGGTGCGGAGCCCCCAGATCATCAGGCCGATGATGAAAAACGCCGCCGGCGATAGCAACATGAGGCCATTGGGCTGGTACCAGCCGCCGTCGTTGGTTGCGTGCAGCACGGTGACGCCGAACAGCTTGCCGCTGCCCAAGAGTTCCCGCAGGAAGGCGGTGCCAAGCAGGATCACGCTATACCCCAGACCGTTGCCGATGCCGTCCAGCACACTCTTCAGGGGGCCGTTCTGCATGGCGTAGCCCTCGGCCCGCCCCATGATGATGCAGTTGGTGATGATCAGACCGACGAAAACCGAGAGCTGCTTGGAGATCTCGTACATGTAGGCTTGCAAGATCTGATCGGTGACGATCACCAGCGAAGCGATGACCACCAACTGCACGATGATCCGGATGCTCGACGGGATCCCCTTGCGCAACAGGCTGATGGTCAGATTCGAGAAGACCAGCACGGCGATCACCGCAGCGCTCATCACCACCGCGGTCTGCATCTTGGTGGTCACCGCCAGAGCCGAGCAGATGCCGAGCACCTGCAGGGCGATGGGGTTGTTGTTGAACAGCGGATCGAGAACGATGGCTTTCTTGTCGGACATCAGGCTGCACTCCTCTCGAGCTTCTTCAGATACGGCTCGAAGCCCGTCTCCCCCAACCAGAATTGGATCAGGTGGGTGACACCGCGGGAGGTGATGGTGGCGCCGGACATGCCGTCCACCTTGTAGGGGGCCTCGCTGGGCGGCCCGGCCTGGCCCTTGATCACCTCGATCTCGACGTTCCAATCGTCATCGTAGGCCTTGCGCCCCGGCCACAACGCCTTCCAGGAGGGGTTGTCCACCTCGCCACCAAGCCCCGGGGTTTCCTTGTGCTCATAGAAGGCCAACCCCTCGATGGTGCGGAAGTCGCTGGACAGGGCCAGGAACCCATAGAGGGTGGACCACAGCCCCTTGCCCTCCACCGGCAGGATGACCATCTCCAACTTACCCTGGTCGTCGAACTTCTTGAACACCACCGCCTGCTGGGCCATGCGCTGAACCTGCGCCGCGTTCTTCTCGACGGCGAAGCTCATCCGGGGATCGGTGGTCATCTTCTTCTGATCCACCGTGGTGGGATCGACGTCCGGCAATTCCTCGTGGGTCTTGAGGTCGACCACCACCGGCTTGATACTGGCAAAGCGCCGGGCCAGTTCCTCATCGGAGATCTTCTCCCCCGCCTTCAGGAGGCCTGCGGCCATGAGCACGTTCTGCTGACGGTACTTCGCCTTGTTGATGTCCTGAAGATCTTTCAGGGACACCGCCGACCCGCTCACCAGAATCGAACAGACCAGGCAGACGGCGGCGGCGAAACCCAGGGTGTAGAGCACGTTATGCCGCATAGCGCGCCTTCCTTCTCTTAATGTTCGCCTTGACCACGTAGTAGTCGATCAGGGCGGCGAACAGGTTCATGAACAGGATGGCCAGCATCATCCCCTCCGGGTACGCCGGGTTGACCACCCGGATGAGGATGGCCAGCACGCCGATGAGGAAGCCGTAGATGTACTTGCCCTTGTTGGAGTGGGCTGCGGAGACCGGATCGGTGGCCATGAAGACCGTACCGAAGGCCCAACCGCCGAGCACCATCTGCCACCAGAAGGGGATGTTCATCAGCTGGTTCGTCTCCGAGTTCGCGGCGTTGAGCAACAGGGTCGCGGCCACCGAACCCACGAAGACCATCGACATGATGCGCCAGGAACCGATTCCGGTGGCGATCAGGATCACAGCCCCGATCAGACAGGCCAGGGCGGAGGTCTCCCCCATCGATCCCGGCACCAGACCGACGAAGGCATCCCACCAGGTGACCCCTTCCTGCACCCCGGCGGGACCCACCTCGATAGCCCGCGCCAGCCAGGTGGCGCCGCTGTAGCCGTCGGCGGAGGTCTGGGCGGCGATCCACACCGCGTCGCCGGAGATCTGCGCCGGATAGGCAAAGAAGAGGAACGCCCGGGCGGTCAGCGCCGGGTTCAGGATGTTCATCCCCGTGCCGCCGAAGATCTCCTTGCCGATGATCACCCCGAAGACGATGCCCAGCGCCACTTGCCACAGCGGGGTGGTGGCAGGCAGGGTCAGGGGGTAGAGCATTCCGGTGACCAGAAAACCCTCGTTGACCTCGTGCTTTCTGACGATGGAGAAGAGCACTTCACAGTTGCCGCCGACGATGTAGGTGACCAGCATGATGGGCACGAAGTAAAGAGCCCCGTGGACGAAGCAGGCCAGGAAGTTGGCGGGGTCAAAATTCGAGCCCATCAGCCACACGAAGAGGTCCGTCTGCCACTGATCCAGCGGCAGCGCGCCGCCCTGGATCGCCTTGTGGGCCTGGTACCCCGTGTTGTACATGGCCATGACGATGGCCGGGATCAACGCCACCACCACGGTCATCATCATGCGCTTCAAATCCAGAGCGTCGCGCACATGGGAAGCACCCCGGGTGACTTCCCCGGGGGTGAAGAGAAAGGTGTCGGTGGCCTCGTAGAGGGCATGGAATTTCTCCAACTTGCCCCCGGGCTTGAACAACTTCTCCTGTTTGTCGAGCAGGTTACGAAGAAACTTCATCAGCCTTCCTTCTCCATGGTCGTCAGGACCTTCCGCAGATACGGTCCGTACTCCGTCTTGCCGGGGCAGACGAAGGTGCACAACGCCAGATCTTCTTCATCCAGTTCCAGGCATCCCAACGCCTCCGCCCGTTCCAGATCCTCCATGACCAGGGCGCGCAGCAAGAAGGTAGGGATGATGTCCAGGGGCATCACCTGCTCGTACATCCCGATGGGAACCATGGCCCGGCGGGAGCCGTTGGTGCTGGTGGTGAACGAGAACTTCTTGCCGGGGAACAACTTGGAGAGAAACACGCGGGTGATGGAGAACAGGTCTTTGCCCGGTGCCAACCAACCGAGGAAATCCCGCTGTCGGCCCTCCGCCAGGACGCACACCTGGTTGTGGTACCGCCCCAGGTACCCCAACTGATCGCCCTGGGCCTGAGTGCCGGACAATACCGGCCCGGACACGAAGCGCAGGTCGCCGTCGGCCTCTCCTTCCTTCACCTCGCCCACCAACAACTCATCGATGGAGGCCCCGAGGTCCCGCCACGGAGACCACCCGGTCTACTTTCAGTGCCCCGGTGCGGAACAGATGACCGATGGCCACCGCATCCTGGTACCCCAGATGCCACACCACCTTCCCCCGGTGCACCGGATCCAGGGTGTGGATGTGCAGCCCGACGGTGCCCGCCGGGTGGGGACCGTCGAAGTCCTCCCGCTGGATCCCGCCGCCGGTCGGTACCGGCACCGCACTCCCGGGAGCGCAGCAGACGTAGGTTGCCCCCTCCGTGAGCCGGGCCACCACCTCGACGCCGCGCTGGAAATCGTCCTCCTGCCCCTCCAGAACCCGCTCCACGGCGGGGGCCAGAGGGTTGGTGTCGATGGCGGTGACGAAAATCGAGTGGGGTGTCTCGTCCGGGAAAGCCGTGCGGCTATAGGGGCGGCGGCGCAAGGCCGTCCACAGCCCCGACTCCAGCAGCAGGTCCTTGACCTGATCCCGGCTCAAGGCGGCTGTCTCCTTGCCGGTGAAGGCGTCGAACTTGACCGTCGAGCCGCGCCCGGCCCGCTCGTCTTCATCCAGTTCGATGACCAGCGACAAGAAGCGCCGCCGCTCGCCGCGGTTCACCGCCACCACCTTCCCGGACCCGGGAGCGGTAAACCGCACGCCCGGGATCTTCTTGTCATCGAAGACCTTCTGGCCCCGCTGGACAGTGTCGCCCTCCTGGACGTGCATGGTCGGCTTCATGCCGATGTAGTCCTCCCCCAACAGCGCAACGCGCCGTGGCGGTGGGGCGTCTTCAATCTCCTGCCGGGGAACGCCCGTAATCGGTAGCGTTAGCCCCTTCGTGATCTTGTGCAGAGCCACAGTCGATTCCTCGTGTCGCGAATTTATATCCAGAGTCGTGCGGATTTTTGCCGCCAGCGCCGCGCTCAATCCAGAGGCCCGGGCGGGAGCTTGTGCATTTTGTCACAAAGTCTCCTGCGGGGGAAGAGGTCGAGATTCCCCATGGCTTGGCCGGGCGATCGAAGGCCGCCTCGGTCGCTCAGGAGAAGAACCGTCGGTCCGGTCCAGAGAACCCGGGGCATGGCTGTTGAGGTCCCTTGGCGTGCTGTCGTGGAAAGAGTCGCGACGAAAGATTGAACAGGTAGGAGACGCTCGACTTGGCCTGGGGTCCCGCGCTACCGTACCGCCGCGGACTCCCTTTGCCCACAAGCCACCAAACTGCCTGGACCCAAGGAGGAACATACCCATGGCCACGCCAGAAGAGATGCTCGCCTCGATGCTCGCCAACCTGCCGGAGAAGACCGGAAAACCCCTCGACGAATGGAAGAAGATCGTCGATGCCAGCGGTCTTGAGAAGCATGGCCAGATCATGAAGCTCCTCAAGGGAGACCATGGTGTGACCCACGGCTTCGCCAATGTCATCACCATGCATGCCCTGGGCAAGCTACAACTTCCCGGCCAGGAATCGGCAAACGGGGGGCAAGAGGATCTGGTGGCGGCCCAGTACGCTGGAGCCAAAGCAGCGCTCAAGCCGATCTACGATGCCTTGCTCCAGGCGATCCAAAAATTTGGCCAGGACGTGGAGATCGCCCCCAAGAAAGCCTATGTGAGCCTGCGCCGCAAGAAACAATTCGGCCTCATCCAGCCCAGCACCAAGACCCGGGTGGATGTCGGCATCAACCTCAAAGGCACTCCACTCGAGAAGAGTCCGACGGACCGCCTGGAAGCCTCCGGCAGCTTCAACACCATGGTCAGCCATCGGGTGCGGGTGACGGCGCCGGGGGAGATCGATGGTGACCTGGTTCAGTGGCTGAAGGCGGCTTATGAGGCGGCGGGTTAGGCAAAAATCCCCCCTCGATCCCCCCTTTGGGAAAGGGGGGAGGCCGGAAAACGGACAGCCCCTCCTTTTTCAAAGAGGGGCTGGGGTGGATTTTTCGAGGTCTGGGACAGGTCCCATGACCTGCCCCATGTCTGCTCTATCGTGCGGGCGGGTCAGGCCGCCAGCGGCCTGACGCCCTCCTCCAGATAGCCTTTACGGCTTGTCCAGCCAGAAATCGTAAGACCCGCTGCCGCTGTAGGACAGGATCTTCCAATAGTAGTAGCCGGAGGTACCGCTGTAATGGATCTCCTCATCGGAGCTCGCACTGGTGGATTGGGCCACCTTGGCCCAGGCGCTACCGTTCCACTTGTAGAGCTCCAGGTCGAAGTCCGCGGAACCGGGGCCTTCCAGCCAACCATCGTGGGTGCCGGAGGAACTGCTGTAGTAGTAGGTTCCATTGGGGTGGGCGTCGGAGTCGCCGGTGCCGGTGAGGCTACCGGTGTAGTGATCACAACCGGTGCACGGCGCGCCGCCACCCCCGCCGGGAGCGGTGTAGCTGCCCGTCAGGCTGGCGCCGGAGTAGGTGCTGTAGGCGTGGATCATCACGTGATACGTACCGGTGCTGGGGCTAGCGAAGGTGCAGGTCTCGCTGTTGCCGGAATTCCAGGAACGGCAGGTGTAGGTGCTCTGGGTCGGCGCGGAACCGAAGCGCACGTAGAGATCCGCATCCCCCGAGCCGCCGGAGGTGCTGAACACCAGGTTCGAAGCACCGGCGGGCACGTCCAGGGTGTAGAAGGTCTCCGCACCGGTCGAGCCGGAAAGACCGGTCACCGGCACACCGTTGGTCAGCGCCGTGGGACCGCCGCCGCCGCCGCCCGCACCCACCAGGGTGGCGCGATAGCTAATGATGGAACACCGCAACCGGTTCGCCTGCTCCACGGTGAACGTGTCCATGCAGGTGTCCTGGGTGTAGTTCATGTAGTTGTCGATGGGGTCGGAGCTGGAGCAGCTGCTGGCGCCGCTGGGGCAGTTGTAGTTGGGCGCCGACTGACGGTTGGTGTCGGAGATCAGGTCACCGCTGGTGTAGGGCGCTCCAGCGGAGCCGCAGCCCCCCTGGAAGGTGTGGAAGAGGCCCAGGTAGTGGCCCACCTCATGGGTGGCGGTGCGGCCCTGGTTGTAGATGCCGCCACCGGGGCTGTTGCGGCCCACGGAGCTGTACAGGAGGACGACACCATCGTTGTACGCCTCGGCGTCTTGCTGAGGGAAGGTGGCGTAGCCCAGATTGCCCTGGGCATCGTTGGTGTAGATGTTCAGGTACCGGCTGGTATCCCAGTTGAGGGCGTCCTTCATGTCGTTGTAGGCGCCGGGACCGGGATCGGTGAAGTAGGCGTTGCTGGTCACATGGTTGATGCCGCTGGTAGCGCCGCCGCTGGGGTTGGTCGTGGCCAGTACGAACTGGACCTTGGTGTCCGTGCCGCCCGCCCCCGGGGTGCCCGAAAGGGCGCGGAAGTCCTCGTTGAGGATGTCGATCTGGCTGGTCAACAGGCTGTTGGCCAGATTGCCGGTACCGTCGGTCTTCTGGATGACGTGGAAGACCACCGGAATGGTGTACACCGCGCCGCCGCTGGGGGCGTATTCGGTCTTGATGGTGGTGCTGCTGAAAGAGCAATCCGCCGCCAACTTGTCCTGGGAAAGATCGCGGAACAAGCCACTGAGACTGGGGGTGCCACAGCGGTGGCCACCCTCGCGAAATTCGTTCGACTGCTGGAATTCTCCGGCACTCTCATAGAGCGTGCCGTTGATCATCAGGCTGCCGTCAGGATAGGCCTCGACGAGATTGCGGGGCTGCCCCAGGTCGCGCTGGGCGAGAGCCGGCACAGCGGCCAGCGAGGCCACGAGGGCCAGGGCAAGAAACAAACGGATGGTGAGCTGAGCTCGCATAGAAATCTTCCTCCAAAGTTCTCTTGTCAGTCCCAGTAATTACACATTACTAAGACATTGTTCGCAAAAGGACCCAGGGAATGCAGGAGCGAGCGCGGGGCCTGTCCTGAAAGGAAAAGGTATAGCCCGCGGATTGTGGGGCATTGGGAGAGCAAATGCAAGGGTGATGACACAGAATTGGCAAATTACCAGGACTCACCAGTCACGAAAGAACGCGGTATCCGGCCCGGTACAGGACCGATCGCTGACCCCCGATCCTTGCGCCCGCCCCCTTTTCAAGGATAGAAAGAAGTGCCCGGAAAGGAGTCCCATGGACCGCGCCGCCACCGTCATCCACAAGACTCGCGACTATCTGCACTGCCCCGCCGTGGTGGGGTTTGAGGCCCCGTTCTTCCGCCTGTTGGAGCAAGAGTTCCAGGCCTTGGGATGCGCCACGGAGCGCACCGCCAAGGTGCTGTCCGTGTGGCGAGATCCCACCGCCACGGCGATGCTCTCGGTGCACATCGATCGCCACGGCCTGGTGGCCACCGGCGGCGGCGAGCATGAGTACGCCGCCTTCATCGCCCGGCTGTCGCCGGAGCAACCGGACTACCCGGTGGCCTGCGCGATGCTGCAACGGATCCAGGATCGCTTCCTCGGGGAAACCGGTCGGGCGTACCGACCGGCGGACGGCGCGGCGTTGGGGGAAGGGCCGGTGGAAAGCAGCTATTTCTGCGGCCAGCGCCACAATCTGGTCTTCCGCGTCCCCGGGCTGGAAACGCTCCCCGTCGGCACCCCGGTGGCACTCCGACCGCCACCGCCGCAAGCCACTGGCGGACTCTGCGGCCAGCTCGACAATGCCGTTTCCGCCGCCGTGGTGCACACTCTCTTCGCCGCTGGTTTCGCTGGGCGAGCCCTGTTCACCGCCGAGGAGGAAATCGGCCGGAGCTGGCAGCATGCGCTGGAGTACTTGCAGTCTCGGGACCTCTCCACCACGGCGTTGCTGGTCCTCGACACCAGTCCCTTCCCGGAACCAGCGGCGGTGGAAGAAGGGTGGGTCGTGCTGCGCAACCGGGACGCCAACGGAATCTTCAACGCCGATCTGGTGGCCCGCCTGCGCCAGGAGTGCCAACGCCTGGGCATCCCCTACCGGCTGAAGGACGAGTGGATCGAGGAAGAAAACCGTCGCCGGGAAGCCCGGGGCGAAGATCCCCTGAGCCTGGGCAGCACGGAGTTGGGTCGTCTCGTGGCGGGCTCCGAGGGCCGCATCACCGGCGCCACGGTCCAGATTCCCACCCTCGGCTACCACAGCAATCGCGAGAGCACCACGGCCCTGGCTCTGGATCATCTGATGGGGCTGCTGGGGGCCGTACTTCTGGAGGACGCCCGATGAGCCCCACAACGCGATCCACCGCACTACTGCTGGCCGTCGTCCTCCTGGCAGCGGCGGACCCCGGCATCGGCGCCCCCGCATCGGCCGACCCGGCGGCGGCCCGCGCCATGGCCATCGCCCAGGAGGTGGAACGTCTGGCCCGGGAGATGGATTTCTGGCCGGGTTACGCACCGCTGACCATCCCCCTGGCCATCTACACGGGTGAAGCCACCTACCTTTTCCGCCATCCGGCGCCGCCGGAAGGCTTCGATACCGTGGCGGAAGCTCCCCTCCCCCACGCCCGCTTGGCAGGCCGCCATCCCGTGATGACCGCCAACTCCAGCGCGGACCTGGGGGGTACCCCGACGGCGACCCTCCTCGCCGATGGGCCGCGAGGGGAGTTGCCCCCCCGGGCGCAGGCGGCGGTAGCCCTCCATGAGGCGTTCCACGTTTTCCAGCGGGAAAGGCACCCCCACTGGATCGGCAACGAGGGGGATCTCTTCCTCTACCCCTTCGAGGACGCTGACCTCCTGGCCTTGCGACGGGCGGAGACCGAAGGGTTCCGTCGCGCCCTGGCCGTCTCCACCCGGGCCGATTCCCTCTGTTGGACCCACCGCGCCCTGGAGGCCCGGGGGGCACGCTTCGACAGGATGGAGGAAGCCTTCCGCGCCTACGAACGGGGCAATGAGTGGAACGAGGGGCTGGCGCAATACATCCAGGAACTCGCCGCGGGCCACACCACGGTGGCAATCCCTCCGGAGGGGTTTGGTGCAACGCGACTGCGAGACCGGTTCTACACCACAGGCCCCGCCCTCGCCTTCCTGCTGGACCGCTTCCGCCCGGGGTGGAAGAAGGCCCTGGAGGCGGACGACGGGCGGTTCCTCGATGCCCTGCTGCGGGAAGCCGTCCAGACCGCCGCGGATCCTTCTGCCTGCGCCTTCTCCCCTGCGGAAACCGCCGCCTTCCAGGCCACCGCCCAACGGGACGCGGCGGCGATCCTGCAAACCCGTGCCCAGCACCAGACCGCTTTTGCCGCGCTTCCCGGGTGGCGCATCATCATCGAAGCCGCCCCGGGTCATCCCCTCTGGCCCCAGGGCTTCGATCCCCTGAACGTGGAACGGCTGGATGGTGGTTTGCTCCACACCCGCTTCCTCCGACTGGGCAACGATAGCGGCCGGTTCACCATGGTCGACGGGGAAGGCGCCGACCTGGAGGCCCTGACCACCCAGGCGGGGGAACATCCGCTTTTTCAGGGCATCCGGCGGGTGGAAATCGCTGGCCTTGCGAAGCCCACGGTGGACCAGAAGGATGGGACGGTGGCTCTCCAGGTACCGGGCCTGACGGCGGAGTTCACCGGGGCCTCCGTGCGGCAGGAGGGCGAGACGATCCATCTGGAACTCCCGGGGGATCGCCAGAGTTCCGACCCACCCCGCTGACCGCAGGAGAGCCGGGGCGCTCTGCGCGCCGAGGAGCGCCCCGCTGAAAAGGTCGAGAAGACGCATCTTCTTCGCAACTAATCCCCCCACTCTCCGTACCCTTAGCCAGCATTGCATCTACGTAGTGTCTATCTATCCTTGATAGCAGAGGACTTCCCTAAGCTATCGATGGACGACCTCTGTAAACATAGGAGATGAACTTCATGAAGAGCCTCTCTCGTATCCTCCTGCTAACCCTCGCGTGCCTCATGGCCGCGCAAACCCCGCTCCTCGCCCAAAGAGTCATCGACCCGCCGCCACGCTCCGAGAAACTGGACGCGTTGATCGCTGAGCGCGTCGCCAACGCGCAGCCGGTCGCTCTGGTTTCCCCGTTCTACTGCTTCGTCAGCCCGGTGGAGAGCGACCTCTTCATCACCAACGTCTTCCCCAGGCCCGTGGAGACCCACATCACCGCCCACAGTGCCGATGGCAGGCCCTTCTCTCTGGGCACTTTCACCATCCAACCCACCCAACCCCTGCGGATCGCGCTCTCCGAAGCGCTGGCGGAAGCCGGAGACG
>Ga0210063_1000426_pt1 | contig 13310 bp, 8 predicted proteins | sample Muzzi_PWA_D1_FD_185529 | JGI IMG/M metagenome (GOLD analysis project Ga0210063, IMG submission 185529) | Wetland microbial communities from San Francisco Bay, California, USA, that impact long-term carbon sequestration - Muzzi_PWA_D1 (SPAdes) | ecosystem: Environmental > Aquatic > Marine >... | reverse complement strand
CAGGACGAGACGATCCAGGCGGCGTTGAAGATCCTCGCCCAGGGGAAGAACCCCTTCCTGCTGGCGGAGGTGGGCGTGGGCAAGACGACCATGGCGCTGATCACCTTGGCCTGTCTGCGCCCGGAACACCGGCCCGAAATCGTCCGTCAGCTGGAGGCCCAGGGCTTCGAGGGAGCCCGGAAGCTCCCCACGGTGCGCCGTGCGCTTGTGGTTTGCCCTCCTCACCTTGTGGATACCTGGGAGGAGGAGATCGAGGCGGTTATGCCTCATGCCAGGGTGAAAGTGATCCGGGGAATCGGGGATCTCTCTTCATCTGATGAAGAAACCGCGGACATCTACCTGTTGAGTCGCGAGAAGGCCAAGCTCGGCCACGCCTTCGAGGGGCTGACCCGCTGCCCCCGGTGCCATCGCCCCGCCACGCACAGCGCAAAGCACAACGCCGCCCATCGGCGCCGCTGCCCGGCGCGGCTGTCTCGCCCCACCAACGCGGCGGCCCGGCTGCTGGAGGAACTGGCCACGCAGCTGGTGCCCTACGACCACGGCGATCTGGTGTTGCGCCACGCCTCCCGCCGGATGCTCTCCCGCTACCGTTCGCGGGAAGCCACGCCGTGCCCGCCGCACCGGCTGGAAGGAATGGTGGATCGCACCTTCGGGGTGCTCTGCGCCCAGGCCCACCAGGGCGACACGGGTTCCGTGGGCAACCTGGCGCATACCCTCTGCCACCTCAGCCAGGCCGCCCAGCGGGAGCTGCCCACCGCCCGGCGTGTCCGGGATTTCCTGCGGGACGAGGGCGAGCGCCTCACCGGGCCGGTGCGCGCCAAGCTGCGCCACTACCTGCAACGCCTCGGCGAAATCCCGGGGGTGCGCGACACGGTGGAACGGAGCCTCACCGAAGCCCTCCGCGTTCTGGCCAGCGGCGCCACCTGGAGCGAACCCACCCGCTGCAACGAGCCCCTCTTCGTTGCCAAGCCCAAGCCCCGGCGCGTCTCCCTGGCCCGCTACATCGCGAAATACCGGCGGCATTTCTTCGACCTCCTCATCATTGATGAAGCGCATGAATACTCCCACCTCGCCTCCGCCCAGGCCAAGGCGGCGCAGCGGTTGATGGCCCTGCCGGGGGTGCCGACGATCATCCTCACCGGCTCGCTGATGAACGGTTACGCCCGCTCCCTCTTCGCGTTGCTGTGGGCGCTCTCCCCGGCGTTCCGGGAGGAGTTCGCCCGCACGGACGAGGAGCGTTTCGTGGATAGGTACGGCTACCGGAAGCTCTTCGTGCCGGTGAAGGAGGGGGACGGCTGCGGACGCAGCGGCCCCCGGGGCACCTTCACGGATCGGGACTGCAAGGGCCGTATCCTGGGCGACGCGCCCGGGGTGCACTCCGGCCTGATCCTCCGGCACCTGCTCCCCGTTGGCCTCTTCGTCCACAAGGCCGATCTGGGGCAGAACCTCCCAGAGGTGACGGAGATCCCGGAGCCGGTTCTATTGAATGGAGACAGCTTGAACGGCGACAGCAACGCCGTCGATTTGTTGGACGAGTACCAGCGCCTCCAGACCGCCCTCATCGACCGCATCAAGCGGGACCGTTTCAGCCCCAAGCTCGCCGGTCGCCTGCTGGGCCAGCTGGTGGAGCTGCCCTCCTACCTCGACCGCGCCACCGACGACCAGCCCCGGATGGTCCTGGCCTATCCCGCGACGGAGGAGAACCCCGAAGGCGAAGTTATCGCCGTGGGCCGCCAGTTTCCCGCCAGCTGGGTCACCCCCAAGGAACGCCACCTCCTGGACACCCTCCGCCGCCACCTGGACGCCGGGGAAAAGACCCTGGTATTCCTGCGTCACACGGGTAGCGCCCACCTCCCCCGGCGCCTCCGCCGCCTCATCGCCGATGAGCTGAACGCCCGCTCCATCTGGCTCGACGCCGCGAAGGTCCCCACGGACAAGCGCAAGCGCTGGATCGAGCGCGAAGTCCTGGAACCAGAAATCCCCATCCTCCTGGTCAACCCCGTCGCGGTGCAGACCGGTCTCAACAATCTGACGGCCTTCAACAATGCCCTCTGGTACGAACTGGCCCACACGACCACCTACCGCCAAGCCAACGGGCGTATCGACCGCCTGGGCCAGACCCGGCCCGTCACCATCCATGTCCCCTACTACCTCGGCACCGGCCAGGAAACCCACTTCGACCTGGTGGCCCGGAAGGTGTCGGCGTCGTTGCAGGTGGAGGGCCTGGACGTGCGGGCGGCGTTGGAGGCGGCGGGGGCGGGTGGGGAAGGGGATGGGGCTGTGGCGGTGGCGCAGTCGTTGGGGGAGGCGATGTACCGGGCGCTAGTGGGGTGAGGGGAAATCCAACACCCTGCGGTACACTCGCAGCCACGCAATCAAGGCAAGGATACCCCGCAGAAAGGACCCGCCCATGACCCGGCCCATCCGCTGGCTTCACATCTCGGATCTCCACTTCCGGGACTCCCCGGAGCATCATTGGTGGACGATCCGCCAGGACTTCTGCGCCAGCGTTGAGAAGTGGGTGGAGCGCCTTGGTCCGCCGGATCTGCTGCTGATCACGGGGGACCTAAGCTTTCAGGGTGCAGGGGAGGAGTTCGGTACCTTCGATACTTTTCTAGATGACCTCTTGGGGTGTCTGGGGAATGCTCCAATCCTGCTACCGATCCCCGGGAATCATGATGTGCAGCGACCGAAGAAACACCACCTCTACAGCTTTCTGGAGGGCGCTGGGGATCAAGCGAAACCAACCCTCGACAAGCCACTCTGGGACGATCAGGATCCAAGCGACATCGCCCCCCTCTTCGAGGAATACACCGCCTGGTTCAACCGCCGGATCCTTCCTGGCCTTGAGGATTCCACCAAGCTTCACCGCTCCCACTTCCCCGGCGACTACTGCGCACGGATCGAAATCGAAGATTCGTTTCCGCTATGCGTCGTAGGACTGAATTCCACCTGGCAGCAGTACAAGGAAGGTGACTTCGAACGGCGGCTCCACTTGCCGGAGCAGCAGTTCCAGGCAGCCTTGCCCAAGGTGAAGGGTAACCCCCTCGCCGTTTTTGACGACCACGCGCGGGCGCTGTTGCTGATGCATCACCCCCCCGGATGGCTATCGTCGAAGGGGCTGAAGGTCTTCGAAGAGTCGATCTATCGGGCAGATCGCTTCGACCTGGTTTTCCATGGTCACCTTCACGAGAACCGCAGCCAATTCATCTCCCGCGGTGGTGGCCCGGGACATTTGCAGTTTCAAGCGCGGTCGCTCTGTGGGATTGAAGAGTACGGCGAGGGCCTGGACCGCCAGGCGTTCGGCTACGCCTGGGGAGATATCTCAGAAAAGGGCGAAGTGCGGGTGTGGCCGCTGCGCTGGGTGCAGCGGGAAGATGGCAGAGGCGCTTTCTCCCATGACGATAGGTTCGACGAAATTGAGTTCCCCGGCCTCCCCACCGGCAGCAGGCTCCGCGGACCACGGGAGACCACGGAGCCCACCCCACCCCCGGACCCCCAGCCTGACTTCCAGCGGTACCTGGCAGCCCTGGAGTCGGACACGTCCTCCATCGATATTCGCGGCATCTTCACGGAAGCGAGCAAGGGTGTGGTGCGCCAGCCCATCGAACGGCTGTACACGCCGCTCCGGAGCCATGGGGATCTGCTGGAGGGATTTGAGGGGCTGGAATTGGAGGAGGGGGCGGCGCTTCCTGCGGCTCTCGCGCGGGGCCGCAATCTGCATGGCCTGGGCCGGGGTTCGGAGGAGCTATCGCGGCTCCTGCCCCGGTATCCTCGGCTGCTGATCGAGGGCCAACCGGGGGCGGGAAAGACGACCTTCCTGCACCTGGTGGCGTGCATGCTGGCTCGGGATCAGCTGGGCCACGCCTTGCCCCATGGGGCCGAGGGAAAATCGTCGTGGAGTCATCACGTCCTGGGGCTTGAAGACGCCCCGCCAGTACCAATCCTGATCAAGCTTTCTGATCTGCCGGAGTTGCTGGCGCGGAAGAAACCGGGCCAGCGGGACGACCGGAACCGGCTGCTGGACTTCCTGGCGGAGAGTTCCAAGCTGAACGATTTCGGGGTCTCGCGGCTTCAGTGGAAGAAGCTTTTGGAATCGGGGGGTGCGCTGCTGCTGCTGGACGCCCTGGACGAGGTGGCGGATTCGGGGATGCGGGGGCGGCTGTTCAAGATCTTCGAGGACGCGACGCGTCACTGGCCGGGTCCGATGGTGGTGGCGAGCCGTCCGATCCAGACGGCGCGGATGCGGGAGCTGGGTTTCCACACGGCGACGGTGGAGCCGTTCCGGGATCGGGAGATCCGGACCTTCCTGGATCACTGGGTGGCGGCGCTGCACAGCGCGGAGGACGCCGGTGCTCTGGACCGCGCCGGTGCCGACTATCGGCAAGCATTGGAGTCAGCGATCATCGATCACCCCGGGGTGCGGCGTCTGGCGAGCAACCCGGTGATGTTGACGTGCCTGTGTGTGGTGCATTTCAACGAAGGGGGCCGGTTGCCGGATGGACGGAACCGTGTGTACCACGCGGTGCTGCGGTGGCTGATCGTGGCGCGTTCGGAGAAGCGCAAGGCGACGGAATGCCCGGATCACTTCGTGTGGAACGCCCTGGCTCGGCTGGCGCTGGCGATGCTGACCGCGCCCGGTGGGAAACGCTCCGTGTTCGACTTGCAGGAGGCGGCGGATGCGGTGGAGTCCTCGATCGCGCGGCAGTTCCCGGACGACTCGGCTACGGAACGGGCGCAGCGCGCTCGGCGTTGGCTACGGTTTGAATGCGCGGGCAGTGGGATTCTGGAGGAACTGCCGCAGAGCCGCCTTCGTTTCTGGCATCTGACGTTCCAGGAGTACCTGGCGGCTTTGCAGCTGGCCTGGTACCGAGATGGAGAGGATGGGGAGGAGAATTGGTGGCCGCTGCTGAAGGGTCACCTGGACGACAGCCAATGGCGCGAGACGGTGGAACTGCTGCCCGGTTGCCTTCTGGACAAAGGCGGAGAGAGTCGGGTTGATCTCCTGCTGACGCGCGTCCTGAAGTCGCGCGGTACCGACGATGGCCTGGAGGGTGACGCGCGAGTGGTGGGGGTCCTGGGGCGGATGCTTGAACCGCTGAAAGTGCTGGGTTACACGGCACCAAAAGAGATCCTGGAACCTTTCGAGAAGGCTCGGGAGTCTGTGATGCCGATCTTCGAGTTGGCGGGCGCGGTGCAGGTACCGGTGGAGGTTCGCATCAAGGCAGCGGAGGCATTGGGTTCGGGAGGCGACCCCCGTTTGCGGGATGTGGACGCGAACTTCCTGGCGGTTCCGGGCACCACCATCCGCCTGGGTCGGTATCCGGTGACGGTGGAAGAGTTCGAGAAGTTTCGGGCGAACCGTGGCTACGAGACGGCGGAGTTGTGGCTCCCGGAAGGTTGGTCCCGACGGGAGCAGGAGGGTTGGGAGGAGCCGGATGAATGGACCGAGCAACGCCTGCACCCAAATCGACCGGTGACTGGTGTTTCGTGGTTTGAGGCTGTGGCGTACTGCCGTTGGTTGAGCCAGCAGCGGAATTGCGAGATCCGTTTGCCGACCGAAGAGGAGTGGCAGGCCGCCGCGAAACCGGATGATCGCGAATATCCATGGGGCGATGAGGAGCCGGACGCAGAACGGGCGAACTTCTCGTCGAACGTCAAGGCTCCAACTCCGGTGGGAATCTACCCAAGCGGTGCAGGGAAGTTTGGGCATCTGGACCTGGGTGGCAATGTCTGGGAATGGTGCTCCGATCTGGTCGATGCGAGTGAAGAGATTCGCAAAATGTATGGAGTAGACGACAAGGAACCGTTCCGCGCTCAGCGGGGCGGCGGCTGGCGCACCCCGGCCCTGAGCCTGCAATCCGCCTTCCGGAGCAGGAACCCTGCCTGGTTCCGGGACGACTACCTCGGTTTCCGTGTGTCGTCCGTTTCCTCGAGCACGTGACTTTTGTTCTTTGTTTTCTTGGGTTTGTCTTGTTTCTGGGCAGGTCCAGGGGCGCAGCCCCTGGTCGCTCCGAAATGACAAACTTCGACATTTTTGTCATTTTTTGTAGGAATTTGTCAGTTTTTGGTAGGCGCTTGTCAGAGTTTGTCAGAATCTGTCTGACACTTTTGTCAAACCGGGTTACAAACCCGTCGGAAATGTCAGCAAGCCCCGACAAGAAGCGACAGATCGTTCCAATTTGTCAATGTCCCCTTGCAGCACCAACTCCATGACCCGCGCTTGCATGCGCTGCAAGAATTTGGAGGTGGGGCGGATTCCCGCTTGCGTCACTCGATAGCCCAGGTAGGTGAACGGTGCCGTGGTGCGCCGGACCGCGGCGTTGGGCCGCTTCAGGCGGAGGTGGCGGTGCTCCCTCAGCCACTCCTGGATCTGGCCCCGGGCTTCCTCCAGGCGGCTGGCGGAGTCTGCGAACAGGGCCAGGTCGTCCATGTAGCGCTGGTAGGCGGGAATCTTCAGTTCCCGCTTGATGAAGTGATCCACGCCACTAAGGTAGTGGTTTCCCCACCATTGGCTGGTCAGGTTGCCAATGGGCAGGCCACAGCCCGGCGGCGGGAAGCCTGGCGGTAGCCCCAGAAACTCCGCCACCCTGGGGCGTTGGTAAATGCCATCCCCGCTCTCCGCGATGCGCGCCAGAAGCCGCAGAAGATCCTGGTCCTTGATCTGCCGCCCCATCAACTCCAGCAGAATTTCCCGGTCGATGCTCAGGAAGTAGTGGCGGATGTCCAGCAGCAGAACGTGGCGAAACCGCCGCAGCGCCGATAGGAAATGAACAATGGCCCGATGGGAGCCGCGCCCCGGCAGGCACGCGAAGGTGGTGTCGATCAGGCTTCGGTCCAGCCGGGGCGCGAGGACCCGGTGCACCGCGTGGTGCACCACCCGGTCCCGCACCGGCGCCGCCGAAATCAGCCGCCGCTTGGGCTCTTGAATCCCCACCAGGCGAAACTCCCCTGGCGTGTACGTCCCCCGGATCAATGCGCGACGCAGCCGAAAGACCTGGCGTTGGGCATCGACCTCGAACTCCCGCACCGAGGGCCGACGGCGCTTCCCCTGGCGGAAATCGCGCCAACCGCGCCACAGATTGCGAACCGAAACGATCTCCGGGAAAAGCCCGCCGAGCCGTCTCAAGGGAGACTCCGCGGGGAAGGGGAAAGCGAAGGGGAAAGGCCAGCCCGGACGCTCGATCCCAGGGGATCTACGGGAACGGGCTGGCAGATGAGCTTCGGTGCCCTGGTGGCACCCGGGAACCCCCTGCACGACGGACTCGCGGCGTGTTCGAGGAAACGGACGACACACGGAAACCGAGGTTGTCGTTCCGGTTCCTGGCAGGGTTCCTGTTCCGGATGGCGGATTGCAGGTTCTGGGCCGGGGTGTGCCAGCCGCCGCCCCGGCCAATCCTTATTCTTCAGCGTCAGCGGTTTCGGGGGTACCCGAGGGCAGCGTATCACCCGGCGAGTTTCTTTCGCCAACCGCCGATCTGGCGCCCGATGAGATCCATCTGTTCGGCGAGATCCAGGAAGACGTCCTCTTCCACAACACCCATTTCCGCCGCCAGCTCCAGGTGGCTCCGCAGGGTGCAGAGTTCCATGTCCGCGGCCTCCAGGTGTTCCCCACGGTGGAACCCATGAACGGCCAGGCTGACCTGGTCCAGGAGCCGCAAGGCACCGCTCGTCAGGCGCCGACAGGGAGGCCACTCCGCCTCCGCGCCCCCGCACTCGGCGAGCAGCATTGCGCAAAGGGCGAAGGTGTCCTGGTAGAGCGGGGAGCGCCGCATCAGGCATCGCCCAACTGGCTGCGCACGCTCCCGCCTCGACCAAAGCGGCTGGAGGGGGTCTTGCGCGAACGTTTCTCGTGGGTCGCCACCAGGCCGCCGATCTTGGGGATCAGTTCCTGCTCCATGCGCTCGGCGAGCCCCGCCGTCTCGGGCCGCTGTCCTTCCTTCAAAAGGATCTCCACCAGCGCCGAGGCCACCCCGTCCCGGGCCTCGTGGAAGCGGCGGGCTTTTTCCTGGGGGTGGAACGAGTGACAACCACGGGCCACCAGCACCAGGGCGTCGTACAGCAGGGCACAGCCGCGAGCTTCCTCGCCGAGGCTTTGCTGCAAGGCGTGGAAGACCTCCGCGCCCGCCTGGAACGCCTCCAGGTCCCGCACCGAGTACTGCCGCTTCCTCTCTTTCGCGGCGGTCGCCTTGGTCGCCGGTTCCAGCGCCGCGGTGACCGTCTCCCGGGCCGCATCGAGCCGCTCCGCCACGGCCTCCCGCTGCCCTTCGGTGAACGTCAGATCCGCATTCGCGACCCGCCACTGGCCACCAACCTTCGTGGCCTTCAACCGCCCGTGCTTGATCAGGTAGCGCACCTGGCGCTCGCTCTTGCCGAGCAGCGTCGCCGCTTCTTTCAGGGAGATTTCCATAGGGCTAAAGTGACAACTTGTCAGAGTTTGTCGACGTTTGTCAGAGTTTGTCAGAATGTGTCGGAGTTTGTCAGACAAATTCTGACAGATTTGTCAGAATTTGTCATTTTGAACGACCAGGGGCTGCGCCCCTGGACCTGCCCCGAAACAAGGCAAGCCCAAGAAAACAAAGGACAAAGGTCAAGTGCTCGAGGAAACGGACGACACACGGAAACCGAGGTCGCCGCTCCGGCCCCCGGCAGGGTACCTGAGCCGGACGGCGGACCGCAGGCTCCGGGCCGGGGCGAGCCAGCCGCCGCCCCGCATGACACGCTCCTCCACTCCCGCAAACGGAATCACCGGATTCCGCGGGGCATGTTTCTCGTAAGCCGCCGGATCCCAACCATCCAGACACCACTCCCACACGTTCCCCGCAAGGTCCAGGTGGCCGAAAGGTCCCTTACCCGCGGGGTAGGATCCCACCGCAGCCGGCTGTTTCGCGCCGAAGCAAGCCAGCTCCGAATTCGGCTCCGGCTTGTCACCCCATGGATACTTCCGACCGTCACTGCTACGAGCCGCGTACTCCCACTGCGCCTCCGTTGGCAGCTCAACGCTGCGCCCCGCTACTCTCGAAAGCCACTGGCAAAAGGCACGCGAGTCCTCCCAGCTCACACCCACCACCGGCTGATCCGGTGACGAGTACTGACGAGCACGCCATTTGCTGGGCTCCTTCACCGCCGAACCTGCTTTCTTCAGCGCTTCCAGGTAGACGCCGTACTGACGGTTCGTTACCGGCGTCTCACCAAGCCAGAAGCCCCTCAGCTCCACGGGGTGGGGAGGCTTCGCCTCTTCCTGGAAACCACCAGCACCCATCTCGAATCGGCCTTCTGGTACCCACAACAAGCGCATCCCCGTCGTAGGCTCTTCGAAGATCTTCGCCCCCGTGCGCGGCACCTCCACCGGAGACGCAGGGGAAACCACTTCAACCTGCGACCGCGAACCACCCATCGCGACTTCCAGCTCGGCCAAAGGAATCGCTTTGCGCGCGTCCAGCCACTCTGGTACCAGCTCCGTCTTGGGCCGACGAAGCCTACCTTCCCCTTGCAAGATGAGGCCAAGACAGGGGCGTTCCGATTCCGCCAGAAGCTCCAGCAGGCCCCGCTGAGGCTCTGCCTCCCAAGTCCGCTCGCCACCTACAGGCCAAAGCACGACCGCCGCCTGCGTATGCCGAACGAGCGCTTGCAGTTTCTCTCCACCCTCACCGGCGTAGCGCAAGATGCGGAAGTCGTGGCGACACAATTCCGCCTCCACTGCCGCCGCTGTGCCCTCCGCCCCTGCGCTATGCAGCAGGCCCAGGTCAAACTCCCAGCGCCGCGACGCCTCGCTCCGCTCGCTCTCCAACACGATCTGCTCCGCCCGCGCCTTCACATGGTCGTGGGGGCTCGTCATCAACTCCCGACACAGCGCCACCAGACGCTCGTTCCGGCGGCCCCGAACCAACCGTAGGATGGCAGCTTGACGATCCGGATCCTTTTCCTTGGCCAGCACCTCCAGGAAGGGCTTGATCTCGACCTCCACCGCCTCCTCAAGGCACTCGCCCAAAAGATCCGTGCGCCGCACTAGCAGATCCGAAGCCAGAAGCCGCTTCATCAACGGAACGAACACTTGCCCACCAGGGATCCCCACCAGCAACAGCAGAACCTCTCGCCAAGCCCCCGCTTCCCCGTCTCGCCCCGCCCCCGGCGCCTGCTCTTCCAGGCCCTGGCAAAGCTCGTCGAAGAGTTCGCCCCCCTCGCTCGCAAGGTGCAACGCCGCCAGATATTCCTGGATCGCCAGGTGCACGAAGCCGAACCCTTCAGGGAAGGCCGTCAGCACCCCCGTCTCTTTCCACAGCCAGCGGAAAACATCGAAGGCGTCTTCCTCCCGCCCAAGCTCCTTCAACCGGCGACCCACGATCAGAACGAACTCCTCCTCCCGCAGGTCGTACTGCCGACCCTTCCGGTGCATCCGATACGCCAACGGCCGCAGCACCGCCAGCGCCGTACCCACTTCCAGGACCCGCGGTTGCTCACGCTCCACCTCGCTCCATTTGCTCAGCAGAATCTCAAGGCACTTCGCGAAGAAATCCACCCGATGCCGGGGCATCTCGTGCCCTTTGTAGACAACGATGCACAACAGCGTCAGCAGCAACGGAGAACTGGCCAGCTTCAACCGTTCACTGGTCGGGGACTCGTCGGCCAACACCTTCAGCAAGTGCGCCTGGGCTTTACGCAAACCTGGCGCCTTGTCCGCCTTCTCCTCCCGTTCCACCGCGCTGAACCACTGCTTCACCAGACGCTGGATCTCTTCGTCGTTCAGCGGTTGGACCACCACCTGGCGGAACTGGTGTTCCAGCTCAATCCCGCCGTACCCCGAACGCCGACAGGAAATCACCGCACGAACGCCAGGGCCAGCCTCATCCAGCCGTCGATTCAGGAACCGACACAACTCCCGCCGCAGATCGTCGTCCGCCATCTCGTCAAGCCCGTCCAACAGCAGTAGCAACTTGCCGTGCCCCAGCAACTGGCTCGCGGTCGCTGGATCCAGCTTCCCGCTGCTCTCCGCCGCCAGCCCGTCCCGAAGCAGCGGCTCCAGGTCGTTGCCCAACTCCTCGACCGACTTGATCTGCCGCAACCGCAGGAACACCGGGATCGTGTCCGCGTCCAATCCCAGCCGCTGAAGGCCCTCCTGCTCCGCCAGGCATTGGAATACCAGCTTCCGCAGCGCCGTCGTCTTCCCCGCCCCAGGCTCCCCGAAAATCGCCACATGGGGTCCACCGGGAAGTGGACGGGAGAAGATCTCGTCCAGCCCAAAACGACCATCGTCACCCTCTTCCGCCGCCATCGACCGCAGCTCCAGGTCTTCAACCCCATCGCCCTTCCCGTGCCACTCCCGGGTCTCGGAACGCATCCCTAGCGGTACGTAGACCGTCTGCAAGGGCAGTTGCACATCCCCCGCACCGACACCCAGCAGGCGCAGGCCCTGGTAACTCTTCAGCGCCCAGTCGCAGTAGTCCTTTAGATGGGTGGGTGGTTCAAGAGCGATTGGAGCAAGCGGCTCCGGTTCTGGGAGAGGCGCTTCCTTCTTCTCCGGCTTCAGAATCCAAGCGGCAACGATCGCGCCAGCTGCAGCGATAAGGCCCCCAATAATGGCTTCCATAATTTCGTGAGTTTAGCCGATCTATGCCGTACGGTGGGAGAAGCACACTGACTCCTTTGCTGGGCGATTTCTCGTCCCTTCTATCCAACCCACCTTCCGCCTCAAATAACCCCCACCCCCCGTCTCCCCACCAGGGCTTCCCGTGGCGCCCCTTCCTGTCTCGGCCCCTCTCGCGGCCCGTTTCCGCCCTGCCCGTCACCATGCAGCGTAGCCCGGACGCGGTGCGCTCCCAAGGCGACCCCGCCTGCGGCGAGGTGTCTCTCCCTCCGGTCGAGCCAGCCTTGGGGCGCCCCGCTTCCCCGGGCTCTCTCTCGCTGCATGACGAGCAGAACCAAAACGAACCCCGGAGGAACCCCCATGCAGCAGCCCGCCACTAGAGCCTGGTACATCGACTACCAGCCCACCTACAACGGCACCTTCGGTGCCGATCCCTACCAGGAACGATCCCGATTTGAACCGGAAAACCAGGAGGACATCCTCCGGATCTCCCTCCGGAAGATCGACGGCCACTGGCACGTCATCGCCACCGAACCCGGCCATGCCGAGCACGTCCACCAGGACGCCTTCCGCTTCTTCGAAGACGCCCGCCACCTCCGCGACGCCATCCGGCGTGGCACCGACAATGGCGAACAACTCAACCTCCGCCACTGGGACACCCGGGCGCTGTAAGGGAGAACAGGATGAATACCCAATCCAAAACCATCACCCTCACCGGGACCGTCGTCGATATCGACATCCGGACCACCCGGCCCAGGACCCGCACCACGCTGCGCTACAACAGGCTCGCCGACAGGCGGGTGCCCACCGAGGTCACCCCCCGGGAACGGGACTACGCCGTCCTCAAGATCAAGAGCCGACGCACCGGTGTCATCCACCGCTGCATCGCCTGGGAGGTGCAGGAACTCTCCCAACGCCCCATCCGTTGGGCCAACCCCGGCGACCAGGTCGAGATTACCGGCACCCCGGAGGTCATCACCCTGGAGGGGAAGGACGGCCAGCCCTTCGACCTCCACCAGATCGTCCTCACCGGCTACAAGGTGCTGCGCAAGCAGCCCCGGCAGCAGGTCGCGTGATGCGAGGCGTCACCCTCCTGATCCTCGGCGCCTTCCTGGCCCACGGCCTGGCCCTGGGGGAGCTGTTCTCTCTCCTGGAGGGCCTGGGCCTGCCGCCCGCCCTCCGCGCCGCCCTCGGCTGGGGCCGCGCCGCCGCCACCGCCGCGGTCTTGAGTTTCAGCAGCGCTTCCCTGGCGAAACAGCTGGTGCAACGTTCCAGGGGTGGAACTTTGCCGGTGTTTCTCTGGATCACTGAGAGCGTCCTGCTGGTGATCCTCATTGCACCGTTGCTGGTATTCCAGCTGCGGCGTTCCCCTCTGATCGAGGTCATCTCCACCCCCGCAGGCCAGTGGCTGGTGTGCGTGGCGGCGGTGCTGGCCATCGAGATCAGCGTGGCCGGTGGAATGTTCTGCCAGGTGCAACAAGCGGCAGAGATCCCGGGACCGGACGATGAAACCCAGGTGCAACGGGCGTTGCAGGAGGCGCTGTGGCAACGGGCGGAAATGGCCGCCAGGGCGACATCGGGTGAAACGGTGAAACCCGGTGAAACGGGTGAAACGGGTGAAACGGGTGAAACGGTGAAACCCGCTGAAACTGTGAAACCCGCTGCAACCGTGAAACGCCATCGAGCACCGGCGGACACCTACCGCCAGATTCTCACCCTTCTTCGA
>Ga0210063_1000425_pt1 | contig 13387 bp, 8 predicted proteins | sample Muzzi_PWA_D1_FD_185529 | JGI IMG/M metagenome (GOLD analysis project Ga0210063, IMG submission 185529) | Wetland microbial communities from San Francisco Bay, California, USA, that impact long-term carbon sequestration - Muzzi_PWA_D1 (SPAdes) | ecosystem: Environmental > Aquatic > Marine >... | reverse complement strand
GTCTGCGGTCGTCTGGGGCGCGGTCTCCGCCGCGACTTTCTGCTCGGCCTCGGAGCTCCCCGTGGCTTCGGTGCCAGCCATTGCGGACTCCACAGCAAGATTAGGAAGGATGGCCAGAAGACCCCCCAACACAAGAACCGTGACCATTATCCTGGCGAATTGTTCCATGGCGCCCTCCGTTTTTCTAGTTGACAAAATATGTTAATGTTGCCATATTCTAAATGCAAAATTGGCGGCTGTCAATATTAGGGCATAGCGTGGATCTTTATGACCGCATCATGCCACGATTCGTCCGGAGAGAGCGTCCCCGGAACCGATCGATCTGTGCCTGGTATTTTTCATAGTAGGGTCGAGCCCTTGATCGCCGAAGACGTCCTTCCACGGGTCGCCCGCCTGAATCCACGCGAGCACCCGCGACTTTCCCAACTCCTCAGCGCCAAGAACTGGGACCAGAGGGCTTGCGCAGCGCTCCCACCTCGCCAGGAAGACTTCTCCTCCGAAGGAGAGCCCCTGCGCCGCCCGGGAGGTCCGCGAAGCTCTCCTTGTAGTTTGTCGCTTCAAATTTTTCTAGATCGGCATCCACTCTCACCCCAACCACCGCACCCCCACCAACGCCAGATCATCCCCTCGGGGACGGCCCCCCAGAAACCCATCCATGTCATTCCGACAGGCGGCCAGCAGTTGCGGCAGGGGCAGGGTGGCGTGGCGGCGGAGGGTGGCGCCGGCGCGACCGATGCCGTACTCGTCCAGGCCCTCCGCATCGGCGGCGGCTTCGGTGAGGCCGTCGGTGTAGAGGAGAAGCGTGTCCCCCGGGGCCAAGGTGAGTTTGCGGGTGGCGCGAGCGCAGTAGGTGGAGTCGGGGAAGAGGCCCAGGGGCAGGCCCGAGGCTTCCACCGGGCGGACGCCGCGGCGGTCGGCGAGGAGGGGGCGGGGGTGCCCGGCGTTGGCCAGTTCCACGATCCCTTCCCGCGGTGAGCTACTTCCCCGGGAGGCATATGCAGCAAAATGGGGCGGACCGCCGCGCTATACTGTGAATCTTGTGAAATGGAATAATTCTTTACAAAGGAAGGTCTGTATAGTGAGCCTTGGCTCCTCGTATTATAGGCCCGAGAAAAAACTACGCATTGAGATGAATTCATTGTCCCAGAAATGAGCCCAGTGGGAACCTCATAAGTGACCGTACGCAAGAAGTTTCCACGGAATTTTTATTGCAAAGGACTGCTAAATGGAAGATCCTGAGACCGATCCCGGTCACTCACAACAGCGCCCTTCCTCTGATAAAGCGACAATCTTCATAGCCATAGCAACATTGCTCATAGCTTCTATTGAAGTATGGCAATTATGCGAATTCCGGAGGTCTGTCAGGAGCGCAGAGAAATCGACCTTGAGTGCTTCTGAGGCAACTCAACAGGCGCTTGATTTATTTCAGGCAGCACTCATGAAACCACCCCGAGTGGTCGCTGTTTATTTTAATAATGCAGACATTTCTTTTGATGCGCAGGGTCGCTGCAAGCTCCGGAAAGTCCGCCAAAGCAATAAGCGTCTTGAAGTTGAACTGGCAAATGAAGGGAGTATGGCTATTAGCGCTGGCCTGATGATTAGCGGAGTTTATGTCGGTAGGCAGATCGGGTGTCTGCAACCGCCGCCCCAGATTCTACAACCGGGAGCTGTAGGTAGCTTTTTGATCGATTTGAGTCGATGCAAGGTCGATATCAGTGGCGATGTCAACATCCGAATAATGCCGCAGATGAAGGGACAAGATGTATAGCATGGGGCTAAGGTTTACGATTTTGGGGATAATCTTTGGCCTTTTGGTCTTTTCTGGCGATAAGGCAGGAGCTAGTGACCGTGTGGTACTGAATTATGATCTTCTGCTTGGGTCAATGTATGACTACGAGGCTCGATATGAAGGGCTGAGTAGCCGCTATTCGCGAGGGCATAGTGCGGAGGATTTCGAGCCGAATAATAACATACAAGAAATTATACATGACCTTGAAGAGTTGTCAGAAAAAGAGTTTGGTCCAGGTTTCATCAAGGCTAGGCCCATGTTTATAGTTCTCCCCTCCAGAGAAGAAATTTCAGAACACTTCCGAGAGCAGGAATATGATGAAGAAAACGAGGACGTAAATAGTAGCACCCGAGATACCTTTCTGGCAGATGCCTTTGTTATATATAGATCATTAGTCAAGGCAGATAAGGGAAAAACTATTTCGTATTTTTTTCGTTATTCACTTGTCCAGGGTGAAAACCAGAATAATTGGGGTCAGTTAGCAAATCTGATCATCAGCGGAGCAATTGATCAGAAGGCGTCGGAGGACGCCACACTGGTAACATTAGAGAATCTTGAATCTTTAGTTCGTCTAGTACGATTCGGATGGCACAGAGCAGGATCTAATCCCTGGCTCAAGAATCATGCCATCTTTTCTGAAGAAGATGTTGAGTATCGTATGTTCTTTGCGCCCCAGGCTGGTAGGGTGCTCAAGTTTGTCGGGGGGTTGACGGATGCTTCAGAAGAGCTGCGTGGGTACACTGTATATTTGGACAGCAACGGTACGATAGACAGTTTTCAGCCTCTCGCTTCTCAGAAGGTTGCATTCAGGTCTGCCGTTGAAGCCATGCACAGCAGTGAGGCTGAGATTTCTCTGCGGCTAGATCTTTCTTGTTTTGGGTGTTCTGAAAAAGATGATTTACTCGAGATTGAACGCGAAGTTGATATCAGGGCAGTCAGTGTCGTGTCAGGAGATGGTGCTTTTCGTGAGTGGACTCTGAATGCATTAGCCTTTGGATGGGTGGATGATGATCTCGAGATTAATGGGAGAATTGGAATCGATAGCCTTCTCGGCAGCGGTATAGGTGTCCGGATCAAACCTGCGCTCGTGAGTATTATCGATGTACGAACTTGGACCTTGGTGAATGACATAGTTCTGTTTTTTGAAGATTTCCCGGAGATGTCGGATGCGGTGGGGTTTGCTATAGATTTGCCAGTACTCCGGCGAGGTAGTGCACAAGGCTTAATATCGCAGGACTTCTTACAACATTTTCTTCTGGTCGATACCAATGATTCTGTTCCTTTGCTACTGTGCGATCTTGGTAAGATGGGCCCATTTTTCAGAGCCTTGAATGAGTACGGGTATGATGCGAAAGTTGACCTGATTTGGCGTGAGGACAGCGCGCGCCGAGGACGGTCGCGTGAGCGCTGGCAGGCCGCCAAAAGAGATTTACTACATGGCATAGCTAAGGATCTCAGGTCGAGCTCAGGAAATATTCTTAATATTTCGATTCAAGAATCACTGGCAGAGAACGAGCCAGATTTTGTTAATGCGATACAGAATAGGGCCGCAATTGAGCTGCGGATCCATCCAGAGCCAAGAGTCGATCGATTTTCTGGGTATGTTGATATACTAAGGCCAGTGAGGGGTTTTGGCTGGCGAGCAGCCAGCGAATCAATGACCCAACGGCTTTGCGGTTCTTGTAGGCAGTGAAGAAGACAGCGTCTCGATGGAAACTCAATGATCGCCTCTTTTTGGGCAAAAAGTGCGCTTGCATTTGGACGGCTATCATTCATTGAGTAGCCGAGGAGATCGTTACCAAGAACGGATTCGCAGCGGATGCGCCCGCCCTGTCTAGTTGCGATGGGTCTTACGGGCAAATGGTGGATCGTCGAGAATTCATGTTCAGACCGCTCAAAGATTCACCCCAACCACCGCACCCCCACCAAAGCCAGATCATCCCCTCGGGGACGGCCCCCCAGAAAGCCATCCATGTCATCCCGACAGGCGGCCAGCAGCTGCGGCAGGGGTAGCGTGGCGTGGCGGCGAAGGGTGGCGCCGGCGCGACCGATGCCGTATTCGTCCAGGCCCTCCGCGTCGGCGGCGGCTTCGGTGAGGCCGTCGGTGTAGAGGAGGAGGGTGTCCCCCGGAGCCAGGTGCAGGGTGCGGGTGGCGCGGGCGCAGTAGGTGGAGTCGGGGAAGAGGCCCAGGGGCAGGCCCGAGGCTTCCACCGGGCGGACGCCGCGGCGGTCGGCGAGGAGGGGGCGGGGATGCCCGGCGTTGGCCAGTTCTACGATGCCTTCCCGGCGCAAGCGTAGGGCCAGCAGGGTGGCGTAGCTGGCGGCGGCGGTGGCCGTGGCGAAGAGGCTATTGGCGCGGGTCAGCAGGTCGCCGACGGTGATCTCCGGCACTGCCAGGGCGCGGAAGAGGGCGTGGAGGTGGGCCTGGAGGAGGGACGCCGCCAGACCCTTGCCCACCACGTCCCCCAGGATCAGGTGGGTGCACGCTTCTGGGGCGGAGTCCGGGCAGGTGGCGGCCAGGATGTCGATGTGATCCCCCGAAAGGGTGCCCAGGGGCTCCCACAACCAGGAGATCTCCCAGCCGTGAACGGCCAGGTCGTTGGCGGGCAAGAGCGCCCGCTGCACCCCCACCGCCCGGCCCAGATCCGCTTCCAGATCCCGGCGCTCCTGATCCGACAGGCATTCCAGGCAGACGGAAATGAGATCCCGGCAGACCTTGGAGTTCGGGTCCAGGTGGGCGCCGCAGACGATGCAGCAGGGGTTGGCCCGCGGGGCCTCGGCGACCGAGGCGGTCACATCGGGAGGGCTCATTTCCCCGCCTTTTTCAGCAAGGCGATCTGCCCGGCGTGGTAGCTGTTGTGTTGCAGGGTGCCCAGCAGCAGGCCCCGCACCGTGGGGTCGGAACCGGGTACGGCGTCGTCCAGGCGGGCGTCGTCCAGCCCCCGGACGGTGCGGTAGAGATCCCGGTGCTGGGCCTCAAGCTCCGCGAGGGCCGCTTGCCACGCCGCCGGGGAGGGATCGGTCACCGGGGGCCAGTCTTGCTCCTGGGTAACCTCGGGGGTCTCGCCGCGGATGCGCCGGGCGGCGATGCCGTTCCAGGCGGCCAGGTGGTGGACGATCTCCCACAGGGTCTTGCCCGTCGGTAGCAGCCGCCGGTGGGCGGTGTCGGCATCGACATCCTCCAGCACCTCGTGCAACGCCGGGCCGTGCCAGGCGCCGCCATAGAACCCCCGCTCCAGCTGGTCGGCGAGATAATCGACGGCTTTCGGGGTTTCGGGGGCGAGGCTGGGGGATGGGCTCATGGCGGGCTCCTTCGGTTGGGGAAGTTGCAGTATAGCGGTTCGACCTCCCCTCGACGAGACGCGGGGGCGCGCCGCGTCCCGTTACAGGTCCATCAGCGCCTCGATCTCGGGATCGATGCGCGGCGCCTTGGAGGCGAAGGAGATGCCGAAGAAGAGGGCCAGGGAGACGATCAGGGCCAAGGTGCCCCCGTGCACGCCGCCGGGGATGGCCAGGTCGAAGATCTCGATGCCAAAGTTCAGCACCAGGCTCGAGGCGATGGCCACGTTGGCGGCCAGGGGGGTGGCCCGCTTCCAGTTGAGGCCGATGGCCACGGCGGGCACCAGGGCGGCGGCGAAGGTGCCCCACCCGAAGGCTCCCAACAACGCGATCAAGCGGTCGTTGTAATAAAAGGAGTAGAGGGCGAAGAGCGCCGCCACCAGCGCCAGGGCGACGGTACCCAGGCGCGCCCAGAGGAGTTCCCGGCGCAAGGGTCGCCCGCGCAACGCCTGGGGGATGTCGTGCACCAGCGCCGCGGCACCGATGTTCAGGAAGGCGTCGGCGGTGGACATGATGGCCGCGAAGAGCCCCGCGAAGACCACCCCCGCGAGCAGCGGATGGGCGTAGGTTTGCAGGAATTCCGGCGCCGCCGCGTCCGGCGTGGCCAGCTCCGGGTGGGCACCGGAGAGGACCAGCGCCCGCATGGCGAGGCCGATGCTGATCCACAGGAGCGCCGTCATGCAGAAACCCACGATGTTGACCACCGGCACGAAGCGGTACGCCTCCGGTCGCCGGATCATCATCGTCTTGGTCAGCAGGTGGGGTTGCCCCGCTGCCCCCACCGCGAAGAGCAGGTACCAGGAGAGGCACCCCACCATCCCCAGGGTGCCCCAGGGGCCGATGGCCTCCGGATCGTCGGCCCGCATCAGGGCCATGGCCGCCGGGGGGCCGCCGTCAAAGGCGTAGACCGCGGTGACGAAGACCAGCACCCCCGCCACCACCATCACCGCCCCCTGCACCAGATCGGTGTAGACCGAGGCGATCACCCCGCCAGTGACGCAGTAGAAGACCAGCACCGAGCAGGAGATGGCCATGCACGCGGCGAGGCTGATATCGGAGGAAAGCGCGAAGCGCTGGAGGATACTTTGCAGCACCGTCGCCATGGCCAGAATCTGCGTGGCCAGGTACCCCATCACCCCCAGCAGGATGGCGACGGCGGTCAGCAGGCGGGCGGTTTCGCTGCCGTAGCGCGCGGCCACGGCGTCCGGCAGGGACACTGTGTCGAAGTAGCCCGCGAAAAGCCGCAGCCGCTTGCCCAAAAGAAAATCGGAGATCGCCGGGCTGAGGCTGATGGGCAGCATGATCCACAGGGAGCTGATCCCCAGCGCATAGACCAGCCCCGGCCCGCCCACGAAGCCGAAGCCGCTCATGCTGCTGGAAAAAATCGCGATGCCGGTGACCAGGAACCCCAGGTGGCGCCCCGCCATGAAGAAATCCCGGCTCGAATGGGTGCGCCGCAACGCCCACAGGCCCACGACGACGCAGATCCCCAGGTAGAGGAGCACGCTGCCCAGGATGAGGGGGTTGCGCCAGCTCTCCAACTCAGCCGCCCGGGACCTTGCGGGAGGCGGCGTCTTGCCGCTCCTGTTTCGCCGCCAGCAGCCGTTCGTAGGCCGCCTGTTCTTCCGCCGTCAACACCCAGCGACGAAAGCCCAGGACGAAAAACGCCACGAAGACCAGCGGCACCGGCAGCATCAGGTAGAGCATGATCGCCGTGGGGGCCGGAAACGCGAAGAAGAGGCGCGCGCTTGGATCGTGGAGATAAGCGCGGTAGGCGAGCACCAACCCGGTCCACACCACCAGATGGGCGGCGATGCCGCCGAGCAGGTAGCGCCCCAATCCGTCCAAGGTATCCCGCCCTCCCACCCGCCGCCGGGCGCCGAAGGCCATCAACGCCCCGAAGGTCAGGAGGATCACGGTGCCGAAGAGCCACCCCAGCGTCAGCGTCCGGTCGTCATGGCGCGCGAGACCGGAGCCCCCCTGGGTCATGGTGGCGAATTCCGGGTGGGCCGTGGGGTGGGCATCGGTGCCCCAGAGGGCGATGGCCAGGACCACCGCGCCGAGGGCGAGGACCAGGGTGAAGAGGGTTTTTTCAAGATTCCACATCGCCAGTGGCGCGGAGTATACGGCAAGGGTCGCCGGGCGGGGTGGGGATCGGGGTAACGTTCCGGCCCCGGGCAGCGCCAATATTCCCAAGATCACAACAGTCGGTAAACCGTGGAGGAGGGGAAGTTATGGCCAACGGGAGCAAGAACGGCGGGGGCATGTCCCGACGCCGTTTTTTGGAGATGGTCGGCATGGCCGGCGGCGCGGCGGCGGTCTACGAAACGATGACGGCGATGGGGTTGATCAACATCCCCCACGCCTCCGCGGGTCCCCCACGGATTCCAAAGGTGGAGGGCAACGGCAAAAAAGTGCTGATCCTGGGGGCCGGGGTCGGGGGGCTGACGGCGGCCTACGAGTTGAGCCGGGCGGGGTACCAGGTGGAGATCCTGGAAGCCCAGGACCGCGCCGGGGGGCGCAGCCTCACCGCCCGCAACGGCACCCAGATTCACGAGGTTTCCAAGCTCCACGGCGCCACGGAACAGACCTGCCGCTTCGACGAGGGGCAGTACCTGAACATGGGGCCGGGGCGCTTGCCCTACCACCACCGGCGGGTGCTGCGTTACTGCAAGGAGTTGGGGGTACCGCTGGAGGTCTACGTCATGGAGACCACCGCCAACCTCTTCCAGGGCAACGACGCCTTCGGGGGCCAGAGCCAGGTCAACCGCCAGGTGGCCAACGACACCCGGGGCTACATCGCGGAATTGCTGGCCAAGGCGGTGAACAAGAAGAAGCTGGACAAGGAGTTGAAGGCGCGGGATCTGGACAAGAGTGAACTGCTGAGTCTGCTGCAAGAATTCGGCAAGTTGGGGCAATGCGAGACCTGCGACCCGTGCGACCCCTACACCTACTTCGGCACCACCCGGGACGGCTGCAAAGTCCCGCCCCAGGTGGACCAGCCGTGCACCGCGCCGGAGAAATTGCCCTTCGCGGAGCTGCTGAACTCGAATTTCTGGAAGCACCGCTTCTATCAACCCATCGATTTTGAATGGCAGGCCACCCTCTTCCAGCCGGTGGGCGGGATGGACCAGATCGTCCAGGGCTTCCTGCACCACGTCGGCGGGCTGATCAAATACCGGTCCGTGGTCCAGGAACTCCATCTGGCCTCGGATGGGGTCACGGTGCGCTATCGGGATGGCTTCAGTGGCGAGACCTGCAAGACCCACGCGGATTACTGCATCTCCAACATCCCCCTGGAGATCTTGAAGAATCGCCACAAGATCCAGGCCAACTTCTCGCCGGACTTCGAGTGGGCGGTGCAGCAAGGACACTTCGCTCCCACCTGCAAAGTGGGGTGGCAGGCGGAGGAGCGTTTCTGGGAGGATGATCCGTACCAGATCTACGGCGGCATCAGCTGGGTGGCGGACACCATCACGCAGATCTGGTACCCCTCCAACGACTACTTCACCCAGAAGGGCACCCTGACCGGGGCCTATAACTTCACGGACGCCGCGATCCGGCTGGGCAATATGACGCTGGCGGATCGTCTGAAGACGGCGCGTCAGGAAGCCGCGCGGGTGCAGCCGGAATTCGGCGACGACCAGATCGTGCCCATCGAGTTGGGGCTCTCCATCGCCTGGCAGAACATTCCCCACCAGGAGGGGGGTTGGGCGGAGTGGGATGGCTGCAAGCCCGACGACGCCAAGGCGTACGCTCGTCTGCTGGCACCGGATGGGCGCTTCCACATCGTCGGGGATCAGGTTTCGACCCTCTCCGGCTGGCAGGAGGGCGCCATCATGAGCGCCGAGCACGTCTGCGAGCAGATCGCTGGCATGCGCGCCATGACCGTGCCGGAAATGCGCCAGGCGCCGGATACTCGGTATCTGGTGGATGGGTTCTCCGGGTAGGAGGTTTTCGAGCGCGAGGCGTCTGTGCCTCGCGGACCCTCACCCCCTCGGTCCCCCTCTCCCAAAAGGGGAGAGGGGGAGGCCAGCAACAAGGCAGGGCGGCCACGGGGGGCCGCCCCTGCACGAGGCACCCCATCCCTTCCCGCACCCTTTAGGGTGCCATTGGGTAGCCCCGGGTGTGAACCCGGGGGTGCGGTGGCGCGCCCGTGCCATCACCCTCTCCCCCCCTCCTCTCCCATCTCTGGAAAGCTGGAATCAGCAACTGCCCCCATCTTGGATCCTGGACTTGTTTCCATGGGGCTGTCGGAGATCCAGGCCCTTTTGCGATTGCAAGAGTGAGAGCTTGAATTTCTGAACTTCCTATCAAGGAGATAGCCCCATGCGACATACTCGATCCCTTGCGGCGCGGTGGACCGCGTTGCTCACCCTCACCCTGTTGACTCTGCCTCTGGCCCCGGTTTTTGGGGGCAGCGGACGCTACGATGCCGACGCCGAGGTCTACAACCTGATCGTGAGCCTGGACTGGGAGGCCACAGCGCCCCAGCTTCAGGACGTCGAAGATCGTTTGACCGAAGCCAGCGAACTGCTCTATGACGTCACCGATGGTGCCATGCGCTTCGGCAAGGTGACGATTTTCGATGGGGGGGAGGGGCGAGAATTTGCCGACATCGCCATCGACTGGGGGAGCGGTGGGGCGGTGGGGCCTTCCGGTCCGGGGGTCTTCGGGGTGTCCGCCCAACTGTTCACGGAGGGCGAGATCTACGTTGCTCCCGGGGAGCAGGAAGACGACACCTGGCAGACCATCGTCCATGAATTTTCCCACTACGCATTCAGCATCAAGGACGAGTATGTCGGCCCGGGTCCGATGCCGAATACCACGGTGTGGGCGGAGTGCAGCCCGCCGCCTTCGACCTCCGGCTGCATCATGGACAACTACAAGCATGCGAACTGGGAGATGGTCAGCGAGTTCTGCTGGTCCGGCAATCACGACCCGGACGGCGACTCCGGCCAGGAATTCATCTGGGGCCAGTCCTGCTGGGACACCATCGATGATTTCTACCCGACGATCTCCGCACCCCTCATGGGTCCCGACGATCCGGCCCCGGCGGGCTTTGTGGCGCCGGACTTCGAGTACTTCGACGATCCCCTGGTGCGGGTGGCGCTGGTGCTGGACACCTCCGGTTCCATGAACGATCCCGGTGGGGTGAGTGCGGGGGTCAGCCGCCTGGAGGACTTGCAGAACTTCGCCGCCCAGTTCATCGACCTGATGGGCTTGGGGGATGTGGAACTGGGGATCGTGCGCTTCGCCTCCGGGGCGGTCGAAGAACAACCGGCGACCCTGCTGGACAATGCTGGGGATGTCACCGCCGCCAAGGGCAACCTGCCCGGCGGTGCCGGGGGCATGACCAGCATCGGCGCCGGACTGGCCCTGGGGCGGGATCTGCTGACCGCCTCGGCGGCGCCGGGTCCGCTGGTGATGATCCTGATGACCGACGGCTTCCACAACCATCCCCCGGCGGATCCGTCCCTGGAACCCCTGGCGGTGCTACCGTCGCTGATCGCCGAAGATATTCGCATCCACACCGTGGGCCTGGGGGATTCCATCAACGCGGATCTGCTGCGGCAGATCGCCAAGGAGTCCGGGGCGATCTATTGGGAGGCCAACGATTCTTTCCAGTTCGAGCCGGTCTTCGCCTCCCTGGCGGCGGTGATCCAGGGTGGATCGCTGCCCATGGAAGGGGCGCGGCAGACCCTGGGATCGGGCTTCTACCATGTGACCCCGGATCTGGTCCCGGCGCTGGGCGGCGATCCGGCGCTGGCGGCAGCGCTGGCGACGGCGGTCAACGGGGCCTCCACGGAGGGGGGCCAGAAACCGAAGCTCGCTCTCAAGCCGGTCTATGTCGAGGACCGCAATCAGGAAGCCGCTTTCAACCTGGGGTGGGCGGAGGAGGGGGTCGTGATGGATCTCTACCTCACCACGCCCGGAGGTAAGCTGGTCACCCCGACCGCCGTTGCCCTGGGGGACTTCCCCAATATCACCCTGCACGAGGGGCCGCGCTACCGCAGCTACCGGGTGGAGAAGGCGGCGGTGGGGACCTGGGGGATGGCGGTGGCGGCGCACAGCAATCCGTCGGGCATCACCTACGCCCACCAGCCGACCATTCGCTCCCTGCGGGTCAAGGGGTACGCCGATGGGGAACTGATCGACCTGGACGGCACCGAGCACGCCATCCGCGTCCACTTCACGGCCCGGGATGGTCTGGGAGTGACCGAGATACCGGTGACGGCGCGCATGACCGACCCCACGGGCGGCCAGCAGAACCTGACCCTTTACGACGACGGTGACCCGAACCACGGCGACGCCTTCGCCGCCGATGGCGTGTACTCGGCGTTGATGAAGGACCTGAGCGCCGGGGATGGGGTGTACGCCTTCCAGGTCAGCGCCTCGGTGGATCCAGCGGTGGCAACGGTGGTCCCCGGTGAGGAACCGCCGCCGACGATCGACAACCGCACTCTCTATTCCGTGCAGCGCTTCCACCGCACCTTCCCCGTGGCGGTCACCGTGGAACTGGACGGCAATCCGCCCCGGGAGCAGGACCAGGACGGCGACGACCACCCCGACGCCACGGAGGGCGAGGACGATCTGGACTGCGATGGCCTGCCCAACTATCGGGATCTCGATTCCGATGGGGACGGCATCGCGGATACCTGGGATCCCGAACCCTACGAGGGCGGTCACTGCCAGACGGGCCGTCGCTGATCACGTTCCGTGGCCCAGGGACCCCTTCCCTTTCGCAAACCGCAACCCCGGGTTCTTTCCGAAAATCCACCCCCGACCCCTCCTTTGAGAAAGGAGGGGCGCCCCCACCAGGCCCAGAAATCCAGTTTCCGGTCTCCCCCCTTTCTGAAAGGGGGGGACCTCCCGAAAATCCACCCCAACCCCTCCTTTGAAAAAGGAGGGGTTTCCCGACTTCCGGCCTCCCCCCTTTCTCAAAGGGGGGACCGAGGGGGGATTTTTCCGGTCTTCCCCCTCTCCCCTTGGGAGAGGGGGACCGAGGGGGTGAGGGCTCTCCACCGCGCCCCCGGGTTCACACCCGGGGCTACCCAATGGCACCCTAAAGGGTGCGGAACAAAGACGGATTCCGTCCTCCCTCCCTCTTCTCAAGAGGTAGGTAGGGTCCCGTGAAATTGAAGATTTCTGTTCCACAAGTCTCATTATATCATAGGTTTAGGTGTTCGGTCGTATGTTGCGGAAATCGGTGTGGGCAACCGTGAAGCAAACGTCAAACGGGCATTGAGAGGGCGCCGTGTAAGGGGCCGCTGGCGTGCTCCAGTATGGTCGCTGGGTGGCTTCGCCCTTTCGGTGGCCGTCCTGTCTTGTCGGGCTGCATCTTGCTGGGGACGGGTTCGGGCCTGCGGATAGTTGAAGGGACAACGGATCCACCGTTGGGTCCGTCCGGCCTACGGTGTGGTGGTTCGGCCTGCCTTGCTCCGGAACCCCCGGCGGGCGCCCACGGCGCCCGCCGCGAAAATTGGCTCGCCCGCCCGAGAGGAAGGCGGCGCCGTTTCCGGCGCCGCCTTTCTGCTTTCTGCCTCAGTCCTGGTTCAGGTCCACATGGAAGTACAGGCGGTTTCCGCCATCAAGGCGCACCTCCCAGACGTCCACGGCCTGGCCGGGGTCTTCCACCTGGCGGTATTCGAAGACGGTACAGCCGTCTCCCATGTCGCGCTCGGCGCGGTGGGGGAAGTATTCGAGGCGGTTGCAATCGCTGATCCCTTCGAACTCCAGGCCGTGTTCCTCCATCAAGTCCTCGATCTCGCCCAGCCGCTCGGCCACCTTCTGCTCGGCCAGGTAGTGGATGACGGCCACGGCCAGCTGTTCGATACGTCCCTGGAGGTTCTCCAGGGTGACCTCTCCCAGCTCCAGGTCGAAGTCAGGGCCATACATCTGTACCAGTTCCAGCTCTTCTTGCAGGCTCAAGCCGATGGTGGCGCACTCGTTCCAGTCGCATTCGTAGAGGGCCTCGCGCAGCTGGTCGGAGTTGGAGACTTCCCCCTGCTTGATTTTCCACAATATTTGCTCGAAGAACGAATCGGCGGCGCCGTCGATGCTTTGCTGCTGGTCGTAGTTGGGTTCGTATTCCATGGTTTGGATTCCTCCATTGTTTGTTAACGAAACCCTTTGGACGAAACCGCTCCGCGGTACTCCCCGCTTGGGAGGCGTTGTCTTCGGCTGCGGCGGTTCGCTTCCGGCGTGAGTTCTTTGGCCTGCGGCTTGGCTGGAGGTGCTTTCAGTCGTTCGAAGGCT
>Ga0210063_1000424_pt1 | contig 13390 bp, 12 predicted proteins | sample Muzzi_PWA_D1_FD_185529 | JGI IMG/M metagenome (GOLD analysis project Ga0210063, IMG submission 185529) | Wetland microbial communities from San Francisco Bay, California, USA, that impact long-term carbon sequestration - Muzzi_PWA_D1 (SPAdes) | ecosystem: Environmental > Aquatic > Marine >... | reverse complement strand
ACTCGCCTGGGGCGACTGGCCGTAGTAGCGCCGGAAATAACCGTAGCTCCGCCCGTCGTCGGCGATGTCCGGAATCACCGCCAGGGTGGGTACCCGGAGGATGCGCTCCAGTTCTTCTCCCCCCTTGATGGTCCGGTCGAGGAACTCCACCAGCGCCGCCAGGGCGACCCCCAGCATCAAGCCGGTGAGCAGCCCGAGCATCAAGTCCTGCTTCAAGGAAGGGCGGAAAGGGGCACCGGGGACCAGGGCCGTATCGACGATGCGCACGTTGGACTGGCGGGTGCTCTGCAAGCGTGCGGTCACTTCGGTCTCGTTCTGGCGTCGCAGCAGTTCGCTCAACAATTCCCGGCGGGTGCGCACTTCCTCCTCAAGGTTGACGTACTCCAGGGTCTGGGAGCGCTGGTCCATGCTCTCCGCCTTGGAGCTGTTGATCTCCTCGTCGAGGGCCAGTTCCTGGCGCCGCGCCGCCTGGACTTCGGCCCGGACGGTTTCCCGGGCTTTGGCGGCGTTCTCCTGGATGACCTGGGCGAGGTTCTGCTGGGTCTTGTCGATGCGGGATTTCAGCTCCTGCATCTGCGGCCATTCGGGTTTGAAGATGTTGAGCTTGGAGTGGTACTCCCGCTCCAGGCTCAGCACCTCGTTGCGCTGGGCCGTCACCTCGCCTCCCAGGTACTGGTCGGCGACGCTCTCCGCGGGCTGGGCGAGGAGTTCCTGGTACCGGGCTTCTTTTTCGATCCGCTCCTTCTTGGCTTCGATGAAGTCCTGGTTGAGGGCGGAGAGGCGCTGGCGGATGACGTTGGCTTCCGGGTCCAGATCGACGATGTCGGTGCGTCGGCTGACCGCCTGGAGTTCCAACTCCCGCTCCCCGATCTCCTCCTTGAGGGCGGCGATTTCCGTGCCGAAGAAACTGGAGGCCTGGCCGGCGTTGCGGAAACGGTCCTCGATGCCCATATCGATGAACGCGTCGGCGAAGCCGTTGACCAGCCGGGCCGCCACCACCGCGTCCTCGGAGCGGTAGGTGAGGGTGAAGATCTGGGTGGTGGGATCCCGCTTGATCCCCAGGCCCCCCTGGATGCGCTGGGCCAGGCGGGTGAGTTCCATCTCGTCTTCCAGGGCCGTCGGGTCCCCGTCGTTGTCCTGGCCGATCAGCGCCATTTGGGGGCCGTTGAAGATGGGGTCATCCATCAACCGCAGCTCCCGCACCACCCGCTCCGCCAGACTCCGGCTTTGCAGCAGGCGCTCCTGGGTGGGGTAGTACTCCATATTCCACCAGCTCTCAATCCACGGGCTGGAGTTGCTGAACTGGGGCAGGAGGCTGCGCCGTTCGATTTGCAGCGTGGTGTAGGCCAGGTACTGCTTGGGGGTGATGACGTAGTGCACGATGCCCGCGGTCAGGGCGAGGAGGCAGCACACCGCGATGAGTCGCCAGTGCTGGCGCAGGCGCTGCACATACTCCTTGATGTCCAGCTCCGAATGGGACTCATCTCCCAACAAGGATTCTTCCAGACCGGGGCCGATTCCCTGGGCGAAGTCGCGATTCGAACGGTTCAAAAGAACGACTCCTTGACCACGACCAGATCCCCCTGCTCCAGGGCGAAGTCGGTGTCCTTACCGGCCAGAATCCGCTTGAAGTCGAGGTGAAACTCCTCCTCCTTGCCCGTGCGTCGTTCGGTGCGTTTGACGGTGATCTTGTTGGAGGCCCGCTCGGTGAGTCCCCCCGCGCGGGCGATGGTCGCCAGCAGCGAGATGCGGTCGGTGCTCTTGAAATCCAGCGCTCCGGGTTGTTTGACCTCCCCCATGCAGTAGACGGTGACCGCCACGGCGGGCGGGATGTTGATCAGGTCGTTGGCGAAGATGGGGATGTTGTAGGTCGCATCGGTGTGCACCATCAAGGCGTCCACCGGGATTTCCACCTGGGCGGTGAGGCCGTTGTCGGCGCGCCGCAGGACGTGGATCACATCGCCGTGGTTCGGCGCCAGGCCACCGACGGCGGTGATCGCTTCCAACAAGGTCCAGCGACCGGAAAACCCCAGATCGCCCGGGCGATTCACGGCACCGATGACGGAGATGGGTTTGGAGCGAAACTCCAGCACCTGGACGCTGACCGTGGCCCGTTGGAAGTATTTTTCTTCCAGCACATTTTTCAGGTGCAATTCCAGGCCATCGCTGGTCTGACCCTGGACATCGACCTCCCCGACCGGGGGCAGGTTGATGGTCCCCCGCTCCGAGACCCGCAGGTCCCCCCCCAGATCCGGCTCCTCGAACACGCTGATCCGCAGCTGATCCTTCGGGCCGATGCGATATCCACCCCCCCGCTGGGCCGCCGTCGATCCCGCGGCGAGGCACAAAAGGAGGGCAAGGATTGAGGTTAGGGCCGTACGCATTCCGTAAATGTACCTCCAAACAGGGGTTATCGTCCAGATTCCGAGAGGAATCGGGAGGTTTGCAAGTGTAATGCCCAGCACGATGCGTGCCAGGGGTGGTAAGGCTCACCCCCTCAAGGCCAGCGACCGCCTCCCAGGACCAGACGGGTGGTGACCCGGTCGGTGGAACGGTCGAAGCCCGGGAGGTTGGAGTCATACTCGGTGCTGGCCACACCCAATTGCACGCTGAGCTTGCGGAAGACCTTGATGGTCAGATCGAATCCCAAACCCGTGTAGTCGTCGAGCCGCTGGGGGACGTTGGTCGGTCCTGAGGCGTAGTCGTCCTGGCCGGTTTCGGTGAACAGAGAAAGACGGGTTCGTTCTCCCACCTGCCAGTTGAGACCGACCCCGAAACGGTCCTGGGTCGCCTGGGCGCCCTGGCTTCCCAGGGTGTAGAGGAGACCGCGCTGACCGTAGGCGATGAGCGCCAGCCGCTCGCGCAATTCCAGGAGGACGCGCACCTGGCCGGTGGTTTCGTCAAAGGGCAGGAAGGTGGAACCGGGCAGGGGTTCCAGGTCCCGCTGGATGAGTTCGGCGGTGAGTTGGATGCGGGGGCCTTCATATTCCAGGAGCAGGAGGGGCGAGGTGCCGGCGTTGGATTGGTCCTGCGTGGGGTTGAAGAATTCCACCTGGGAGTCCTCGACCCCGAGACCCACCACGATCTTGCTTCCCAGGTGCAGCCGCAGGCCGCCCCGGAGGACTTCCTCGTCGCGATCCAGGAGGTTGAAGGCGGGAACCTGAACGCCTTCGATGGGCTCCACGGGGTAGCGTAGTTCGCTCCGTTCGAAGCCGACGAACGCTTCCAGGGAACGGACCAGCTGGAAGGTCGCCAGGCCGTTCAGACGGTCGGTGTCCACCTCGCTCAGCTGCTCGAATTCCGAGGAGACGAAGCTCTGGGTCTCCCAGCGGCTGGCCTGCAACTCGAAGCGCAACCGGTTGAGGTCGGCGAAAATCCCCGCCCCGAAGCGCTGGTTGACCTGCCGTCGGTCCTTCAGATCCTGCCACCAGACGTAGGACGGCAGGTAGAAAGCCGCTGCGGTGACCTTCGGACCCAAGGCGAGGTAGCCCCGCAAGCCCGCGCTGAAGCTGGCGGTGACATCGCTGACGGTCTCGCCCTCGGCGCTGGAGCGGCTGCCGGAGAAGACATCATCGATGTAGGCCAGCTGCTCGATGGCCACCGAGGGCTCCAGGCGCAATCGACCGAGGCGCCACCGGGCCGCGGCCATATCCTCCTCCAGCGCCTCGCGGGTGGGCGGCGCGGTGTGCAGCAAGCTGCCCGGGTCGGTGTACAGGCTGAACTGTGCCGAGAGCGGCAGGGTCAGGGTGGTGAGCAGGCCCAGGAGGCACACGGCAACGAGGATTCTGGAAGGAAGACGCATCAAGCTCTCCTGAAAATGTGGGCTCGAAGGATTATGATGCCTCCAATGATACGGCATTTCCGCATTGCATCGGTGGTCCTTCTGGCCGCTGCCCTGGTCTGGGTCCCCCTCCCCTTCGCCAGCGTGACTCGGCTGGGGGTGGTGGTGGTGCAGGGGATAGCCTTCACCTTCCTGGCGCTGGTGCTGGCCGGGGTGCCTCGCTGGCGGGATCTGCGACCGGCGGCGGGACCCGCGGTGGTCCTGGGATTGGTGGCGCTGTGGGGCCTGGTGCAGAGTCTGCCCCTACCCGCGGGCCTTCTCGGGTGGATCTCCCCAAGACATCTGGAACTGTACGCCGCCGCCGGGGTGGACGGGGGGGCTCTCTCCCTGGCTCCCGAGGCGAGCCGTCGGGCCGCCTTCCTGTGGCTGGCGCTGGCGGCGGTGCTGGTGGCGGCGCCCACGGCGGGGCTGCACCGGCTGCACCGGCGGGTGCTGGCGGGGGCGGTGCTGGGGGCGGGGCTTTTTCAGGTGGTCTACGGGGCGCGCCGCTGGTTCAGCACCTCCACCACCATCTGGGGGGTGGAGGTGCCGGGGAGTGGCGCTCGCCTGCGAGGCACCTTCGTCAATCCGGATCACCTGGCGCTCTATCTGCAATTGGTGCTGGCGGTGGTCTTCGCCTGGTGCTGGTGGGCGGTGTGGCGGGCGAGGGCGGAGGTGGGGATCGAGCGGCGCCTGTTGTTGGTGGTGCCGCCGGTCCTGGTCTGGGTGACGGTATTCGCGGGCCTGACCTTCACCGGCTCCCGGGGTGGAATTCTGGCGGGGCTCTTCAGTCTGGCGGTCCAGGCGGGGCTGGCGGCGACCCAGGTGCGGCGACGCAGTGGGCGCTGGCGACGGACGATGGGTCGGGGACTGGCGGTGGGGGGCGGGGTGATCACCCTGGGCTGCGTGTTCATCCTGGTGATGCGCCAGAGCTTTGGGCGGCTGCTGGGGACCTCCCCTTACGAACTGGCGTGGAATACCCGCACCTATGCCTACCGGGCGGTGCTGGACTTGTGGGGTCAGTTTCCGTGGTTGGGTAGCGGGCTGGGAACCTTCCGGGACACCTTTTCCCTGGTGCAGACGGAGCGGCTGCCCGGGGAGTGGACCCATGCCCACAGTGCGCCCTTGGAGTTGGGGACGACGATCGGTGTCGTGGGGCTCCTGCTGGTGGGGATCGGGGTGTTCCTGCTCCTGCGGCGGTTGTTGGTGGTGTGGTTCGACGCCCGCAGTTCGGAGGGCAAGGCGGCGGCCCTGGCGGCCCTGGCGGCCCTGGCGGCGGCCCTGGCCCACGAGATGGTGGATTTTGGCCTGACCATGCCGGCCAATGCCTTCACTCTGGCCGTGCTGTGCGGGGTGGCCCTGGGCGTGCCCCGGCGGCGTCGGCGGTCCCGGCGGTCTCGGCCCTCGGCGACGCCAGCAGACGAACCCGACCCGGAGTGATCTCCCCCCCGACCAGGGTGCGCACCTCCAGGAAATGAATCTGGTCCATGGCCATGGGTTGGTTCCCGGGGGGCGTCAGGGTGAGGTGCCGACCGGAGCGCAGAGAGAAAGATCCCAGCGGGTCGCCATCGAGGGCGATCTCCACCGCGGCCCCCCCGGCGGGCACCGCGTCGAAGGCGAGGCGCAGGCCGTGGTAGGGCTGCGCCGCGAACCACTCCAGTCGGTGCCCTTGTTGCTGGGGGCGCCAGTGCTCGAGGGGATAATCCATCCCCTCCTCCTGTCCCTGTTGGAGCCGGGCGCGGGCGAGCCGGGCGCGGGGAGCATCCTGCTCCGCCTGGGCCAAAAGGTAGGAGATCTGCCAGTAGAGGGGCCGTTGGGTCCACGCGGGATGGACCTGGTTCAGGTCCTGGGCGGCGGCGGTGAGTTCGCCGCGCTGGATCAGCACCCGGGCCCGGGCCAGTAGATACGGTGCCCATTCGATGGTCAGGAGCTTCCCCTCGGCGCGTCGGGCGAGGGCCTCCGCCCGGGGTAGATCCCCCGCCGCCAGCGTCGCCAGGGCGACTTGGGGCGCGGGCAGACGCCCCCCGGCGTCGATGGCGAAGCGCAGTCGGGCGAGGGTTCTGGGGGCCAGGGGATCCCGGCCCAGGGCATGGAGGTCCAGGGCTCGATCCAGGTGCCGCCGCAGGCCCTCCAGGTAGCGACTGGGGGTGGTGCCCGGGGGGCATTGTTGGAAGATTCCATCCAGGGTGGCATCGAAAGCGCTCTCCGCGGGGGCCAGGTCGGCGGCCCGCAGGAAAGCCTCCCGCGCGCCCCCCGGATCGCCGCCGCGTTGCCGCGCTTCCGCCTCCGCCAGCGACTTTCCTACTGCTTCCTCCAGCGCCCCTCGGTGGCGTTGGCGGGCCTCCAGGTAGGCGTTCCAGCGGCGCTCCTCGGCGTAGTGGTTCATCACCCGTCGCCAGGCATCCGGATGGGGTGGAATGACGGCGAAGGCGGTCTGACGGTTCACGGTGCGGTCGAGCCAGGGCTTGAGGAGGATGCGCAAGCCCGAGGGATCGAGCATGGCTCGGCGCACCAGGGCGGCGGCCTGGTCTTGCTTCTCCGCGGACAGAATGGGCCACAGCTCCAGGTAGGCGGTGGCCAGAAACAGGGTGGGTTCGCGATGGGCGGGCGCCAGTTCCAGGCTGCGCCGCAAGGGGGTCTCCCAGGCGGTGTACTCCCGCACCAGGCGCTCATCCTCCAGTCCGGACCATTCCAGGTAGGTGGCGGCGCCCAGGATCATGGGCGGTTCCCAGGCCGCCGGTACCTCCCGCTGGGCCTCCAGGGCCAGACGGCGCGCCAGTTCGAGGCGCTCTTGGAGGTTGGGGAGATCCTCGGTATTGGGATCCAGAATATCGCTGACGATGGCCCGGGCCACCCGCAGGCGGGCATGGATGGGGTCCGGCTCGCGGAAGATCCCTTCCAGGACCCGGGGCTGGTTGCGGTGCAGCCCCGCCTCCACCGCCAGATCCATGGCGGTGGTCCGCGTCTGCCGGTATTTCCCGTAGTGGCCCATGGCGAGGCCGACCAGGAGGAGGGCGAGGATCCCGAGGAGGATGCGCGGCGTCGGTCTCCGGGAGGGTGGGGGAGGGCCTGCCATAGGGCATATAGTAGCCCACCGTGAGATGGATGGATCTTGAGCGCCGCGGCCTCCGCTGGATTCCCCTCGGCCTCTGGCTGGTGGGGGTGCCGTTCCTGCTGACCCTGCCCCTCGATTCCGCCACCGAGGCGCTGCCCGCATGGTTGTACCAAGGGTTGCCGGTGGTGTTGGTGGAATGGGTGGCGGCGCTGGGGGACAAGGTCGTCCACGCGCTGCTCTTTGGGGTTGGGGCCTGGTTGCTCCACCGCGCTCCCCTGCCGCTGGGGACCGCCGCCCTGGCGGCGTTCACCTATGGCGGGCTGTGGGAAGGAGTGCAACACTTCCTCCCGGCGCGCTCCGCCGAATGGGGTGACCTGATGGCCAATGGCGTGGGGAGTCTGGTGTATGCCTGCGGTGTGGTGGGATATCAGCGTTGGCGAGGTATAAGGTAGGGAGCATGGGCAAGGCGACACTCCGTTCTCGGACGAAAGGAGGCCCCAAGAAGGCGGCCAAAGGGGGCAGAATCCAAACCAAGGGCGGCCGCTCCCGGGCGGGCGCTCGGGGGAGCTTTTGGCGCCGGTTTGCGTTGCGGCCCATCCCCTTGGCGGAGGGTTGCCTGTGGCTCCTGGTGCTCTCCCTCTGGTGGGTGCACGATCGCTCCGCGGCGGATGCTTTCCGCATGCCGAAGTTGTGGCTGGGCCAGCTCCTGGCTCTGGCTTCGGTGCTGGCCTTGGCCTGGCGCCTCGGGGAACTGCCACGGGTCGGGGGGGGCGCCTTCTGGCGCGATCTCTGGCGCCGACCGGCGGTCGCCGCGACCCTGCCCTTCCTGCTGGTGGCGGCTTCGAGCCTCGTGACCTCGGCCCATCCGCTGCACACCCGGGCCGCCTTCGTCTCGCTGTTCATCGCGGTCCTGGCGCTGGTGGCGTGGAATCTGGGGCTGCCCCGGGTCTCCCAGGAACGGCTGTTGACAGCGTTGGTGCTACCCGCCGTGGCCCTGGGTGTCTTCGCGGTCCTCCAATTCTTCGGCCTCTACCAGCCGTTCCAGTTCGCCGAAGCCGCGGTCCAGACCCGGCGTATGGGGTTGACCTCCTTCGCGGGCAACGCGGGGGATCTGGCGATGTTCCTGGTGCTGCCTGCCCTGGTCGGCCAGACACAGCTGTATCGCCAACGGGGGGACTGGCGGTGGCTCTGGGCGGGGGTGACGGTCCTCACGGTGGGGACGCTGGCCCTGACCCAGACGTTGTCGGCGCTCGCCGCCCTCGCGGTGGGCAGCGCCCTGCTGTGGGCGAATCTCCTGCCCCGACGGCGGTGGCTGCCCCTGGCCGGAGCGCTGTTGACGGCGGGGGCGCTCCTGGTCCTCCTGCTGGCGCCCTTGCGGCAGCGGGTGGAGCAGAAGGTGACCCAGTTGGCGGCGGGGAAGATCGATGTCGCCCTCACCGGGCGGCTCGATGGTTGGCGGGCGGCGTGGTGGATGTTCGAGACCAATCCCCTGACCGGGGTGGGCCATGGCGCCTACCGGGCGGAGTTCGTCCCCGCCAAACTGGCGCTTCACGACGCCGGAGTTCGGTTCCCGCGGATCGGCCGCCCGGCCATGTTCCTCAATGCCCACAGCGAACCCCTGGAGGTGGTGGCGGAATTGGGCCTGCCGGGGCTGCTGGCCTTGCTCTGGGGGCTCGGGGTGCTGGGCCGCCACCTCTGGCGAAGCCGCGCGCGGGGCTCCGGCGAGGGGGCCTGGCGCCCGGCGTTGGCGTGGGGCGGTTGTGCCGCGCTGGCGGTCCTGTCGCTGACCCAGTTTCCCTTTCGTCTCGCCCTGGTGGGTTTCCCCGCGGTGCTCTTCTTGAGTTGGGCGTTACGGTCGGAGACTGTGGAGGTGCCGTCATGAAGGGGCGCACCGCTCGCTGGATCGCCGTGGTGCCGCTGGCTCTGGCCCTGGGATATCTAGGGTTCCGCACGGCACAACAGCGTGAGGCGGCTCAGGTGCGGCGGCAGGTGGAGGCCGTCAGTCTCGCCCAGGAGGCCCAAGGCAAGCGGGTACCGACCTGGGTGGCCCAGAGTCTCCGAGACCTGCGCCGGGCGGCGGAACTCGACCCGCTGGATCCGGGGATCCCCATGCTCCTGGGGGGCCAGTACATGCTGCTGGATCGGCCCCGGGAAGCCATCGAGGCGTACGAGGCGGCCCTGGCGTTGGAACCTCGTCCCGAGTTCTATCTGAATCTGGCCGGTGCGTTGCGCCAGGCGGGGGAAGACAAGGCCGCCAAGAAAGCCTCGCGCCAGGCGGTTGTGTTAGATTGGCGGCTCAGGAAACACGTGTCCCGCTAGGTGTTCTTCCCGTTTTTCTTTTTCTGATGCCTTGAGGATGGATTGCCCTGTCGCCCTTGGCGATGTTGGACACGATAGAATTGCAGCCATTATGCAGAACCAAGGAAACTCCGCCACCGCCACCCCGGGCACCAACCTGGCTGCCATCGTCCACAAGACCTGGGCGGAGAACATCCTCTTCTCGGTGTTGTTGGAATTGACCTACCGGTGCAATCTGGACTGCTTCTTCTGCTACAACGATCTGACCAAGAAGGGGGAGGCGCTGACCACGGCGCAGTACCTGGCCCTGCTGGAAGAATTGCGGGATATGGGGGTGTTGAACCTGATCCTCTCCGGTGGCGAACCGCTGGTGCATCCGGATTTCTTCACCCTGGGGGGGCGGGCGCGGGAGCTTGGGTTCGTGGTGCGGGTCAAATCCAATGGTCACCTGCTGGGGGGGCGGCTGGCCCGCCGCCTCAAGGAGGAGGTGGATCCCTTCCTGGTGGAGGTGAGCCTCCATGGCAGCACCGCTGCGGTGCATGATCGCCAGACCCGGGTGCCGGGAAGCTTCGACCGCCTGTTGCGCCACTTGCCGGAGATGCGGGCGGCCGGGCTGCGGGTCAAATTGAATAGCACCCTCACCGCCTGGAACGAGCATCAGTTGGAGGCGATGATGGCCCTGGCGCAAGATATGGAACTGCCGTTGCAGATCGACCCCGATGTCACGCCCCGGGATGATGGCAGCGCGGAGCCCCTGCAGGTGGCGGCGAGCCGGGAAGGGCGGTTGCGTCTGTTCCGTTTGCAGGAGGCGGCGCGGGCGGCGTTGGAACCCGCGGCGGTCCAGGTGGGGCGACCGACGGATGGGGAAGCCCCCGTGGGGGGCGGCAAGCATTGCGGTGCCGGGTCCTCGACGGTGGCCATCGATCCGTATGGGGATGTCTTTCCGTGCGTTCAATGGCGCCGCCCGGTGGGCAACCTGCATCGGCAGTCCATGGCCGCGATCTGGGCGGATGGACCGGGGCTCCACGAGGTCCGCGGTCTGGTCACGGAGGTCGCCACGGCGGTCCGTCAGTACGCGGAGGGGGATGCCGTCGCGGTGGCGGGATTCTGTCCCGGGGCGGCGTGGAGCCAGACGGGGAGCGCCACGGGGTTGTACCCGGCGGCCCTCGACGATGGGGAGTTGCGCAAAACCGCGCGCCGGGAAGTGCGAGAAAATCTACTGCCAATCGTGTCATGATAGGGGAATTATGAAGGCCAGACCCGAATCCCAGCACCGACCGCCGACGCTCGACGATGCGTCGCGCAAACCCTATAGCGCTCCAGCGATCCTCTCCCGCGAGAAGTTGGAGGTCTTTGCCGTGGTGTGCTCCCCCCCGGGGAAGGGCGATCCCGCGGCGTGCCCCGCCGGTCCGATCAATTCCTGAGACTTGCCGCGCCGCGAGGCGTCAGACGACCGCGGCGATCACGCCGCCGTCCAGCAGCTCGCCCAGGTAACGGGCGACATCGGAGCGCAGTGCCGCTTCCTCGACCCCATACTCGACCAGGAGGTCCGGTAGCCACTCCTCCGCCGCCTTCCGACCATCGACCAATTCCAGGACGCGGGCTCCCACCTCGTTGAGCACCAGGACCTCCCCCTGGTCCTGCGCCAGCACGACAGCTTCTTCGGCGACCCGGCGGAAGCGCACATCGGAGCGCAGGGCGTAGACCGCGCGCAGGATGGCTTCCGGAGTGGGTTTTTCGGCTGCGGGCTCGGGGGATTCGTTCGACAGTCGGGTCATGACATCTCCAGCGTGGTCTCCCGCAACAGGGGCCAGAAGCCACCGTGGCGAGGAAATTCCAAATCCAGGGCAGGGGTATCTTGCAGCAAGGCGGCCAGGTTTTCCAGCAGCAGCGCCTGCCGGAAGGGATCCCGATTGACGAAGGGAGAGCACGCCGTGAGGGTGGCCAGGGCCGTCGAGGGGCCCAGGGGGTGGAGGCGGTTGGTGGCCCCCTGGCGGAGCCGCACCAGGCCGCGCAGGGGGAATCGATGGGCCGGGCCAACGCCGGGGGAGGAGAGGGTGGGGTCCCCCGCGAAGGGCACCCGGCAGACGAGGGCCGGGCCCGTCCGCGCGGGGAGGGCGGCGTTCATGTCGTCGCTCAACACCTGCAGATTGGCGTCGCGGCCCAGCGCGGCGACGGTGGTCTTGCCCGCCCCGGAAGGCCCCAGGAAGAGGAAGGCCCCGCCGTCATCGACGACGCCGGAGCTGTGCAGCAGGGCACCGCCCGCCGCCAACAGGCGATAGGCCACCAGCACCCGCAGGTGGTTCTCCAGGATTCCCAGGAGTTCTGGACCCTCGGCGACGCAGGTCCACACGGCGCCGTGGAGTTGGGGGGTCCAGCCCAGCCACGACCGCATCCGCAAGGACGCGGCGGTGACCGTTTCGGCGCCGTAGGCGAAATCCATCCACAGTTCCCAATCGCGGGTCGGTGGATGGTGGAAGGTGTCCTCCGGGACGCGAAACAGATGGCTCACCATCGTCTCCCCGTCTTCCTCCTGCCCCTCCAGGACGAAGGGTCCCAGGTGGTCCCGCAAGGCGCGGGCCTGGTGGGGGGCCAGGCCCGCGAAGGCGAAGCGAAGGCCGACACAGTGGAGGGTGACCCGCGCCTCCCCCCACGGTTCCCCGGTGGCCCGGGCGGGAAAGGCATCGGGGCGGGCCAGGAACGGTGCGCCGAGGCTCATCGAGGGAAGGTTTTCGCCAGGACCAGGCCCGCGAAAGCGGCCATCGCCCGCAGCCTTTGTTTCCAGGAGACCGACACGGCGGCGCGCCCCAGGACCCTTTCCGGGGGCAGGGGCGGGTCCGGGCGATCCCCCGCATCGGCCCGGGTCACCAGGTGGAGGCGGCCCTGCCACGGCCGCCAGCCGATCAGGCGATGCAGCAGCAGCTTGCCATCCCGACCGCGAAAGGCCAGGACATCGCCCGGCAGGTACACCCGCCGGGGGGCGACCCAGACGGTGGCCCCCGGAGGGATCCCGGGGGTCATGCACTCCCCCTGGACCCGCACCGGAAGGGCTCTCTCCGCTGCCAGATCACGAAGCCCGGACCACCACGGAGCGGTGGCACCGGGGTCTGTGCTTCGCCGGGCCATCACTCCGTCTGCGGTCCGCCGGGGGGGGGCGGGGGCGGGAGCGGCGGGCTCTGCAAGCGCAGGGCGGGGTCGCCCAGCAGATTGTAGATCAGCCGCATATGCCGGGGCTCGTCCAGCGACTGCAAGCGTCCCAAAGCGTCCCGCACCGCATCGCCCAAGGTCTCCGCCCGTCCCGGGAGGAGCCGGTTGTAGAAGTGCTGGGCGAGTTGGGAGGCGGCGCCGTTGAAGGAGAAGCCCGTGGGTGCCCACACCGCCACCGCGCCACCGCTGGGCTCCACCAGCAGGGTCGTCCCGAGAGGCCGGAAACCGGGTACCTCGTACCGGTTGACGGTGCAGGTCATGGCCGTCACCAGGGGCAGTCGGCCACCGTTGTTGAGCCCCGGGGCATCCCCCTTGGTCACCAGACCACTAGCGGAGAAGCGGTCAATGCCGCCGTGGCCGGTGTAGTGCACAAGGCCGACCCCCTGGCTCCAGGCGCCGAGGGTCTGGCTCCGGGCCTGGGCGATGGGAGTGGTCGTCAAGTCCACTTCCTGAGTGGTGAACGGGGTCGGGATCAGGGTGTCGATGCGCTCGCTGGTGGCGGCGAAATCCATTCCCTGATCGAAGGCGTCGGAGAGCAGCAGGACCCGCTCCGCCCAGTCGCCGGGATCGGTGGCTTCATACGCCGTCAGCTTGTTCAGGTACGCGGTCAGCTCCGCCGCCGTGGCCGCCGGGATGCGACCGATGGAGACCTCCGGCACGCCGTCGTCCCCCACCAGATCCGCCAGAGCATTGTCCGCGGCGTAGAGCCCGTCCGGCGTCTGGAGCATCACCGGTGGCATCAGATTGCCACCCTGGCCCAGCAGGTTGCGGTAGTCGTAGCTGCCCAATCCCACCAGGACCACCCACTGCGGGGGAATCTGCCAGCGGTTCACCGCGGTGGTCAGGAAGTCGCGGATGGCCCAGGGGTTCGGCTGGCCGTCGCTGAACTCGTTGTAGATGTCCTCCAGGCGAACCTGCTTCACGGTCAGCCCCTGGCTGGCTCGGTATTGCGCCAGCCGAGCGGCGCCCGCCTCCAGTTCCGGCGGGGCGATGACCACGTATTCCCCCTG
>Ga0210063_1000423_pt1 | contig 13404 bp, 14 predicted proteins | sample Muzzi_PWA_D1_FD_185529 | JGI IMG/M metagenome (GOLD analysis project Ga0210063, IMG submission 185529) | Wetland microbial communities from San Francisco Bay, California, USA, that impact long-term carbon sequestration - Muzzi_PWA_D1 (SPAdes) | ecosystem: Environmental > Aquatic > Marine >... | reverse complement strand
GCTCGATCGACACGACCTGCGCGTACACGCTGAGCGTCATCTTCGGGTCGCTGTGGCCGATTTCCGCCATGACGCGCCGCAGATCGACGTTGGCGAACAGCAGCAGCGAGGCGAAGGTTCGGCGCAGGCTGTGGGGCGTGGTGCGGTGGTCGATCGGCGCGAGGTCGGCGTCGCGCCGATCGTTGGCAAGAGCGACCGCCGGGGCGAGGATGCGCCGGCGCACGTTGGACTCGCCGTCGCGCCGGCCGGTCGAGGTCGGGAAGAGGAGGTCATCGGGCTCGAGGTAGCGGGCCCGCGCCCTGTACTCGGTCAGCGCCTCGGCCAGCATCGGCGACAGCGCCACGGTGCGCCGGGCGGAGTCGGTCTTGGTGCCGCCGACCGCGAGCCGTTGGCTTGCCAGGGAGACGTCGCGCCAGCGCAGGCCAAGCGCCTCGCCGATCCTCAGCCCTCCGAGCGCCATCACGGCCAGCAGCGGCCGCCGGCGCCCGACGTCGCCCTCGCGCCGAGAGTCGAGCACCGCCGCGGCGTCCAGCAGCGCGACGGTCTGGGCCGGCTCGAGGAAGGAACGATCCGGCTGCCGCTCACGCAGCAGGCGCTTGCGGCCCGCGGCGGGGTTCCTCGGCAGGTGCCCGTATTCGACGGCCTGCTCGAGGATCGAGGCGAGCAGGCGGATCGTCTTGTTGATCGAGGAGTCCGAAAGCGGGCGGGGGAGGCGTTGGCGCTCACCCTGAGGCTTGGCCTGCTCGGCCTCTCGGTCGGCTCGAAGCTGATCGCGCTCGGCGACCTTGAAGCGGCGGTAGCGATCGACGTCCTCGATCCCGATCGCGCTCATAGGACAACCTCTCCCTTGTTCTTCTGAGATTGAGAGGCCGAGCGAAGCGAGGCCGTCGAAGATCCCCGGGGAACGCATAGAGAAGCCGACCCCCGCCGGGAGAGCGCCTGTCGCGCTAGCCGCGTAGACGGCCCTCGTGAGACCAGCGCCTCCCGGCGGAGCGAGGCGCCAGAAGCGCCAACAGGACGTGGTGCCCGAGAGCACCGCCCTATGAGCATGCGCAACGGCTCCTCGTGGCCGGCTATCAGCCGATCGCAATCGACCGAGGAGGAAGCATGGCAGCAATCAGGACCGGCGGAATCGATTGGGCCCTCGAGGCCCATGAGGTCTGTCTCAGCGAGGAGGGCAGGGTGCTCGAGCGCTTCTCCGTCGCCCACGACGAGGAAGGAATCGCGGCGCTCGCCGCCAAGCTCGCGAAGGCGGGCGTCGCCCGGGTGGCAATCGAGCGCCCTGACGGGATCCTGGTCGAGCGCCTGCTGGAGGCCGGGATCGAGGTCCTGGCGATCCATCCCAACCAGGTGAAGGCGGCGCGACCGCGCTTCGCAGTCGCCCACGGCAAGTCCGATCGCTTCGACGCCTACGTCCTGGCCGAGCTGGCCCGCACCGACGCCCACCGCTTCCGGGCGCTGGTCCCCGACGGCGATGAGACCAAGGCGCTCAAGGCCTTGACCCGAGCCCGGGAGGATCTGGTCGGAGTGCGCGTGCAGCTGGCAAACCAGCTGCGCGCCCAGCTTGCGGCCTTCTGGCCCGGAGCGCTGATCTTTGCCGACGTCGACAGCCCGATCTCGCTGGCCTTTCTGAAGCGCTGCCCAAGCCCGGCCGACGCCAAGGGCTTTGGCCCAAAGCGGCTGGCCGGCTTCCTCGCCCGCCACCGCTACTGCGGCCGGCGCAGTGCCGAGGAGCTGCTGGAGCGGATGCGCTCGGCTCCCGCCGGCCGCGCCGGCGAGCTGGAGACGGAGGCTCGACGCGCCGTGGTGCTCGGCCTGGTCGGCGCGCTGGAGCCGATCGTCACCGAGATCTCCGAGCTCACCTCTCAGATCCGCGGCGCCCTCGCCGCCCATCCGGACCGGGAGGTCTTCGCGCCGCTGTTTCGCGACGTCAAGACCGCGATCTCCCCGGCGACCCTGATCGCCGAGCTGGGCGACTGCCGGGAGCGCTACCCGACCGAGGCCGCGATGGCCGCCGACGCCGGCATGAGCCCGGTCGCCCTGGAGTCGGGCAAGTTGCGCGTCGCCACGTTCAGGCGAGCCTGCGACAAGCGGCTGCGCGCGGCTGTCGCGAGGCTCGCCGACTCCACCCGCCACTGGCATCCCTGGGCGCGAGAGGTCTACCGAAGCGCTCGTGCCAGGGGGCAGGACCACCCCCACGCGATTCGCACCCTGGGGCGCGCGTGGATCCGCGTTCTCTGGCGCTGCTGGCAGAACCGGGAGCCCTACGACCCCGCTCGGCACGGCAACTTCAACCGTCTTAAGGCGGCGGAAGGTTGACACAGGACGTCTCAGGGCGGGGTCGGGCATGTGGGCGGGGTCGGCGAAGAACGGCAGCAGGTGCGTGCTCAACCGCCAGCGATAGTCGGCGCGCGTGCGCTCTGCGAGCTTGCCTTCGCGTTCCTCGAGCCAGGCCGAGGCGAAGGCGTGGAAGGTCTCGGGCGACTCGGGCTCTGCGGGCTCCGGCGTCGCGTCGGGCGCCCAGATGCCGCGCTCGACGTCGGCGAGGATGTGCCGAAGCTCAGCCTCGGCCTTCGCCCGCGTCCAGCCGTCCTCAGACCGACCGAGGCTCACGTGATGGCGCTTGCCGTAGGCGCGGAAGCGGAGCGACCAGCTGCGCCGCTTGCCTTCGGGCGCCAGCACGCCGCCGGTGGACTTCCGAGCACGCGCGGGGCGCGTAGGGTTCGCTTCAGCCATGGGGAGGGATCGTCTCCTTGTGGTCAGGCCCTCGGTGGACGTTGACGCGTCGCCGGGGGCCGCTTTGTGGTCGTAGCAGCCTACGGCGAGACGGTGGTGCGGTCAACTTGACCCGCCTTCCTCGCCGACCTCGAGCTCGGGCTCGCGGCCCTCGTCGCGTGGCGTGGCGGGGCGCCAGCTGACCCCGACCGCGTGCCGGTTTCCGCAGGCCGGGCAGTCCACGATCGCGCTCAGCGGCCGGCGCTCGACACCGGGGGCAGCGGCGACCCGCACGGTGCGCCCACCGTCGCCAGTGCAGCCGTAGAAGCCGATCTCGCCGGCTCGCAGTAGGCGATCGTTCACCGGGTGCCAGCCTCGTCGGAGCCGCTGGCACCCCGACCGGCGGCGAACCAGCCGAGCGACCACAACGCCTCGAATAGCTCAGCGGCCTCGGCGGGATCGGCCGGCCACACCAGCGCGCCGGCCTCGGCGTGCGCGAGGACGATCGACAGCGCCTCCCATCCCGCCTCGCGCCACTCGCTCTCGACCTCGAGCACAGCCAGCGCCAGGGGTTCGTCGCCGGCCAGCGTCCAGCCGCCGAAGCCGAGACAAAACGCGTCGATGCCGGCGGTCCGAGGCGCGGGCGCTGGCGATGAAGCCGCGCACCGGCAGACCCTGCTCGCGCAGCCGATCGAGCACGCCGCCGCCGACTCCGATCTCATCGACCACGGCGCTGGCACTCTCGCCGGCGTCGAGCAGCGTACGCGCCACCGCGCCGCTCGAGGCCATCGTGTCGGCGCCCCGCGCTCTGTGCTCGACGCGAAGCTGCCCGCCGCGGTTGGCGACGATCACGGTCCTGTCCCCATCGGCGGCGCGACCGACGTCCACGCCGAAGATGACCGCAGCGTCACCGGGCAACTCGCGCGCCCGCGCGGCCTCGATCCAGGCCGGCTCGACCAGCGAGTCGTCGTCGGCTTCGGGGAACTCGGCGAGCACGCGGCTGCGATACATCGCCGAGGACTGGCCCCAGCGCTTGGCGCGCTCATCGACCCAGGCGCGACTGACCAGGTTGCGCGAGATCGAGGCCGGCACCCGCTCGCCGCTCAGGCCCGGGCTGGCGTGTGCCGGGATGACGATCCGGTGCCAGCCGGAGTCAGGACGGTGGGTCTCGAAGAACCGGCTCTCGCGCACGGTCGGGTTGCCGATAGCCAGCACGTGACTGCCCTCGTTGGAGGCGAGGCTGTCCACCGCATCCCAGACCCACGGCGCGAGGCCGGCGGCCTCGTCGAGCACGACGAGCAGCCGCTCAGCGTGGATGCCCTGCAGCGAGGTCGCGGCGGTCTCGGGGTCGGTCAGGTCGGCGGGCTTTCGGCCGGTGCCGACCAGCTCCTCGCCGATCCACCACTCCGGTTGCTGGCCCATGCTGATCCGGCCGGGCAGGTTGCCGAGGCGGTGGGCGCGGCCGAGCTCGCGCCACAGCACGCCGCGAATCTGGGCGCTGCGCGGCGCGGTGCTGAAAACGAACGCCTGGCCCGGCGGGTGCGCGGCGATCCAGTAGGCCATGAGCCACGCTGCGACCGCGCTCTTGCCGACCGAGTGCGCGGCGCGCACGCTGACGTAGCGGTGCGCCATCACCGCGCGCAGAACCTCGGCCTGCATCGACCACAGCGCGACGCCGAGCCGCGCGATGATCCAGGCCACGGGGTCGCCGACTGGCGCCGCGGGCTCGGGCCCGGCGACCCGTTCGGCCAGGCGCTCGCCGAGTCCTCGGCCCTCCCTCACGCTCCGACCTCCCGCCGGGCGGGGCGCAGGTCCTCGTCGCTCAATTCGCCCAGCCGCTGGCGCAGGGCAGCGTCGAGTCGAGAGCGATCTTCGGCGCTCAGGCGGCTGTCCTCGATCGCACGGCTCACCGCGTCGCCCAGGCGAGTGAGGACCAAGCTGTCCAACTCGAGGCGGCGGCCGTCCAGGTCGGCATCGACTCCGGCCTTCGAGACGCGCGCCAGCCGCTCGATCGCCGAGGCGAAGGCGCCCAGCAGCGCGCGCAGGTCGGCCTCGGAGCCGCTGGCTTCCGCGGCGGCGAGCTTGCCGCGCAGGTGCTCGACTTCCCCGGCGGCGAGCTTCACGGCCAGGCGCAGCGCATCGGCGGCATCGACGTCGAGCGCGGCCCCTGCCCGTACGGCCTCGGCGCGCGCCTCGAGCTTGGCCGCGAACTGGCGACCGGACGGGCTCAGGCCACCGTGCCAGCTGCAGCGCCCGTACTTGGAGCCGGTGCCCCAGCCGGCCGGGCGGTGGCACGGATGCCGATCAGGCGTCCGGGTCGTCGCCCCCGCAGATGTCGCGCCCGGTGCTCACTTCGACCCCCGAACGGGCGTTATCGGGAGCAATCGAGCCGATTTTCTGCCCGATCGGGCGCCGGGGCGCTTCGGCTTGGCTCTGGGAGCGGGATCGCGCTCCCTCGACCCCTTGCTGGTACTGCAGGCGCTCAGCTGCTCGGCGACGGCGTCGAGATCGAAGCGAAGGCGCGGCCGCGGGCCCTCGCCGATCCGGACCACGCCGATCCGATCGGCGTTGGCGTAGACGAAATCCCGGCTCACGCCGAAGCGCATCGCGACCTCGGCAGCCCCGGCCAGCCTCGGCGCTTGGGCCGGCGGCGTCTGCGCCAGGGCGTCGGCGAGCCGCGGCGCCAGGGCGTCGGCGAGCGCCGCCACGTCGGCGTCGGAGAGGGTTCGCTCGCTCACCGGCCGAACTCCATGGGCGTGGCGCGCTCGACAGGCGGCGAGGGTCGAGGAACTGCGGTCGGCGAAGGTGGCGATCCCTCGTTTCCGCCCCGCCGGGCAGCTTCTCTATTCGATGCTGCCCCCCTTAGGGGAGGGGCAGCATTTCGAGAGCCGTTTCCGCCCTCGGCCGGGGCAGCTTTTGGGGCAGCTTTCGCGTAGATGTACGGCGACCCCTTCTTGCCCTCCCCGTCGCGCTCGAGCAGACCCTCTCCGACCAGGCTGCGCAGTGGCCCCCCAATCTTCCGCTTGTCGAGCTCGACCAGAGCTGCGAGCTCGTCCTCGGTCGCCCCCGGAGCGTCCACCGGCGCCGCGGCGAGGAGGCGCCCTCGAATGCCGGCCAGGTCCGAGCCGGCGCGGCCCTCGGCCTCCCCGACAACGCGCCAGCTGCCGTCCTCCCGCCGGTAATCGACGATCAGGACGTCGGGCGTAGCGGGAAAGCGCGAGAGCGCCACCAGGCGGCGTTGGTTGGCCGGCGCCTCCGGGCCCAGCCGCTCGTACTCGACCACGACGTCGAATGCGCCCACGATCGCACCGGAGCCGCGCAGGCCGGTGCCGTGGTCGCGGCCGGGCGACTTGACCTGGTGGTGGACGACCAGGACCGCGAGGCCGGCGCGACACGCCGCGTCCAGCGCGTCTGCCGCCGCCTGCGCGGCGCCGGCGTTGTTCTCGGCGTCTCCCTCGAAGGCGACCCAGAACGCCAGCGAGTCGATCAGCAGCGTCTTCGCCCCGATCCGCGTGGCCTCCGCGGTGGCGGCGGCGATCAGCGCCGACCAGGACGGACGCGGCCAGACGCTGTCGCGGTTGATGACCCGGACGGTGCCCGGCGAGAGGCCCGCCAGCTTCGGCGCCAGGGAGGCGTCGCCTTCCTCGCTGGCGAGCACGACCTTGCCCTTTGGCGACGTCGCGACCGAGCAGCGGCGCTCCGGTGTCGATGGCTGCCAGCAGCGCTTCGATCAACGTGGTCTTGCCGACCTTCGCCAGGCCGCCGAGGATCGTCTTCGCCCGCTCGGCGAGGTACCCCGGCCAAACCCAGTCCGGCTCGGTGGGCGTCTCGGCGACGAGCTCGTCGGCCCAGCGCCACGACAGCGCGGCCTCGCCCTCCGTCTCGAGCTCCTCCAGGGGCGCGGGAGGAGTTCCGGGGGCGACGCCGGGGGTTGGGTCCTCGGAGGGCGGATCGGGGGTGGAGACGGTCGCGGGTGGCGCCCCGCCGGAGTCGATGATTTCCGCGTCGAAGGAAGTTCCGCTCGACCGACTCGATAGCCGCGGCCTCAGCAGCGCTACGGACAGGCCGGGCCGCCGCACCGTTGACCGGTGGATGGCAGACGCCGCAGAATCGTTTGCCGCTCGAGCCGGTCCAGTCCGTGCTCCGATGGGCCGGGAACCGGCAAAGCGCAGCGGCGGGGGCGACCGGCGGCGCGCTCACCGCGCGGCCCCCCGGAGCGTGATTCGGTTTAGCTGCCGCCGGCCTCTCGCCGGCGCGTCAGATTCTCCGTCGGGGTCGCCGCGGGATGACGAGCTCGAGGACGATGATCGGCGGCTGCCGCGCGAGCGGGCAGGTGATCGGCCGGAGCGCTCGCGGGAGCGGGCGCCGCACGGCCGCACCGTGCCGACGGTCGTGACGCGCCGGAGCTCCATGGCCCGCGCGGTGTGCTGGGTGGACTCGGCAAGAGCTCGAACGCGCGCGGCCTCGGAGTCAGCCTCGGCGTGGCGGCGGGCAGCGTCGGCAGCGCGGCCCTCTTCGACGGTCGCGTCGTCGGAGCGGTCGTCGCCCTGCATGCGGCGAAGGGCGGCGAGGTCGGCTTCGATCCGCTCGACGGGCCAGCCGTGCTTGAGGCCGAGCGCGATGTGGATGCGCTCCTCCTCGCTGCGGGCGAGCGCCCTTAGTCGGCGAAGCACGCGGCAATCCTCGTGACGATGAAGCGCATGGGTGGAAGTCTGCCGCCGCGCCCGGCGGAAACGCGACGACCACCGAAAACGCCCGCACGTGGCGGGCGCTTGGGATGTGCTTCCCGCGGGGGCCAGCTGGAGGCCCGACCGTGAGCGTGAGGATTCGGTGCAGCGGTCACGGTAACCGACCCATCGGCGGGACCGTCAGGTCGCGCTACTCCTTGACCTGCACCCCTTCGCTCAGCGCGTCGTTTGCGAACTCGGCGAATTCGTCGTATTCCATTCGGAGGATGCCTCCGCTGTCGAGCGCGCCGCCTTCCCCGTGGAGAATTCTTTTCACTTCCCTTACGAACCGATCGCCTTTCATAATCGCGAAATCGTAGTTCGTCGCGATCCCGGTTTCGTGCGGCGTCTCGTCAGCGGGCTTGCCGGTGACCACTGCCCGTTCCTGCTTCAACTTGGCCACAAGCTTGGAACTCCGCTTTCCGGCCTTCCGCAGCGCTCTGGTGCCCGTCGGTAGTCGCCTGCCGCATCCGCAAAAGCACTTCGCCATAGCGCTCCTCTTTCGTTTTCGCGGTTTCTGAACCTGACGCTGAGGCCCTCACTCGCAGCCGATCCCATCACCGTCTGCGTCCAATCCGTAGGGATCGCTGCCCACAACGGTGACCCGCCCCGTGTACTCGGGACCGTTGCCCGATCCACCCGCGCAGTCGTAGTCGGCGGCATTGGGATCGAGGCAAGCACCCTCATAGTTGGGGTCGCAAGCGGCGCCACTACTGTCCGACCCGCACCCAGTCATTACCCCGATAGTCAAGAAACAGGCGATGGCGAGTGCGAGCGAGGTACCCACGGATCGAGACCTTTTCATAGGTGCGTCGAGTTGGTCAAGCCACGACCCGCCGCTCGATCACCCGCGCCAGGGCCGCCACCGGGCAGAATGCCGCGTCGATTCTGCCCGGAAGCCGCCGAAACCGGCCGAATCGCGCCTAGAAACGGCGACGGACGGGGAGCGGGGACGGCTCTCGAAACCGCTCTGGAATGCGCCTTGCGGGCCAGTCGGCGACGTCCAGCTTCCTGCTTTGCAAGCAGGAGGTCGCCGGTTCGATCCCGGCTGGCTCCACTGCCGTCCCGCCGCGCCCCCCTCTCTACCCCTCCAGCCCGATCAACAGCTGCGAGTGGTCGTTCGGGTCGACCCTTACCGGGACCTGGGCGCCGGGCTGCAACTGGCCGATGACCGCCGGCGAGACGACCTGGGTGTGGGTGACCTCGGACTGGTTGCCGTTGACGTCGACCGTGAGCTGGAACTGGAGCTCCGGCTGCATGTTGACCTGCTTGCCGGTGGCGACCATCTGCACGACCGTCGCGGTGCCGTCGACCCCGTCGTTGGCGAGCTTCTCGGCCAGCTCCTGATCGGCCTGCACCTGCTGCACCGCCTGGTTCGCCTGGGCCAGACCGTCCTTCATCATCTTGAAGCTGCCGCCCTGTTCCTTCTTCGCCTTCTTGCCGGCCTTGCTCAGATCCCTCATGTCCTTGAACATGCCCATCGGTCCGCTCTCCTCAGTAGTGGTCCGGGCCTTCCCTCGGCCTCTGCGCCGACCCTAACGCCCCGCCGCGGCACCGGGTTAAATTCGACGGGTGTTCGTGACCGGCGTCCTGATGATCTCCCTCGCCGTGGCGATGGTCGTGGCGGGTGTTGCCGCCCCGGTCGATGAGGCGCGCCTCGGGCTGATTGGCGGCGCGGCTGGGGTCGGGCTCGGCGGCCTCATCCTCGCCTACCTCGATGCCCCGAGCCGAAGGCGGGCGACTCCGCCGGGCGCGCTGCGGGCGAAGGCGACGATCCTCGACGCGGTCGGCCTGCCCGGCTCCGTCGCCGGCTACCAGATGGTCGAGCTGACGCTCGAGGTGCGGCCGAAGGACGGCGTCCCCTTCCAGGTAAAGCGCAAGTTCTCGGCCGGTCGGCTGGGCCGGATCGAGCCGGGCCACCGCCTCGACGTCTTCTACGACCCGGCCGACCCGGAGAAGCTGGAGCTCGCCTGAGTCAGGCGACCAGCTGCTCGGCCCGGTGGCTCTCGGGCAGGTTCTGGTCGGCGTGGTAGCTGGAGCGGACCAGCGGCCCGCAGGCAACCGACTCGAAGCCGAGCTCGTAGGCCGCCTTCTCCAGCGCCTCGAACTCCTCGGGGTGCCAGTAGCGGACCACCGGCAGGTGGTTCTCGGTCGGCCGCAGGTACTGGCCGACGGTCAGCACCTGCACCTTGTGCTCGCGCAGCAGGCCGAAGGTCTCGACCATCTCCTCGAAGCTCTCGCCGAGCCCGACCATCAGGCCCGACTTGGTGACCACGTCGTGCCCGCCCATCTCCTTGGCCATCTTCAGCACCCGGGCCGAGCGCGCGAACTTGGAGCCGCGGCGGGCGATCGGGTACAGGCGCGGCACCGTCTCGACGTTGTGGTTGAAGACGTCGGGACGCTCGGCGATCACCTTGGCCAGCGGCATCTCCTGGCCGCGGAAGTCCGGGGTGAGGATCTCGACCTTGCACTCGGGCGCCAGCATCCGGATCGAGCGCACCACGCCGACGAAGGCCGAGGCGCCGTAGTCGGGCAGGTCATCGCGGTCGACCGAGGTGATGACCGCGTGGCGCAGCCCCATCGCCTTCACCTGGTTGGCGACCTTGAGCGGCTCCAGCGGGTCGTTGAAGGAGGGCTTGCCGGTCTGCACGTTGCAGAAGCCGCAGCGCCGGGTGCAGACGTCGCCGAGGATCATGAAGGTCGCCGTGCCGCGCTCCCAGCACTCGCCGACGTTGGGGCAGTTGGCCTCCTCGCAGACCGTGTGCAGGCCCTCGGAGCCGATCTTCTCCTTCAGCCGCCGGTAGTTGGGGCCGCCGGGAGCGGGGACCTTCAGCCAGGGCGGCTTGCGGGCCCGCTTGAAGGGCACGGTGCCCTCGGTGGCGGGCGCGGTGCCGCCGGGGTTGGCGCGGGAGCGGGTGACGTGGATGCGCTCCCCGGGGGCGGGAGTCTGGGGGGAGGTGGCGCTCATAGCGGGGCACCCAGCCTACCGGCGGGGAGGTCCAGGCCCAGCTCGGTGGGATCGGCCGTCGCGGGCTCGCGCTCGAAGACCTCGCCGAAGCGGGCGACCACGGTGTCGGCGAAGGCGTCGACGCCCTGCTCGGCGCCCAGCTCGCGGGCCAGCGAGGTGACCGCGCAGCCCTCGATCCCGCACGGGACCACCCACTCGAACGGCTGCAGGTCGTTGTCGACGTTGACCGCCAGCCCGTGCGTCGTCACCCCGCGGCTGACATGCACCCCGATCGACCCGATCTTCCGCTCGCCCACCCAGACGCCGGTCTGGCCCTCGATCAGCCCGGCCTCGACGCCGTGGTCGGCCAGCGCGGAGATCATCACCCGCTCCAGTCCCCGCACGTAGGCGTGGACGTCGTCGCCGTAGGGGGCGAGCGAGACGATCGGGTAGACGACCAGCTGGCCGGGACCGTGGTAGGTGACGCGACCGCCGCGATCGGTGTCGAGGACTTCGATCCCCTGCGCCTCGTACCACTCGGTCCCCATCGGCAGCTCGTCGGCGGTCGCGCGCCGCCCCCGGGTGTAGACGGGAGGGTGCTCGAGCGCCAGCAGCACGTCCGGGATCTCGTCCGCTTGGCGCCGGCCCTCGAGCTGCCGCTGCGCCTCGCGGGCCCGCTCGTAGGGCACGGTTCCGCAGCGCAAGACGAGGATCGGGCGGCTCATCGAGACCAATTGTCGCAGGGGCGCACCGTATTCTTGGCGCTTCCGCCCTTGGTCCAGTCAAAGGTTCTCCGACCAGATTGGCTCCCGGCCGTGGCGCTCAGCTCGGCGCTGGCCGCGCTGATGCTGCTCTGGAGCCCGCCGGTCGGCGACCTCGCCGCCCAGGTCTTCCGCACCGAGCTGTTCGAGCGGGGCGGGCTGGCGATCTGGAACGGCAGCTGGTACGGCGGCCACTACACCCTCACCTACAGCGTCCTCTTCCCGCCGCTGGCGGCGCTGCTCGGCCCCCAGGTGGTCGGGATGCTGGCCTGCGTCTCCTCCGCCTACCTGTTCGACCGCCTGGTCCGCGACCGCTGGGGGGCGGAGGCGCGCTGGGCGACGCTCTGGTTCGCGGCCGGGGTCGTCACCCTGCTCGCCGACGGCCAGCTCACCTTCGCGCTCGGGGTCGCCTTCGCGCTCGGGGCCCTGCGCTGCCTGCAGCTCGGCCGCGGCGCCTTGGCGCTCCTCGCGGCGGCGGGCTGCGCGCTGGCCAGCCCGGTGGCCGCCGTCTTCCTGTTCGGGGTGGTGATCGCCGGCGAGCTCGAACCGGGACGGCGGGCCAGCCGCGCCGCGCTCGGGGCCGCCGCCCTCGCCCTCGCCCTTGTCCTCGTACCCAACGTCGCCTTCCCCGGCGCCGGCGAGTTTCCCTTCGTCCTCTCCTCCTACGTCGCGATTCCGCTCTGGTCGGCCGCCGCCCTCTACGTCACCCGCGGCCTCCCCGAGGAGCGGCAGCTGCGCCGCGTGATCGTCGCCTACCTCGCCGCCGCGACTGCGATCTGGCTCGTCCCCAACGCGCTCGGCGGCAACGCGGTGCGGCTGGGAGCGCTGTTCGGCGGCCCGGTGCTGGCAGCGGTGGTGCTCTCGCGCCGGCCCCGGGTCGCTCCCTGGCTGCTGGCGCTGGTCTTCGCCGGCAGCCTCTACTGGCAGCTGACCGCCAGCGTCAGCCAGATCGCCCGCAGCGTCGGCGATCCCTCGACCCGGCAGGAGTACTTCGCCCCCGCCGCCAACTGGCTGCGGGCCCAGGGCGGCGAGGCGGCTCGGATCGAGGTGCCCCCGACCGCCAACCACTGGGAGTCGACCTACCTGGCGCCGAGCTTCGAGCTGGCCCGCGGTTGGCTGCGGCAGCTCGACACCACCCGCGACGACATCTTCTACGCCGATGGCAGGCTGACCGAGCGCGCCTACGGCGCCTGGCTGCGCCGCAACGCGATCTCCTACGTCGCCCTCCCCGACGCGCCGCTCGACTACTCCTCGGTCGCCGAGCGGGAGCTGATCCTCCGCGACCCGCCCTACCTGCGGCTCGGCTTCACCAGCGAGCACTGGCGGATCTACGAGGTCCTCGACCCGAAGCCACTGGTCGCCCCGCTGGCTGGCGCCGCGGCGGAGACGCTCCGGATCGGCCACGACGGCTTCGCGCTCGACGTGCGGCGGCCCGGCGACTTCCTCGTCCGCGTCAACTTCACCCCCTACTGGTCGATCGCCCGCGGCGAGGGCTGCATCATCCGCCGCGGCGACTGGACCCTCGCGCGCGCCTCGCGCCCCGGCGTCTTCCGCGTCAAGGCGGACTTTTCCCTGCCCCGAGCCTGGAACGCGGTCACGGGCGCCCACAAGACCTGCTGAGGCCCACCCCCCCGAGACTGCCCTTCTCCCCGTATAGCGGAGAGAACTTCAGTCTCAGCTTCGCGGCGGAGAGAAGTCCAGCTTCAGAGGGCGAGCGCCACCGGCTCTTCGAGTAGCTGGCGCACACGGGCCAGGAACTCAGCCCCCTCGGCGCCGTAGAGGATGCGGTGATCGCAGGAGATCGTCGCCTTCATCAAATGGGCGGGGACCAGTTCCCCGCCCTTGAACAGGGGACGTTCCTGAATCGCGCCCACTGCGAGGATCGCCGCCTGGGGCAGGTTGATCACCGCCTCAAACTCGGTGATCCCATACATCCCCAGGTTGGAGACGGTGAAGGTGGCGCCCGATAGCTCGGGCGGGGTGATCTTGCCCTCGCGGACTTTGCCGGCCAGAGCCCTAGCGTCGGTGGCGATCTGGCGTAGGCCCTTCTTATCGGCGTCGAAGACAGTGGGCACGACCAAGGCGCCCGGGGCGGCGACGGCAACGCCGACGTTGACGCGGGAGTAGAGCTCGAACTTGCCGTCCCTATAGGCCGAGTTGGCTTTCGGGAACTCCTTCAGGGCAAGTGCCGAGGCCTTGATCACCATGTCGTTGAAGGAGGGAACGACCTCGCCATCCTTGGCCGAGGCTTTCA
>Ga0210063_1000422_pt1 | contig 13453 bp, 12 predicted proteins | sample Muzzi_PWA_D1_FD_185529 | JGI IMG/M metagenome (GOLD analysis project Ga0210063, IMG submission 185529) | Wetland microbial communities from San Francisco Bay, California, USA, that impact long-term carbon sequestration - Muzzi_PWA_D1 (SPAdes) | ecosystem: Environmental > Aquatic > Marine >... | reverse complement strand
GAACGCGGCGCCGAGTTGGTCGAGCAACTGGCCGCCCAGACGTCTGGGTCAAAAAGAAGGGCCGCGGCTGCCCGCGACCCTTCTTGAGCTCGGGGGGACGGACTCGAACCGTCAACCACCGACTTAACAGGACGGCGCTCTACCATTGAGCTACCCCCGACTAATCAAACAACCTCATGTAACCGCTGTTCAGTCGTTTCCGTCTGAGAACGGTCTGAATCCATCGGGAGAGTAGCGAACCCTCCCTCCACCTCGGCATGGCAGTTCGCACAGAGCAGCATGCACTTTTCCATCTCTGCCCGACTCCGGGCGATTGAGCGTGAATAGCCACCCTGGGCGAGATGGAACTCCTTTGCCGCGGCCTCTACGTGATGGAACTGCAGCGCACCGTGCCAGCGTGCGTAGCCGCAAAGGGCACAGGCACCACCGGCCTCCTCAACCAATTGTCGCTTAATCGTCCGCCGACGCTTGGCCACTGCTTCGGATCGACAGCGCTTGCAACGGTAGTAACCACGACCCTCGAGCACGAACTCGGTCCTACCGTGCCGCTCGCAGTCAAAGGTCGCGAAACGCTCCCCGTCACCGCAGCGCGGCCGTCGACCACGCGGCTGCAAGCGCTCAATCTCATAGCGCTCCAGCCAATACCTGATCGTTGAGGCATTGCGGTCGAGCGCCTCTGCCATCTCGGATAGCGTCGCGCCCTGACGGACAAGCTCTCCGAGCTCGGCACTATCGACGGCACCCCGTCTCGCGTACTTGTCCGCGCCACAAGCTGTAAGGCCGTGCTTCTTCATCCAGTAGCCGACCGTCGAAGGATGCTTGCCAACCTCCCTCCCGATCGCTTCCAGCGACAATCCCTTGGCAAGGCATTCCTCCAAGAACCTCCTCTTCATGTGCAGAGGATGGCAGGTCGATCAGACAGAACCCTGCGAACGTGCGTTCGCTTCGCTAGCCGCCGCCGACGCTCTCGGTGCGGGCGATTCGTTCGACCAGGGCGGCGCGTTCGCGACTGAGGGTGGCGCGGCTCTCGTGGTCGCCGGCTTCGCCGGCGGCGGCTATCTGGGACTCGATCCGGCGCTGCTCGAGCAGCAGGTAGTTGAGTTCCATCGACTCGGCCGAAGCGGGCTCGTCGTGGGCGAGGATCACCAGCTCGGCGATCAGGCTGGCGAGCTGCTCGTCGTCGTGGGGCAGATTCGAGGCGGGGTCCTCGGGGTGCTCGCGCAGCCAGGCAGCGGCGTGCACGCCGCTCGGCGAGAGGTGCTCCTCGCCGAGCCGGGCCAGGTAGTCGCGGCCCTCCTCGGGCAGCGCGATGCACATCGCCAGCAGCGCCCGCTCGCGCCGTTCGCGCGAGGTCAGCTCGCCGCCGCCGCGCACCGACGGGGTCGCCTGGACGCGGCCCTGCCGAGGCGATTCCGTGGAACCGCCGCTCGGCGGCCGGGCGGCGGTCACCCGTCCCATCACCAGCGCCGGCTCCAGATCGAGCCGCCCCGCCACCCGCCGCACCAGGTCGTCGCGGCTCGCCGTCTCCCCCATCCCGGCCAGGATCGGCGCCACCTCGGCCAGCGCCCGGTCGCGCTCGGCCGGCGAGGAGACGTCGGTGCGCTCGAGCACCAGCCCGACCTGGAAGGCGGGCAGGTCGACCGCCCCCTCGACCAACGCCCGGAAGCGCTCCGCTCCTCCCTCCGCCGCGGCCATCTCCGCCGGGTCCTCGCCCGCCGGCATCGCCGCCACCCGCAGCCGCATCTTGCGCCCGGCCGCGACCCGCTGTGCGCGCAGCATCGCCTCCTGGCCGGCCGAGTCTGCATCGAGGGCCAGCACGACCTCGTCGACCATCCCCGAGAGTGCCGCAACCTGTTCCTCGGTGATCGCCGTGCCCATCACCCCGACCGCCTCGGCGATCCCGGCCTGATGCAGCGCCAGCACGTCGGTGTAGCCCTCGACGACGACAGCGCGGCCGCCCTTCGCGATCGCCTCCTTGGCGAGGTCGATGCCGTAGAGCATGCGGCTCTTGTGGAAGAAGTCGGTCTCGGCCGTGTTGACGTACTTCGCTCCCTGGTCGGAGCGCATCGCCCGGCCACCGAAGCCGAGCGTACGGCCGCGCCGGTCGCGGATCGGGAACATGATCCGCTCACGGAAGCGGTCGTACTCGCCGCCGCTGCGCCCGCGCTGTGCCAGCCCGACGCCACGCAGCTCCTCGACCTTGAACCCTGCCCGCTGGCCGCGCAGCAGAACCGTGTCCCAGGTGCTGGGGGCGTAGCCGACGCCGAAGGCGCGCAGCGTCTCCTCCCCCAGTCCGCGCTCGGCCAGGTAGGAGCGCGCCTTGCCCGCCTCCTCGGAGTCCCAGAGGTAGTGCGCGTAGAAGCCCGCGGTGCGGTCGAGCAGCTCGCCCAGGCGGCGACGCTGCTGGCGTCGCGCCTCCGCCTGCGGGTCCTCCTTCTCGCGCTGCAGCTCGACCCCGTAGCGGTCGGCGAGCAACTCCACCGCCTCGGCGAAGCCGACCCCCTCCTTCTCCTCGACGAACTTGATCGTGTCGCCGCCCACGCCGCAGCCGAAGCAGTGGTAGAGCTTCTCCCCTTGGTCAACCGAGAACGACGGCGTGCGCTCCTCGTGGAAGGGGCAGAGCCCGACCCAGCGGGCGCCCTGGCGACGTAGGTCGGTGTGGGCGGAGACGACCTCGACGATGTCCGCCGCCTGCTTGACCCGCTCGAGGCTGTCGTCGGAGATCAGCGCCATCAGAACTTGGCGGCCTCGGGGATCGTCAGCTCGGCGAAGCGGGCGATGCAGAAGCGGTCGGTCATCCCCGCCAGGTAGTCGGCGATCCGCTGGCACTCGCCGGCCCCGGCCTCTCCCTCCGGCACCTCGTCGGGATGCTCGACGTAGTGGTTGAAGAGGCCCCGAATCGCCCGCTGCGCCCGCTCGTGCTCGCTGCGCGCGGCTGCGCCGAGGTAGACCCGCTCGAACATGAACTTCCGCAGGCGCAGCATCGCCCCGCCGACCTCCTCGCTCTGCGCGATGTCGCCGGCCTCGTTCGAGCGCTCGACGATGTCGCGGACCAGCGTGTCGATCCGCGCCGAGCCGGTCGGGCCGAGCAGCTCGATCTCCGCCGCGGGCAGATCCGCGGGGCGCAGGATCCCCGCCCGCAGCGCGTCATCGATGTCGTGGTTGATGTAGGCGACGCGGTCGACCAGCTTGACGACCCGCCCCTCCAGCGTCGCGGGCCGGTCCGAGCCGGTGTGGTTGAGGATTCCGTCGCGCACCTGCTCGGTCAGGTTCAGCCCGCGGCCTTCGCGCTCGAGCACGTCGACCATCCGCAGCGAGTGCACATTGTGCTTGAAGCCATGCCCGCAGCGCTCGCGCAGCGCCTCGTCCAACGCCTGCTCGCCGGTGTGCCCGAACGGCGGGTGGCCGAGGTCATGGCCAAGCCCGATCGCCTCGGTCAGATCCTCATTGAGGGCGAGCGCGCGGGCGACGGTTCGGGCGATTCCGCAGGCCTCCAGGGTGTGCGTGAGCCGGGTCCGGTAATGGTCACCCTCGGGCGCGATGAAGACCTGCGTCTTGTGCTTGAGCCGACGAAAGGCCTTCGAGTGGACGATCCGGTCACGATCGCGCTGGAAGGGCGTGCGCAGGGGACTGTCCGCCTCCTCGACCCGGCGCCGCGCCGGGTAGGACGGCGTCGCCAGCTCGGAGAGGAATTCATCCTCCCAGGCTCTGATTCGGTCCTCGAACGTGTTGGTGAGCTGCACCCGCCGATCCTACGCCGCAGCGCGCAGTTGGACGTGGGCGTGATGCTCCAGCGTCTCGCCGATCGCCCGCTCAGCCTGGCGCAGATCCCCCTCGCCGGCCTCGGGCGCCTCTGCCAGCGGGCTGGCTATCGCCTCGACCATGAAGCGGTGCGCCGCCTCGGAAAGCGGGAAGGCGCCCGCTTCGCAGCCGGCGCAGACGACACCGCCCGCGGCGCCCGAAAAACCGGCCAGGTGCTCTGCCTCGCCGCAACGCGCGCAGGAGGCCAGCTCCGGCGAGAAGCCGGCGACGAGGGCGAGCTTGAGCCGGAAGGAAAGCGCCGCCGGAAGCGTCGCCGCCTGCGGAGCCGCGGCGGGGTCGTCGAGCAGCGCCAGGTAGCGGCAGAGCAGGTTGTAAGCAGACGGGTTGGGTTCGGCCGAGTCGAGCAGGCGCAGGACCGCGTCGCAGGCGCGCGCGCCCGCGGCCAACGTCGCGGCCGACGCACGCAGGCGCGGGTAGCCGTCGACGGTGGCAGCCTGGGTGACGGTGAGCAGCTCGCCGCGCCCTTCGTGCAGCAGCAGGTCAAGCCGGAAGAAGGGCTCGAGCCGCCCACCGAAGCGCGATTTCGGCCGCCGCGCCCCCTTCGCAATCGCCCCCACCCTGCCCCGCTGTGCGGTGTAGAGGTGGAGGATCCGGTCGGCCTCCCCATAGCGGATGCTGCGCAGGACGATCGCCTCCGTCTTCACCGTCTTGCCAGCCATAACCCACCTAAGGTGAACGACGAGCCGGACGGCGACGGCGCGGCCTGCGGCGCAGCTTCACCTGGCAGGCCGGACAGAAGTAGGTCGAGCGGCCGGAGACGACGATCCGCTCGATCGCACCGTCGCAGCGTGGGCAGGGCTCGCCCTCGCGCGTGTGGACGAGGAACTCGTCCTGCATCCTGCCCTTCTCGCCGCGCCCGTCCCGGTAGTCGTCGATCGAGGCGCCGCCGCCGTCGATCCCCGCCTCCAGCGCCGCGACGATCGCGTCACGCAGCGCCGCCAGGTGCTCCGGCTTCATCGACCTGGCCGGCGAGAGCGGGTGCAGGCGCGCCCTGAACAGCGCCTCGTCGGCGTAGATGTTGCCGATGCCGGCAACGCCCTTCTGGTCGAGCAGAAAGGACTTGAGCGGCGCGGTGCGTCCCGCCGCCATCTCCTCCAGCGCCTCCGCCGTGAACTCGTCGGAGAGCGGCTCGACGCCGAGCCGCGCGGCGAAGTGGGCCTCGAGCTCCCCGTCGTCGAGCAGCAGCGCCTCGCCGAAGCGGCGCGGATCGGTGAACCAGAGCTCGCGGCCGTCGTCGAGCGCGCAGCGGGCGCGCAAGTGACGCTCGGATGTCGAGCGCTCCGCCTCGTACAGCCGCATCCCCTCGGAGGGGTCGAGCTTGTCCTCGCCCTCGACCAGGACCAGGTTGCCGGTCATACGCAGATGCATGACCAGCGTCTGCCCTTCGTCGAGCCCGAGCAGCAGGTACTTGCCGCGGCGCGCGAGCCCCTCCATCGTCCTTCCCCTCACCGCCCTCTCCAGCTCCACCGCCGGGATCGGCCGGCACCAGCGCGGATCGAGCACCTCGAGCGAGTCGATCCGGCGCCCTTCCAGCTCCGGCTCAAGCTGGCGGCACACGGTCTCGACCTCGGGCAGCTCGGGCACTCCCCCTTTCTACTCGGTCGCGCGAGGGTGCGCCTCGAAGTAGACCTGCTTGAGGCGATCGCCGGAAAGGTGCGTGTACATCTGCGTCGTCGCGATGTCGGCGTGGCCGAGCATCTCCTGCACGGCACGCAAGTCGCAGCCACCGGAGAGCAGGTGGGTGGCGAAGCTGTGGCGCAGGGTGTGGGGGCTCATCTGCCCGGCCAGCCCCGCCTCGCGCGCGTGGCGCTGGACAATCTTGTAGAGGCCCTGACGGCTGAGCGGGCCACCACGGAAGTTGACGAACAGGCGCGCCTCGTGGCGCTCGGCCGGGACCAGCTTCGGCCGTCCGCCGCGCAGGTATACGGAGAGCGCCGCGATCGCTTTGCGGCCGAGCGGAACGATCCGCTCCTTCGAGCCCTTGCCACGCGCCCGCAGCAGGCCCTCGCGAAGGTCGATGTCGGACAGCTCCAGCCCGATCGTCTCCGAGGCGCGGAGCCCGCACGCGTACATCACCTCGAGCAGCGCCCGGTCGCGCAGAGTCGTCGGCTCGCTGCCGCGCGGCGCCGAAAGCAGCTTCTGCACCTCGGCGTAGTTGAGCACCTGCGGTAGCTTCTTGGCGCGCCGCGGGGCGCTCAGCGCCGCGGTCGGGTCGTCGCCGATCAGCTCGTCGCGGCGCAGGTGCTTGTAGAAGGAGCGCAGGCAGGCGGTCTTGCGGTGGACGGTCGAGGCGGAGCAGGCCGGACGACCGTTGCCGGTCGCAAGGTCGGCGAGGAAGTCGCCGATGTCGGCCGGCCGCGCCTCAAGCGGGTCGATCTCATGGCGGTCGAGATACGCGCCGTACTGGAGCAAGTCGGTGCGGTAGGCGCCCAGCGTGTTGCGCGAGAGGCCCCGCTCGAGCTCCAGGTAGGAGAGGAAGTCGAGGACCAGGCCCTCGAAGCGGGCGCTGAGTGCGGGCGGGGACTCGACGGCGACGGCCATGGCAGAGGCTTCGCCCTGTCTCCTGTCTGACCTTGGACCGCAAGGGACCGTGCGCGGTGGCCCGCGGGTCCTGTCGCGGGGTAAGGGGGTGTTGGCGGCCTCACCCGGCCGAACCCCTCTTACCCCGCGCCACCCGCGGGAGGGGCGCCTAGGATCTTGCCCGCGGCCAGGGCGGCGGCAAAGAAAAGCCGGTCTTGAACGATGCTCCTCCCCATGGTTCGCGTCGGAAGGCCGGAGGCGGCATAGCCGTCGAGGTCGTACTGAGCTTCGTGGAGCTTGTGGCGATCGCCCGCGACGGCGGAGAGCTGCGAGGACAGCGTCGGATTCTCACCCGGGACGACGATCTCGACGCTGCCCAGCAGCATCTCCAGCACGGTCAGAGTGTGGTGGCTGACGCCGCGGTGGCGCTCGCGGGGGTCGGATTCGGAGAGGCGGGGTGAGAGCAGCGTGGGCAGACCGAGGGCCAGGGCCGCGTGGGCGCTGTCGAGCGCGGCCATGCCGCCATGGCCGAGGCGAGTCTCGGAGCCGATGATGCCGGGGCCCGGGCCGACGAGGGCGGCGTCCCAGCCGAGCTCACCGGCCGCCGCGTCGAGGGCGCCGGCAACGCTGAGCGCCTCGCGCTCGCCGCCGTAGGCCGGAGCCGCCGTGACGTGATCGCAGAGCAGGCCGCGCTCGCGCAGCCCGGCGACGTCGCGGCTGAGCGAGCCGGGCACGGCACCGCCGCCACTCTGGACATAGCCAAGCTTGAGGCCCGGCGCCGCCTGCGCCGCCGCCCAAGCGGCGGGTGCCAGATGCCCGTGGAGGGGCAGCACCAGAACCGGCATCGATTCCGCTGCGCCTCTTGCATCCGTATGGGGCATGACTCGTAGCGGAAGCTCGACCGGCTCAATCGGGTGTTGGAGCGAGGTGTAGTTGAGCTTCATCACGTGGGCCCCGTCCCCACCGCCAGCGCCCAGGCCGCGGGTGAGGTTGACGTGGACCACGTCGAAGCCGCCCGAGCCGAGCTCGAGGTCGAGCGCCGCGGTGTTGACGACGACCTCGTCGCCCTCGCGCATCTCGCCCAACATCGCCGTGTCGACCCAGGCCCTTCGCCGCTCGCCCTCGACCTCGACCGTCAGCGGCTGCTCGGCGACGACCACGCCGCGGCGCAGCTTCAGCCGGCCGCTCACCCCGTGGCCGGCTCGATGCCCGCCGCCTCGACGATGCCCTCGCAGACCGCGAGCATCGTGTCGAGGTCGCGGGTCGGGACGCACTCGTTCGCGGTATGGACATCCTTGGTCCCGTTGGCGAGCAGAACGCAATCGAGGCCGTCGAGGCGCAGAGCGTTCGCGTCGCTGCCACCGCCGATAGCGCTGCGCACCGGCTCCCGCCCGGCGGCCCGCAGCCCGGCCTCGGCCAGAGCCAGCGCCTGTGAGGCCGGCGGCAGCCGGTAGCCGCGGAAGAGCTCTTCCATGTGTACGTCGACGTCGCAGCCGTGCTCACTAGCCCCCCAGGCGCAGGCGTCGGCCATCGCGCCCGCGACCGCGGCCACACGGTCGGCGTCAAGGCTGCGTGCCTCTGCGTGGAGGCCGCAGTGGCCGGGGACGACATTGCCCGAGGTGCCGCCTTCGATCAGACCGACATTTGCCGTGGTCTCCTGATCGAGCCGCCCCAGCTCCATGCGGCCGATCGCAGCCGCGGCGGCGGCGATCGCGCTGTTGCCGTCGTCGGGTTCGATCCCGGCATGGGCCTCGACCCCGGCAAAGTCGGCGCGGATCTTGTGCTGGGTCGGGGTGGCGACGATCACTTCGCCGACCGGGCCCGCGTGGTCGAGGACGAAGCCCACGTCGGAGCGCAGCGCGCTCGTGTCGAAGGCTTTCGCGCCGCGCAGCCCCTGCTCCTCGGCGACGGTCAGCAGCAGCTCGATCCCGACCGGCGGCGGCTGCTGGGCATGACGGGCGACCAGCTCCATGAAGACCGCGACCGCGGCCTTGTTGTCGGCGCCGAGAATCGTCTCGCCGGCGCTGCGGAAGATGCCCTCGTCCTCGACCACCTCGATCTGGCCGGCGTGCGGGACCGTGTCGATGTGGGCGCAGAACGTCACCCAACGCTCAGAGCAGCCGGGGAGCCGGGCGAGGATATTGCCGGCGCCCGCTTCGGCCGGCCCACCGGCGTCGTCCTCGCTCACGTCAAGCCCGAGCGCGCGCAGCTCGGCGATCAGCGAGTCGGCGACCTCGCGCTCCTCCCCGGTCGGGCTGCGTATCTCACAGAGCCGAATAAACCTCTCGTGCAACCGCTCCATGGCTTGTCGAGGCATCGCTACGCGGCGTCCTCGGTCACTTGCGCGCAGAGCACGCGGCGCTCCCTGCGTCCTTGCCTAGCGTTGCCTCGACTGCGCCATCTCTGACTCATCGGCATCGCTTGATCCTATGTCGCCGCCATCGGCCGGCTGCTCGCCGGCGTGGTGGGCGGCGGCACCGACAAACTCCCGGAATAGCGGCTCGGGCCGGTTGGGCCGAGAGTTGAACTCGGGGTGGAACTGCGAGGCGACGAAGAATGGATGGTCGGGCAGCTCGACCATCTCGACCAGACGCTCGTCGGGCGAGGTGCCGCCGCAGACCAGGCCCTCGTCTTCGAGCCGGCGGCGCAGCTGGATGTTGACCTCGTAGCGATGGCGGTGGCGCTTGTAGATGACCGCCTCGTCGAAGATCCCGCGCGCCCGCGTCCCCTCGTGCAGCTTCACCGGGTCGGCACCGAGTCGCATCGTGCCGCCCATGTCGGAGACTTCCTTCTGCTCGGGCAGTAGGTCGACCACCGGGAACGGCGTCTCGGGATCGAACTCGGCCGAGTTGGCGCCGTCCATGCCGGCGACGTTGCGGGCAAACTCGACCACAGCGATCTGCATTCCAAGGCAGATGCCCAGGTAGGGAATCGAGCGCTCTCGGGCGATTCGCGCCGCTTCGACCTTGCCCTCGATGCCGCGCTCGCCGAAGCCGCCCGGAATCAGCACACCGTCGGCGTTCTCGAGCTGCTCGGCATCGAAGTTCTCCGAGTCGACCAGCTCGACCTCGATTTCGACCCGGTGGTGGAAGCCGCCGTGCTCAAGCGCCTCGATCACCGACTTGTAGGCGTCGGCGAGCTGCACGTACTTGCCGACGAGCGCAATCTTGACCTTGCCGGTCGCCTCCTCGGCGCGGCGCACCATCGCCTCCCACTCGCTCATATCGGAGGCGGGCGCATCCATCCCGAAGTGGTCGAGGACGAGGTCGTCGACGCCTTCGGCGCGGAAGACGAGTGGCACCTTGTAGATGTTGTCGACGTCGTGGGCGGAGACCACGCCCTCGACCGGGAGGCTGGCGAAGAGGGCGATCTTGCTGCGGATCTCGCGGTCGAGCAGGCTCTCGGAGCGGCAGACCAGGGCGTGTGGCTGGATGCCGATGCGGCGCAGCTCGTTGACCGAGTGCTGGGTCGGCTTGGTCTTCAGTTCGCCGGCATGGCCGACGTAGGGGACCAGCGTCAGGTGCATGAACATCGCCCGTTTCGGGCCGAGGTCGGTGTAGAGCTGGCGGATCGACTCGAGGAAGGGCAGCGACTCGATGTCGCCGACGGTGCCGCCGATCTCGGTGAGGACGAAGTCGACCGACTGCGACTCGGCGACGATCAGGATCCGGTTCTTGATCTCGTCGGTGATATGCGGGATCACCTGCACGGTGGCGCCGAGGTAGTCGCCGCGACGCTCGCGGTTGATCACCGTGTTGTAGACCGAGCCGGCGGTGACGTTGGAGGCGCGCGAGGTGTTCTCGTCGGTGAAGCGCTCGTAGTGGCCGAGGTCGAGGTCGGTCTCGGCGCCATCCTCGGTGACGAAGACCTCGCCGTGCTGGAACGGGCTCATCGTTCCCGGGTCGACGTTGATGTAGGGATCGAACTTCTGCAGCTGCACCCGGTAGCCGCGCTGAACCAGCAGGCGGCCGATCGAGGCGGCGGCGATTCCCTTGCCGAGGGCCGAGACGACGCCGCCGGTGACGAAGATGAAGCGGGTATCTCCTGGTTTGGGCCGATTCATTCTCTGCCGAGCGAGTCTAGCCAGCGTAGTGGCGGAACCGACTCGACCGCCTGTGAAATAGATCGCAACTCGCCGAAAATGGTCAGTGCGACGACCGCCGCGAGGGCGATCAGGCGCCCCGTGTCGTCCAGGGTCGTGAGCAGCCAGACGCCGCCGATCGCGCCGACCAGGTTGGAGCCGGTGTCGCCCAGCATCGCCCGCTCGCGCAGGGTGAACCAGGCGCCGACCAGCACCGGCCCCGCGAAGATCCCCAGCAGCTCCAGCGGTGCCAGGGTCCAGGCGCCGAGGCAGAGCCCGGCTCCGAGCAGCGCCAACCCCTTCTCCGCCCTGCCCGGGCGCAGGTCGAGCAAGTTGAATGCGTTGGTGACGAGGATCAGCAACGCCACGTCGCCCAGGTAGCGCCAAGACTCGAGGCCGAGGCCGGAGACTACGTAGGCGGCGAGCGCCAGTGCGCCGATCGCCTTTATCGCCCCGGTCGAGAGCCGCCCGGCGCGCAGCGCCCGGGCGTGGCCGCGCCAGCCACGCGGGGCCGCGGCCGACTCGCCGCGGCCGAGCGAGTCGTCGAGGAAGCCAAGGAAGGCGACGCCGATCACGTAGGGCAGCCAGCGACGCAGCTCGGGATCGAGCAGGTCGAGGTCGGCGCGATCGTCAAGGAAGGCGAGTGGAGCCAGCGCGACCAGCGCCGCGGTCGCCAGCACCGCGCCGAGCGGGAAGGCGAGTCGGGCGCCGCGGTAGTTCTTGCGCACGAGGGCGGCGTCGAGCAGGCCGCGTACCCCCGCCGGCACGACCAGCAGCGCCACCGCGATCGCGACCGGGAAGCCGACCCAGGTCATCTGTGCGGCGTCAGCAGGTCGGGCAGCAGGCGGTCGGCGCTGCCCTTGACGCCGAAGCTGCCCTCGGCGCCGAGCAGGGCGAAGACCGTCGCCAGTCTTCCCGCGTCGAGGTCGACGTCGTCGACGCTGGAGAGGTTGTTGCCGACGAAGAAGGAGACGGAGGACGGTTCGGTCCCGGTCGCCTCGACTCCGACAGCGGGCGCTCGGGTGGCGACGATGCCGCTCGCGATCCCGGCCTCGATCCGGCTCGCGACTTCGCGTTGTCGCGGCCCCATGTCCTGCGGCTGGTCGCGGACGACGATCACCGCGTCGAGCCTGCCGAAGTTGCCGCTGGCGCGGGAGAAGAGATGGCCGCGCACCGGCTCCAGCAGCGTGCCGCCGCGCACGAGCTGGCGTCCCAGGCCGACCCCGAGCGCGGTCTGGGCGTCCGGATCCTGGGCGAGCTCGGCGAAGCGGGTCTTGGTGAGGTCGTCGGCGAGGCCGCGGGTGTCGACCGGCTCGCGCACGACGCCGACGGCGACCAGCCGCCCCCCTGCCGGCTCGAGCGCCCCCTCGATCGCGCGGTAGACGCTCCCCGGCAGGTCGCCGAAGGCGATCAGGCCGATCCGCCGTCCGCGCAGCCGGTCGCGCACCAGGACCGGGAAGACGCGATTGGAGAACTCGTCGGCGCGACCGAGCTCGCCGCGCAGCTCGTCTGCCTGTGCGCGCGCGTCCTGGAGGTTGCCGGTGAGGCTCTGCTCGAGGTCCTTGCGCGTGCTGTCGATCGCGTCGCCGCCGAGCACCGCGCCGATCACGATCCCGACCGCGAGGGCGAGGAAGATCGCGATCAGCGAAGTCGCGTGATAGCGGGCGCTATACCCCATGACCGGGAGAGGCTAGACGCTTGCCCGGCTCGCCACTAGAGGCCGAGCCAGATCTTGATCTTCAGCCAGACCAGGTCGACCAGGTCGCCAAGCGCGGGCGAGGCGATCACCAGGATCGCCAGCAGGATCATGAAGGTGGCGAGGAAGAGCGGCGCCGGGCCGAGCCCGGAGCCCGGGTTGTAGAGGCGGCTGACGCCCTTGGCGTCGACCAGCTTCTCGCCGATCCGCAGGCGGGTGAGAAAGGTCGAGGACATGCCGCCGCGGTTGCGATCGAGGAACTCGATCAGGTTGAAGTGGGCGCCGACGCTGACGATCAGGTCCGCCCCCTTCTCGAAGGCCATCAGCATCGCCACGTCCTCGCTGGTGCCGGCGGCGGGGACGAGCGTGTGCTCGAGGTCCAACTCGAGCAGGCGCTCGCGCCCCGGTGCGCGTCCATCGGGGTAGGCGTGGACGATCAGCTCGGCGCCGCGGCGCAGCGCCGCGTCCCCGGCCGAGTCCATGTCGCCGAGGATCACGTCCGGCTTGAGGCCGGCCTCGAGGCAGCCCTCGGCGCCACCGTCGACGGCGACGACCACCGGGCGGACGTCGCGGATGTAGGCGCGCAGCGCTTTCAGGTCGCTGCGGTGGCCCTCGCCGCGGACGACGATCAGCACCTGGCGGTCCCGGAAGACGGTGCGGGTCGGCGGGAACTCGATCGCGCCGGTCAGCAGATCGGTCTCCTGGCGGACGTGGGCAACGGTGTTCTCGGCGAACTCGGCGAGCGCCTCATCGACCCGCTCGCGCTGCACGGCGAGCCGGCTCTCCAGCTCGGCGACATCGAGCACCCGGCCGCGCAGGATCTCACGGCCCTCGCTGCCGATCACACCGGCGGAGATCGTCGCTTCGGCGCCCTCCTCGAGCAGCTCGAAGGGATCGTCATCCTCGGCGTCGATCAGGGTCACACCGGCGCGGACGAGCAGCAGCGGACCGGCGTTCGGGTAGCGCCCGTCGCTGGAGGGCGCGGCGTTGACAACCGCGCGCACACCGGTGGCGACGAGCTCCTCGGCCGCGATGCGATCGATGTTGACGTGATCGAGAACCGCGATCTCGCCCGGACGCAGGCGCTTGACCAGGTCCTTGGTGCGCCGGCCGAGCCGAACCGTGCCGACGATCGCACCTTCGGCGCTCGTCCCGTTGCGGCGCGACAGCAACGCTGGAAGGCGACGGCGACTGGCGGTGGTCACGCGTTGCTCCTATGTCAAGCCGCCACCGCAAATTGCGGCGCCAGCGAGCCTCTCTGAGAGTCGGGGGTTTTCACAGATCCATCAATTTCGGAATTGATCAAAAGCCGCCAGACACGACGGGCAAGGTGG
>Ga0210063_1000421_pt1 | contig 13462 bp, 9 predicted proteins | sample Muzzi_PWA_D1_FD_185529 | JGI IMG/M metagenome (GOLD analysis project Ga0210063, IMG submission 185529) | Wetland microbial communities from San Francisco Bay, California, USA, that impact long-term carbon sequestration - Muzzi_PWA_D1 (SPAdes) | ecosystem: Environmental > Aquatic > Marine >... | reverse complement strand
TCCAGCACCACCGCGGCGGCGCCGACCGCGCCCGCCTCCGGGGCCCCAGCTGCGGCCTGGTCCCGATGGATGGCGGCCACCAGATCGCGCCACTCCGCCCCGGGAATCAGGACGCGCTCCTCCAGCCAATCGCGCAATTCCAGCCCACCGCGCGGCGTATAGCCCGGCGCCGTGCGCTGTACTTTGGCCTCGAAACGCCGCACCAGGGCGGGATCCAAGGTGGGGCGCAGACGGCTGGAGAAGACCAGCTCCTTGAGCAGATCGGGACGCAAGGCCGAGGGTCGCCCCCCCTCCGGGGTGTCGTCCTCGTACATGTACTTGTTGGTCTGGGTCCAGATGAGGTTGGCGGCGAAGGGGGACGCCACCTGGGTGTGGGTCTCGGTGATCCGCACCTCGCCCCGGCGCACTTCCTCCAGACGCCGCCGCAGGGTCGCCAGGTCCAGCTCATCCTCCAGACAGGTGCGCCAGGTTTCGAGCACCATGGGGAAGTCGCCGTACCGCGACACCGTCTCCAGGAGTTTCTTGGAGCGCACCCGGTTGAGCCACAGGGGCAGCCGACGCCCGGGATTCCCCCGGGGGAGAAGCAGGGCCCGGGCGGCATTTTCCCGGAAGCGCGCGCCAAAGAAGCCGGTGCTCTCCAGACGCTGGCGCAGCAGTTCCTCCAGATGGGCCTCCGGCACCAGGTCGAAGAGGTTCTCGATCTCCCCGTCGAAGCCTTCGGGCAGGATGAGGTTGATGCAGTCGTCATCCTGCAAGACCTCCACGGCGTGGCCCTGGGCCTCCTGCCAGGCGGCCTGCAAGGCGATGGCGAAGGGGCGATTGACCCGCCCTCCCCACAGGGTGTGCAGAATGATCTGGCGCCGCGCCACCCCCTGGTAGGGATCGGCGTAGTGCTCCACCAACAGATGATGGCGGTGCGGCAGGGCGCGCCCGGTGACCTGCCGCTGGCGGCGTAGGAGGTCCAGCAGGTGCGCGGCGGCCTCCGGGGCGAGGGCGTGACGCTCGCCGAGTTCCTGGCGGAAGGTGGGATCGTCCAGACGCCGCTCCGCTTCTTCCAGGAACTCCGCGATGCGCTCCGACAGGTGCGCCCCCCGGTCCTGCTGTTCCGCCCGCCAGAAGGGGGCCAGCGCCGCCGCCCCCCGGGCTGGAACCACCAGCACATCGTTGTGGGTGATGGCCTCGACCCGCCAGTTCTGGGCCCCGAGGGTGAAGGTATCGCCCACCGAGCGCTCCCAGACGAATTCCTCGTCCAGTTCTCCCAGCTTGGCCTTGGAATCCGCCAGCCGCAGATGGAAATAACCCCGGTCGGGAATGGTTCCCCCGGAGGTGTAGAGCAGGCGCTCGGCGCCCCGGTGGGCCTCGACGGTGCCATCCACCCGGTCGTAGGACAGGCGGGGTTTAAGATCCCGGATCCGGCTGTCCGCGTAGCGCCCGGCGAGCATCTCCAACACCAGTTCCAGGTGCCGCCGGGGCAGAGAATGGTAGGGGGCGCTGGTGCGCAATTCCCGATACAGGGCCGCCACCGGCCACGGCCCCTCGCAGACCATCGACAGGACCACCTGGGCGAGGACATCGAGGGGGCATTGGATGGGGTGGACCTCTTCGATATCCCCTTCGAGGACCGCCCGTGCCACCACCGCGGCGTCGATGAAATCCCGATCGTGGAGCGGATAGAGGCGACCGCGACTCACCTCCCCGACGCCGTGGCCGGCCCGCCCCAGCCGCTGGACGGCGGCAGCCACTCCCGGTGGCGTCTGCACCAGCACCACCTCGTCCAGGGCCCCGATATCGATCCCCAGCTCCAGCGAGCTGGTGGAGATGATGGCGGGCAACTCCCCCGCCTTGAGGCGCTGCTCGACCACCGACCGGATCTCCTTGGAGAGAGAACCGTGGTGGGAGTAGGCCACTTCCCGCGCCTGTTCGTGGTTCACCTGGCGGGTGATCTTCTCCGTCAGGCGGCGACTGTTGGCGAACAGGAGGGTGGAGCGATTGCCCCGGATGATGCGCCGCAGCTCGGCGGCAAAGAGGGGCCAGAAGGTCTCCCCGGAGGCGCCCTGGTGGTCTTCCTGCTGCTGGAACGCCGCCGGAGCACGGACCTGTAGCCGGTACTCCTTGGTGGCCGGAGCGCGGAGGATCTCCACCGGTCGCCGCCGATAGACCGCCGGGGCTGGCGACTCCGGGGGCGACTCCAGGCGATAGCCGCCGACGAATTCCGCCACCCGCTCCAGGGGGCGCACCGTGGCGGAGATCCCGATGCGCTGAAACTCTCCCGAGAAGCGCACCAACCGATCCACGGCGGTGATCAGATGGGTGCCCCGCTTGCTGCCCGCCACCGCATGGATCTCGTCGAGGATCACCGTCGCCAGCCCCCCCAGAAGCCGCCGCCCGCCCCGGGAGGTGAGCAGGATATTCAGGCTCTCGGGGGTGGTGATGAGGATCTCCGGCGGTCGGCGCAGCATGCGCTGGCGTTCGTTCGGCGGGGTGTCCCCGGAACGGGTGGCGGCGCGGATCTCCGGCACGGCATCGCCCGCGGCCCGAAAGCGCTCCAGCAATTCCGCCAACGGCGTCGCCAGGTTGCGTTCGATGTCGGCGTTGAGAGCCTTCAAGGGCGAGACATACAGGACCCGTACCGCCCCCGGGGACCAGGCCCCGGTGAGCAACCGGTCCAGCGCCCAGAGGAAGGCCGTGAGGGTCTTGCCACTCCCCGTGGGCGCGGTGATCAGCGCGTGCCGCCCCTCGGCGATCACCGGCCAGGCGCGGTCCTGGATGGCGGTGGGAACGCCGAACCGGTGGGCGAACCAGGCGCGGATCTGCGGGTGGAAAAACGATGGCGGGGACGACAACACCGGCTCATCCTACGCACGCCGCTGCGGGGGTGCAAGGGATCCGGCCCCGGGGGACCGACAGCTCAGCTCAGACTGCCGGCGGCGGGAAGCTCCGTCATGCGACCGATCAGCAGCTCGGCGTTGGCGGCCTCCAGAGGCTGGGAGTGATCGCGGAAGACCTGCAGGGCCTCCTCCGCCAGGGCCAACGCCTCGGCGTGCTGCCCCACATCCTCATAGACGCCCGCCAGATCCATGGCGACCTGCGCCGCACGGTGGGACTGCCCCAGTTCTTCCAACCCCTCCCGAGTCTCCCTCAGCAGCGCCAGCGCTTCCTCGAAGCGGCCCAAACCGGCGGCGACCAGGCCTTCCACCCAGCGCAGGCTCCAGCGCACGTACCCCTCCTGGAACCGCAGGTACGTGGAACGGCTCAAACGCAGCAGCCGACGGGCCTTGGGGACCTCGCCCAGATCGATCAGGCAGCAGATCAGGTGATGTCGCAGGAAGAGCTTGACCCGCGGATCGGCATCCCCATCCACCATGCGGGAGGCTTGCCGCAGGAGCCATAGGGCGGTGCGTGGGTCCCCAAGATCCTTGAGCATCCGCGCTTTCTTGATCAGAGCCCGCCCCACCATCTGAGGACTTCCCTCTCGACGGCACAGGATGATCACCCGATCCATCAAGGCCAGCCCTTCCTGAAACTTCCCCAGGCGACGGCACAGGGAGACCTTGATGCCCAGGATCCGCGCCTCCAGGGTGCCATCCCCCGTGCCCCAGCGAAAGCGTGTTTCCGCGGTGCCCATGGCCTGGAGCGCCGCGGCCATGTCGCCACAGCGTCGATGGGCATCGGCAAGGTGGGCCCAGGCCAGGGCCTTGAGATCCTCCACCATGCCCCGGGTGTAGCGTTCGCAGTCCAGTTGGGAGGCCACCTCCGCAGCGAGGGCGGCCAGTTCCACGGAGTCCTCCGCCTCGGTGTACAGCGCCTCGACGCAACGATCCACCAGCAGATAGCCGAGCGCGAGACTCTGGTAGCGGGCACTGTTGCGCACCAGAAGAAGGCGACGACCGGGGGCCTGGGCGAGGAGATCATCCAGCACCAGGGGCGCCTCCTGGCGCTCCGCGGCCAGGGCGGCGGAACGCTCCCGCAGCATGGAGCGCACTCGATCGACCGTAAGGGTGTACTCGGACGCGGAGATTTCCTGCCCCAGCCGCCGAGCCAGCACCTGACGCAGGCTTTCACCCACCTCCAGCGGTTGCTCGGTTGGCTCGTTCGATCTCCCTGATCCCCTGATCCTCATCATCCCTCCCTGCATCGAGTTCGTCGCTCTCTACTTCTATGTGCCCCCCAGGGCACCAAACGTGACCATCCCAACATAGATAGTGTTCAAAACAAGACGAAACGAGACAACAAGAAGAAAGTTTTTTTTCAAAAGAGGGCGGGAGCGGTTTTTCGACGCCGCGCGAGGATCTCGCCGGGGCTCTCCCCGGGAGCCGACTTGGGAGCCGACTTGAGAGGAAAAACTCAGCCCTGGGTCGCCAGGTGGTAGAGGCTCTCTGGTAGGAGGAAGCGCAGGGTGATCCCGGCACCGATTTTCAGCCGATCACCGTCCGCCAGAGGGGTCCGCTGCATGGATTTCACGGGCTGGCCGTTCAACACCGATCCATTGGTGGAGCCATGGTCCGTGTACGCCCACCCCTCCCCACCGTGGGTGAAGTAGCCGTGAAGCTTGGACACATTGTCGAGAGCCACGACCATGTCATTGTTGGCCGAACGCCCCAGAGACACGAAATGAGGAAAGGGGTTTCCCGGACGCTTGGTGAGGAACGCCAGGCGGTCCAGGTAGCGCAAGGGACGCAGGCTGGCACCGGCGATGGTCAGCAATTGCGGACGTACACTGTCGGTCGTGGCGTCCTCCTGGGGACCGATCGCCTGGGTGTCCAGAGAGTCCACATACAGGGAGGGTACCGGGTAGTCTTCCAGGAACGCCTCTCGGCTCAGCGAGCGGGCCGCCTCCCGAACTTTGGCGAGATGCAGGAACCCCTCTTCGTTGGTTCCAGAAATCTTTAGTGTCTGAACACTCATGGTGGTGGCCTCACAAAACCTCAAGCAGCGGCGAAAGTACCATGGTCGGGGGAGCAGCGACAAGACGACCCCAGGGAGATTCCCTTGGATATACTCCCCCTCATGAACGCACTGCGCATCGCCGGCCTGCAAGTCGATATCGCCTGGGAAGACCCCGAGGAAAACTTTCGCCGTGTCGATGCCCTGGCCACCGAGGCTGTGGCCACCGGCGCCCGGCTGATCGTGCTGCCGGAGATGTTCGCCACCGGCTTTTCCATGGCGGCGGAACGGGTCACCCCCCACGCCGCGCCGACCCGAGACTATCTGGCAGCGCTGGCCCGGCGGCTCCAGGTGTGGGTGCTGGCGGGGTATGGCGAGCCGGCAGGGGAGGCCGCCCCACAACCGCGCAACGCCTGCGCTCTCTTCGACCCCCAAGGCACCGAAGCTCTCCGCTACCACAAATTGCACCCCTTCTCCCTGGCCGGGGAGCACGAGCACTACGCCGCCGGGGAAAGCCTCGCCACGGCCACGGTAGAGGGCGTGCGCATCACGCCCCTGATCTGCTACGACCTGCGCTTCCCGGAGCCCTTCCGGATCGCCGCCGAGGCCACCGACCTCTTCGTGGTCATCGCCAACTGGCCCGATCCGCGCATTCACGCCTGGTCCACCCTCCTGCAAGCCCGGGCCATCGAGAACCAGGCCTACGTCCTCGGGGTCAACCGCCGTGGCGAGGCGCAGGGACTGCCCCACAGTGGTCGGTCGGCGCTCATCGACCCCATGGGCGAGGTCGTGGCGACCCTCGCTCACCAGGACGGCGTGGTCGCCGGGACGGTCACCGCCGACCGGGTGAACAGCGTGCGCCAGCGCTTTGGCTTTCTGGCGGATCGCCGCCCGGAAACCTATCGAGCAATTCAACACAACCAATAAGCCCCACAACAAGCTTTCCTTGTTTGTACCTCGCTGCCCAATGTGGCAGTTTCTCTGATTGTCCACGACCCAGGCTGATGGGTAAGGTTCTACGTCGCGGCGGCCACCGATGGGCCGTCGTCAGTTCGTCGTGTTTGTTTTCTTTACATTGGAGTGGTGCTTCGAGCATCGCTCCCGGAATCAAGAGGATTTCTTCGATGCTCTATTTTCGTAATCTTTGTCTGATTATTCTACTGAGCCTCTCATCGGGCTTGCCCAGCGAAGCCACCACGCTGGAAATCATGCCCCTGGGTCAACTCACCCAGAACGCACAACTGATCCTGGAGGTGGAGATCGGTTCGTCGCGGGTCGCTGCCATCCACGGCAATCCCTTTACCCTGGTGGACGTGGTCGTGGAAGAGGCCCTTCAGGGAACGACCACCAACCCCGTGACCGTGGCGATTCCCGGCGGCGAGTTGATCAACGCGCCCGTGCCGATTCAGGTCGAGGTCCCGGGAGCGCCGCGACTCTTCCCCGGGAGCCGCGCCATCCTGTTCCTGGAGGAGATTCCCGGGAACCCCGGGCTCTACCATCTGGTGGGTCTCTCGCAAGGGGTCTTCTATCTCTCCGAGGACGGTTCGACGGCCCGACAAGATCTTCGCGGCGCGCACCTCGTCACCCCAACCACGACCGGCGGTGCCCCGACCGGAAGGCCCGACGCATGGTCTCGGGATGCCTTGGTGGCGCAGATCCGCGCCGCCCGAACGGAGGTGACCCGATGAACCTCCAGCGCAAGACGTTGCCCCGCTTCCTGCTCGTCCTCGCGGTGCTCTGGGCGCTACCCGGGGACCCCGCCCACGCCGGGGGCTCCTTGCTGGGCCTCGACTTCACCCAGACCATGCCGTCCCCGAACCCTGGCGAGGCCACCGCTGATCTGGTCCCCAAACGGTGGGATCCCCGTTGTATCCCGGTGGAGTTTCGTCTCAACGACACCCAGGACCCGGTGCCGGATCCCACCGGACTGGGGGCTCTGCCCCTCGCGGACGCCGCCGTGGTGCTGCAAGATGCCCTGGACCGCTGGAACCGCATCCCGACCTCGTTCATCGACATGCGACTGACCGGCACCACCTCCAACCCCGGATTCGCGCACTTCGACTTCGTCAACGAGGTAACCTTTCGCACCGATCTGCCCGCCGGGGTCCTGGCGGTCTCCTCCGTCGCTTCCCTGTGCGAAGACGCCGAGTTGCCGGATGGCCTCGACCTCGACGGCGATGGCGATAGTGATGTCGCCGCGGGGATCGCCACCTGCCAGGACGCCGACGGCGACGGTGATGTGGAACTCCCCGCGGGGTGGTACGCGGCGGGCACCATCCTGTCGAACGACGTTCTCTTCAACGCCGCCACCTTCCGGTTCGCCACGACCCCCGACAACACCCTGGAGTCGGTGGATCTGGAGGCCATCGCGGTCCATGAATTCGGCCATTCCCACGGCCTCGCCCACACCCTGATCAACCAGATCTCCGCCACCGAGCCGGATTCCGCCACCATGTTCCCCCTGGTGGACACCGACGACCCCGCCACCCAATTCGCCATGCGCACCCTGCATACGGAGGAGGTCGCCTTCTCCTCCTTCTTCTATCCGGAAGGCACCGCCGCGGCGGGACCGGCGGCGCTGCAACCGGGGGACATCCCCTTCGCCGAGGTGTTTGGGGTGGTCCAGGGCACGGTCACCGACGGCACCTTCGGGGGGCCCCTGGTGGGGGCCAGCGTCACGGCTCGAGACCAGGAGACCGGCGCCCTGGTGGCCTCCGTCTACTCCGGCCACGCCCGCACCTCCTACGACGCAGCGGCCCGTAGCCAGAGGTTGGTGGAGGACGACCCGGCGTTCCACTTCCTGGATGGAAAGTACGCGTTGCCCCTGCCCGCGGGCCAGTACGAACTCTTCATCGAGGCGGTGGACGGCACGCCCCTGCTCGCCGAGGCGGCCAACGACGCGGTCAAGATCAGTGCCGCCTTGGGCCGCCAGAATTTCCAGCCGGATGGTTTCGCATTGCCCCGGGATCGGGCCTTCGAGGTGCGACCGGATCGAATCACGCCGGTGGCCGTGCCCGCCGGGCGGACCGTGCGGCGGATCGATTTCATCTCCAACGATCAGGTTACCCTGGCACCCTTCGGCAGCCTCGATCAGTTAGGCTTCCCGGAGGCCCCGGGGGGAACGTTCTACGCGGTGGCCTTTCCCGTCGCCGACCTCCTGGCGACCACCGGCGAGGAACCCTTCGCGCTGACCACGGGGCTCTTCTACACCTCGGTCTTCGACTCCTCCGTCGCCCCCATTTTTGAGCGCGCCCTGCTGACCCGCTGCACCGTCCAGGGCACGGCGGCCACCGTGGATCTGGCCCACCCGTTGCGCGAGGTCGCCCCCTTCGTGGGGCGGGAAGGCGATCTCACGCCCTTCCCCTTCACCAGGACGGTGTCCTTGGGGTTGCAGATCTTCGATGAGGCCCGGCGCGGTACCCTCAGCCACCTGTGCCTGGTCCTGGAGGTGCCGCCGCCACCCTACGCGGGCATCAGCGCGGTGCCGCCCTTGATCGGCCTCGACGGGCAGGAGGGCCAACCGGACAACGATACGATGATCGCGGGGCTCTCCTTCCAGTCCGACGACGGGGAACTCTTCGAGGCGTCACCCTTCTCGAACTTCCTCTTCGCTCTGGTGGCGACGCCTCTGGTGCGAGAATAGCGGGGTTTTGGCCAAGAAATCCTGCTCCACAAAGCACGCGGCGCGTCGGGGACTTCCTCGGCGCGCCGTTTCCGCCTCGCGGTCCTGGGGACCCCCTTGCGATCTCGGATTGCAGGCTCGGGAGACCGCGATTCAGTCCTCTTCGGACCGGCGGCTTTCCTTGCGGCGAGAGACCACCAGGCGCTTGCCGCCATCGCGATGGCGCCGGTAGCCCAACAGGTGGAAGACCTCCAGCACGAAGAACCGCGCCACCCGGCGATCCACCGACAGGGCGTCGGGAAGAGCGGGATGACGGGAAACCCCCGGCAGCCAATGGACGATCTTGTCCGCCCGCAGGTGCCGCAACAGAGCCGAAACGCGCAACCAGAAGGGGCTGAACTCGCGGATCTCGAAATATCCATCCTCCCCTTGGTCCTGGTAGAGGGGCATCAAGATCCGCCCATCTTCCCGGGCGTGCAAGGCACCGTGGGTGTCGTGAGCCAATAGCTGACCGGCACGAATCTGCTGAAAACTGATGAAGCCCGGCAACATGCGGAAGCCGCTCGCCGCCGCAATGGGATGGCGGTAGCGCACCTCGAAAATCTTCGGCAGATCGCGGCACACCTCATCCAGGCACATCTGGCTCTGGGTGAGGTGAGGCAAGCACATCTCGTCCACCAACCCCGCTGCTCGCAAGGCGATCCAGATGGAGGCCTCGACGTGGTCCACCGACCGGGGGTCATCGTGCTGCCCCCCCTCAAAACCGACGCTGACGTGCCCCAGCATCCCAACAAAGTCGGTCAGCGTGCCCTCGATCTCCTCTTCCAGGCCGACGATCACGGGGGCCGGAAAGTACTGGCTGAAGGCTCGATTGCGCAGCGTGTCGGACATGGTCACGAAGGGAGGACCATCCCCGGAGGTGGAGTGAAAATCGATCAGGAACACCTCGCCGCGAGCCCGGGCGAAGATCTCTTCCAGTTCCCGGCGCAGGGCATCCAGTTCCCGATCTTCCGTCACGCTACTGTCCGCGAGTTCGCCCGCACGGCTGGCGGCGATCCGGTGCGCGTGCCAGTGGCGGTTCAGGTCGGCGTCCAGAAAACGGCGGGCGGCAGCGTACGCCTGCCGGTTGCCCACCAGACCCACGAACTCCCCGCGCAGGGGAAGCGGTCGTTCCGCCAGGCGGTCGAACACCCGGCGCAGACCCGCGACACCGCACGGTTCGTTGCCGTGCATGCTGCCGATGCAGACCAGCGTCGGTCCCGGCTCCTGACCGAGAACGCGACCGATCTGCCGCTCGATGCAGCGCACCTCCGGTTGTTCAGCCAAAGCGATCGAACTCAACGAAACTCCTTCCAAGACTCATTCCCTCTATTCAGACTTCCGTCAGGCGTCTTTCAGCGTCTGTCCCATGATTTCGGGTCCTGAAACGGCCCTCGGATCCAGCCACCGAATGCGCCCAGCCTGTCGGTGGACAGAATGCCACCATGATACTCCAACCCCGGGAAGCCGTAAAACGGTCAGCACGGCGTTGCCCGTCCACCGGACTGTCGAATGCCGCTCAGTCGAACTCCAGGGTGATCTCTCCCTCCTTCGCTCCCACGCGCACCACGCCCCCGGTGGTCAATTCTCCGAACAGCAGATGATCCGTCAAGGGCTGCTTGATCCGCCGGTCGATGACCCGGGACAGAGGACGGGCACCAAAGACAGGATCGTAGCCCTCCTCCGCCAGCAGGCTGCGGGCCGCGTCGCTCAATTCGATGGTGACCTTGCGCTCCCGCAACTGCGCCTGGAGTTGGCGGACGAATTTCTCGACGATGCGCTCCATGACCTCCGGCGACAGCGGCAGGAAGGGGATGCGGGCGTCCAGACGATTGCGCAACTCCGGGGAAAACAGGCGCTCGTAGGCCTGCTGGTCCGCTCCCGCCGCGCCCTTGCTGTCGAAGCCGATCCCCCGCGCCGCCAGTTCCCGGGCCCCCGCGTTGCTGGTCATCAGCACGATGACATGGCGGAAATCCGCCTTCTTGCCATTGGTGTCCGTCAGGGTACCGTGGTCGAGCACCTGGAGCAGCAGATTGAAGACATCCCCATGGGCCTTCTCGATCTCGTCCAGCAGCAGGACCGCGTGGGGATTCTTGCTGACCGCCTCGGTGAGCAAGCCTCCCTGGTCGAAACCCACATAGCCCGGCGGCGCCCCCACCAGGCGGGAGACGGTGTGGCGCTCCATGTACTCACTCATGTCGAAGCGCAGGAAGGCGATCCCCAAAGCGTCCGCCAGCTGGCGCGCCACTTCGGTCTTGCCCACCCCGGTGGGACCGGTCATCAGGAAGGCCCCGGTGGGCTTGTCGGGATCCCGCAGCCCCGCCCGCGCCACCTTGATGGCGGCGACCAGTTGCGCGATGGCCTCATCCTGCCCGAAGACCACCGTCTTCAACTCCAGTTCCAGGGACCGCAGCCGCTCGCGGTCATCCCCCTGGACCCGGCGGGCGGGGATCTGCGCCATGGTCGCCAGCACCTGTTCCACCTCCGGCACGCCGACCCGCTTGCGTTCCAGTAGCTGGACCGCCGCCCCCGCCTCGTCGATCAGGTCGATGGCCTTGTCCGGCAGGTGCCGGTCCCGCAGATAGCGGGCGGAAAGCTCCGCCGCAGCTTTGAGGGCGGTCTGGGTGTAGGTCACCCCATGATGGGCCTCGTAGCGGGAGCGCAGGCCACGGAGGATCTTCACCGTGTCGCCGATGGAGGGTTCCTGCACCTCCACCTTCTGGAAGCGCCGGGCCAGCGCCCGGTCGCGCTCGAAAATCTGGCGGTACTCGGTCCAGGTGGTGGCCCCCACCACCCGCAAGGAACCCGACTGGAGGGCGGGTTTCAACAGGTTGGAGGCATCCATGGTGCCGCTGCCCGCGGCGCCGGCACCGATCAGGGTGTGGATCTCGTCGATGAACAGGATCGGCTTGTCTTGCTTCTCCAGGGCTTGCAGCACCGCCTTGATGCGTTGCTCAAAATCCCCCCGGTAGCGCGTCCCGGCCACCAACGCGCCCAGGTCCAGCCGGTAGACCACCGCATCGTGGAGCGCCCCCGGCGCCCGCTCCGCGGCGATCTCCTGGGCCAACGCCTCCGCCAGAGCCGTCTTGCCCACCCCTGGATCGCCCACATAGATGGGATTGTTCTTCCGCCGCCGCACCAGAATGTGGAACGTGCGGCGGATCTCCGCGTCTCGACCGATGACCGGATCGAGCTGGCCCTCCCCCGCCAGGGCGGTCAGGTTCTGGGTGAACGCTTTCAAGGGATCGCCCTGGGGCTCCCCTCGACGCCTCTCCCCCGGTGCCGCTCCCGGTAGTGTGCCGCCCGGGGCCTCGGCCCCCTCGCCGGAACCCGGGGACCACGGCGAGCCGTCGGGATCCGTCGTCTCAATCCCGTGGGCGATCAGGCTCACCAGATCGAAACGCCCCACCCCTTGCCGCCCCAGGAAGAAGATGGCGTAGGAATCCGGCTCATCGAACATCGCCACCAGCACGTGATAGCCGTAGACCTCCTCCCTCCCCGCCCCTTCGATGTGGGCCGCCGCGCGGGCGATGGCGCGCTGGAAACCGAGGGTGGGCTGGGGCTCCCGGCGCTCCTCGTCCGGCAGGACTTCCACTTCCTCCTCCAGGAAACTCTCCAACTCCCGTTGCAGTTCCTGAAGGTCCGCACCGCAGCGGTGTAGCACCTGGGCGGTCTCCCGATCCAGCAGCAGGGCGAAGAGCAGGTGTTCCAACCCCGCCAGTTCATGGCGTCGGCGGGCCGCCTCCGTCAAGGCCAGGGAAATGGATAGCTGTAAGGGGCGCGATAACTTCACGGGAATCTCCTCATTCCGCCTCCAGCGTCAACTGGAGAGGCATACCCTGCTCCCGGGCTTCGCGGATCACCTGGGTCACCTTGGTCTCCGCCACATCGAAGGGGTACACCCCCGCCACCCCGACCCCATCCTCGTGCACGCGCAGCATGACTTGATTCGCTTCAAGGCCACTCTTGCGGAAATATTTCAGCAGCACGTGGACCACAAACTCCATAGTCGTGTAGTCGTCGTTGTGCAGCAGAACCTTGAACCGGCGGGGTTCTTCCACCTCCCGGCGTTCCCGCAGCACCAGCTGCTCGCCCAGGTCGGGATCATTCGATGGATCGTGGTGTCCAGCCATTGCTCGCGTGTCAACCATGCCACTGATGACTCTATGCAACCCAGGCAAAAGTGACAAGGGCGGGCCTACCGGATGGGGAGGGCGAAGCCCTACGATGGGTGCCAGGGTGCCCGTGGTTCTGCCCCTGGCGCGCCAGAACCCGTGCGGTCAACCGCCCGAGGGCGCACCGGGCGCCGCGCCTCCAGGTTGGGCTCGAACTCCGGGGCGAGTAGCTTCCCCCGGTGACCGGCCAGCATCGCCAGTGCGCGGAGTTCGTCTTCCGTCCGGCCCTTGCTCATTCGTACTCCCTCAGAAAATTCATGATGGAATCACAGCACATTCAGCCGTGCCCCGGTGAGCACGCAGAGCCCCGCGCTGGACTTCCCGTTCCTCGCTGTTGTTCCGGAACGCCGTCAGACTTTCCATTCCCCGCTTTGGTGAGATGGGCACCGTCAAAACGACGCTCGTAATATCGCCACAAAGCACGACCGAAATTATGTATACTCCTCATTGTGGCGAAGTTGGTATGCAGCATGGGGCGAGTCCCCCAGCAACCCAACGTCCGCCAGAACATTAACGATCTAAAAGCTTGGGAGGATGCCATGCGAAACACTATCGTCTCACCGCGAAACGCCGCACTCTGGACTCTGACTGTGATGATCGCCACGGCATGGGGCGCTAGGAGTCCGTTGCAGATAACACCCAGGCGTTGAAACGGCCTGTTGTGGTTCGCGTGAGGAGATCTGGGCCAGTCGCAGTCGTTTTGAGTTGAATGGCCTGCTCGAGCCCGTGCGACAGCTTCTTT
>Ga0210063_1000420_pt1 | contig 13464 bp, 28 predicted proteins | sample Muzzi_PWA_D1_FD_185529 | JGI IMG/M metagenome (GOLD analysis project Ga0210063, IMG submission 185529) | Wetland microbial communities from San Francisco Bay, California, USA, that impact long-term carbon sequestration - Muzzi_PWA_D1 (SPAdes) | ecosystem: Environmental > Aquatic > Marine >... | reverse complement strand
ACCCGCCACGCCCGCGCCGCAAACGAGGCTAACATTCAGTGGCAACGTGCCAACGCATCACGTGATATGGCTGTCATGCGGGCTACAAGTCCTGAAGCTGTCGAACTTCTAGCCGAATTCGGGCAATCTGACAGCGAGATTCCAGCGGGATCAGTTTTTGATGCTCGCTATTTTCGTTATACAAAGATAAATCAGTCGATCCTGGAGATGTTGCAGGCGAATCTGCTGACTTCGATAACAGACCAGGACCGTGAGCTCGCAGTGAGTAGGATCAGACAATCCATGATGATGCCTGGTTTTCGTGCGACATGGCCGAGACTACTGCCTCTGCAGGTATTCTATCCAGAGTTCGTGGAAATCGTCGATCTGATAATGGAGGAACAGGATGACGCGTGACGGCCTAGACAGTGGATGCATTACCAACTGTCACGATTTGCTCGCGCAAATCAGGACTAACCGCAAACGCCTCGAATCCCATGGATAGGTGACCTTGTGTCGATCCAGGATCTAGGCGCAATCGGTGAACTGCTAGGTTCTCTTCTGGTGCTGATAACCCTGATTTACCTCGCGGTCCAAGTCCGCCACTCCAGGGAACTCCTTGAGGAGAACAGAAAACTGTCTCTCAGCGCCGCGTATCAGGCTCGAACAGGATTTCGGATTACCCTGGCCAAGGACTTCGCCATTGACGAGAACTGGCTGAAGGTGCAAAGGCATTTGCGCGGAGGATGGAAGTCGCAATCAGTCGATGTTCAGATAGAAAATTTCGAATCACTGAGTGATGAAGAAAAAATCAAACTGATTCTCTGGCAGGAGACAGTTGCTCATTCTACCGACAATGCCCTGTTTCAGATGGAACTGGGATTAGCCGATGAGAACATTCAGCAAATTGCATGGGGAACGATCCGGGCTCAGTACCCATTCTGGTTGCATACCGGCGTTCAGATTCCACCCAGGGTTCAGAAATGGTACGCAAGCGAAAGTCACACACGACACGAAAGTGAAGAGAACGCGGGGTAGCGCTTGGAAGAATCAACCGTTCAGTTACTGTATCTGATAGCTGAAGCATCTATCGCAACGGTCGTTCTCTCTGGGATCAAGATGTTTATCGCCACACTACGAGGCGACCATAACATGAACCTGGGTATGATCATTCTGATGCTTCTAGTACTTCCGGCTTTCGCTTTCGCTGCAGACGTACAACCCGCCAGAGAGAAGGTGACCGGAATCGGTGGCTTGTTTTTCCGCGCTGAGAACCCGGCCGCGCTCGCAAAGTGGTATGAAGAGCACCTCGGGATCTCTCTGGTGCCAACAAGCTACGAGCAGCAACCGTGGACTCAGGAGTCCGGGCCTACCGTATTTGCGCCATTCAACAAGGACACAAGGTATTTTGGTGAAAGCGAGAAGGCTTGGATGGTCAACTTCAGGGTTCGTAGGCTCGATGCGATGACCGCGCAACTGCGGGCCGCAGGTATCACCGTCGAAGTTGATCCCGAGGAGTACCCAAATGGCAGATTCGCGAGACTCTATGATCCCGAGGGGAATCCCATTGAGCTATGGGAGCCCAAGTAAAGAATGCTGAGCAGGACGGAGAGGCACGTGGCATGACGTCGAAGCTAACCCGGCAGATCGTTTGCGTTCGTTACCAGCACGCCATTACATTCAGACGGCGAAACCTGGACAGAAGCACATCGAAGAGCGAAGAACGGCCTGCTTTCAAACGCGTGTTCGATGCGCAACTGGCAGGTTTTAACGCGGCGTCAGGCGAATGACCGCTACGTCGCGTGGCAAAGCTCGCGGTCGACTCAGGTATCTCCATGGGTATTGCTGCCGGGGTTGAAACCACATCTTTGAATACTCACCGAATCAGAACCGGCACGACTGAGGATCTTGAACTGCTGCGAGAGATAGAGCGCAGCGCGGGGATGATATTCGCCGAGTACGATATGCTGGCCATCTCAGAAGATGAACCCCCGGATATCGCGTCACTTTCCAGCTACAGTCAGGATGGAAGGCTCTGGGTCCTGGTGAACGAAGCGGATCATCCGATCGCTTATCTGATGGCAGATCTCGTTGATGGTTGTGCTCATATCGAACAGGTCTCAGTTCACGCGACCCATGCCGGTAACGGTTTCGGGCGCGCATTGATAGAAGCCGTAACATTGTGGGCAAGCGAACGGAAGCTTCCAGCTGTCACGTTGACCACTTTCAGGGATGTTCCATGGAATGCGCCTTACTATCAGAGACTGGGATTCGAAATCCTGTCTGAAGTGGATCACACACCGGGTCTGCGCCGTATTCGACAGGAAGAAAAGCGCCGTGGTCTCGATAGATGGCCACGGGTATGTATGAAAAGGAATGTCACTTGCTAAGCTGGCGAGCTGAACGGCTTCGCCGCTTGACCTGTTAACAGGTGCAAACATGGACCTTCAGGATCTGGGCAGTCTGGGCGAGTTCATAGCGGCAATTGGTGTCGTCTTCTCACTGATCTTTGTCGGCTTTCAGATCAGGCAGAACACAAAGGCAATTCATCGACAGGAAGCCAATATAACCCTCGATCAGTGGTCCAGAGTGCGGCGTTTGATACTCGAACACGATCATCTGGCTGATATCCTGTTGCGAGGGCAGCGCGAACCTGACGCTCTCACTGCAGCTGAATCGGCACAATTCAATCTACTCCTCGCCGAATTCCTGCGGACGGTTTCACTGTTGTATGGAAGAACGAAAGAAGGGCTGATTGACGCAAGAGAGTGGGCGGCAATGAAAGAGCAGACTCGTCAGGTCGTAACGCAGCCCGGCGGCAAGAGATTCTGGGACGAAAACAGGGCCAGCTTCGATGAAGCATTTGCCCGGGAGATTGATGGCACCTGACGCGAAAAACATGCAGCAGTAAATCGAGTCCACTGGACGTTTATCAGGGATTGGCAGATTCTATGAGTTCTACTCTGCTGACAGGAGGCCATGAACAATGCAAAGCGCCATGCAGCTTTATCTGTTTGTTTCCGGGGCAATTTTCGGCATAGTCGCGCTCGCTCACCTTGTTCGCGCGCTCAGAAACTGGGACGTCGTAGTTGGACCGGCATCCATCCCGATTTCCATATCTTGGGTCGGATTCGTCGGCGCAAGCATTCTCTGTCTCTGGGCAATCCGTCTCGCGGCGTCGTGACAAGCCGTTTCAGCTGCACTCAGGCACAAACAGGCGGCAGGGTAACTGGTCTACTTTTGCGTTGGCCCGCCATGTTGCTGCTGCTGTTCCCGGTAGCCTGCTCGAATCCGATTGGCGAGCGTTTCTCCGATGTCGACGCCATCGAAATGTCTGCAACTTGGCAAGACTGGGTAGTTGTCGGCAGGTTTGGGCCATCCGGACCGTTCACGCTAACTGATTTCAAGCACTGCGAAGTCGACAAACCCTGCAGCTTCTCGCACAACGGACAGGGCCACACTTACGACAAATTCGATGGCTACAGACTCGCGGTACTCAGACTGGAAGACTCAGATGGCCAGGTATCTCACGTTGTTTTACGCAGCACACAGAAACTCGATGATCGCGGCTGAACGAGAGCACAGCAGATGGCTGGATTCAGCTTCCCGTACGCACAGCCATGGCAACCAGGAAGATGAAGCTTGAGCACAGCGCAGTTAGCGGGATTTTCTGATTCCTCCTTGAAAACGATCGAGCGGATTGGGCGGCAACTTAAGATTCTGGTGGCAATGACTTACCGCAAGGACAGATGTATCGCTTACGGAGCAGGTAAATGCGCAGAAACCTGAACAGAATGCTCGTCACGGTCTGCGGCGGACCGGGCGCCGGTAAAACCACGGTTCTCGATGAATTGTCGAGGCGAGGCTTTGCTGTCATGCCGGACACAGCACGAGCCATCATCACCGAACGTCTGTCGAAGGGGATGACGCCAAGACCTACACCAGAAGAATTCGCCGAGACTATCCTTCTGAGAGACAGGGAACATTACCAGTCCGTTGCACAAGCCGAAGAAATCGTTTTCTTCGACCGCAGCGTTGTGGATGCCGTAGGCATGCTGGTCGGTCTGGGAGTAATCAGTGATGAACGCCGCGCAGACCTGCTCGATCACTACCGGTACCATCCCACCGCATTCATTTTTCCTCCCTGGAAAGACATTTATCGCACGGATGCTGAACGGGATCAGAGTTTTGACGAGTCCGTCCGTGTCTATCAGTCCGTTAAGAGATGGTATTCTCTATGCGGGTACGATCTGACAGAAATTCCCCCGGCATCGGTTGAAGAACGTTGTGAGGTCGTACTGGGGAATCTGCGGGAAAGCTGACGACACTCTGCAGGACAGCTGCACCCAGATCTGACTTCGCCAAGGGGAACATCCGATGAAACAAGTCATTGAGCTGTTCGACAGCCGCCTCATTACGCTGTCTCAACTGATCGATCAGGCTTCCAGTCATTTCGGCAATGTCGAATTTCTCGATCTGCGCCTGATCGACGATATGCTGCCTCTCGGTACGCAGGTTGCTTTTACCTGCAATCAGCCCTGGAACTTCGTGCAGTGGCTGCGGGGGCAGGAGGTTCAAAATCTGGAACCTGATCTTGCAGACGTTGCCCAGGCGCAGCAGCTGGTATCGAACACGCGCGACTCGCTGTCGTCGATTGATCCCGAATCCGCCACATTGCCGCAGGCCAAACGCCTGGATTTCGACGACAAGCGCTACGTGCAGTTAACAGGCAGTGAATATATAGACGACTTCCTTGTTCCCAACTTCTATTTTCATCTCGTCACCGCTTACGACATCCTTCGAGCAAACGGTGTCAAAATTGGTAAAGCAAACTATATGAGCCATCTGGCCGGGAAGGTCAGGGAGAGCACTGATGACTGAGAATACCAAGCACATCCACACTTCCGGAACCTGCCTGTGCGGCAGCGTAAAGCTCACTGCAGACGTCGGAGAAAGCGTCGGCGCCTGTCATTGTGACTTCTGTCGCACCTGGGGCGGAGGGCCGCTACTGGCTCTCGACGGCGGCACCGACCTGGAGATTGAGGGCAAAGACCACATAACCACCTACGACTCAACCGAGTGGGCACAACGGGCATTCTGTTCCAGGTGCGGTACCCATCTTTATTTTCGCGTCAATGCCAGCGGCCGCTACATCATCCCGGCGGGCCTGTTTCCGCTGGATGACGAGCTGAACTTTGATCACCAGATATTCATCGAAAAGCGCCGCTCCTACTATTGTTTCGCAAACGAAACGCAGAATCTGACGGGTGAAGAAGTGTTTGCGCAGGCGACCTGATGGAGTTCGCAGGTTGGCTGGCATCCTCGTCGTCGACTGGGCGGTCGCGATGCTGGGATTGCGTGCATCCTGGCGCGCAGCCACAGACTCCAGCCAGGCGGAACGCCGATCGAATCCGCAGGCAGATGCAGGTATTTGAGTAACCCAGAATGCTGGTAGTGACTGAAATAGCAGCGAACGACGATCTGCAGCGACTCGTTGCCGAGATCAACCAGGCAGTCTGGGATGATGCCAACGACATGTCGGAATTTTCGCTCGAAGCGCTGAGAACTTATCTGGAACGACCCGACACACTGTTTGTGGCCTGTCATGACGTGGTCGAAGGCAACAGAACCCTGCTGGGAATCGCCTCTTCCAGGCTGGAGATGAAGCCTTACGACGAGGCACTCTGGCTTTACGTCGATGAAGTGGATGTCTGCGCAGATCAGCGTCGTCGCGGGGCCGGAAAAGCCATCATGCAGAAGCTGATTGCTTGTGCGCGGAACGCCGGTTGCGAAGAAGTCTGGCTCGGGACGGAGCCGGACAATCAGGCGGCAAACGCGCTTTATCAGTCTCTGGAACCCGACGAGATAGAGAGTTTTGTCGGCTACACCTACGTTACCCGGGATTGATCCGTCCGCAGCAAAATCAACATCGGAAAAACAAACTAGGAATAGATCGAAGCATTTTCCGCCGCCGCCATTGCACAGTCATTGGGTCGTGCCACCTGACACATTCCGGATATGCTGTTGCACTGCACGCCAGAATCTCGGCGTCTTCTGACGGCTTCAGAATTGGAAGCGGTTGCAGCGTGGAGGAAATACGGAAAATGAAGGGCTGAGGAAGCGAAGGTGCAGTTCACAAAACGCCTGAGAGGGCCTGTAAAACGCGGCGAGATTACCTGCAGCGTACGGATCTGGAAGAGTCCAAGAGTGCGGGTTGGCAATCATTACCGGCTGGAGGAAGGATCGGTGGTGGTGGATTCAATCCACGAGATCGGATTCGACGACATCACTCCCGCCCTGGCCCGCAGATCCGGCTTCGCGGGTGTGGCCGATCTGCTGAAGACTGCCAGACATGGGCAAGGCGAAAAAGTTTACCTGGTGGAATTTCACTATGAAACGTGAGCTCTCGGCATGATCAGATACCGTCCTACAACTACGACACGCTGCAGCAGACCACCGGAACAGCGAGCGTTGGTTCGATGACACAGGCAAGGTTCGCAAGAGACCTCGGCCTGCGTCTGGATGGCGTCAACGATGCCATGGACGTGATTGCCAGCGGTGTTCGAGGTTGCATCTTCACGCTGGACGACATCGCCGACGATTTTTTCAGGCTGGAAAACCGTCGTGCCGGAGACGTGTTTCAGAAACTGATCAACTACAACTGCAGGATTGCCGTTGTCCTTCCCGAGGGCCACGGACTTGGCGAGCGCGTAAACCAGCTTGCCCGGGAACACGCCTCACACTCCATCGTGCGTTTTTTTGCGACGACAGAAGCTGCTGTGCAATGGTCACTGGCCGGGAAAGATGAATCGGAGTCATATCAATCAACAAGGTAATACTCAGCGGTTATATAGAAGTGAAGGACGCCGATCTTGATCGGGTGATCAACGAACTGCAGACTCATATCCGGCTCACGCTCGAGGAGACGGGGTGTCGCGTGTTTGAGGTGGCTCGGAATCAGTCAAACCAGAATCGCTTCGATGTGTATGAAGAATTCACAGACCAGCAGGCGTTCGATCTGCATCAGCAACGCGTGCGGAACTCGCGCTGGGGCGAAATCACCAGGGACGCCGTAAGGCACTACACAATCAACCGCGGCGATGCCAATCAGCTGAAGTAAACTATCTGCCCGGAGGCGGAAAATGCAGACAGCCGCTGACACACAGCTCATCGAACGTGCCGGCACACTGGCGGAGCCCCACGCCATGTTCTGGATCAGATCGCTCTGCGCGCCGGTTGAGCAGGTGTGGCCGATGGTGAGCACCCGCACAGGACTGGAACGCTGGTGGATCGTACCGCCCACACGTTTCGAGCTGCGTAAGGGCGGACGTTTTAACCATCACTGGAACAATACCATCGTCGATTTCCGCGAGGCGGAGTACATCGACTTCGCGGAAAACTCCGCTGAATATGCCGGGACTGGAGGAATGCGCTTCGAACTTGCAGCCGCCAACGGCAGTTCCACCAGGTTCATATTCCTGGACACCTGGGGGCGGGACATGACGCCACCAGCGGAAACCGGCGGCGAACAACCAGGCGGACCGGGTACACCCTGGGCTGGTGTAGCTGCAGGCTGGCATGCAATGGTCGATAGACTGGAGAGGTTGTTTGACGATGCCGCACCTGCCCATGACTATGAACAGCTCTCCAGATTCTATGCGCAGTATCTGACGGATCTGTATCGCTGGCGGCGGATGGTGCAACGAACTGAACAAAACCGATGATTGACGGATCCTGTCTTTGCGGCGCGACCAGATTCCACCTGCGCGGTGAACTCACCTCAGCCAGGTACTGTCACTGCGAAAACTGCAGGAAGTTTTCCGGGACATCTCCCGCCGCGTGGGCAATGGCGAATTCATCGGACCTGGAGGTGCGCTCTGCGAGCACCACGAAATACAATTCCGGCAGAGGCATCAGAACCTTCTGCAGACAGTGCGGCTCGCCTGTCTGGTTCGAATCCATAGAGTTTCCGGAAATCATCGGCATACCGCTTGGCGTGCTCGAAGGGGAGGCGATTCCGGCTCCCGAGGTGCACCTCTGGGTTTCATCGAACCCGGCCTGGTGTGTGATTGAAGATGGTCTGCCGGCGTACGAGACCATCCCGCCGGGTATGGACGTCAGCTGAACGCGATGTCTGGACTTCCCCACCACATTGACCTGACCGTAGGCGACATCGAAACATCGATCGCATTTTATGAAACTGTGCTTGCGGAACTTGGATTCCGCCGCATCACCACCTACGCGGGAGAAGCGCCGTGCTGGGCTTACGCTGACAACCCGGACCTGGTCTTCAGCATTGCACTGCATCCGGCCCGTACCCGGGTTACGCATGACCGCTATGCGCCCGGGCTTCATCATCTGGCGTTCAACGCAGACAGCCGTGATGCGGTGGAGCGGTTTTATACCTTTCTGCAGAAGCAGGATATCCGCGTTCTCGATCCGCCCGCCGAGTACGACTACACGCCCGGGTACTATGCAGTATTCTTTGCCGACCCGGACGGTATGAAACTTGAAGTGGTATATGAGCCGCATCACACTCAACCACCTCAGACCCCTACCGCGTAAACTGACCGTCATACAAACGCTGCGAGGGCAGCACAATGCAGATTGAAACAATCTCGGAACAATTAAAAATGGTGATTCGCAGGATGATCCTGGATCCGGGTGAGTCGATGTTCTGGCACCGGGGCAGCGCCGGTGTTGACCCTCAACCCGGCGGATGAGACCGGTTCTTCCGGCAACCAGGCTGTGTCGAAACTGACAGGACCATGATCAGTACCCACGGACTCACACATATCAATCTTGAAGTCTCGGACCCGGAGGTCACTCTGCGCTTCTACCGAGAACTGTTCGGCGTGAAGGAGTACTATCGCGACGACAACAGCATTCAGGTGCTGGGACCGGGTGAGCACGATGTGCTTGCTTTCGTCCGCTCCGATCGCGCGGGACGCTCCGGCGGCATCAGCCACTTCGGCTTCCGGCTGAAAGATCCGCATGACATGGAGTCGGCAGTTGTATCCGCGGAAGCTGCCGGTGCCCGGGTCCTCCGCACTGGCGAATTCGCGCCCGGCTGCCCGTATCTATACATACTGGATCCCGATGGCTATGAAATCGAAATCTGGTTTGAATGACATCGCTCATGAAGCAGTCAGCGTTTGATACGCTCGCCCCGCTGCTGAACGCTTTGCGCAGCTATTCCGTGCTCGAAGAGGTACGGCCTGCGGCTTTTCATCTGGACGGTCGTGACTTCATTCATTTTCACGATGAGCCCGACGGACTGTTTGCCGACGTCAGACTTACGCGAGGACGCATCCATCTGCCGGTGGCAACCGCATCCGAGCAGGCAGAACTGCTGGAACGCATCGAAGAACAGCTCGTCGCACTGGAATCTCATGAAACACATCGGCGCAGGAAACGGGGAAGATGAGCCAAGCTGCAAAGAAGGTCTGCATGACAGCAGATGTCGAAAAGGTACTCGACAGCTATCCGGCGGGCATACGCAAACGTATGGAAGTACTGCGGAATCTTATTCTCAGAACGGCAGCAAGAACTGAAGGCGTTGGCGTCATCACCGAAACCCTGAAATGGGGCGAGCCGGCATACCTGACCGAAGCGTCAAAATCCGGCAGCACGATCCGGATGGGGTGGAAAGCCTCTTCACCGGATCACTACGCCCTGTATTTCAACTGCCGGACAACACTGGTCGATACCTTTCGCACGCGCTTCCCTGAGCTTAAGTACGAGGGCAACCGAGCCATCCTGCTGGAGCAAAACGACACGCTGCCGCGCGCTGCGCTGGTTGAGTGTATCGAAATGGCGCTGACCTATCACCGCAACCGGAAGTGAAGGCAGCTGGCTGATTCAGCCAGCATTTCAGAACCAGACATCAGCCACGCATCGGCCGTCACGCGGCAGATCGTCGAAACTGACCAACCCATCGAAGTGATCCAGCACGATAGCGCCGACCTCTTCCGGTTCGGACAGGCGCAGATTCACGGCGATGCGGCGGCGACCATCGTCCTGCGGATTCAGTGAACGCCAGTAGACGACGCAGCCGCAATCGGCACAGAAGTGGAATCCAATCGTGCGATCTCCCCGGACATAGCTGCGCGTTGCACCGGTTACGTGAATCTTTTCCGCTTCATAGTCATAGGCCCAGAGCACACCATAGCGTCTGCACAGCGTGCAGTTGCAGGCGGTGGCGGACTCGGGCATACCATCGAAGCTGAAGCGGACAGCACCACAGTGACAAGCTCCTTCAATCATATGTGACCTCCCGGTTTGCTGGAGTGAAACTCAGATGTCAGCTCTCAACTGAAACTTCTGTACTTTGAGTCCTTCCATGCCACCGTCCAGCAAGCCATCGAGAAGATCAGACATGCCATCTTCCAGCTGCCGGTTCAGATAGCGGTCGTAATGGTCAGGCGACTCCCAATCTTCGATCAGGGTCTCAGTGCCCTCCTCCTGATAAACATCAATGTTTAGGCAGCCATCGAAGGCGCGTGTCTCCGGCAGCGCAGCCTGCAGTGCCGCACTCAGTGCATTCAGCGTGCCTGGCGCTGCCGGGAGTGTGGCGATAATCATGTTTTCATTTTCCCCTCCTCGGTCTTGATCATCCGGACGATTCAAACATAGTATGGTCTATCGGCACACCAGCCGTAGTGCGATGGTGGACGCTGCGTAAGTTATGATCCACTGGAACTCAGAGATCGGCTGGACAACCTAGTTACCCGCTGGGGAGCAGGACCTGAAGCGTGGTAACAACATAGCCCAAAGGAGAAGCCAATGGGTTTATCCGTTATCGCTCAGGTGGCACTACCGGTTGCTGATGCCGACAGATCAGAACACTTCTACGCAGAGCAGCTCGAACTGCCGAAACTCTATCGCTTTGGCGGCCTGGTGTTTTTTGACTGCGGTCAGGTGCGGCTGATGCTGGAGCAGTCTGATAAAGCGGTAGCCCCTGCGCCCGGCATCTGTCACTACTTCAAAGTTTCCGATATCAATCAGAGCGTGGCAGAACTGGTCGCGAAACAGGTGACCTTCACCAGCGAACCACATCTGATCGCGCGCATGCCGGACCACGAACTGTGGATGACGTTTTTCAACGATCCGGATCAGCATCAGCTGGCGCTGATGGAGGAACGCCGCTAGCGGCGGCTTGCCGAAAATCGAAAGCGCTCACGCGGGATCAGTTAAAGGGAGATCCAGTCATGAGTTCCATTACCTCTGTCGCTCCGCAGTTCCTGGTGGACGATCTCAAGAACACACTGGCTTTCTACGAACGCAAACTCGGCTTCAAGATCGACTTCGTCTACGAAGACTTTTATGCCAGTGTCTCCCGCGACGGCGCGGTCATTCATATGAAGTGCGCACCAAAGCTCGATGAAGAACGAACTCTCCGTCGCGAAAACGAACACCTGGACGCCTTTTTCAGCGTCACCGATGCCGCCGCGCTCCATAAAGAGCTTACCGAGCGCAGTGCCAGCATGATGGGGCCACTCACCAGCCAGCCATGGGGAACACTGGACTTCAAGGTAACCGATCCAGACGGGTATATACTGTGCTTTTCACAGGATGCGGTGCCCACAGACTGACCGATGCGCATCCGCAGTACCGGCAGCTCCGTGCACTGCGTTACCGGAGATACACGCGATGAGCAGGATTGAACGGGTTGACGTCGACAAACATGTTTTTGATATTCATCGTGACCTGAATGTCTCAGCGCGAGAATGCAAACCCGGCCCGCCGGAGCGCATTGACGGAATGACCGTGGGTATCGTCACGATGGCGGAAGATGCGCCTCATGGCGGAGAGGTGCATCCCGATGGTGATGAAATTCTCTACGTGATATCGGGCTGTGTCGAGGTGACTGGTGACAGCGACCCGGACTCGCCGGTCCGCCTGCATCCCGGTGAAGCCTGCGTCGTCCGCGCCGGTGAATGGCACCGTGTCAGCATTCTTGAAGAAACAACGCTGCTGCATATCACACCGGGTCCGCGCGGCGATCACAGACCGCTGCGATCATAAGCTGACGGGAGGCTACCGACATGGCGCAATTCATCTATCGGCTGCAGGCAGTACGCACAGAAATGCTGACTGTTGGACCTACTCCGGACGAAGCGAAGATCACACAGCAGCATTTCAACTATCTGCAGGGATTGACAGAAAGCGGTGTGGTGCTGATGGCCGGCCGGACTCAAACCGCGGATGAGCAGACTTTCGGTCTCGTTGTGTTGAGAGCCGATGATGAGGATTCTGCCAGAGATCTGATGGCGAACGATCCCGCGGTGGCAAACTCAGTCATGTGTGCACAATTGTTTCCCTTTTCTGTTGCCCTGTGGTCGGAGCGCTTTCCGGAGGTCTGATTCAACCGTGAACGCCACTGCAGCCAAGACAGATCATCTGTCCCCGACCGATGACTATCAGAGACGAGCTCAGTCCCCAGATTGTGAAGCTCGACCTGGAAGGCAATCAGTTCCGCCTGTTCAATCCATGAGGGTATTGAGAGTATGGCGGCTGAAACCCGCCTGAAGACAGGAGGTATGACAAGATGACTGGAGTGTGGTTGTTCTGGGGACTGATATTCGGCGCGGCAGGCCTGGGCATGCTGGTATACGGGCGCCGCCAGAGTAAACCCGTACCCTTCACCTGTGGACTGGCATTGATGGTTTTTCCCTACTTCGTCTCCAATCTGTATCTGCTGGTGGGGCTTGGCGTTGCGCTGCTCATCACGCCTTACTTCATTCGGCTGTAAGGGAAATCCGATGCCGCTGCGGCGCGCATCGCTTCGGGAAACAGCATGCCTCTGACCATCTACGGTTCAGCTAGATCAAGGACGATGCGGGTATTGTGGATGGCTGAAGAACTCGGTCTGTCCTTTACCCACCTGCCGTACGAATTTGACGACCCTCATCTGAAGTCACCGGACTTCCTCAAGCTGAATCCGGCGGGTGCGATACCCACCATCGTCGACGACGACTTTGCCTTGTCCGAATCGCTGGCAATCAATCTCTATCTGGCAAAACGTTACCGCCATCACGCGCCGGAGGATCTGTTCGCAGCCTCGCCGGAACAGGAAGCGCAGTTCATCCGCTGGAGTTTATGGGCTCACGGAGATCTGGAGCCCTGGGTGCAGCAGGACCTTCTACTGCGCGACCTGATCAGCGCCAATGCCGAAGGTGCCGCGCAGATGATTTCGCGTTCACTGTTGCTGCTGAATACGTTTCTCGCTAAACGCCCATGGCTTGCCGGACCATCATTTACCGTCGCGGATCTGAACGTAGCCGGAGTACTTTCACCTTCCCGGGCAAGCCGGCTGGATCTGACAGAATACCCGGCGCTGGTGAACTGGCTTGAGCGATGCTATTCGCGACCAGCTGCACTCCGCGTCCGACAGCGTTGGGCCGCACAACCGGCCGATAGAAGCTGACCGGATGGATCGGCACGGCGCCATTTGCACCGGCGGTGAAAATAAGTTCACGAAAA
>Ga0210063_1000419_pt1 | contig 13492 bp, 11 predicted proteins | sample Muzzi_PWA_D1_FD_185529 | JGI IMG/M metagenome (GOLD analysis project Ga0210063, IMG submission 185529) | Wetland microbial communities from San Francisco Bay, California, USA, that impact long-term carbon sequestration - Muzzi_PWA_D1 (SPAdes) | ecosystem: Environmental > Aquatic > Marine >... | reverse complement strand
AACCAACGGGACGTGCAGGCAAACGATGTCCTGTTGCAATGCTTCTTCGAGCGAAACCAGGCCGGGCTCTCCGGCATCGGACAGCGGAGGATCATTGGCGACCGGTTGCGCGCCCAGCACGTTCAAAAGCAGCATCAGACGCGAACCCACGTTTCCTTTGCCAATAACGCCAACACGCTGTCCTGCCAGTTCGATCCCCCTTCGCGCGCAGGCCAGCCAGATCATCGCCAGCGTGTATTGTGATGCCGCGTCGGCGTTGCACCCCGGAGCGCTGGCCCAGGTGATGCCCCTTTCCTCCAGCCAGGCAATATCCAGGTGGTCGGTTCCGATGGTGGTGGTGCCGACGAAGCGAACCGGTGTCCGGTTGATCAGGTCAGCATCCACCCGTGTCACCGAGCGAATGATCAGTGCATCGACGGTCTTAAGGTGCTCACGGCGAATCTGCCTGCCGTCCATCCTGATGACCTCACCGTGCGGGTCGAAAATATCTCTTGCGGCACTGATATTGCCGTCTACCAGGATTTTCATGGCGTGCTGTTTCCTTCCTCGAGCGGTTCAGTAACCGGCAGCCTGGCCGTCTTTCCTGGATTCGGATGCACCGAACCAGACATCGAACTCGATATGTTTCATGATGGCCTGGTAGCCACCAAACACGCCCGGCCGGTATTCGATGGCATGCCCTCTGCGTTTGAGTTGACGTATCGTTTCGTAGGCGAAGCCTGATTCCAGACTCACCTTACCCCCGTCATGCATGGTTTTGCCGGTTGGCTCACTGGACCCCTGGTGATAGATGCGAGGCGCATCGCCGGCTTCCTGCAGGCCCATGCCAAAATCGACCAGGTTGTTCACAATCTGGACGTGTCCCTGCGGCTGCATCCCCCCTCCCATCACCCCGAAACTGATCCAGGGTTCGCCATCCCGGGTGATGAACGCCGGGATTATCGTGTGGAACGGCCGCTTGCCCGGCGCGTAACAGTTGGGGTGATCAGGTTCCAGGCTGAATAACTCACCGCGGTTCTGAAGCACGAAACCCAGCCCCTGTGGGGTCATGCCGGAACCCATGCCGTGGTAATTGCTCTGTATCAGCGAAACCATGTTTCCGTCCGCATCGGCCGTCGTCAGGTAGATCGTGTCTCCGCGGTTAAGCCGCGCCGGGTCACCGTGCGGATAGTGCAGGGCGGCCTGTTTCATGTTCAACAGTTTGCCCCTTTCCCGGGCATAAGCTGACGAAATCAGTTCAGCGACCGGATAACTGCTGAAATCGGGATCGGCGTAGTAGCGTGCACGATCCTCATACGCGATCTTTTTGGCCTCCAGAAACAGGTGAACATGGTCGGGGGAACCAAATCCCATGGCCTGCACGTCATAGGGTTCCATCAATTGCAGCATTTGAAGCGCCGCCAGACCCTGGCCGTTGGGCGGCAACTCCCAGACATCGAAACCGCGGTACTTGACGGACAGTGGATCGACCCATTCGCTTTGGTGGGCGGCCAGGTCGGAAAATTCCAGAAAGCCATCGTTTTGTTGCATGTATTCGCTTATCGTTCGGGCGATGTCGCCACGGTAAAAGACATCACGGCCCTCCTGGCCGATTCGCTCCAGCGTGTCGGCCAGCGACGGATTTTTCCATAGTTCGCCCAGCCGGGGAGCACGGCCATTGAGCGTCATGTGTTGCAGGAACCCCGGATATCGGGAAAGCTCGCCGATGTTTTTTTCCCAGGCATCCTGGATGACTTCATGAACGGGATGCCCCGTTCGTGCCTGCTGAACCGTGGGTTCGAGGCATTCGGCCATCGAAAGTCGGCCAAAACGGCCATGCAGTTCGAACCATCCGTCAACCGCTCCCGGCACGGAGACCGGCAGTGGACCCAGCGGTGGAATGTTCTGATAGCCGTGTTGATGGAACCAATCGAGTGTCAGCGAATTCGGTGAACGGCCCGATGCATTGAGTCCCTGCAATGTGCGGCTTTCGGCATCCCATACGATGGCGAACAGGTCGCCTCCGATACCGTTGTTGGTTGGTTCCATCAATCCCAGCGCTGCGTTGGCTGCAATAGCGGCGTCCACGGCGCTACCGTCACGCTTCAGAATATCCAGGCCAATCTGGGTCGCCAAAGGATGACTGGTCGCGACCATCCCGCGCCTGGCAATGACCTCAGAACGGGTTGCAAAGGGCCTGCCAGTGACTCGGTCAGCAGCCATGAGTAAAGAACCTGTTGGAAGTCGCGTACGGCGTGTAATCGAGGCAAGGCCGCTTCCAAGTCAACTCATTATAACGCCCGGAAAAGTACAGCATTAACGTTTGCAGCAGGTGGGTAATAGCCATTATCGGTTACAATAATAAAGTTTTGATACCGGGGAATCCGGTTCCATGAAGACATTCTGACACATCGTCCAAATTCAAAGGAGTCAAACATGAAACGTCCCGTTCGAGTTGCCATAACAGGTGCTGCCGGCCAGATTGGCTATCAGCTGTGTTTCAGAGTTGCTGCCGGCGACATGCTGGGCCCGGATCAGCCGGTCATTCTGCAACTGCTGGAAATAACACCGGCGCTTGGCGCTTTGGACGGCGTCGTCATGGAACTCAAGGATGCCGCGTTCCCGCTGCTGATGGGTGTGGTTGCGACTGACGATGCCGAAGCCGCCTTCCAGGATGCGGACTATGCGATGCTGGTCGGCGCCCGGCCACGTGGTCCCGGCATGGAAAGAAAAGACCTGCTTTCAGCCAATGGCAAGATATTCGGCCCGCAAGGCGCCGCCATGAACAAAGTCGCCAGTCGGGCTATCAAGGTATTGGTGGTCGGCAATCCTGCCAATACCAACGCCTTGATTGCACGCGCTGCGGCGCCCGAATTGAATCCCCGGAATTTCACCGCGATGACACGCCTGGATCACAACCGAGCCCTGGCGCAACTTGCAGAAAAAACGAATAGTCACCATGCAGACATTTCCCGGATGGTTATCTGGGGCAACCACTCGTCAACCCAGTATCCGGATATCCGTTTTGCCGAAGTGGAAGGCAAGTCAGCCGTCGACCTGGTGGATCAGGGCTGGTATCGCGACACCTTCATTCCCGTTGTGCAGCAACGTGGTGCGGCGATCATCAAGGCGCGGGGTGCATCCAGCGCGGCGTCGGCTGCCTCCGCCGCCATCGACCACATCCGAAGCTGGGCTCTGGGTACGCGCGATGGCGACTGGGTGTCAATGGCGGTGCCATCCGACGGCAGCTACGGAATCGAACCCGGCATCATTTATTCCTATCCCTGTGTTTGCAGGAATGGCGATTACGAGATCGTGCAAGGCCTCGATGTCGATGAATTCAGCCGGCAGCGCATGGATGCAACGAACGCGGAATTGCGGGAAGAGCGTACCGCCGTGGAAGACCTGCTCTGAACATGGGCCTGTCTTCGCCAGGATCGAACCTCAGACGGGCGGTTGAGCAAAATGCGCCGCTGCAACTGGTCGGCACCATCAATGCCTACACCGCCCGCATGGCGAAGCAGATCGGGCACAAGGCGATATACCTGTCCGGTGGCGGCGTGGCGGCCAACTCCCTCGGTTTGCCCGACCTCGGCATCAGTTCCCTGGATGATGTGCTGACCGACGTCAATCGCATCACCGACGTCTGTGATCTGCCCCTGCTGGTTGATGCCGACACCGGATTTGGCGGGGCCTTCAATATCGCCAGGACGGTACGGTCGCTAACCCGTGCCGGCGCGGCGGGAATGCACATCGAAGACCAGGTGGCGGCCAAGCGCTGCGGACACCGGCCAGGCAAGGCCATCGTTGCTCAGTCCGAAATGGTGGATCGTGTGAAGGCGGCGGTCGATGCCCGTACGGATGAGAACTTCGTGGTCATGGCGCGTACCGATGCATTGGCGGTGGAAGGGCTGCAGAGCGCCATCGAGCGTGCAGCCGCCTGTGTGGAAGCCGGCGCAGACATGATTTTTCCGGAAGCGATTCGCGAACTCGAACAGTATGCCCGGTTCCGGCAGGCGGTAGCTGTGCCGATCCTGGCGAATATCACCGAATTTGGTCACACGCCCCTGTTCACGACACCTGAACTGGGCGAGGCAGGTGTCGATATCGTGTTGTATTGCTGCGGCGCCTACCGCGCAATGAACCGGGGTGCGGAACGGGTGTACCGGGCTTTGCTGGCGGATGGGCATCAGAAAAATGTGATCGATATCATGCAGACGCGCGCCGAATTGTACGATTATCTCGGTTACCACGAATACGAACAGAAACTGGACGAATTGTTTGCCGGTTCATCCGAATCAGAATAACCCTGTAAGGGAGGGAACCATGGCCGAAGAAAAAGTTGAAGTCAAAAAAAATAGCGGGGCGGGTCTCAGAGGACAGACGGCGGGCCAGACAGCCGTTTGCACGGTGGGCGCAGAGGGCAACAGCCTGAGATATCGGGGCTATGATGTCGTCGATCTGGCCAACCAGTCTACTTTCTACGAAGTGGCCTATATGATCCTGAAGGGTGAACTTCCCACCCGGTCTCAGTTGGACGCATGGAAGGCAAAGCTCAAGACGCTACGCGGGTTGCCGCAAAGCCTGCGCGATGTGTTGGAGCGGATTCCCGCCGACGCGCATCCAATGGACGTGATGCGAACCGGTTGTTCTTTACTCGGTAACATCGAGCCTGAGGGTAATTTCTCACGTCAGCAGGACGTTGCCGATCGCATGCTGGCGGTTTTTCCATCGATTTTATTGTACTGGTATCGCTACACCCATGATGGTGTTCGGATTGAGACCGAGACCGACGATGAAGGTGTTGGCGCCCATTTTCTGCATTTGTTGCATGGCCAGGAACCGGATGAAATGGCTGCACGGGTGATGGATGTCTCGCTGATCCTCTATGCCGAGCACGAATTCAATGCGTCGACCTTCACCGCCCGGGTTTGTGCTTCCACACTGAGCGATCTCTTTTCCTGTATCACGGCAGCTATCGGTTCGCTGCGCGGACCACTCCATGGCGGTGCAAACGAGGCGGCTATGGCCATGATTCAGAACTATACAACGGTGGAAGAAGCCGTCGCAGATGTAAAGCGTAAGCTGGAAGCGAAAGAACTGATCATGGGTTTTGGTCATGCGGTGTACCGCAAACGTGATCCCCGTAACGCGATCATCAAGGAGTGGTCCCGTCAATTGTCAGAGAACAGCGACAACCCGTCCCTGTTTGCAATTTCTGACGCGATCGAGCGCACCATGAAGGAAGAAAAGAACATGTTCGCCAATGCGGATTTCTTTCATGCCAGCGCCTACAATTTTCTCGGCATCCCGACCAAGCTGTTTACGCCGATTTTTGTCATGTCGCGGGTCACCGGCTGGTGCGCTCATTGTTTCGAGCAACGCGCCAACAACCGGATCATTCGTCCGGGCGCTGACTACACGGGCCCGGCAGATCGGGAATACGTTGCAATAGGGGATCGCTGACCGGCGGGTGTGAAGAGGCCGGATCAGCGCTTCATGAAATTGAAGAATTCGGCGTTGGTCTTGGTTGCCTTCATCTTGTCCAGCATGAATTCGATCGCCTGGGCTTCGTCCATTGGGTGAAGCAATTTGCGCAGAATCCACATTTTCTGCAGTTGTTCCTGGCCGATCATCAGTTCTTCGCGGCGCGTGCCTGAGCGGTTGATGTCGATGGCCGGGTAGGTGCGGCGCTCCGCAATACGGCGATTCAGGTGAATCTCCATGTTGCCGGTGCCTTTGAATTCCTCGTAAATGACCTCGTCCATTTTGGAGCCGGTGTCGACCAGCGCGGTCGCAATAATGGTCAGTGAACCGCCCTCAGTCATATTGCGCGCGGCGCCAAAGAAGCGTTTTGGGCGCTGCAGCGCGTTGGCGTCCACGCCACCGGTCAATACCTTGCCGGAAGAGGGGGCGACGGTGTTGTAGGCACGCGCGAGGCGAGTGATGGAGTCGAGCAGGATCACCACGTGATGCTTGTGCTCGACCAGGCGCTTGGCCCGTTCAATGACCATTTCAGCCACCTGGACGTGGCGTGATGCGGGTTCGTCGAAAGTGCTTGCGATGACTTCGGCATCCACGGTGCGCTGCATCTCGGTCACTTCTTCTGGCCGCTCATCGATCAGCAGGATGATCATTTTTCCATCCGGATTGTTGGCCCGGATGCTGGTTGCGATATTCTGCAGCATGATCGTCTTGCCGGCTTTCGGTGGTGAAACGACCAGGCCGCGCTGGCCTTTGCCGATGGGCGAAACCAGGTCGATGATGCGTGCTGTAATGTCTTCAGTGCTGCCGTTGCCACGCTCCAGGATGAACTGCTCGGTAGGGAATTCCGGGGTCAGGTTCTCGAACAGAATCTTGCGCTTGGCGGCGTCGGGAGACTCGTAGTTGATTTCCTCAACCTTCAGCAGCGCGAAATAACGCTCGCTTTCCTTCGGCGGTCGAATCTTGCCTGCCAGCATGTCCCCGGTGCGCAGAGCGAAGCGCCGTATCTGGCTGGGTGAGACATAAATGTCGTCGGGTCCGGCCAGGTAAGAGCTGTCCGCCGCCCGCAGAAAGCCAAAGCCATCCTGCAGGATTTCCAGAACGCCGTTGCCGAAAATGCTCTCGCCATTTTTTGCATGGGCTTTCAGAATTGAGAAAATGACGTCCTGCTTGCGTGATCTGGCCACGCCTTCCAGGCCCATTTCATTGGCTATTTCCAACAGTTGCGAGATCGGTTTTTGTTTCAGTTCAGTTAGATTCATGGATTAACTCAGATGGGAGGACTGTGCCTGTTCAGTAAAAATGATGACTTTTTTTTTCTAAATGAGATGTTGTCTTTACCTGCATCAGAAGATGTTCCAAGCCGAAGGCTTTCAACGGATGCTTTGCCGTGCTTATCTAGTTTTTTTCGATGCTCGGCCGGTTCAATGGGTCCCGCAAGACGGGCTTTCTAATATAGGGAGTCGAGAACCGGGCGGGGGGCCCGGCTACAGATGTGTTAAAACTATCACGATCTTGCGGCAGCGTCCAGTCCGGTCGTGCCCTGCAAGTCTTGGGTGACTGGTTCCAACCAGAATCAGCCACCCCGAATTCAGACAACTTCGTCAACGAATGCCTTCAACTGGCCTTTGGTCAGGGCGCCGACCTTGGTCGCCTGGACTTTTCCATCGCGGAAAATCATCAAGGTTGGAATTCCCCTGATGCTGTACTGTTGAGGCGTCTGCATGTTGCTGTCGATGTCCATTTTGGTCACTTTAAGCTTGTCGCCGTACTCTTCGGCCAATTCTTCGACAATGGGCGCAATCATCTTGCATGGCCCGCACCATTCGGCCCAATAGTCGACCAGAACGGGGCCTTCCGCGTTGAGTACTTCCTGGTCGAAACTGCCGTCTGTTACATGTGTAATTTTTTCACTCACTATCATTCTCCAAAAGACGCACTGTCATGTTACTGGCACATGTACTGCAGCGCGGTTAAACTGTTCTGATTCTAGGCCCGGAGCCAGAAACTGGAAGCCGGATTCGGCAATGCTCTGGATTTTCGCCTTCATTTCAACTGAACTGCAAACCGATTTCAAGGCACTGGATCCAAAATTCAAGCCCATAACCTCTTTATTTAGGAAATTCTTCCAATTCCGGTGATCGCCGGAAATCGACATGTGACCCCATTATGCCTGAAAACAAGAATACCAAAACGCTTTCTGATTTGGCTTTTTCAGAACTAGACCTTCTTCCCAGTATTCGGGAAGGGATAGCAAAGGCCGGATTTACACATTGCACGCCCATCCAGGCGCTTACCCTGCCGGTGGCGCTGAAAGGGAAAGATGTCGCCGGGCAAGCCCAGACCGGGACCGGAAAGACGGCCGCGTTCCTGCTGGTCATGTTTCAGCGGCTACTGACCCATCCGCCCAAACAGCAGGGTAATAATCCCCGGGTACTGGTGCTGGCGCCCACTCGGGAACTGGCCCTGCAGATTCACAAGGATGCCGTTTTACTTGGAAGCGGAACCGGGTTGCGACTGGGCCTGGCCTATGGTGGCGTCGATTATGAGAAGCAGCGTAAAACGCTCGAAGAGGGCGTCGATATCCTGATAGGTACACCCGGCCGCATTATCGACTATTTCAAGCAGCACGTTTTCAATTTGAAGAACATAGACGTGATGGTGCTGGACGAGGCGGACCGGATGTTCGACCTGGGCTTCATCAAGGATATCCGTTATGTGCTGAGGCGGCTTCCGCCGCTGGATCAACGACAGAGCCTGATGTTTTCGGCAACTTTGTCGCATCGCGTTCTGGAACTCGCTTACGAGCACATGAATGAACCCGACCTGTTGAAGGTGGAAACTGAAAACGTGACCGCCGATCACGTTACGCAAACCGTTTATTATCCCGCCAACAAGGAAAAGCTACCTTTGCTGGTCAGCCTGCTTCGCCGTTACGATGGCGGCCGGTTCATGGTTTTTACCAATACCCGGGCAGCCGCAGACCGGGTCGAGCGAACCCTGAATGCCAATGGCTTCCATTCCGCAGCGATATCGGGCAGTGTTCCGCAAAAGCGGCGGCAAACCCTGCTCAAAAGTTTCCACGATGGAGAAATGCCCATACTGGTGGCGACTGATGTTGCGGCGCGGGGTTTGCACATACCCGACGTCACCCACGTATTCAATTTTGATCTGCCGCAAGACGCGCCAGACTACGTTCACCGCATTGGCCGGACCGCTCGGCTGGGCGCCAAGGGCGAAGCCATCAGCTTTGCCTGCGAGAACTATGCGTTTCACCTACCCGAAATCGAGGACTACATCGGTTATCCCATCGAGGTAGCCCAGCCTGATGAAGGCGAACTCCCGAAACTCAATCCACCCCTTTCAAAGCCCAAGCGGGACGATCACGGCGGTCGGGGAGGATCACGCTCGCGCAGCGGCCGCGGTAAGCCACCGGGCGGCGGTCGGGGAGGCAAGCCAGGCGGAAAAGCACAAGCCGCCCTCACCGACGGCAGTAAAAAGCCACGCAAACGCCGGCGGCGGAAAAAAAGCGCCTCGGCCGACGGCAGTTCGGGATCAGGAAACGTCAACAGGTCCTAAGTGATCACTTTTGAACACGTCAGCAAACGGTACGACGGCGGAAACAATGCCCTGCTGGATATCAATTTTCACCTTGAGCCGGGGGAGATGTGTTTTCTCACCGGGCATTCGGGCGCCGGCAAGAGTACTCTGCTGCGGTTGATCCTGATGCTGGAGCATTCCACCGGGGGACAAGTCCTGGTTGCCGGCAGGAACCTGAGCCAGACCTCGTTACGGATGGCGCCAAAAGTTCGCCGGGGTGTCGGCATGATCTTCCAGGATCACAAGTTGCTCAGCGACAAGACCGTGTTCGACAACGTGTCACTGCCTCTCATGATCGCGGGTCTGCGTTATGCCGAAATCAAGAAACGGGTCAGGGCGGCGCTGGATAAAGTCGGATTGCTCAGCAAGGAAAAGTCCTGGCCCCTGGCGCTTTCCGGCGGCGAACAACAGCGGGTCGGTATCGCGCGGGCCATCGTCCACATGCCGCCCATTCTGCTGGCTGATGAGCCAACCGGTAATCTGGATCCGCAATTGTCAGAGGAACTGTTTCGCCTGTTCCGCCAACTCAACGAACAGGGCGTAACGGTACTGATTGCTTCCCATGACCTGCCACTGGTCCGCGCCATGGGGCAGCGTGTCCTGGTTCTCTCATCCGGCCGGCTGGTGGATGACATTCCGGCCAGGCAGGCACGGTGGCCGGCGCAATGAGCGTCGCCGGTTCCAGGCGAAGGCTACGGGGCTGGGCACGCCGCCAGATGTATAGCTTTTTCTCCAGTATCGGGGCCTTGCTGAGTCACCGGGTGGGCACCTTGATGACGGTCCTGGTGCTTGGAGTCGCCATGGCGCTGCCGCTGGGTCTCCACGTGACACTGTCTAACCTGGAGGGTCTGGATTTACAGGAGGAAGAGTGGGGGGCCATCACGGTTTTCCTGCGTAATGACACAGCAACTGAAGATGCTAAGCGATTGGCTGAGGCCGTGAATACCGGCACTGAAGCAACTGCGACCCTTATTTCACCCGAACAGGGCATGGAGGAATTCATCCATTCTTCCGGTTTCGCCCAGGCACAGGAACTGTTCGAAGAGAATCCATTGCCTTGGGTCGTGCTGGTCACGCCCAGGATTACGGAACAGCAGGAGCTGGGCGCCGTGGTTTCCGGGCTCGTCTCCTGGCTCGAGGAGCAGCCGCCGGTGGACCTGGTTCAGGTTGACTACAAGTGGTTGCAGCGACTGTCCGGCCTGCTGGACCTGGGCCGCGCGTTTGTTTCCGTGTTGACCGCGATATTTTCACTGGCCGTCGTGGTCGTTGTGGCCAATACGATTCGCCTCGATGTGGCCAACCGTGCGGAGGAAATTCAGGTCCTCAGCCTGGTGGGAGCGAGTGACCGTTTTATCCGTCTACCCTTCCTGTATGGAGGCTTCTGGTACGGTTTGCTGGGCGCGTTGCTTGCTCTTGGATTGCTGAGCCTGTCGGTTTTCTACCTGCACGGCCCGTTGCAGCATCTCCTGCAATCTTATGGCGAAAGTTTTCGGCTCAAGGGGCTGGATGGCAACGAAGCGCTGATCATTTTGTTGACAGGAGGCTTGTTGGGGCTGGGGGGCGCCTGGATATCGGTGCAGCGGCACCTGAGACGCCTCAGAACGGATGGAATCCTGGGTCGGCGATAGCCTATATTAATCTATTCTCATATTTCATAAGCATATGATTGTATGATATAAAATGGGCATGGAACGTAATCGAAATGGGTTTGTCTAAATTTTCAGTCATCACGATCAGGGCAGGGGTTCGAGCGTTCTCCGATGCCGTCCCGAGAAGTCTCGGGTTGGTGTTTTCGGCAGAAAAATATGCTAGACTTACCCGCTGCCCAGGAGGATAAATGAGCAAAGATTTAGTACCAAGCCACTTGTTGGTTCCAGCCGGAACCGGAAGCCTTGACGCCTACATCCAGGAAGTCAACAAGATCCCGGTCTTGTCGCTCGAGTTCGAGCAGGAATTGGCACGTCAGTATCGTGACGCCGGTGATCTCGAAGCTGCCCGAAGAATGGTCCTTGCCCATCTGCGATTCGTTGTCCATGTCGCTAAGGGTTATACCGGATACGGCCTGGCATTGGGTGACCTGATCCAGGAAGGAAACATTGGCCTGATGAAAGCGGTCAAGCGGTTCGACCCGGACCACGGCGTGCGTCTTGTTTCATTTGCAGTGCACTGGATTCGGGCAGAAATGCATGAGTTCATCCTGCGCAACTGGCGCATCGTCAAGGTTGCGACCACCAAGGCGCAACGCAAACTGTTCTTCAATCTGCGCAAATCGAAGAAACGGCTTGGCTGGTTGAGCCATGACGAGGTGGTGGCTGTGGCCAAGGATCTCGGCGTCAAACCTGAAGTGGTTCTGGAAATGGAATCACGCCTGTCGGGTCAGGATATCGGTTTCGACCTGCCGTCGAACGCCGATGAAGATTCGCCTTATATCTCACCTGTTGCGTTCCTCGAGAGTAAAGCCCGAGATCCGCAGCTGGAAACGGAAAATGAAGATCTGGCCGAACACAACAACACACTGTTGTATGCTGGCCTGGATGAGTTGGACGAGCGCAGCCAGGACATCATTCGTTGCCGTTGGTTGCAGGAAGACAAGTTGACCCTGCAGGCACTGGCGGACCGATATGGTGTTTCCGCGGAACGCATTCGCCAGCTCGAAGCCAATGCGTTACGAAAGATGAGGGCGTCAATTACCGCCTGATTCCGCACGCGCCAGATATATAATCAAACGGCCTCCCAAGCGGAGGCCGTTTTCGTTTGCGCATTGAAGAAAAACGCCATGGAACAGAATCATGAATAAAGAAGTCATTCGCCAGTGGATTGTCATGAAATTCGGAGGTACCAGCGTCAGCTCGTCCGAGTGCTGGTTGACGATCAGCCAGCAGGCAACTGCGAGAATGGCGGAAGGGAAGCATGTTCTGATTGTGGTTTCCGCGCTTTCGGGTGTGACCAATTTGTTGACCCAACTGGCGGAGGGCTCCGGAGTGGATTACCGCGAGCAAATCCTGTCTGAGGTGGAGGCCAGGCACCGGGAATTGCTCAACTCGCTCGGCCTGGATTCTGTACCTGAATTTGAACGGCACTGGGCAAGCCTGACCGACCTCGTGATCAACCGCACGGAGGAGCGTGGGCCCGGGGAGCGGGCGCTCCTGCTTGCCCATGGGGAGTTACTCGCCAGTTCGATTGGACAGCAGATCCTGCGGAAGGCAGGTCTCGAGGCGCACTGGCAAGATGCCAGGCAGCTGTTGAGTGCCCCGGGGCCGGAGGTTGATGTGCTGGCAGCCCGTTGCGAGGATTGTGCCGATCCGGACCTGGAACAGCGCCTGGCAGCGGAGGGATCGCTGCATATCACGCAGGGCTTCATCGCTTCGACCGATGACGGTGAAACCTGCCTGTTGGGAAGAGGCGGCTCCGATACATCCGCCGCCTACCTGGCGGCGCGCTTGCAGGCGGCCGAGCTCGAAATCTGGACGGATGTGCCGGGAATCTTCAGCGCGGACCCGCGTGTGGTCTCCGAGGCCCGGTTGCTGAAGCAGCTCAGTTACAGCGAGGCCCAGGAGCTGGCGTCCATGGGGGCAAAAGTGCTGCACCCGCCGAGCATTCAGCCCGCCCGGAAACATCGGATCCCGATCGCCATTAGAGATACCAATCGCCCGCTAGAGTCCGGCACCCTGATCACCGCGCGCAGCACCACCGAGGAAGCGCAGGTCAAAGGCGTGGTCAGCCGCAAGGACATCATCCTGATCAACATGGAGAATCCGTCCATGTGGCACCGATCCGGATTTCTGGCCGACGTTTTCGAGGTCTTCAAGCGGCATCGTTATTCCGTTGACCTGATTTCCACCTCGGAATCGACCGTCACGGTCAGTCTCGATCCCCAGGTGCCGGCTCACATGAACCAGACCCGAATGGTCGCCTTCCTGACCGATCTGGGTCGGTTGTGCACCGTCACCACCCACACCGGTTGCGTTTCGATCAGCCTGGTGGGGAATGCCATTCGCACCATTCTTGGCCGCCTGTCCGCCGCGCTGGACGTGTTCCAGGATCGCCATGTGCACCTGGTTACTCAATCGGCGAATGACCTGAACCTGACACTGGTGGTCGACCCGGAGCATGCCGACAGCCTGGTGAGGAAACTGCACCAATTGTTGATTTCATCGCAGGCGGATAATCGTCCGGAGTTCGGTCCCAGCTGGACCGAGCTGACCCGGGCGGTGCTCTCGCCAGCTAAAGCGATTCCCTGGTGGCGCGAGAAACGCGCCGACCTGGTCCGGCTGATGGACGGCCTGGATTCCGCATATGTCTACCACCTGGAAACGGTGCGCGCCGCCGCCGCCCGATTGCTGGGTTTGTCGTCGGTCAGCAAGGTGTTGTACGCTGTCAAAGCCAACGATCACCCGGAACTTCTGCGAGCACTGGCAGCGGCGGGAAC
>Ga0210063_1000418_pt1 | contig 13503 bp, 11 predicted proteins | sample Muzzi_PWA_D1_FD_185529 | JGI IMG/M metagenome (GOLD analysis project Ga0210063, IMG submission 185529) | Wetland microbial communities from San Francisco Bay, California, USA, that impact long-term carbon sequestration - Muzzi_PWA_D1 (SPAdes) | ecosystem: Environmental > Aquatic > Marine >... | reverse complement strand
TGGCGGTGGCCAGCGCCCCCGAGAGCGGATTCCTGGTGGAACCCTTCCTGGGCCATCTGGAAGAGGCCGGATACCAGGTGGTCCGGGTACCCACGGTGCTCCCGGAACCCCTGCCCCATCCGGAAGCCCTCGACCCGCCGCCGAGCCCTGAGCCTCCCCGGCGCAAGCTCACCCTGCCCCCCACCTTCACGGAAACCCTCTTGGCGGGGGAACCCACGGCCCTGATCCTGGAAACCCCGCGCACCGGTCTGGGGGAGGATCTCGACAACCTTCGCGTCCAGCGGGCCGCCTACACCACGGTAGCGGACCTGCTGGCGATCCGGGCGCAAGGCCTCGAGGAGGCGGTCGATGCCGCCGATGCCGCCGATGCCGCCGATGCCGCCGATGCCGCCGATGCCGCCGATGCCGCCGATGCCGTGCCCATCACCGCCGAAGCCCTGGAACGCCTCGCTGCCTGGCCCCGCGCCCTGACCCTGGAAGTGCGCCCCGTCGGCGAGCGGCAGAAGGTCCCCAGCGGTTTCGAGCAATCGATCCCAGGCAACCTGGTGATGTTCGTCTTGATGGTGATGCTGACCAGCGGCGCCGTCTCCCTGGTGCAGGAGCGCCAGCAGGGCATCCTTCGCCGTCTGGCCTCCGCCCCCCTCCGCCCGGTCAGCGTCGTGTTCGGCAAATGGGCCGGGCGGATGCTCCTGGCCGCGCTCCAGATCGGTTCCGCACTGGCCGTCGCGGCGCTCCTCTTTCCCATCGACTGGGGGCCGGACCTACCGATGCTCGTGGTGGTGCTGCTGGCCTGGGGCGCCTTTTGCACCTCCCTGGGCTTGTTGCTGGGGAACGTCGCGCGCACCGAGGGGCAAGTCATCGGGCTGGGGGTCTTCTCCACCCTGGGTCTCGCCGCCCTGGGCGGCTGTTGGTGGCCCATCGAGATCACTCCCTCCTGGATGCAGACCCTCGCTCACCTCCTCCCCACCGGCTGGACCATGGCCGCCCTGCACCGGCTGATCACTTTCCAGACCGGGGCTGGGGGCGCGCTGGGCTACCTGGTGCTGCTGATCGCCGCGACCCTGGCGGTGGGGTGGATGGCGGGGCGGCGGTTCCGGTTCGTATGAGCGTCCCCCGGGTTCCCACCCGGGGCTACTTCCCAACAAGTGCCACCCGATTGTTGGGGCGCCTCCGACTACATCAAATCCTGCGGATCCACATCCACCGTCACCTCCGACGGCAACGGCACCGGTAGCGCCTGCCGCAGGAGGTCGTGCAGTTGGCGGGAGCTCTCCCCCCGGATCAGCAGTTGGAAGCGCCATTTGCCCCGCAGGCGTTCCAGCGGGGCGGGGGCGGGTCCCACGATGTGCAGCCCCTGGGCCAGGGGGTGGCGGGCGAGAGCGCCGGCGAGGTCCCGGAGGCGGGCTTCGCCCCGGTCGCGGTTCTTCTCCTGCACCAGGATCTGCACCATGCGGGTGAAGGGCGGGTAGGCGAAGGCGCGGCGGAAGCGCATCTCCTCCGCCACGAAGGCGGCATCGTTGTGCTCCAGCGCCGCCTGGATGGCGTAATGCTCCGGGTGGAAGGTCTGGATCACCACCCGCCCTGGTACCTCCCCCCGCCCGGCGCGCCCGGCGAGTTGGGTCAGCAGGTTGTAGGTGCGCTCCACCGCCCGAAAGTCGGGAAAGCCCAGGTAGGTGTCGGCGGACATCACCCCGGTCAACGCCACGTTGGGAAAATGATGCCCCTTCGAGACCATCTGGGTGCCGATCAAGACCTTGGTCTCCCCCTGGGAGAAACGCTCCAGCACCGCCGCGGCGCCCCCCCGGCGGCGCACCGCATCGCGATCCAGGACGGCCACCGAGACCCCCGGGAAGAGTTCGCGGAAATCTTCCTCCAGCCGCTCGGTGCCCGTGCCGATAGGTTCCAGGGCCGCCTCGCGGCAGGTGGGGCAGCGCTCCGGCACGGTCCGTTGGGAGCCGCAGTAGTGGCAGATCAGCCGTTCTTCCTTGCGGTGGTAGGTGCGGGGCAGGCCGCATTGGTCGCAGCGCATGTCTTCGCCGCAGGCGCGGCACAGGAGGCGCGGCGCGTAGCCCCGGCGATTGCGCAGCAGGATCACCTGGGCCCCCACCGCCAGGGTGGTGGTGATCTCCTGCTGGAGAGTGCGGGAGAAGAGCACCTCACCGGGTTTGCGCTCCTCCGCCGCCTTGTCCCCGGAGGCTTTGCGGCTGGCCAGTTCCTTCCGCATATCCACCAGGATGCCCTGGGGCAAGGCGCCGCCGCCCACTCGGGAGGTCAATTCCAGGGGCTGAAAACGGCCCCGTTCGGCGTTGTGACGGCTCTCCAGGCTGGGGGTGGCGGAGACCAGCAGCACGGGGGCCGCCGCCGCTCGGCCTCGCACCAGAGCCAGGTCCCGCCCCTGGTAGCGCGGGGTGACCTCCTGCTTGTAGGCGGAGTCGTGTTCCTCGTCCACCACCACCAGCCCCAGGTTGGCGACCGGGGCGAAGATGGCGGAGCGCGGCCCCAGCACCACCCGTGCCGCGCCGTCCCGGATGCGCTGCCACTCCTGCTGCCGTTCGCCGCTGCCCAGATTCGAATGAAGGATGGCGAGATGGTCCCCGAAACGCGCCGCCACGGTGCCCGCCAGGGCCGGGACCAGGGCGATTTCCGGAATCAGCAGGATCGCCGAGCGACCCGCCGCCAGGACTTTCTCCACCACCCGCAGGTAGACCTCCGTCTTGCCGGAACCGGTGATGCCGCGCAAGAGAAACGGCGCAAAGACACCCCCCTCCACCGCCGCCACCAGCGCCGTCACCGCCGTTTCCTGTTCGCCGTTGAGCACGATCGTAGGCTCCCCCGCCGCTCCCTCCGCCCCGGACTCGGGGTTGGCCCCCGGGCCACTGGGCGCCAGTCGGTGGCGCCCCAGGGAGAGGCGCGACCCTTGGGTGAAGCGGTGCAGCACTCCCAACTTGGCCAGGCGCTCCACCACCGCTTTGGAACACCCGACGCTGTCGGTGATTTCCGCTGGCAGGGCCGGACGTCCCAGGGCGGCCAGGAAGTCCACCACCGCCCGTCCCTGGGAGGATCTTCCGCACGCCGCCCGCTGGGCCTCCCGGTCCCCCGGGGGGAGTTCGTAGGCGGTGATGTAGTGGGCGCTCCCCTCGCCGGGCACACGGATGGAAATCTTGCCGCTCTTGGCCAGGCGCTCCACCACCCCCGGGAGATCGTCAAGGCCGGTGGCCCCCTGGAGCTGATCGAGACGTTGGGGGCCGGTATCCCGCAACGCATCCACTACCGTTCGCTCGTCCGGATCCGTGGGCAGCGCGAAAATCCCGGCGTTGGTCAGCGCCGCGGTGCGCTCCCCCCAACTGGGCAGCCCGCTGGGCAGCACCGCCCGCAGCACCTCGCCAATGGGGGCCAGGTAGTACTCGGCGGTGAACCGGGCCAGTTCCAGCAGATCTTTCGGGAGCATCGGTTGGGGGTCTACGATGCCATCGAGGGGCCGCGTCTTGACGCCCTCCGGGGCCTCCATCACGGTATCCAGCAGGACCCCGATGAGACGGCGCGGACCGACCCGCACCCGTACCCGCACGCCGGGCTGGGCCAGCGGCGCCATGGCGGGAGGGAGTTCGTAGGTCAGGGGATGAGGGAATGGCAGGGGGACGGCAACCCGGGCGAAGGGCGGCGTCATGAGACCTCGCTAGCGCCCACGCCGCGGCACGCCTCGGAGCAGAACACTGCCGTGTTCCCGCGGAGGGCGCGCTCTTGGGGCACCCGGACGCCACAGCGGGAGCACCGCACCAGATGCCCCTCCACGCTTCGCGGCGGATGGGCCGAAGATGGGGGGGGCTGTCGGGGGCTCAGGGTGGCCGCCGCCACCCGTCGGACCAAATACCGGAGGCCCCGGAAGAAGACCTCCAGGAACAGCCAGAACAGGAGCACCAGAATGAGGATGCGCAGCAGCACGGAGTCTCCCGGAGCGGCGTATTACCCCGCCGCCTGGCGCTTCTCCAATTCCGCCACCAGGCGCCCCAGGTCCGGGTCATCCGGTCGCTGGGCCTTGAGGGAGGCGATCAGGCCTTCCGCCGCCGCATAATCTTGCAGGTCGATGCCCACAATGATCAGCTTGTTGTACTGGGCCAACCAGTTGTCCGGGTCGATAGCCAGGGCCCGATCGAGGGTTGCCACGGCGCCTTCAAAATTCCCCTGATTGCGCTGGCAGATCCCAAGGTCGGAGAGGGCCCCGGGACTTTCGGGACGCAGCTCGACGTAGTGCGCATACAGTTCTTCCGCGCGGCTCCAGTTGCGGATCTGGAAATTCATGTTCGCCAGTTCCATCACCGCGTCCGCGTCGTCCGGATTCTCGGCGACATACTGTTGTAGCTGGGCCACCGCCGGCATCGGGCCTCCCCCACCGGCGGTCGGCGGCGGGGGCGCCGCGGCGGTCGTATCGCCGCCGTGCACCAGCCGCTGGGGCTGGTTGTCGGACATCCACTCGAAACCCATGAAACCCAGGATAAAACCCGCCAGGGTGCCCAGGATCAGAAATAGCAAATTGTCACGATTCAAGGATTGTCTCCTCCCTGCGACGCCTCATCGGGCGCGCTCTCATCGGTACCCTGTCCATCCTCGTCCAACTCCTCATCGTCCAGTTTGCGGGCGCTCCAGGTGCCGCCCCCGGGACCCCCGCCGGAAAGATCGGTGGCCGTCCATCGACCGCGCAACTCCCGCCGTACCGGATCGATCTCGCCCTCCCACACACTGTCGAAACCCCGGCGCGCATCGATGCGCTCCAGGGTGATCTTATCCCCCGCGAAGATCCCCCGCACGCTCCCCGTGGCACTCCCATCCAGGTACACATACGTACCATTGAGGACGGTGCCGGTGAGGTTGAGATGGAGGCGGGCCAGCTGGTGGCCGGGGAGCACATCCATTTCCCACACGCCGGACACGGGATCCAGTTGCAAGCGAGTGGTGCGGCGCAGAGCATCGATCCGTTCCCCCAGCAGTGCCGTGCGACGCAGTCGGTCGAAGATGCGCTGGCGCAACTCCGTGCCCTGGCGTTGCAGCACCGTCAACCGCTCCTCCTGGGTCTGCACCTCATTCTCCAACACTTCCAACTGGCCCAGGGTCACCAGGCCGTTCTCCAAGGCCTCATCGATCCCCACCAGGGAGGCCTCCACCGTGGTGGCGGCCTCCTGACGGGCCGTGCGGTTGGCGGCGTACTGGCGCAGGTCCTCCGCCAGCAGATCCCTTTCCAGGTCCATCTGGGTGATCAGGAAGGCGTAAACCTCCTGCGCCGCTGCGGGCAACGGGGCCAGAAGAAGCAGGAACAGTAGGGTGAAGGCGAGGGCGAGGCGGTGGTGGCTCATCACGATCCTCATTCTAGTATGGTTTTGGTGTTCCTCTGAGGAATACGGATCGAGTCATGGCGGCGTTGGCAAGAAAAAAACCGCCCGGCGGTGCAGGCGGCTTCAAAACGGACGCGCGAACGCGGTGGATGCGCTCATGGGGACCGATGCAGGGGATCGGCGCGATCAGCTCGCGGCCTTCACACCCTGGCTCTGATTGCGCTTCGCCAGACTCGACTCCAGCGCTTGCTCCACCATCTCGCTGGCCTTTTCTTCATCGAGGCTCTTGACGTGGGCCACTTCGCTGACGATGAAGTACTTGGCGCGCTCATACATTTTCTTCTCCCGGAAGGAGAGACTCTTCTTTTCGCTGACCAGACGGAGGTTCTTGAGCACCTCCGCGACATCGATCAGGCGACCGGTCTTCATCTTGTCCAGGTTCTGCTTGTAGCGCCCCTTCCAGTCCTTGTAGGTATCGATGTTGCCATCTTCTAGAATCCCGAAAAGCTTGTTGATGTCCTTCCCCAGGCCCAGCGGACGCAGACCGACCAATTCCAGGTTGGCCTGGGGGACCATCACCTTGGAATTGTTCGACAGTAACCGCAGGTGGTAATACGTCTGCTCAACGCCGTCGATCTCACCGGGTTCAATCTTTTCGACAACGCTGACACCATGGTTGGGGTACACAACTTTCTGCTTGACCTTAAATGCCACCAATGCGGGCTCCCCTCTGGTCGGTTAATAATCAGGCGGGTAAGTGACTTAAAACCCGACACTTAGAACCTCATCATACACCATCATGGGGCCATTCGTCAAGTTCCATGCCAGCTTGTCTTGGGTCGTAGATACGGCGACAGATTCTCCCGGAGGCGGTCCAGGGTCGAGGATCGATCCTGGACCGCAAGAACCATCCATCGAGCCGATACTCGGTGCCCCTCGACGGGCTCGGGGACGATTGCGTGACAAGCTCCCTTGACACCGCCGGGAAGACTGGCTACACTACCTCAAGTCAAGGAAGATTTACTCATCGTCAAGGAGAAACGACCCATGGAAGATAGCAAGAAGCCTTTCTGGAGACGCTGCGAGACCACGGCCCGCGATCGCCGCAATCAACGCCGAATCATCGTCTGGGGTCTTGCCTGGATGGTCACCTGGCTGGCCGCGGGCTTTCTCATCAAATTCGATCTGATCCCCCCCGGCATGCTCGCCGCGGTCGCGGCGACCCTGGTGCCGATGGTCCTGGGGATCGGGACGGTGCTGGCCTACCGCCACTTTCTGCGCGAGGCCGATGAGCTGCGCCGCAAGATCGAGGTGGAAGCCCTCGCCCTGGCCGTGGGCGTGGGGTTGGTGGGCGGCTTTACCTACTTCCTGCTGGAGCGCGCGGCAGTGGTCAGCGAGTCGGGAGTCTTGGTGATGATCATGTTGATCACGTTTACCCACGCGGTCGGTGTCGTGCTGGGCCAACGGCGGTACGCATGAAGAATCGGCTCAAAGTTCTTCGTGCCGAGCGGGATTGGACCCAGGCAGAGTTGGCCAAGGAATTGGACGTTTCGCGGCAGACGGTGAACGCCATCGAAACCGGTAAATTCGACCCCAGCTTGCCGCTGGCGTTCCGTATCGCGCGCCTATTCCAGTCCCCCATTGAAGCCATCTTCACGCCCGATGAGGAGGTGTACTAAACCCGTCTTTCACCAGCCCCTGGAGCGCAATATCAGGCCGCCTCTACCGCTCCCCCCCCTTGCCAAAACGCGTCATTTCGCCAGCCCTGAGCCTCTCCCTGTAACAAGCGTGGGCGCAATTCGCCCATCACGCTATCGATCGTAAGAGACCAGATTTCTAGGACCCTTCCATAGAACCAACAAAGTTCGGAGAGAGGGAAACCCAGAATATCTTGGTGCCGATGACAAAGGGCCAAGGGGGAAGCAGTGTGTTGCCTCAGGCCACAATTTTCGCAAAGGAGAGACAGTATGAAAGACGGCCAACTTCAACCGTTCGCTACCCATTGCTGGACTACCCAAGGACGAGGTGCCACTCCATGGGTAATAGCCTTGCTCGCTGTTGTTGCTGTACTACTGCTACCAACAACCGCCAGTGCTCATTGCTGCAGTCCATCGGTCACCAGCAGTAACGGCTGTAACATCTTTGGGTGCAACTGCTCCGGCCCTTGCACCAACTTTGGTTACACCTGTAAGAATGGGCCGATCAAGTACGGAGACGCCTGTGGTTCCTGTCCTGGTTACGACACCTGTGTTACCAGCAGCGGCAAATGTGGGTATTGCACGGACCCCCGCCATTGCTGTGACAACGACACCGCCTGCTGCGTGAGCCAGTCCGACTCGACTGCTGTGCCATTTCATGTAGCTCCCTCGGCCGAAGCCAGCGATCCCTCCGCCAGATTCAAGGCGATCGATACAGACCGCAGCGGCGGTATCTCGCCGGAAGAAGCAGCCGCCTGGCTCCGTGAAAATAAGCCCGACCTGAGCAAGAGTGATTTCAGAGCCGGCTTCCATGAGATTGACCGGGACAAGAGCGGGAGTATCGAACCCAAGGAATTCGATGCCGATAGTTACCGGTAGGGCTCCACTCGGATCTTCAACCCTGGCCGGCTCGGGGCTCCCGAGTCGGTCGGTTCCTACACCTCCACCTCCGCCCGATCCCCCTTCTCCGTCAGCCACGCCTTGCGCTCCCCGGCGCGGCCCTTGGCCAGGAGCATGTCGAGGAGGCGGTCGGTCTGCTGCTCCCCTTCCAGCCGCAGTTGGACCAGCCGCCGCGTCTCTGGGGCCATGGTGGTTTCCCGCAACTGGTTGGGATTCATCTCCCCCAACCCTTTGAAGCGCTGGACGTTGACCTTGCCCCGGATGTTGTCGTTCTCGATGCGTTGCAGGATGGAGGCCTTCTCCGCCTCGTCGAGGGCGTAGAAGACCTGCTTGCCGACATCGATGCGGTACAGGGGCGGCATGGCCACGAAGACGTGCCCGTTGAGCACCAGGGGGCGGAAGTGGCGCAGGAAAAGGGCGCAGAGAAGAGTGGCGATGTGCAAGCCGTCGGAATCGGCATCCGCCAGGATGCACACCTTGCCGTAGCGCAGTTCGCCGAGGTTGCTGGAACCCGGCTCCACCCCCAAAGCCACGGCGATGTCGTGCACCTCCTGGGAGGCCAGCACCTGGCTGGAATCCACCTCCCAGGTGTTCAGGATCTTGCCCCGCAGCGGCATGATGGCCTGGGTGTCCCGGCTCCGCGCCTGCTTGGCGGAGCCCCCGGCGCTATCCCCTTCCACCAGGAAGAGCTCGGTCAACGAAAGGTCCTGGCTGGTGCAGTCGGCCAACTTGCCCGGCAGCGCCGGTCCCCCAGCCACCTTCTTGCGGGTCACCTTCTTGCCCGCCCGCTGCCGCGCCTGGGCGCTATCGATGGCCAGTTGGGCGATGCGCTGGGCATCCTCGGTGTGCTGGTTGAGCCACAGGGAGAGGGCATCTTTGGCCGCGCTGGCGACGAAGGCGGAAATCTCCCGGGAGGAGAGCCGCTCCTTGGTCTGACCGGCGAATTGGGGATCCTTCATGCGCACCGACAGGATGTAGGCGCAGCGCGTCCAGACATCGTCCGGAGCGAGCTTCACCCCTCGCGGCAGGAGGTCGTGGAAGTCGCAAAACTCCCGCACCGCCTCGGTCAGCCCCAGACGGAACCCGTTGACGTGGGTGCCCCCCTGGGGGGTGGGGATGAGGTTGACGTAGCTCTCGGTGACCGGCTCGCCCTCCTCCGGCAGCCAGAGCAACGCCCACTCCACCTCCGCCGCCTCGGCGTCGTGGCTCACCCCTTTGAACTGGCCCACGAAGGGCTCCCCTGGAACCCGCTCGACCTCTTCCAACTCGCTGGCCAGGTAGTCCGCCAGGCCGTCCTCGAAGCACCATTGCTCGTCATTCTCGCTCTTCGCCTCGTCGGTGAAGACGACGTGCAAGCCGGGGCAGAGGACGGCCTTGGCCCGCAGGGCGTGCTTCAGGCGGGGGACGTGGATGCGGGGAGAGTCGAAGTATTTCTCCTCCGGCCAGAAGCGCAGGGTCGTGCCGGTGTTGCGCTGGCCGACGGTGCCGATGACCTGCAACTCGCTGACCTTGTTGCCGTGGGCGAAGCCGATGTGGTGCTCCTTGCCGTCGCGGCGCACCCACACCTCCAGCCGCTTCGACAGGGCGTTGACCACCGACACGCCGACGCCGTGGAGACCGCCGGAGAAACTGTAGGTCTTGTCGGAGAATTTCGCCCCGGAATGGAGGCGGGTGAGGATCACCTCGACGCCGGAGACCTTCTCCCCACGGTGCCGATCCACCGGCATGCCCCGGCCATCGTCGGTGACGGAGAGGGAGCCGTCGTCGTGGAGGGTGATGCCGATCTTCTTGCAGTACCCGGCGATGGCCTCGTCCACGGCATTGTCGATCACCTCCTGGGCCAGGTGATTGGGGCGCTCCGTGGAGGTGTACATCCCGGGCCGCTTGCGCACCGGCTCCAGGCCCTTGAGGACTTCGATTTCAGAAGCGTTGTAGTTCGTCATCCGGGCGGATGATATCGAAAGCTTTGGGGTGCGTAAATGGGGCGGTAGTGAGGTGCTCTGGAACAAGACCTATGGTTCGGGATCCTCTTCGAGAGGGAGTCCTACCTCGACGATCTCATCGAGATCATCAATCTCATCATTGAAATCATCGGAGATCCAGATCTCTGCCCCGCCAGGTTCCTGGTACCCGGCCAGAACCGGAGTCCTCAAGAAAGCTTCTCATGCAAGGATTTTCTCATAACGGGACCCGACTCGACCTCTCGAACGGAGTTACCCCAAATGCGCAATGGAATTGGCGTAGTACCGCAGGACGGGCAATTCCCCGGGAGCGGCCCGGTAGAGGCCGTCGGTCTCCTCCACCAGATGGCGCAGGACCAGGTTGCGCAGACCGAAGGCGACGGCGTAGGCACGGTCCTGGCGGGGAATGTAGAGCTGCGCGCCGCTGGCCTCCAGCGCCGCCAGGAGTTCCTGGACCCGGGCCTGGAGTTCCAACTCGCCCCAGCGCCGCTCCGGTTCTTCCACGAAAACCGTGGCCACCAGGGGCACGGGGAGCACCGGCAAGATGCTGCCGATGCGCTCCATCAATTCCCCCGCCAGCGTTTCGATGCGCCCGAAGCGCGCCTCCCGTTCCAGCTTGCGAAACTCGAAGTTGTGCTCCTGGAGATACTGCCGCATGGACAGGGGACGCCCGAAGCTGACGCAGGCGTAGCCGAACCGGAACCACTTCCCCTGGAGCCACATCCACAGGTTGCGCCCGAAGAAACCGGCGGTGGTGGCGGCGGCGGCGAAGCCCCGACGGGGCGCCGCGCTGGGCTCGGTGTCGCGCAGCAGGGTGCGGTCCTCCAGGGTGCGATCGTAGTTGATGCCCACCGGCACGAAGACCAGATCACGCTCCCCCTGCGGGTCGAAATCCCGCAACATGTAATCCAGCAGCCCCAACTTCGGGGGCCGCAAACGCCCGTCCCGGGACAGCCCCCCTTCCGGGTAGACCGCCTGGGTGACCCCGGCAGCGGTGGCCATCTGGACATAGCGCTGGAGCACCCGGCGGTACAAGGGATTGCGCGAACGGCGGCGGACGAAGTACGCCCCCATGGCCCGGATCAGGCTCTCCAGGGGCCAGATGCGGGCCCACTCCCCCACCGCGTAGGACAGGGCGCTGCGGTCCGCCACCATGTAGGAGATCAGGACGTAATCCATGTTGCTGCGGTGGTTCATCAGCAGGACGATGGTGGAATCCGGGGGGATGGCCCGCAGGCTCGCCTCGTCGGCGTACCCCAGCCGCACCCGGTAGAGGCTGCGGGCGATGGCCCGCCCCAGGGAGTACGACAGGCGGAAATAGAACAGGGGGTTGAAAGCGGGAACGATCTCCTGGGCGTAACGGCGCACCCGATCCATGGCCACCGCCCGGGGCATCCCCTCCGCCTCGATCAACCCCTCCGCCGCTTCCAGGACCTTCGGGTCGTAGAGCAGCCGGTCGATCAGCACCTGCCGCTTGGTCATCTTGAAGGGTTGGATGCGGATCTGTAGGCGGGTGTTGACCTCGTCCAGGACCCGGTGCACCCGTCGGCGCAGGAACCACCGCACGCTGGGCACCAGCAGCCGCGATACCAGCGCCCACACCGCCACGAGGCAGAGCAACAGCAAGAGCCACAGGGGAACCGGGACAGGGGTGGTCATCAGTGGCGTCATTGTACGCTGTTGCAACCTTTCGCGGCCGAGCGCTGTCTTACCGCCCGTGGTGAGCGTCGCGCCGCGGGCTGCTAGACTGCAGCCCAAAGGAGTGTGCTTTACGATGCGTTGGAAGAAACCGTTGTTGATTGCCCTGGGGCTGGTCGTCGGCCTGGGAATTCCCGGATTCTTGGTGGTGCGCCACGGCATCACCCATGCCTGGATCCGCTATGGCGAATACGATATTCGCACCGAGGGCACCCTGAAGGTCGGCGATCTGGCGCCGAACCTCACCCTGCAACGGGCCGATGGCGAAGGCAGCCAGAGCCTCGCCGAGGCTTACGCGGTGCATCCGTTGGTGCTGGTCTTCGGCAGCTACACGTGACCGCCCTTCCGAGCCCGGGTGGCTCGGCTCGAAAAGATGCGCCTGCGCTACGCGGGCCGCGCGGAGTTCCTTTACGTCTACATCAAGGAAGCCCACCCGGAGGACGAATGGCAGATGGGCTCCAACGAAGAGGACGGCGTCCTCTACCGACAGCCCCAGACCCTCGAAGAGCGCCGGGCCCTGGCCCAGGAGTTCATCGCCACCATGGATGTGGCGACCACCACCCTGGTCGATGACATCCAGAACACTGCCAATGCCTGCTACGCGGCCTGGCCGGAGCGGATCTACGTCATCGACACCGAGGGCCGGATCGCTTACAAGGGTGGCATGGGGCCGTTCCTTTTCGACCCCGACGAGTTGGACGAATTCTTGGACGAGATGGTCGGCGCCCCCGCCTGAATCGCCGCGTTACCGTTCCCTCGGACAGTCTGTTCCTCCGCCTGCCAGGATGTTAAGCTCTACCGGAACTATCCGAGCGCCCCCTCCCAACGAACCCTTGGAAGACAGATATCTCTAATCCATGAAAGCTCTTTTGATTGGCGCCGGCGGCATCGCCCGGGAACTGCTGCGCCGCCTTAGCGACCCCTGGAACGTCACCGTGGTGGATACCGACCCGGAGCTCCTGGCCCGGGCGCAGGAGGTGCGCGACTGCACCATCCTGGAGGGGGACGGCTCCAGCCGCCGGGTCCTGCGCCAGGCCGGTCTCCACGACGCCGACGCCCTCATCGCCGCCACCGAGGACGACGAGATCAATCTGGAGGTCTGCCGCTTCGGGCGCGAGGCTGGGGTGTTGCGCCTCACCGCCGTGGCGGTGGATCCCGAGCGCGAGGTCGAGTACCACGATCTCGGTGTTCCAGCTTTTTCCCCCGCCAGTTTGACGGCGCGGCAGATCGAATTGAACCTGGAAACCCGCCGCATCGCCTCTCGGGCCTTCGCCGATGGCCGCGCCGAGGCCATCGAGTTCCGGGTCGATCAGGGCGCCCCGGTCTGTGGTCGGACGCTGCGGGAACTGCACTCCCAGAGTTGGCTGGTGGGCGCCATCCTGCGGGGCGACCAGCTCATCGTGCCCCACGGGGACACGGTCCTGAGCCCCGGGGATCTGGTCACCGTGGTGGGTTCCGCGGCGGACTTCGGCTCCATCGTCCAGGCCTTCACCTCCGGGGAGCCCCAATTCCCCTTGCGTCTGGGCAAACGGATCGCCACCTGTCTGGTCAGGGACAGCGACCTGGAAGTAGTGACGGAAGCCATCCACCTGGTGACCTGCACCCAGGCCAGTTCCGTGCTGCTGATTCATCCCGACGCAGGGAACGATCCAGGGCAAGCCGGTCGGGTGGAACTCCTGCTGGCGGAGGCGGAAAACCGAGCCCACGGGGTGACCCTGCAAAGGCGCCCGGTGGGCCACAAGCCCGAGATGGAACTCTTCCGCCTCTCCCGCGAGGAGAGTGTCGGCGTGGTGGCCATCCCCGCACCGGAGCGGACCCGCCTGCGCCTGCGTCGCCGCCTGCGCCGGGTCGATGCCCTGGCCCGCAACGCCCGCGCCGCGGTCCTGGTGTGCCGCGGCAGCCAGCCCTACCAACGCATCC
>Ga0210063_1000417_pt1 | contig 13511 bp, 7 predicted proteins | sample Muzzi_PWA_D1_FD_185529 | JGI IMG/M metagenome (GOLD analysis project Ga0210063, IMG submission 185529) | Wetland microbial communities from San Francisco Bay, California, USA, that impact long-term carbon sequestration - Muzzi_PWA_D1 (SPAdes) | ecosystem: Environmental > Aquatic > Marine >... | reverse complement strand
ACCTCGATCACCGCCAGTTCGAACAGGTCGACAAGGACAAGGTCTACTTCCACGCCGAACAGGCCACGGAGGTGTTCGAAGACGACACCCGCCTCGAAACGTTGAGCCTCCGCCAGTGGCAGGAGGGCGACGCCGACCAGCAGCGGGCCTTCGTCGAGGGCTTGAGCCGGGGGCTCACGGACATCGGCTTCGTCTACCTGACCGACCACGGCATCGACCCCGCCCTCTTTGAAGCGGCGGACCGCCGCACCCGGGCGTTTTTTGAGGAGACGCCGGAGGCGGAAAAGATGCGCTTCCAGGCCCAGCGTTTCGGGTCGGTGAACCAGGGCTACTTCCCCTACAAGAAAACCACCGCCATGCACCCGGACCTGGTCGAAGGGTGGGTCTTCGCCCGCCGCGCCTTCAACCTGGAGAATGTTCCCGACCGGGACGCTGAACTGGCCAACTTCTGGCCCGACCTGACCGACGAGCACTTCTTCCGCCAGCTGTACCAGGCGCTGGAGCCGCTGGCGCTCCCCCTGATGCGGGCCATCCTGCGGGGCTTCGGCTGCCCGGAGGGGCTCTACGATGAACGCCTCACGGACACCCTCTGCGCCCTGCGCCTCAACTACTATCCGGGGCTGAGCGCGGCGGATGAAGCGCTGGGGGCGGCGCGGCTCCTGGGGCACGAAGATGTCACCCTCTTCACCTTCCTGCCCGCCAGCCCGGTCGAAGGGTTGCAGGTGTTCAACCGCAACACCGGGCGCTGGATTCGCCTGGTGCCGCCGCCGGGCACGATCATCGTCAACGCCGGGGACTACCTGCAACGCATCACCAACAACGTCTTCCAGTCCTCGACCCACCGGGTCAGCCCCCCTCGGGACCCCGCCGTGCGGCGCGGCCCCCGCACCTCGTTCCCCCTCTTCGTCTACCTGCGGGAGGAGGACTCCGTGGAGGTGCTGCCCTGTTTCGACGCCCCCCGCTACGAGCCCATCCAGGCTCTGACGTTCCACACCCACATCACGAGGAAGTTCTATGGCGACTCCCCTGCCGGTACCGACCATGCTGAGTGAAGCGGCGGCGGCACCGCGCCAGCGCCCCCGGGCCGTCGAGGCTCCCGCGACCCGGGGTCGATGGCATCGCCGCACCGTCCTGGTGACCGGGGCCAGCCGGGGCATCGGCGCCGACCTGGCGCGCCGCTGGCTGGCCCAGGGCGCCACGGTCCTGGCCCACGCCAGCAGCGGCGTGCCGGAGGCGCGGGTCGCCCACCTGGCGGACGGCCTGCCCACCGCCGCCGAACGGCTGCGGGGCTTCGTCGCCGACGCCACGGTGCCCGGCGCCATGGGCGCGGCCTTCCGCCAAATCCTGGAGCAGGAACCGTCCATCGACGCGGTGTTCTTCAACCACGGCACCACCACCTTCGAGGCGGACGGCGAGTCCATCCGCATGGGGCCGCCGTCGAGCTTCGGCGGCACGGCGATGCGCACCCTGGTGCAGGTCAACGCCCTGAGCACCTGGGAGGCGCTGCACGAGTTGGGCCGCCACTGGGCGCGGCCCGAAGCGACGGCGGAGAACGCCCGGCGGCGGCGGGCCATCGTCCTGGAATCGAGTTCCGGGGCGCTCAACCCGGATGTCTTCGATCCCGCCCCCTACAAGGTCTCGAAGGCCATGCTGCTGCACTTCGTCCGGGACCTGGCGCCGGAGCTGGCGCGCTACCGGGTGAGCATCAACGCCGTCTCGCCGGGAATGATCGATGCCGGTCTCTCCCATCTGCCGTGCGTCGAGGCGATGCGCGAGAAGATCCTGGAAGGCATCCCCATGGCCCGCTACGGCGAGCCCGAGGAGCTCTTCGAGACCGTCGATCTCTTCCTTTCGGGGCGGGCGCCGTTTTCCACCGGCAACAACCTGACCCTGAACGGCGGCGCCTACGTGGTCAGCTCCTGATGGAAACCTTCAGCCATCGAGCGGCCCCGGAACCGGCCCACCGACCGCCCCGAAGCCCTTTCGAGCAGCGCCTGGCAGCCCTCTGGGGGGAGGTGCTGGAGCGCGACGAGATCGGTCTCGACGACGACTTTTTCGCCCTCGGGGGCCACTCCGTCCACGCCACCCAGCTGGCTTCCCGGGTGCGCCAGCAGTTGGGGCGGGAGCTCCCTCTGCGGCTCCTTTTCCGGCAGACCACCCTGGGAGCGCTGGCGGCGGCGCTCGAAGGGGCGAACCCGACGGACCCGGAGCGACCGAAGCCCGAAACCGCAGCCGAACCGGCACCGGAACCCGAAGCCCTACCCCGGGACCGCCCCCTCCCCCTCTCCACCCTCCAGCGGCAGCTGTGGTATCTGGACCAGCTCCAATCCACCGGCGACGCCAGCTACAACATGATGGTCAGCGTCCGCTTCGAGGAGACCCCCCTGGACCTGGACGCCCTGCGCCGGAGCCTGGACACCCTGGTGGCCCGCCACGAGGTGCTGCGCACCCGCTTCGTCCTCGACGACGGCGAGCCCCGGCAGGCCATCGATCCCCACCGGGCCGCGCCTTTCTGGGTGGTGGATGGCACGGGCCTCGACCCGGACGCCTGGCAGCGGGCGGCGGGACGGCAGACGGAGAGCTTGCTGCGCCGCCCCTTCGACCTCGCCCGGGACGGGATGCTGCGGGCCGCCGCCCTGCTGGGACCCCGGGACCACGCGGTGGTCCTGACCATGCATCACATCGCCTCCGACGGCTGGTCCATCGGCGTCCTGCTGCGGGAACTTTCGACCCTCTACCGCGGCTATCTCGTGGGGCGCGGCGAGGCGGACGCTCCCCCCGGGCTGCTGCCAGCCCTGGAACTTCAATACGCCGACCTCGCCCACTGGCAGGACCGAGCCCTGGATGGCCCCCGGCGGCAGCAGCTGATCGAGTACTGGCAGGGGCGATTGGCAGGAGCGGCGCAGAGCCTGGAACTGCCCACCGACCGACCGCGCACCCCGGGGCGGGGGGCGGGCAACGCCGGGTCGAACCGGGAGTTCACCCTGACCGGCCCGCAGCTCGCCCACCTCCACCGACTGGGGCGCCAGAACAACGCCACCCTGTTCATGACTCTGCTGGCGGCATGGTCCGTCCTCCTCTTTCGTCTCACCGGGCAGCGGGATCTGCTCTTTTCCGTCCCCGTGGCCAACCGGCTGCACCCCGCCGCGGAACGGCTGGTGGGGTTCTTCACCAACATGCTGGTGATCCGCACCGGGCTGGACGCGCCGGGGGGCGGGGTGCACCGTTTCGCCGATTTGCTGGCCGCCGTGCGGGAGGTGTGCCTCGGCGCCTTCGCCCACCAGGAGCTGCCCTTCGTGGAACTGGTGGAGGCGCTGCACCCGGAACGCGTTGGGGGACGCATGCCCTTCGTCCAGACCGGCTTCGCGCTGCAGAACGCCTTCTCCATGGACACCGCCTTCCCCGGCCTGCGCCTCCTCCCCCACAAGGCCCACACCGGCACCTCGCGTTTCGAACTGAGCCTGTCGATCACCGAAGAAGAGGGGCATCTGGTGGGCGGTCTCGAATACCGCACGGATCTTTTCGACGCCACCACCATCGCCCGGCTGGGGACCCATTTCTCGGCCCTGGTGGATGCCCTCGCCACGAACCCGACCCTCGCCGTGGACCGCCTGCCGCTGCTGCCGACCGCGACCCGCCACCAGCTGCTCCACGAGTTGGGGCGCACCGACCGCCCCTTCGACCTGGAGCGCTCGGTGGTCGATCTGGTGGCGGCGCAGATCGCCCGCACCCCCGACGGCGAGAGCGTCCGTTTCGAGGGGCGGGGGCTGACCTACCGCCAGCTGGACGGGGCGGCCGATCGACTGGCGAGACGACTGGCGAGACAGCTGGCGAGACAGCTGCGGGAAGAATTGGGCAAGACGGGGGTGGCGACCGGCGCGCCGGTGGGTCTCTTCCTGGATCGTTCCCTGGAATTGCCGGTGGCCTTCCTGGCGGTGCTGCGGGCGGGGGGGATCTGCGTGCCCCTGGACCCCGATCATCCGGCGGACCGGCTCCATTTTCTGCTGGACGATACCGCGGCCCAGATCGTGGTGACCCAGCCGCAGCTGCGCCGACGCCTGCCGAAGGAGTGGCCCGGCACGGTCCTGGAGATCGATGCCACCTGGACCGAGGACGATCCCGACGAAATCGGTCTGGAGGCGCTCCCCCGGGTCGATCCGGAGCACCTCGCCTACATCGTCTACACCTCCGGCTCCACCGGCCAGCCCAAGGGAGTGCTGATGCACCACCGGGGCCTGGTCAACCGCCTGCTCTGGCAGCAGGACGCCTACCCCCTGGGGCCGGAGGATCGCGTGTTGCAGAACCTCTCCATCGGCTTCGACGCCGCCATCTGGCAGATCTTCGGCCCCCTGATCGCCGGGGCGACGGTGGTGCTGCCCCGGCCTGGGGGGCATATGGACACGGCCTACCTGGCCCGCTTCGTGGTCCAGGAGGGCATCACCGCCGCGGACTTCGTGCCCTCGATTCTGACCCCCTTCCTGGAGGAACCCGCCTTGCGACAGACGGGGGGGGCCGCCAGGCCCCTGCGCCAGATCGTCAGCGGTGGCGAGGCCCTGCACCGCGCCCTGGCCCGGCGGCTCAAGGCCCTGCTACCCCAGGCCCGGGTGGTCAACATCTACGGCCCCACGGAGACCTCGTTGACCATCACCGCCGCGACGGTGAACCCCGGGTGTGGCACGCCCGGGAACCCCACGGTGCCGATCGGGCGCCCCATCGCCAACACCCGCGCCTACCTGCTGGACCGCCAGGGGCTGCCGGTGCCCCTGGGCGTGGCGGGGGAGGTGTACGCGGCGGGGATCGGCATCACCGTCGGCTACCGGAACCGCCCGGGGCTCACCGCCGAGCGCTTCGTGCCGGATCCCTTCGCCACCACCCCGGGAGAACGCCTGTACCGCACCGGGGATCTGGCCCGGCAACTGGCGGACGGCACCTTCGACTTCCTGGGGCGCACCGACCACCAGGTCAAGATTCGCGGCGTGCGCATCGAGCTGGGAGAGATCGAAGCCCGCCTGCAACGCCTCGACGGGGTGCTCGACGGAGTGGTGCTGGCCCGGGACGACGTGCCCGGGGCGGCCCCCGGGGAGAAACGCCTGGTGGCCTACGTGGTCGCGGCATCCCCGCCGCCCACCGCCGCGGCGCTGCGGGCGGCGCTGGGGGAGCAGCTGCCCCCCGCCATGGTGCCGGGGATCTTCCTCTTCCTCCCGGCCCTGCCCCTGTCGGTCAACGGCAAGGTGGATCGCAAGGCCCTGCCGCCGCCGGAGGGGACCGCCCCGGGCCTGGAGAGTGCCCTCCTCCATCCCCGGGACCGCATGGAAATCGAGCTGGTGGCGATCTGGAGCCGCGTCCTGGGGCTGGAAGCGGTGTCCATCACGGACCACTTCTTCGACCTCGGCGGCCACTCCCTGCTGGCGGTCAAGTTGATGACCGAGGTCCAGGAACGCCTGGGGGTCCAGCTGGATCTGGCGGCGCTGTACGGCGCGGGTACGGTGGAGGAGATGGCCTGCCTGCTGCGCGGGCGCACCCGGTCGGCCCTGCCAGGGTCGCTGGTGGCGCTGGGCGGCGGTGACCGTGACCTGGACGACGGCGACGCGCCCCTCTTCTGCGTCCACGCGGTGGATGGCACGGTGCACGGGTATGCCCATCTGGCCCGCGCTCTGGGAGCGATCAGCCCATCGAAGCCATCGAAGCCATCGAAGCCATCGAAGCCATCGAAGCCATCGAAGCCATCGAAGCCCGTTTACGGCTTCCAGGCCCCGGGACTGGAGGCGGCGACGGCAGGGGCCGAACCCCCCGAACTCCTGGGCGATTTCGAGGCCCTGGCGGCGTACCATGTCGAGGCCCTGGTGACCTTCCTCCCCGCCGGTCCTTTCACCCTATGCGGCTGGTCCACGGGGGGGCTGCTGGCCTCGACCATGGCCCGGCGGCTGGAGGAACTGGGGCGCCCGCCCACGGCCCTGATCCTCCTCGACACGCACCCCCCGGGGCCGCCGGAGGCAGCCGGGTCGAGGGCGGCCTTCGATGCCCGGGAGCAGCGGGCCTTCTTCGCCCATCTGCTCCTGGGCGAGACCCAGCCCCCGGACGGGGACGACCGGGACACGACCGAAGGCGCCTTCCTGGACCGGCTCCTCGCCACGGCGATCCGCCGGGGCCGCCTCCCCGCCGACACCGAGCGGGCCGTCCTCGAACGCCGCTGGCGCGTCTTCACCCAGTTGGTGCAGGGGAGCTTCGCCGCGACCCGCTCCAGCGAAACGCCCCGGCCCCACCACTGCCCCACCCTGCTGCTCCGCGCCGCCGACGCACCCGCCGCCTTCCGGGCCCGGCAGGAGACCGCTTGCCGCGCCTGGACCCACGGTCCCTTCACCGTCCACACCGTGCCCGGGAGCCACCACCGGCTGCTCCAGCCGGACGCCGTGGCCCCGGTGGCCGAGGCCATCGACCGCTGGCTACGGCCCATCGGGGACACCCCCGGAACCGAACGGAGCCCCGCCCATGCGCCCGCTTGAGCCCGTCTCCCTGGACGCCATCCGCGCCGCCCGGGAACGCAACGCCGGGGGTGCCATCCGCACGCCGCTGATCCCCCTGGCTCTCGAAGAGGTTCCGGCGGAGATCTACCTCAAGCTCGAAAGCTTTCAGCCCATCGGTTCCTTCAAGTTGCGCGGCGCCGGGCACGCCATGGCCCTGGCGGATCCCGCGGCGCTGGCCCGGGGGGTGGTCACCGCCAGCGTCGGCAACATGGCCCTGGGGGTGGCCTGGAACGCCCGCCGCTTCGGGGTGCCGTGCCACGTGGTGGTGCCGGACACCGCCCCCGCCCACAAGATCGCGGCCATTGAACAGCTCGGCGCCGCCGTCGTGCGGGTGCCCTTCGCGGACTGGTGGCGGGCCATCGTGGAGCACCACCATCCCGATCTCGACGGTCTCTTCATCCACCCCGTCTCGAACCCGGCGATCCTGGCGGGCAACGGGGTCATCGGCCTCGAAATCCTCGAAGATCTGCCCGATGTGGATGCCATCGTCGCCCCCTTCGGCGGCGGCGGTTTGAGCTGTGGCATCGCCTGCGCGGTCCGCGCCCTGCGCCCCCAGACCCGCGTCCACGCCTGCGAGGTGGAAACCGCCGCCCCCCTGACCGCCGCCTTCGCCCACGGCGCTCCCACCGAAGTGCCGTACACCGCCACCTTCGTGGAAGGGGTGGGGGGCAGCAGCGTCCTCGAAGAGATGTGGCCCCTGGCCCGGCAGGTGCTGGCCGGTGTCACCGTCGTCACCGTCCGCCAGGTGGCCGACGCCGTCCGCCTCCTCGCCGAACGCGCCCGCCTGATCATCGAAGGCGCCGCCGCCACCACCCTCGCCGCCGTCCTGGGGGGCGCCTCCCAAGGCCGTAGAATCGAAGGCCGCAAGATCGTCTGCGTGCTCTCCGGCGGCAACCTCGGCAGCGCGCGGCTGGCGACGATCCTCCAGGGCGAGATCCCGGGGAGGTAGGCCACCGCGACCGGATCCCGAGGCTGGAAACCCTCTCCCCCTCTGTTAAAGTTTCCCTCCGTTCCAATCAAGGGGGAGATCGTATGCTTTCAAGAAAAAGTTCGTTTGCCGTCGCCGTGCTGTTGTGCGCGGGGCTCGCCACCACCACCCTCGCCCAGGCCCCCGCGCCGGACGGTCCCCCGACCGTGCTCCTCATCCTCGACGCCTCCGGTTCCATGTGGGGGCAGATCGACGGCGAGAACAAGATCGTCATCGCCCGCCGGGTGCTGGGGGATCTGGTCGAGGACCTGGCCGCCGACACCGAAGTGGGTGTTATCGCCTACGGCCACCGGCGGGAGGGGGATTGCGACGACATCGAGACCGTGGTGCCCATCGGCGCCCTGGACCCGGCGGCCCTCAAAGGGGCCGTCAACGGGCTGAACCCCAAGGGCAAGACCCCCATCACCCGCTCGGTGAGCCAGGCCTTCGACCTTCTGCGGCAGCGCCCCGGGCAAGGCGGCAGCGCCGGGGCGACGGTCATCCTGGTCAGCGATGGCCTGGAAACCTGCGGCGGCGACCCTTGTGCCACGGTGCGGGCGGCGAAGGAGCAGGGCATCGATTTCGTGCTGCACATCGTCGGCTTCGATGTCGCCAAGGAGGACGTCTCTTCCCTGGAATGCGCCGCCCAGGCCGGGGGCGGGCTCTTCCTGAGTGCCGAAAACGCGGGGGAACTCTCCGCCGCCCTGGAAGCCGCCGTCGCCCTGCCCGCCGAGATCCCCACCGGGCGGCTCGCCGTCAAGGTCATCGCCGACGGCAAGCTCCAGGACGCCGCCATCGCCGTGACGCACGCGGAGAGTGGCGAGCAGGCGGGAGTGGGCCGCACCTACACCGACCCTGGCACCAACCCCCGCATCGTGCCCCTTCCCGACGGCAAGTACCGGGCGAAGGTCACCGCCGTCGGGATCCGGGGCGCCGCCACCCGCCATTTCGAGTTTGAGATCGCCGACGGCGCCACCGTCGAACGGGAAGAGGATTTCTCCACCGGCGAACTCGTGATTGGCGTGACCCGCAACGGCGAGCCCTCCGACGCCACCTTCCACGTGCTGGTCGCGGGCACCACGGACGAGGCTGCTTCCGGTCGTACCTACACCGCTCCGACCTCCAACCCCAAGACCCTGCGCATCGTCTCCGGAACCTACGAAGTCAAGATCGGTTCCGTGGAGATTTCCGGGCACCCCGAGGCGATCCTGGGGGAAGTCACCGTCGAACCCCGGGGCAGCGTGGCCGTGTCCCACGACTTCGCCAGCGGCACCCTGAAAGTCGGCGCCCAGCGGGACGGTACTCTGGTGGACGCCACCCTCAACGTGACCGACGCCAACGGCAAATCCGTGGCCGGGGGCCGCACCTACACCAGCACCAACTCCAACCCCAAGACCTTCGAGTTGGAACCGGGGGACTACCGGGTGGTGGTGAGCGAGATCCGGGGCGAGAAGAAGGAGATCCGGGTCACGGTGATTCAGGGAGAGACGGTGGAACGGATGGTGGATCCGGGGGGTTGAGCGATGTGTTATCATGATGGCTACTGATGACATCATGATGGAGGCTGCCGATGGTCCGCACCCAGATTCAACTGACCGAACAGCAAAGCCGTCAACTGAAGGAACGGGCGACGCTGGAGGGGCGATCCATGGCGGAGCTGATCCGCTGGAGTGTCGATGCCTATCTGCGCTCCGCTGGACCCTCCGGACGCCCTGAACGCAAGCGGCGGGCCCTTGCGGCGGTGGGTCGTTTTCGTTCCGGTGTGTCCGATCTCTCGACCGACCATGATCGATACCTGGAAGAGGCGTTCGGCGAGTGAGCGTCTTTGTCGATACCTCCGCCTTGCTGGCCGTGCTCGATGCCGGGGACCACTTCCATCCTCAGGCCGCCGCGACCTGGGCGAAGCTGGTGGAGGACGATGAGCCTCTGGTCTCGACGAACTATGTCCTGGTGGAAACCTTCGCCCTCTGCCAGCGTCGGCTCGGCATGGATGCCGTGCGGGTCCTGGACCAGGATATCGCCCCCTTGATCGATGTTTGCTGGCTCGACGAAAGCCTACATCGTGCCGCTCTCTCGGCCATGCTCATCGCGTCTCGCCGACGTCTCAGCCTGGTGGACTGCGCCAGTTTCGAGGTCATGCGCCAGAAGGATCTGACGCGGGCTTTCACCTTCGATCGACACTTTGTCGAGCAAGGCTTCGGAACGATTTCGCCTTTGCGCTAAACTGCGTGGCATGCCTGGCCACGCCGTCACCTTGAACCCGCCCCGGGATGAGCAGGTCTTCGAGGATCTCTGCCTCGACCTGTTCAGCGCCCTGTGGGACGGCGCCCAACTCTACGGTCGCCGGGGGCATGAGCAGAAGGGCATCGACCTCTACGGCAAGATTGGCGACGATCCCGTGGCCGTGCAGTGCAAGAAGCGGGAAGGGAAGCTGTCGAAGGCGGATGTCGAGAAGGACGTCCAGAGCGCCCGCAAGCACGATCCCCCCTTCAAGAAACTGATCTTCGCCACCACGGCCAGGCGGGACCCCAAGCTCCAGGACTTCGTTCGTGGGCTGAAAGAACCCTTCGAGGTCGAAGTCTGGTTCTGGGACGATCTGGAGCGGGAGATCGCCCGGCACGACACGGTGTACCGCTTCTGGGAGCCGGTCCTGGGCGCGGCGCCGCCGCTGGTCGATGTGGAGCGCCTGCCGTCCACCATCCTGGCCCGGCTGATCGGTCGTGAGACCGAGATGGAACTGCTGGAGGCGGCGTGGCGGGATCCGGCGACCCACGTCTTGGCCCTGGTGGCCGTGGGCGGCGCGGGCAAGACGGCGCTGGTGCACCACTGGATGCAGCGCTTTGAGGCGGCGGGCTGGAAGACCAAGGGCGCGGCGGCGGCCTTCGCGTGGTCCTTCTACAGCCAGGGCGGCGGCGAGGACCGGCAGGCGTCCGGCGACGCCTTCATCGACGCCGCGTTGCGCTTCTTTGGCGAGCACGATCCCCCCGCCACGCCCCGGGACCGGGGTCTGCGCCTGGCGGAGCTGGTGCGGCGGCGGCGCACCCTGCTGATTCTGGATGGCCTGGAACCGCTGCAAGAGCCCCCCGCCTCCGCCCAGGGGGGCAAGGTCAAAGATCCGGCGGTGGTGGCGCTGATCCGGGCGCTGGCCGCCGACAATCCGGGCCTTCTGGTGCTGACCACGCGGGAGCCGGTGGCGGATCTGGCGAGCCGCGAAGGGCAGAGCGTCCGCTCCCACGACCTGGATCAACTGAGCCCCGCTGCGGGGGCGGCATTGCTGCGCTGGTTGGGGGTGGCGGGCAAGGCGGGGGCGTTGGAGGCCCTGTCCACGGAAATGCACGGCCACGCCTTCACCCTGACCCTGCTGGGCACCTACCTGCGGGACGCCCACCAGGGCGACGTGCGGGCGTGGAAGGACCTGGACCTTCTGGACGCCGCCGCGCTGATCGACAACCAGAAGGCGGCGCGGGTGATGGCGGCCTACGCGGGCTGGTTCGGCGAAGGCCCGGAGCGGCAGATCCTCGCCCTCCTGGGCCTCTTCGACCGCCCCGCCGACGCCGCGGCGGTCACCGCCCTGCGGCAAGAGCCCGCCATTCCCAGCCTCACGGATCAGCTGATGGCATTGGGAACGCCCCGCTGGAACGTCGCCCTGAAGCGCCTGCGCCGCGCCCGGCTCCTGCTGGAGGAGGAGGGCACGACCGCCGCCGACGCCCTGGACGCCCACCCCCTGGTCCGCGAGCATTTCGGCAAGGTGCTGGAACGCGACGCCCCCAACGCCTGGCGCGCGGGCCACGAGCGCCTCTACCGCCACTACGCCGCCGCCACCGACGATCTGCCCGACACCCTCCCGGCCCTGCAGCCCCTCTACCTCGCCATCGGCCACGGCTGCCGCGCGGGGCGGTGGCAGGCGGTCTACGACGAGGTCTACAAGCGGCGGGTGCAGCGCGAGGGACAATTCTTTAGCGGCCACAAGCTCGGAGCTTTCGGTGCCAGCCTGACTGCAACCGCAAGCTTCTTCGAACGACCGTGGGACCGACCGGCCCGGGACCTCCGACCGGGTAATCAGGCCTGGTTACTCAACACCGCCGGTTTCTACCTGCGGGCTCTGGGGCGGCTGGGCGAGGCGGTCGAGCCCATGGAGGCGGGGCTTCAGGCTGCTATCGATTTGGAGGATTGGAGGAATGCTGCCATCTATGCCAGCAACCTCTCCGAGCTGACCCTCACCGTGGGCCAAGTCCGCCGGGCCCTCGCCCACGCCCGCACGGCCGTCGAACTGGCGGATCGCAGCGAAGACCGCTTCCAGCGCATAGTCAACCGCACCACCCTGGGCGAGGCCCTGCACGCGTCCGGCGAGGTGGACGAGGCCGAAGCCGCGTTCCGCGAGGCCGAAGCGCTGCAAGCGGAGCGCCAGCCCCCCTATCCGAAACTATATTCCCTCCAGGGCTACCGCTATTGCGACCTGCTGCTGAGCCGCGCGGCCCCCCTGGACGGCTCGGCGCTGGGGCGGGACGGGTTGGGGGCCGTGGACGAGGAAGCACGGCGGCGGTGCGAGGCGGTGCGGGAACGGGCTCTGTACGCCAGGAAGATCGCCGAAAAGAACCGGTGGCTACTCGACATCGCCCTCGACCACCTCAGCCTCGGACGCGCCACCCTGGGCCTGGCCCTGGCTACAGGCGGCGACCTGGACCCCGCGGTCGAACCCCTGAACGCCGCCGTGCAGGGGCTGCGGGCTGCCGCCGCAGAGGAGTTCTTGTCTCGTGGCCTGATCGCCCGCGCCACCCTGCACCGTTTCCGGGAGGATGAGGCCGCGGCGGAGGCGGATCTGTCCGAGGCCCTGGAGATCGCGGAACGGGGCTCCATGAAGCTCTTCCAATGCGACGCCCACCTGGAATGGGCGCGCCTGCGCCGGTCCGTGGGCGATCCCGACGGCGCCCGGGAGCACCTGGAGAGGGCGCGGGCGCTGGTGGCGGAGACCGGGTACCACCGGCGGGATCGGGAGGTGGCGGCGCTGGGGGCGGGGCTGGCTTGAGCCCAAAATCCCCCACTCTTCCTGGTAAGACTCCCCCCTTTGAAAAAGGGAGGAAGTCGGAATTCGGAAAGCCCCTCCTTTCTCAAAGGAGGGGTTGGGGAGGATTTTCTGCTTCCCCCTTTTGAAAAAGGGGGGAGGCCGGAATTCGGAAAGCCCCTCCTTTCTCAAAGGAGGGGTTGGGGAGGATTTTCTGCTTCCCCCTTTTGAAAAAGGGGGGAGGCCGGAATCCGTCTTTGTTCCGCACCCTTTAGGGTGCCATTGGGTAGCCCCGGGTGGGAACCCGGGGGCGCGGTGGAGAGCCCTCACCCCCTCGGTCCCCCTCTCGCCTTGCCTGGAAAGACGGGCGAGGGGGAGGCCAGCAACGAGGCAGGGTGGCCACGGGGGGCCGCCCCCACGAGAGAACACCCCCTCACTCTTCCCGCAAGGCCCGCAAGGGATCCAGTCCAGCGGCGCGCCGGGCGGGGAGGAGGCTGGCCAGGACGGCCACGACGATCAGGACCGCCGCGACCACCACGGCGGTGGAGGGCTGGACGGTACCCAGCCCCGCCAGCACGGACTCCACCAGCCGGATGACCCCGAAGATCCCGGGGATGGCCACCACGCAGCTGAGGACCGCCAAAATCAATCCCTCCAACACGACGCGGCGGACGATGTGGCCGCGCCCGGCGCCCAACGCCCGGCGCACGCCGATCTCCCGGGTGCGGCGGGAGACGGCGTAGGCGATCACCCCGTAGACGCCGATGGCGGCGAGGAAGAGGGCCAGGAACCCGAAAGCGGTGAGCAGCTGGCTGACCACGTGGGTGCCCGCGAAGTAGTTGGCGACATGCTCCTCCAGAGTCCAGAGGCGGGAGATGGTGAGCTTCGGGTCGGTGCGCAAGATGGCGCCCCGCACGGGGGCTTTCAACGGTTGGGGATCGGCGGCGGTGCGCAGCACCAGGTAGTTGGCGGGCACGGTGTGCTGGGCCTGGGGCAGGTAGAGGATGGCGGACTTGGG
>Ga0210063_1000416_pt1 | contig 13526 bp, 13 predicted proteins | sample Muzzi_PWA_D1_FD_185529 | JGI IMG/M metagenome (GOLD analysis project Ga0210063, IMG submission 185529) | Wetland microbial communities from San Francisco Bay, California, USA, that impact long-term carbon sequestration - Muzzi_PWA_D1 (SPAdes) | ecosystem: Environmental > Aquatic > Marine >... | reverse complement strand
GCCGATAGCGGGGGCGCGGCGGCCACGAACAAAGCGGCGGCCAACCAACCCGAGCTGACCAACGGTTTCTGATCCCTGGAGCCCTCGCGGTCGTCAGGATCAGGTCATGAATCTCCGCCTCGCCCCCCTCCGCCGCACCCTCCGCATGGCCGTGCGTCAGCCTGGGGTCACGATCCCCGCGCTGCTGACCCTGGCCCTGGGGATCGGAATCAACGCTGCCCTCGGAAGCGTCGTCGCCGCCGCGCTGCTGCGACCGGCACCCTATTCCCAACCGGAATGGCTGGTGGATGTGCAGGCCTGGAACCAGGAGAGGGGCCGCCGTCAGAGCCTCACCCCGGCAGACTTCCTGGCCTGGCGGGAGGCCACCTTGGCCTTTGAGCACCTGGGGGCCTTCCAGGCGTTTGGCACCGCGGACCTCACCGGCGAGGGGGCGGGGGCAGGGCGGGATCTCGTCGGCTTCGCGACCGCCGTACTCGTCTTGCTCACGACCGCCGCCCTCGCCTCCCTCCTGCCAGCGCTGCGGGCCGCCCGCGTCGATCCCAATACCGTCCTGCGGCAATGAACTAAAAATCCACCCCAACCCAATTCCAGATGCTGACGTCCCCCCTTTCTCAAAGGGGGGACCTTGGAAAATCCTCCCCCATCCCCTCCTTTGGGAAAGGAGGGGCGCCACCGCCCGACCCAGAGGATTCCAGATTCCGACTTCCCCCCTTTCTCAAAGGGGGGACCTTGGAAAATCCTCCCCCATCCCCTCCTTTGGGAAAGGAGGGGCGCCACCGCCCGACCCAGAGGATTCGAGTCCGGATTCCGTCTTCCCCCCTTTCTCAAAGGGGGGATCGAGGGGGGATTTTTGCCTTGATTCCGTCTTCCCCCCTTTCTCAAAGGGGGGATCGAGGGGGGATTTTTGCCTTGATTCTGCCTTCCCCCCTTTCTCAAAGGGGGGACCGAGGGGGGATTTTTGCCTTGGCTCCGGCCTCCCCCCTTTCTCAAAGGGGGGACCGAGGGGGGATTTTTGCCTTGATTCCGGCCTCCCCCTCGCCCTCTGGGAGAGGGGGACTGAGGGGGTGAGGGGGGATTTCCCATGGCGGGTTTTTCCGCCCCTTCCCGTGGCTTCTATTGCAACGGGGCGCGCTCACCTTTAGATATCCCACATTGCGCGCCTACACATAAAGCCCAAAACAAATGGAGCCTTGCCATGTACTCTCCACGACGGAAATCCATGCCCTTTTTCGCTCTCCTGCTGCTCTGCGGCGCGCTGCTGAGCAGCGGTGCCGCCGGGGCGCAAAGCTACACCACCCTCAGCCAGGACCTGGTCACCTGGACGGAGACCACCGCCGACAACCTGCCGTTCCGGGACAGCTTCGGCTTCGTGGAACCCACGGCCCAGGACATCGTCGAATTCCAGGAGGCGGTCGATGCCCTGCTGGACGGCGACCTGGCCACCGCCGATACGGAAGCGGCGGATGTGGATTATGAGGTCGTTCTCTTCACCGATACCGGCAACGGGAATGAACTCCTCCACGGCCTCTTCCCCATCGCCACCAACAGCGATGGCCGGGGCTACTTCCTGGTCCGTCCGGAGGCCCAGACCCGGCGCCGCCTGGTGCTGGAAGCCCCCCACCCGCGCAACGATCAGCGCTCCGCCGTGGTGGCCAGCGAAGTGTTCCGGGCCAGTGGCGCCCGGGCCTTCTTCTTCGCGGGGACCCACCGCTGCGCCAACACGGGGCAGTTCACCGCCTGCACCGGCACCACCGAAGCGTGCAGCGCCACCGCCCAGAGCTTCCTGGAGTCGGACATGGCCCACACGGACCAGAGCTTCTTCCACGCCTTCCACACCCTGGCATCCGTGGAAGACACGGACACCGTCACCCTGCAATTGCACGGTTTCAGCTCCGACGCCAGCGACCCGGAATTCGTGGCCAGCAATGGCACGCAGACGGATGTCGGCGACCCCCTCTACATCACCAATCTCCTGACCACCACCCTGGAGGCGGGCATCGCCGCCTTCGTCGCCCCGGCCACCCCGGCCAAGGACGGCGCCAGTTGCAACCGCATCGGTGACCAGGATCAGCTCTGCGCCACCCACAACACCCAGGGGCGCTTCCTCAACAATTCCGCCAATGCCTGCTCCACCGCCGCCTCGACGGCTTCCGGTCGCTTCGTGCACCTGGAGATGAGCAGTGATCTGCGCCACCCCGGGGGCACCCTGGAGCCCCAACTGGTGGTCGATGCGGTGCTCGCCGTCATCCCCACCATCCGGGGGGAGATCGGCGATCGGGTTTGGGCGGACCTCAACGCCGACGGTGTGCAGGACCCCGGCGAGCCGGGGATCGACGGTGCCACGGTGGACCTCTTCCTCAACGGCAGCTTCCACGACTCCGTGGAGACCAGCGGCGACGGGCGCTACCACTTCGGTCTGCTGGATCCCGGCAGCTACCACCTGGAGGTCACCCCTCCCGGTGGCTACCAGGGCGTGCCCCAGGGGGCGGGTCTGGATGGAACGCTGGACAGCGACGTCGATCAAACCACCGGGGCCACCACGGCCTTCAACCTGGCCGAGGGAGAGATCCGCACCGACCTGGACGCCGGCTTCGAGCCCCTGGGCAACAACGGCCAGATCGGAGATCGCGTCTGGCACGACCTCAACGCCAACGGCTTGGACGATGGCGAGCCCGGGGTGGGCGGTCTGACGGTGCGTCTCTCCACCGCCGCGGGCACCGAGCGGGCCACCACGGTGACCGCCTCCGACGGCAGCTATGGGTTCACCGGCCTGTTGCCGGGAAGCTACCGCGTCGCCCTGGACGCCCCCGGCTGGGGGGTGACGGCGACCGGCGGCGACAGCGTCCTCGATCCCCAGACCCGGCAGACGGCGGAGATCGTCCTGGGGGCCAACACCATCGACAACGCCATCGACCTGGGGCTCACCGCCGACTGCCTGGATGTCGCCCTGGTGCCCTACGGCTCCACCTGGAAGACGGTCAACGGCGGCACCTGGGCCAGCGATTGGAATCAGGTCGCCTTCGACGACGCCGACTGGGCGGACGTGGTGGCGGTGGCGGGCTTCCCGGCGGACGACGTCAACGGTCTGGTGACCGACACCGATGCCGTGACCTACTACTTCCGCCACACCTTTGAGGTCGAGGATGCGTCGCTCTTCCAGGGGCTGGACCTGTCCATCTTCCGGGATGACGGTGCGGTGGTCTACCTCAACGGGATCGAGATCCTGCGCAGCAATCTGCCCGCGGCCCCGGCGGTGATCGGCGCCGCCACCCGGGCGGATGGATCCAGCAAGGCCTTCGACTCCATCGCCGACCTCCCCGGGTCGCTGCTGGTCACCGGCACCAACGTGCTGGCGGTGGAGGTGCACCAGAGCACCCCAAGCAGTTCCGACGCCCTCCTCGATGCCCACCTCACCGCCACGGCGTGCGATCCCTGTGCGTTGGGCAGGGTCGACCTACCGGCGACCCAGGCCACCTTCATCCGCAGCGATGATGTGACCGACAACGAGCACAGCGACTCCACCTACTGGGCCAAGGGCGAGGTCGGCACGCCCAACGACTTCCGCAGCCCGCTCCTCCAATGGGATGTCAGTTCCCTGCCCGGCGGCGCCGCGGTGCTCAGCGCCGAGGTGATCCTCGACGTCACCAACGACACCGACGACTTCTACAACGTCTATGCCCTGGCGCTGGACTTCGTGGATTCGGAAGCTACCTGGACCCAGGCCCAGGACGGCGTGTTGTGGGGCACCCTCGGCACCGCCGCCCCGGCGGATCGTGGGGACACCATCCTCGGTCTGGCGCGCATCGTCGGCACCGGCGTGGGGCGCTTTCCCCTCAACGGAGCCGGTGCCGCGCTGATCGAAAGCTGGCGCGCCAGCGGCGACAACCACGGCGTGATCCTCACCCGGGAAGGTCCCACGGACTCCCTGGCCTTCCTCGCCGCCACCACCCCGGTGCTGCGGGTGGTGTACACCAAGACGGGGTGCGGCGGCTGACCCTCGCTCCCTCCATCCCCCTCTCGCCCGATCCGAAAAGACGGGCGAGAGGGGAGGCTCGAAGAATCCCCCCTCGGTCTCCCTCTCGTTGGACCTACCGATGCTCCGCCTTATCCACCACCAGTTCCGTGAGCTTTGCGGTGCCGGAGGTGATGCGGTCGATGGCCTGGAGGAGGGCGATGCGCTGGTTGCGTAGCTCTTCGTCCTTCGCCATCACCATCACATCCGTGAAGAAGGTTTCCAACACCGCCGCCAGGCCACCGATGGGCTCCAGGGCGGCCCGGTAGTCCCCCGCCTCGACAGCGGCGGAGACCGTGCCTTCCAGATCCTGATAGGCGGCGTAGAGGGCTTTTTCCGCCGGTTCCACAAGTTTGCTGGGGTCCAGTTCCCGGGGCGGCTGCTCCTTCAGGATGTTGGCGATGCGCTTGGCGGCATGGACCACGGCCAGGAAGGAAGCCTCGCCGCGGATCTGCTGCACCGCCTCCGCCCGGGCCGCCAAACGGGGCAGGTCCCGGTGCCCCACTCCACCAGCGAGGAGCGCCGCTTCGATCTCGTCGTACTCCAGACCCCGGCGTCCCAGCAGGAATTTGACCCGGTCCAGGAGGAAGGGACGCAGGGCGTCCAGCACCGCTTCCGGGGAGCGTTCCAGGATGTCGCCGTACCCCTTCACGGCGGCCGTCACCGCCGCTTCCCAATCGAGGGAGAGTTCCCCCTCCAGGAGGATCCGCACCACCCCCTGGGCCGCCCGCCGCAGGCCGAAGGGATCCTTGGAACCGGAGGGGATCAACCCCAGGCCGAACATCCCCGCCAGGGTATCCAGGCGATCCGCCAGAGCGGTGACACGGCCCACGATGCCCCGGGGTAGGGCGTCCTCCTGGGAGGCGGGCAGATACTGATCATAGATCGCCTGCCATACTGCCGGCGGCTCCCCGCCATCGCGAGCGTAAATCCCCCCCACGATGCCCTGCAGGTCGGTGAACTCCTTGACCATCTCCGTCACCAGATCGGCTTTCAGCAGCGCCGCGGCCCGGCGGCTCTCCTCGATCTCCGAGGTCTCCCCCAGCGCCCGACAGAGGGTCTCCGATAGCGCCACCAGGCGCTCCGTCTTGGCGGCGTAACTCCCCAACTTGACGTGAAAGGTCAGTCGCTCCAGCCCCTCGGCGTGCTGGGGCAGAGTCTTCTTGCGGTCCTCATCGTGGAAGAAGCGCCCATCGGCGAGGCGCGCCGCCACCACCCATTCATTGCCGGAACGCACCCGACCGATGGGGTCGTCGGGGCGGTCCATCAGGGTCAAGAAGATGGGCAGCAGGGCGCCCTCGGCGTCCTCCACCGTGAAGGCGCTCTGGTGGTCCTTGAGACTGATGACCAGCACCTCCCGAGGCAGGTCCAGGAAACGCCCCTCAAAGCGGCCTTCCAACACCCCCGGGATGTCGCACATGGCGGTCAGCCTGTCGAGCAACGCCTCGTCCTCGACCACCTTCCCTCCCGCCGCCGTCGCCAGTTTCGCCATCCCTTCCTGCAAGCGCCGACGGCGCTCCGCCGGACGGACGAAGATCTGCCGTTCGGCGAGCTTCCCGTGGTAGTCCTCGGCGCTGGTCACGGGAAAGGTGTCCGGCGAGAGCACCGGATGCCCGACGGTGGTGTTCGCGGCCTCGACCCCAAAGAGGGCGCACGGCACCACCTGGCCATCGAAGAGCGCCAACAGCCCGTGTACCGGGCGCACCCACGGCCCCTCGCCGCTGCCCCACCGCATCCATTTCGGCCAGTGGATGGCGGCGGCGAATTGGGGGATCAACTCCGCCAGCACCTCGACGGTGGCACGCCCGGCGGTGTGCTGCACCGCGCCCAGGTATTCCCCCTTCTCCGTGTGCACCCGCTCCAGAGCCTCCGGCGCGATGCCACAGCGCTTCGCGAAGCCCAGGGCCGCCGGGGTGGGCGTGCCATCCTTCTTGAAGGCGACGGAAACCGGTGGCCCCACCACCTGCTCTTCTCGATCCGGCTCCTTCTCCGCCAGCCCCTTGAGGACCACCACCAGACGGCGGGGGGTATAGCCGGTCTCCACCTGACGCGGCGCGATGCCGCGGGTGGTCAGGTCTTCGAAGAGTTTGCCTGCCAGTTCCTTGACCGCGGGGGCCAGCATGCGGGCCGGAATCTCCTCGGCGCGGATCTCCAGCAGCAGTTCACCCAGCTTCGAGGGACTCATGCCGCACCTCCCTGGCTGTCGCGCTCCGCACTCGCTTCAAAGAGCGTCTGGAGCAGTGGATAACCCAGTTTCTCGCGACTCTCCGCGTACGCCTTGGCGCAGGCCACCGCCAGGTTCCGCACCCGCTTGATCATCCCCACCCGCTCGGTCACGGAGACCGCGCCCCGAGCGTCCAGGACGTTGAAAAGGTGGGAGCATTTGAGGGTGCATTCGTAGGCCGGCAGCACCACCCCCGCCTCCAGACAACGCTCCGCCTCCCGCTCGTTGCCATCCAGTTGAACGCGCAGGAAGTCCACATCGGCGATCTCGAAGCAGTAGCGGGAGGACTCCAATTCGTCCTGGTGCCGCACCTGGTGATAGCTCGGCCCCCCGGCCACCCATTCGATGTCGTAGACGTTGCGCTGCAATCCCAAGAACATGGTGATGCGCTCCAGGCCGTAGGTGATCTCGGCGCTGATGGGATTCAACTCCAGGCCGCCCGCCTGTTGAAAATAGGTGAATTGGGTGATCTCCATGCCGTCCAACATCACCTGCCAGCCGACCCCCCAGGCGCCCAGCGTGGGGGCCTCCCAGTTGTCTTCCTCGAAGCGCAGATCGTGCTGCGTCAGATCCAATCCCAGGGCCTCCAGGCTCTTCACATAGAGCTGTTGAATATCCTTGGGATTGGGTTTCAGGACCACCTGGAATTGGGTGTGCTTGCCCAAGCGGAAGGGGTTGTCGCCGTAGCGCCCATCCGCCGGTCGCCGGGACGGCTGCACATAGGCCACCCGCCACGGTTCCGGCCCCAGCACCCGCAGGAAGGTATCCGGGTGCATCGTCCCGGCGCCCATCTCCAGGTCATAGGGCTGCTGGAGCACGCACCCCTGGTCGGCCCAATATTGGGAAAGTTTGAGAATCAGATCTTGGAAGGTCTGCGTCTTCATGGTGAAAAAAACCTCGTGGGAAATTCGCTCTGGGTGGAGGGAGGAAAGTACCGGATCTGGGGGTTGTAGGCAAGGGGGACAGCTACTCTCCCCCATCCGACCCGCCCACCTCAGCCCCTCCCACTTCAGCCAAGGTCCGCCGCAACACCGTGTAGCTTCGCAACTCCTTCTGCAAGAACGCCCGGCGCACCTGGCCGTTGATCGCCTCGATCTGGCGCAGAAGGCGAGGGTCCGCGGGCTGCCGGGCGAGAGCAGCGAGGCGCATGCGACCGAAGGCGAAGAGGAGGCGCATCACCTCCGGGCCGATCTTCTTGCCCGCGCCCCCCTGACCGCATTGGGGGCACAGCAGGGCCTCGCCGTGGGTGGGGAGGACGGCGCCTTCCAGGAGCGTGCCGCCACAGCCGGGGCAATCGTCCGGCGGTGGGAAGATCCCCGCCAGGCGCAGCGCCCAGGTCTCGAAGTACCGGGCGGCGAGGTCGGGATCGGCTCCGCTGAGCAAGGCTTCGAGGGTCGAATCGAGCAGGCGGAAATAGAGATCCCCGGGCTCATCCTCCTGCACCAGCTCCACCATGTGATCCGCCAGGTAGGCCCCCAGCAGGATTCCCTCCAACCCTTCTTGCAGCCGATGCGCCGGACGCACCAATTCGACAGAATTGATGCGCGCCAACTCCCGCCCGGCCTTTTCCGCCCAGTGAATCCGCACCTTGGCCAGGGGCTGGAGCTGCCCCGCGAAACGGCTGTGTTTGGTCCGGGCACCCTTCGCCACGCCCTTTTTCTTCCCCTGCTCCCGGGTCAGGAAGGTGACCAGACGGTCCCGATCATCCAGGTCGAACACATCGAGGAGAAGGGCTTCCGTGTCGTGGATCTTCATAAGCGGTAGCGTCGGCGGCGCACGGTGTCGGGGTGGACCATGGTGGGAATCTACCACCAGAAGAAGAGGGTATAGCACGCCCCTGCCACGCTCTCAGGCCGTCGTCCAGACCCGATGGATTCCACACCACACCCGTTTTTCGCGCTGGTAGCCCATCAAGGGCGAAAGCCCAAGGTTCCCCGTGGGCTACCAATTTCCGGCAGCCCGAGCCCCGACCCGGCAAGCTCGAACTCAGCTGCGCAATCGCCAAAGAGCCGCAGCGCCGAGCAGTAGCGCCAACGTTAGCAGGCCCAGGGTTTCCAGGGTTGGGATCTCAAAACTGGCGAGGGCAGGATCGGTAAAATCACCGCGAATCATCAGGGCATCCAATGAGGGGTCCACCAGGCGAACATCGCTCCAGTTCAGCCCAAGATCTCCCGAGGCAAAAATCGGCTGCACCCCTCCGCCATCCTCATCCGTGCACAGAAACATATTGTCAAAGCTCCGCGCCATCCAGAAGGCACCAACATAGATATCCCCCGGGGGAAGGATCAAGTCAAAAGACGCCAGGTCGATACCGAAGAGGCCCACATCCGGAAACAGGGGCACCCCCGCCGCCGTGGCCGGAAAGGAGGCAATGAAGGTCCCCGGCTGGCCGCCTGGGCCATCGGCCCGATAGAACACCAGGTCGAAGTCGATATCCGCCAGTCCGGGAAGCCGGGTCCAGCAGATGCAGATCTGATCCACCCTCAGTCCGCCGACCCCATCGAAGCGCTGCACCATGTCCAACATCGAGACATCGAAGGTAATACCGTTTTCCGCCATTCCATCGTCGTAGACCACCCCGCTTTGGCATTGCGGCGAGGCAACTGGCTGAGAAACTGCTGGTCCCCTGGCTTCAGGTCGCAGCTTCATCGGCACCATCTGGCTCTGTGCCTGGAAATCGGGGGCCCAAGCCAGCAACGAAAGGGCAAAAATCGCAATGCGTAAGAACATGAGAGTCTCCTATCTAATCAACATTGGTATAATAAACACTCATCATCAGGCGCTCAGACATGCCCGCCGCATAGAGCCCCACTGGCGAACTTCATCTTGCCACGTTCGGAGAGGCTACTCAGTCCGAAAATCCATGTTGTGAAGCCAGGTATCGACAAGGTGCTTCGTTGTCTCCAAGCCTGGAGCGCCAGGAAGAATACATCTCCCGTTTCCGGCTCCGCCTGGAGCGGCAAGAACCTCTGACCATCCATAGCCCCTTTCGCGACCAAAACCCCGGAGACGCCGCGCCGCGCCTCCACCAGCTGACCCGAGCCACCAGGACATCGGGATGACCGGATGGGTCCGCCTTCTGGGCACATCCTTGGCGTCAAGGTCTGGGACCATCTCATCCTGGGGGAGCCGCCCGACTACCGATCCATCGGCGAAGTCATGGCCGCCCAGAACTGCCCGCCGTCTTTTCGCATGCGGCCCATGCGACCTTCCCGGAAGGCCAAGCCGCAGTTCCGCCATCCGGAGACCGGCCAGACCCGGGCGGGACGGGGATTCATGGCGCGATGGCTCCGAGGGGCCACCGAGGCCGGGGCCGATCTGGAGGACTTCCGGATACGCGAGTGAGTCCGCATGGTGGGCTGGGCTTGCTGGCTCAGCTCACCCGGGCTTCCCTCACCCCGGACCAGTGACCCGGAGGGCTATGGAAACTGCCGGACCTATGGAAAGCTGGCCCGCCCTCCCGCCCGCCCTCGCCACCTTCCCACAGCCCCTTGCGAAACCCACAGCCCCCAACCTCCCCCCCCGTGGGTTTCGACACAGTTTCCACAGCCCCGGCGACGGTTATCGATACGGCGACAAATTCCCCCCACCCAGAAGGCGGCGGTGGTGGCGCGTTGAGACACTCACTTTGACGCCAAACGGGGCGCGTCGTCCCCCGCCGTCCACCTCCAGGCAGGGTAGACGCCCCGTGTGGAGCCCAAGGCTTGGCTCGGTGGCTCCGTTGGGCGATTCCGAAATCGAAACGCGACGCGCCAGGGTCCCCCTACCCGGAGAGGCTGGTACACTACAGGCAAGAGCGAGGGCTCAAACGAATCTGCCCCTGACGTATCGACCAAAGAAGGACTCAGCATGACCCTGACCCTTGAGCTATCCCATGACCTGGAGCAGCGCCTCTATGACGAGGCGACCCGCCTTGGGCTCCCTCTGGAGAAGTACGCCCTCCGGCTCCTTGGAGGTCACCCGGAGGGCAAGGAGCGACCGCCTTCTGCACCTGTGGAAACGGAAGCCGATGAGGTGAAAACGTTGGAAGCCAGAGGGCTCCTGATTCGCCCGCGCAACAAGGGCGAACAACGCTTCCGTGTTCAGGTCCCTTCAAGGGGTAAGTCCGCCGCGCAGATGGTTATTGAGGATCGGCGGTGATCGCCTTTCTTGACACTAGCGCCCTCGTCAAGCTCTACATCGCCGAAAACGGAACCGAAGCCCTCCAACGCTACGTTGAGAATGCTGTCGTGGCGGTTTCCCCCCTGACTTATGGAGAGGCCCATGCCACCTTCGCGCGGCGGCTGCGTGAACGGCTTCTCACTTCTGAAGAACACCGGCTCTTATGCCAGGGGTTCGAAGCGGATTGGGACACTCTCCTCCAGATTCCCTTTTCTCAAGAGGTTCTCGCTCAGATCCCAGCCCTGTGCCGCAGTCATCCATTGAGGGGAGCGGATGCCATGCAGATGGCATGCTGCCTGATGCTGCGAGACGAAAACGTTGAGGTTCTTTTCGTGACTAGTGATCGGCAGCTTTTGACCGCATGTAGTGCCGAGGGGATCGAGATCCTTGATCCCGAAAAGTCCTGAAAGGCCCTTCCGCACCCTCCTGGTCTTACCCCCTGCTACAGTTGCTATTCCTGCTACAGTTCAATGATTGCAGTGGTTTGCGCTGCTACAGTTTCTGCTACAGAGGCTCGATTCTGCTACAGCTGCGCAGTACCCGGTACGCTTCGCGGCGAATTTGCCCCTGAATTTCGACCCGTTGGGGTGGCCCCTCGAGGTGGCCGTAGCGGAGGAGCAGGGGGATCAGGGTTTCGCGGACGAAGGGATGGCGCTTGCGGAAGGGGCTCGGCCCCCGTTGCAGGATATCGACGATGGAGATCCACTCTTCCGGCCATTCTTGAAGCCACCGCGCCAGGCGCCTGGCGTCCTGGATGTGCGGCTCAGTCGGTTTGCCACCGAGCCGCAGCCGCTCGGCCAGGTAGAACCGTGTAAGGGCAATTCCCGGGGCGAGAGATTCGATCCGCGCCCTCCCGCCCATCCTCGCCACCTTGCCACAGCCCCTTGCGAAACCCACGGCCCCCCACCTCCCCACCCGTGGGTTTCGACACAGTTTCCACAGCCCCGGCGACGGTTATAGACACGGCGGAAGATTTCCCCCACCCAGAAGGCGGCGATGGTGGCGCCTTGAGAGACTCACCTTGACGGCAAACGGGGCGCGTCGTCCCCCACCCACCGCAAGGCAGGGACCCGGAGCCCTTGTGCGCTTAACGGGGATGAGCCAGCTATGTGTTGTGACACGCAACGACCGGCCCGCCGCTCGGTTTCGCACCTGCGGTGCTCAACAAGAAGGAAGATCGTGACGGGGGTCAAAAAGCGATCCGTTTTGAAACCGTGAGCGCCCAGAAGTGAACCATCAGTTTCCATTACCGGGTTCTCAGTGCCCACTTTCTAGCACTTTTTGTTCTTTGCACTGCGCGCTCCCGCCCGTTCACAATCGGGCCATGGGACGAGACCGCTTCATCAATGTCCGTTGCAGCGAGGCCGAGCAGGAGGCCCTCAAAGAGCGCGCCTTCGCCGCCGGGATGCCCGTCTCCACCTTCCTCCGCACCGTCGCACTCGGCGTCGTCCCCAAGCAGCGGATCAGCCTCCACTCCAAGGAAGCCATCCACGCCCTCAACCGCCGGGGAAACAACCTCAACCAGCTCACCCGCCGCCACAACTCCAACGAACCGGTGGCCCGCTCCGAGGCCCTCCAACTCTTCGAGGAAATCCGGCAGGCCGTCCGGAGGCTCACGGAATGACCATCGGCAAGGCAGGCACCGGCAAGGGGTTCGGCGGCCTCGCCCGGTATCTGCTCCACGGCGAGGACGGCAACACCCCCGAGCGCGTCGCGTGGACTGAGATCCGCAACCTCCCCTACGACCGGCCCGAGGACGTCGCCCGCTCCATGGCCGCCACCGCCGCCATGAACACCCGCGTGCAGAAACCCGTCTACCACCTGTCCATCAGCTGGCCGGAGGACGAGAAGCCCACGCCCGAGCAAATCAAGGAAGCCTCCACCCGCGTCCTCCGCGATCTCGGCCTCTCCGAGCACCAGGCCCTCCTGGTGGCTCACAACGACACCGCCCACCGCCACGTGCACATCATGGTCAACCGCGTGCACCCGGAGACCCTGAAAACCTGGAGCAACACGAATGACCGCGTCAGGCTCCGCCAGTCCCTCCGCCGGATGGAATTCGACATGGGCTTCCGCCTCACCCCCAGGCCCCGGGACCCCATCGAGAAGGCCCAGGGTGCCCGTGCCAGCATCATGCGCAGCGTCGCCTTCAACGCCTTCCGGGATGCCCGCGTCTGGAACGGCCTGGAAACGAATCTCAAGAAGGTCGGCTACACCCTCCGCTCCCACGGTGGTGGGCTGGTGGTCACCGATGGCGTGGTCTACGTGAAGGCATCCTCCATCCACCGGGAGTTCTCCAAGGCCGCGCTGGAGCAGCGCTTCGGGATGAAGTACGACACCTACCGCAAATACGCCCGCGACATGCGCAAGGAAGGAGTCCGCTTCCGCCGCTCCATGAGTCGGGACATTCTCTGGGCCGCCAAGCTCAAGGCCAAGGATCTCGTCCGCCCCACGCCCCAGATCAAGCAGCGGCTCCACGCCGTAAGCCGTGCCCTGGAGGGGCGGGGGGACCTGGAAGTCTTTGAGCGGAAGGTGGCGGTGGTGGCCATCAACCTCGGGATGGTCGTTGCGGAGAGGATCTCCCCACATGCGGCCATCCTCTACAAGGCCATCAAGGGGGCGCGGCGGGCTTTGGATCGGGAGTTGGAGCGGGAGCGGGGGATGGAGCGGTAAGACGAATGCGCTCCGCCCCTCAACCTCTACCTCGATGAATTCGCCAGACTGGGTCGAGTGACGATCATCCACGAGATCGTCAGCGTTTTGCGCGGCTACAGCGTCCGCACCCACACCATTCTCCAGAACTATGAAGACCTGGAATGCCTCTACGGCGAAGGCGAGAACATTTCCGCTTGTCAGGTCCACGTCGTTGCGCCTACGCAGAGCCTCACGTCGCGGCGCTTCATCTCCGATCTTGGAGGGGAGGCGACGGTGGGGTGAGAACTGCGCAGCCAGAGCGGCGGGAGCGTGAAGCCGGTCGCGTCAAGGGAGAAATGGACGCCGAGAGAGGTACGAAGGCCACTCATCACACAGGGGAGGTGGGGATGTTGCAGCCGGATGAGATTCTGATCGCATAGGCGGGGATGCCGATCATCCGGGTGAAGAAGCGGTTCCATCTTGAGGACCGGGTTC